>ENA-ORMS01000017-ORMS01000017.1-human-gut-metagenome-genome-assembly--contig:-NODE-17-length-177954-cov-52.264043_pt1 | contig 177954 bp, 189 predicted proteins | sample MGYA00242104_ERZ508997 | MGnify/ENA primary metagenome ERZ508997 (study PRJEB26280, sample SAMEA2338704) | human gut metagenome | biome: human gut; feature: human-associated habitat; material...
CTTATCCACCCCAAATATCTCAGACATCTCAATCATCATCTCAGGAGGAAGGTTGGGATTATCGAGAAGTTTACTGCAATCAGCTTGCACTTGTTTTACAAAAGCATAAAACTGTTTTCTACTATCTGCAGCCTGATCCATTTCTTTGTTTGCTACACCGTAATACTCCTTAATACTTGCATCATCACTACTTACAATTGTATCAAGCATCCCCTTGTATTCAGTTAATGAAGATTTCATTAATCCAACAAATTCAGGAAACTGTGCAAGCACTTCTTTAGCCACTTCAGGACGAAGTTCGCCTATCTTTGATGCAAAACTAATCACATCACCTTTTGATATATTCTTAAAATCAGTTCTCTGCATCATAGCAAGAACATCCTTTTCCATTGGTGTATATTCCATGTTTCTACCTCCTAGTGAGCTGTCTGTATTCCCTTATTTGTATCCAACTCCAAACCAACCTGCCAAAATCCCATATCAATCATCTTCATCTGTGGATACGGCATACCTTCAACTTCCATTTTCTCTCTAACTGGTTCAAATCGAGCAGAATTTTTTTCGTAAAAATCGACAAGCTGCATAATGGATTTCAAGTTGTAATTACCGGTTGCGACCTTCTGATTTTTAATGCCCGCTATAAAATATCTATCGTATGCAGGAACGCAACCAAGAGTTCCCATAAGTATTTTAGTGATTAGTGTAAAGGACAATTGATTTTTTAATTCTTGCTCTTTTACTTCTCGTCTGATTTTATCGTAATACTGCCCTAAAAACGAATTTATATCTAGAAGTAATTGTTGATTGCTTTTTTCTCTAAAGCTAACGCACTCAATTCCAGCCAGCACATCATACTTCTCACTTAACAGTTCTTTCACTACCGGAATATGTACTTTATAATCCTTTTGCAATAAAAAGGATGAACCACGATACATTCCCCAACTAGCCAAATAAAAGGCCAATTGCAAACTCAAATAATCATAATCAATCTCTTGGCTCCCTCGTGCTTTTATGAAATGTGAATAGCAGTGTTCCCAAGAACGATATCGACCATTCTCATCAACCTTCAAATCATTATAAAATTCTGTTGATGATTTAATAATCAAATCCACAGTATCCATGCTACTCACCGCCTATTCGTTACTTGTTTTTATCTGTTCTCCATCTGGGAAGATAAATGATTGCTCAAAGGTAACCTCCATCACATCAGCTATCAGCTTTAACTCCTCAAGAGTAACTGTATCTCGTTTCAGTTTCTTACCAAAGTTCTGTGGAGTCTGACCTATCCGTCTGGCAAGTTCTGAAACGCTTATATTCTTTTTATTACATAATTCTCTAATCATATCGGACGTTTTCATACACTGACCTCCATCCACCATAAACAACAATAAAATCTAAAATAATTAATTATGTTTAAATAAAAACCCGCTACCTTTCAATCAAATTAAAAATCAAAATTATCTCGTGAATGTTGTTTCGTCCATCGTATTTTTTATATGATAATCTCCAAATGATTATTTAAGACTATTAATCATAGCATTGATATCGGCAGCCTTGAACCTCTGTTCTTCTGTTGTCCATGCAACTGTCATATTTGCTTTCTTAAGATTCTTAATAAATTCTGTAATCACTGTTTCACTTTCTTCTGTATACATGTATAATTTACGCAAAGTTCTGTCCTGTGGTTTACCTTTTGATAACACTTTAGTGCCAATCAATACTGTTTTTTCAATCTCATCTATCCCCACTGTTCTAATAATGTTTCTATTATCTCTAAGCGTTTTAACTTTTTGAGACATAGTTATTTCCTGTGGGATAGCATTATTTACTTCATTTAAAAATCGTTCAAAATCAAATGTTGCATTTTCCTCCTTCAACTGAAGCTCTGCTTTCATTCGCATCTGTACTTCATCAGAAATATATACTTTAAAATCACCATTCCTATGACTACCATACATCTTCAATTTTCGCATTACCATTGTGTTTCTCATATATACAAACAAGCTATCCCTTTCGTCAGCTTCTGATAAAAACATAAGAATTAGAAATCTTCCTCTTCCTATTTTAACATCAAAAGCAACTGATTTATCATAGGAACGAAGAGCTTCCTCGTATATATTTTTTAATCTTATAAAATTATATTCTATTGTACTCATCATTACCTCCTGAAACATTCAAAATTAAAGAAGGGCTACCTTTCCGAGTAGCCCCCTTATATTAATTCGGTGTAGAACGTCTATGATCTTTTACTTTTACACCATTTGATTTTGTATAACCATGTACAGTTACTATCTTTTTCTGTTGTTTACCATGGTTACTACTTCTCGTCTTAGCCATATTTACTCCTTTCCGATAAGGAAGTACAAAGCCAGTAATGTACTTTTATCTGTATAATATAAATTGTCAATTTAAATATATTTACTTTGATACCCAGAAACGGAAAGCTTTCTTGCCATAATCCTTGGCATAAATTCTTTGACCGTTCTTTGTAATCCATGTTCTAAAAATATACATTGAACATCACTCCTTTCTCAAAAAATCAGTTGCATAAGAATAATGTCAATGTTATAATTGAGTTGTCTAGAAACAATTATAAACTGGCTTAATTGACCTTGTTCTTTTAAGCACTGACCAAGTACATTGTGTACTTGGTTTTTTCTATGTTAAGAGACGAATAATCTCCAAACATCTTATATATATTTCATCTGAATACTGGCACATGAATAAGAGACTCCGCACTTTTCAACAATCTCTTCCACACTCATCCCATCTACAAGATAATACGGAACCATTAATTCAGCTGCAAATGTATTTGCTTGCCACTCTGGATCACAATACTTTGGTATACTACCTCTTGCAAAACTCACACTTTCTGGCTGATGAAGAAACCAATGTCCAAATTCATGGCATAATGTAAATCTATCACGTGGATTACCTTGTATAGCACCTTCATATACGTTCTCACGAATTCTCATGATATTGCTATATGTATTAGTAGTTCCGTAAGTATCAATCATTTCGCCAGGACTTACAATTTCATAGTCAAATTCTTCTTCTTCATCAGCTGCAAGTAACTCTATTACCTCGACAATAGGAAACTCCAATCTATCTTTCATATGTAATTGTTCTCGCACCCATTTAGCCATTTCTCGAATTCTTTCTCTTGAACGTGGACTAGCCGATACATTCATACATTATTCCTCCTCTTTATCCAACATTCTTCTGATCATTGCCTTATCTAGAGCATCAAACTTACGTGCAAATGATAACATCAATTCCTTATCTGATTCCTCATATGCACTTATATCAATACTATCAGCATTAATTGCATCAAAGAAACATTCTTCAAATTCTTCCAGCCTACTACCAGATAATTGATATTCTGAAATAATTATCTGTTTCCATTGTACTGGAGGTTTCTTTTTACCATTTTCAACTTTTGATAGAAATGCGGATGATACACCTAGTTTCTGTGCCATATCATAAAGAAGCTCTCCTCTTTCTAATCTAAGCTTTCGACAAAAAATACCCAATTTATTTGCCATAGCTCATTCCTCCTTTTCCAATTTCTGAAATAATTTTAACCTTAAAAGGGAAACTTGTCAATATTTTTTTCAATTTTACAACATATAGTTTTTCACCACGATTTTTCTACCAAATACATCATTGTAAATTAGCTTTGGAAAAACCAAAATATCCATCTTGCCCAATAATAATATGATCACAGAAATTTAATCCTATCAGCTTAGATGCATCTTTTATCTTCTTAGTCACCTTAACACCTTCTAATGAAGGTCGTACACTTCCACTAGGATGATTATGCACAATAACAATATTAACAGCACCACATAATAATGCTCTAATGGATAAAATTGCAAAAGGCCTTGAAGCTGATGGCATACTTACCGGTGCCGGCAAAACAAAATGGTGGACGAGCACCATTAACAAAATCCTTCGTAATGAAAAATACATCGGTGATGCGCTTCTTCAAAAGACTTACACCACTGACTTTCTGAACAAGACCAGAGTAAAGAACAACGGTATCGTTCCACAGTATTATGTTGAAGGAAACCATGAAGCCATTATTCCAAAAGATATCTTCTTACGAGTGCAGGAAGAACTGGTACGCAGGCGAGTAGTAAAGACCAGCGCCAATGGCAAAAAGCGCAGTTACAGCTGTAACCACTGCTTCGCTCAGATTGTTATTTGCGGTGAGTGTGGTGAAATGTTCCGCAGAATTCACTGGTACAACCGTAGCTGCAAATCCATCGTCTGGCGCTGCCTTAGCAGGCTGGAACCTACCGGTCAAGAATGCCCTGCAAGGACCGTCAATGAAACGGTATTAGAAAATGTGGTAGTTCAGGCAATAAACACGCTCCTTGGAGATATGTCAACCTATCAGGCACAGTTACAGCAGAATATTGCTAAAGTCATCAGAGAAGTTCAAAAGAACACCGCTGATGGCATTGACGAGCAGCTGATGGAGCTTCAGAAGGAGCTTCTCAAAAAGGCTAACAACAAGGAAGCCGACGACGAGATAGCCGACCAGATTTTCAAGCTCCGCGAACAACGTGAAAAATGCACTGTTGACACAGCTGCCAGAGACGCGCAGATTGAAAGAATTAACGACCTGCAAGATTACATTAAAAAGCAGCGTACCTACCTTGAATTTTTCGATGAAACCTTGGTAAAACGCTGGCTTGGTCAGATAACCGTCTGGGGCGACCATTTCACAGCGAAGCTCAAGTCCGGACTGAAAATTGACATTGAAGGTTAATGCCTAAAAATCACAAAGGCTCCTCACCACTGGAATTCTATCCGGTGATGGGGAGTCTTTGTTTTTTTTAATCTTTATCCCAACGATTAGCATCTGTCCAACGGAAATTAGGGTCTTTGTTCCTTCTTGGGTCATTTTCCCATTCCTCGGCAACACGTTTACTAATTTCATCATTTAGTCGATTCATTTTTGAAGTTTTTTCTCCTGTTCCTCCATTGTATCCTTCTCTTATCCATTTCTGACGTTCTTCTTCATAAGCATCTGAAAGTTCTTCATGCGAAGCACCTTCAACCCATTTTTCAAATTCACTTTTAAATAAATTACCGAAAAAGCTCATATTCATCCTCCTTACTATGCCACTTCAGCAAATATACGTCTTTGCAACTTAAGATAAGATTGCAGATTTCTGATAGCGTCTTTCTCTTTTCCTAAGTCATCTGCTGTTATTTCTATCTCATTATCACTTGCCAGCTTTAGGGTGTATTCATAGATACGTCCTACTAAAACCTCAAGTTCCTCTGATGTAAGCTGAACACTGATTTTAGAATAATTTTTATCCGCTTTCAATGCGTCCAGAGAACTCATTAGATTATTAATCTTAATAACATCCATATCACCCTTACGAATCGCATCAATATAAATCTTTAAGTTAGTTCTGAATTCTGTTACAACCTTTGGTTCATGGTTTTTTACTTTATTATAAACCCAAGCACCAGCACCAACCGCGGTTGCACCTGCTACAACGATTATTGTTCCTTTTTTATGCTGTTTTACAAACTGTAATGCTTTAGCACCAACGCCCTGCACCTGCTCTGCTGTTGGTAGGTCAATCGGATTTAAGTGTTTGACAATCTGGCCTTTATTGGGTCCTGTTGCCCATCTTACCACACTACCAATTCTTCGATAAATGCCTGTTGCTAATCCTGTCGCTATATCATCAGGAATGAAAAATGCATCTTGCGCTATAGCCATAAAATACCTCCCTTTTGTTTTCTATAATAGGCCTTGTAAATTTCGCGAATTATTTTAATACCAATCCAAGCTTGCCCTCATTTCAGCCTCATATTCTGTTTTTATCTCACTTTGATAATCTGCGATAGCGTCAAGCATTGAATCGCAACTGTCAAGAAAATTGATTATTGCTTTAAGGTATGTATATACATTGCTTATATCTAACTCTTTGTTATCAAAACGATATTCCAAACTATAAGATGTTGGGTAGCGGAAGTTGTCCCCATTCTTATCTAATTCGTTAATTTCTTCCAATAAGCCTTCAACTATATCAATAGTTGTAAGGTCTTCACCAGAATCATTTGCATATTTTTTAATTACTGGTTTAACGTTCTTCCACAAATCTTTCTTTATAAGATGGCTTTTTCGTTTTGAATTAAACACCTTCAGTGGAACGCCATTATCAACTCTACTATAGAACAACCTCTTCAAGCATAATTCAATCGTATTTCTAAACATAAAGATTAGAGGATATAGCTTATCTTCATTGGTGATATTTTGATTCTGATAAATATAATCAATCACCTCAGAATACCCTGTAACTTTAACATGGAAACCTTCGTCAGAAATTCTTTGCCATAAATAACAATTTCCAATTCCATGTGAAGCAAAGACAAAGAACTCCGGTTTTAATTTTCCGTCAAACTCATCTTCTTCTGTAACAATTCCTCTCTCAATGCATTTTTTTACTAACGCATAACCTTGTAGCATATTATTTGCAACATCCACATTGTCTAAAAACTTATCCCTGTATTTAGAAAGGAATTCATCTTCAAAAGGAAATCTGAACATGTCCGATTTTTCATCAACTTCTTCTAATGAATCCAAATATCTAATTAACCAGTCTTCCTCTTCTTCAGTTAGATTGTTTTCACGTCTCACATCAGTATATTTATGAAATAGCATAGAAACATCATGACAGCATGCTTCAAAAGCATCTTCAATATCTCTTTTATGAGGCAAAACTCTGCATAATAAAGCCTTCAATCCTAATTCAATACTATGTCGAACTAAGAATATTCCTGTTAAAAACCACATATCTGATTTAACGTTATCATGTCCACTGCCAATCACTTCTTCAAAAGTTTTGTATCCACACTTATAGAACTGATATGACAAAGTCTTATAATCCTCAAAACAATTGTGGCTCCACTTAATTTTCACAGAAGTTTCTTTGTTGTCAATTTTCCAGAAATCCATATCCGAAGCTGGCCAAATCCACGCTGAATCGTTCATGTAATCTCCTCCTTCCATAACATCTATTCCACTGCCCGAAAACGCCTTTACTATCGAGTTGCCTGATTTGTTACCAGTTTTCAGCTCTTGCTCAGGAATGCCCGACATCTAATCCGCACACTCAATTTGCGTTATCTAATCCAAGGTCACAACCTGACACACATTTTCGCAATAGATATATTTCCATATAAAACAACCGAGCCTTTTCAAGCGTTAGGCTTCTAATCCCGACTTTCTAAAAAGCCTGTAAGCACACCACTTTCCGCCTATTGTTTATCTTCCTTCACCAACTTCACCACCGTCTCCACATGCGGTGAAAGTTACTTCTTATACTAAATAGCGAAACCGTCACCTTTTGCGAAAAGGTCCATACCCCACTTAGAGGGATAGCGTTTACCCCACCATTTAAAAGTCAATATCAATATGCTTATTTTTCAGCTTGTAAAATGCAATTATTACACTGGTATAATATTGCATCATCCAATCATACCATATTTCCTTGCTATAATCGCTCTTTTGATCCGCACGATTATGGCGAACATTATAACCGTTAACTATACCAAAAATCAACTTATCATGTTCATTTTTAGGAACTTCATACTCAGCATTTAAAATATCTTTTACTTCTTCACGTTCACTTTCCAAAATATCAGCAAGAATATTAATAGCCTTCTTTTTCTGTTCCAAATTGGCATCAAAACGATAATACATTTCTGTAGCTGTTGCTAATTGCTCATATACTAAATCAGGCAAATCAGAACCATCATATTCTAACTGCTCACGCAATGCACCGTTAGGCATTTGCATTATAAATCCATTTGTTGGTTCAAGATAATACCCCTCTTTATACGCACGTAAGATATTATTAATCTGTTCTGCAAATTCTGCCTTTTGCGCTTCATTTTCAAATTCAGCTGTTTCATAGTTATAAACACCAATATGGTCGTATAAAATCTCAATCACCGAAAATAATGTCTGTTCATCATATTCTTCGAGATATTGCCAAATTGGCCAAACCTCTTTGTCTTGTAAACGTGTTGCAAAATACACTTCCGGCGATGGCAACAGACTTGGTGGTAAAACCTGTTCCGAATCCTGCGTATAGGGAATTTGTCTCCACACTCCTCTTGTAGCCACTTCGAAATACTCTTTATCACAAAAATATTTATGTACTTGTCTGAAATACTGTAATAACTCATCAAAATCTATCTGTAGTTGCTTTGTAAGTAAACCATGTCTTTCTGCGTAATATTTTTTCATATTTTTCTATTCTCCTTATGTCAACTAAAAATTGCCTTGTTCATTTTGAATACTATTTTCCGTTAATTTAATCAAATCATCAATATCAAATAGATCTATCAATGTTTTTTGTTGTTCTGCAAATCTCTGGGCATCTTCTGTAAAATATGAGGATGTCACGATAATTGCCTTATTTGCCATTTCTGCTGTTTACACACCATATAAAGCTCGAACAATATCAACACCTATTTTATTCATCTCATTATACCTTTTACATTCAATCAAAAACAAGACAGGTCTACCCAAAATACTTTTTGTTGCGATGATGTCTTTCCCTCCATCTCGTGTTTGAGGTGTTAAACGAGTTTGAAAACCTTGTCTTTTAAACACTTCTTCCACGACCTCTTCAAACTCTCTGGGAGCAAGCTGATATACAAATCTCTTATCATTCGATATCCTATATATATTTTCCTCTACCTGTGGCAGAAATGAAGCTATGCTTTCTTCATCGAATTCTATCTGATATACAATCCCCATGTTTGGTTTCTCAAGAAATTGTCCACCATGTATTTCATTATCTTCATAACTGAAACACCCTACTGGATATTCATAACCAGAAATTCTGTATTTTATATTGTTTCCACATTCTTCACAATCACATTCTTCATATATGTCATACACAATTTCTGGACCCATTTGTCTTTCATATGAAGATGTTTCTGCATCCAGATACTCCTTCTTAATGACGATAATATTCCCACATTCTTCACACCGTATAATTACATCATTTAATAGTTCCATGCACATTGCCTCCGTGCTTTATAAATTAATTTCGTATCGTTCAAATAGTTTATCAAAAAACTCACATATCATTTGCTTCGCATTAGTCTCATCCAAAAACTCATATCCTCCAAATCGATATACCTCATATCCCTTCAACCGCAATGCTCTATCATCTTTTACCATTTCAGCATATAATGCAGGTACTGCCTTTCCATTCTGAGAGTAGTGTTGCTGCCCGTCCAATTCAAAAACAATCTGTATTCCTCCCGGTAATAACATCAAAAAATCCATTCTTTGATGTGCGTATACTACTTGCCCTTTTCTCTGATATTTGCTACGAGGATCATAATGCAAATATACTTGTGGAACTAATGCAGGAATGTTTTTCTTAACCGGGTGACGATAATAGTTATAATATGCTCTAAAAAAGATTTTTTCAGGTTCTGAATCCAAAGATGCTCTTAACCTGCCATACAATGCCAACTCCGGGTAATCATCATTCTCTTTGTTATTTTCTTTCCACCATTCGATCAAAGTATTCCACTGTAGTCCATCTGCTCCTGTCTCAAAATTGTAAAACAAACAATTGTCAGCATTCCCTATCAATCGCAGTTCGTTACTAATTGAATTTTCAATAGTAATATCTGGCTTTTGACCGACCGGAGCAAAAATAAGATTTTTTAATTCTCCTTCAACAATTCTTCTTTTTCCTATGCTGTAATATGGAATTCCGGATTTTTGAGAACTGATATATAACTCATATCCATCTTCCTTAATTATTCCATTTATATCTTGGACATACTTTTTCTGTTCATCGCCTTCTCTCACCTCTGGTTTTACCAAACACTCTAAAAATTTGATAAAAATTTCATCGGGCAGATATTTAACCTCTAATCGATTTGTAAGTAATTCCTTATACGACATGGTTTTATCATATTTTACTGTAGACATAATTTCTTCTCCTACAGTTGTTCCAATGAAAATATCTGGAATTTCCGACATATTCCAAATAAACGAGAGGAAATCGTCTAATTTCATTTGCCCTTCCATATCGCTTAAAGAATCCAAAAAATCAACAATTCGTCTTCTTGTCACAAACGAAAAAACTAATTCTGTATCAGCCAAATAAGGCTCCATAGTTTTTATCATTTCCGTATTTTCAAATTCTTTAACTATTCTTCTTGCCAACTTCCAAATATCATCATCTGGCAACTTATTCAAACCACTCAATACATATAACCGCTTACTATTCATTGGATTCAGTCCTGCATCTGGTTCAATTCCATATGCATTACAGATTCCCCCCAAGTCATAAGCCTTATATTCGCAGGCAAATTGATTTGCAATTACATTTCTTAATTCATCAACTTTCCTCATTTCTGCCTCCTCTGTCTAATGTTATTATTTTACCATATCACCTGTTTTTTTACCATCTGCAAAAGAGCAAAAAAAAGCCAATCAGGAATTGTGGTTACAGATATGAAATACCAGCCCTTATACGTAATCAGGCTTTATTTATTTTTAGGAGACGGTAAATCTGCGAGAACAAAGAAACGGAGAAAACAGAAAAAAACCGCCTCCTAATATGTAGCTTTTGGAAGCGGTGAAATCTTACGATTTTTGGAAAAAAAATTAAAAGGTACTCAACCATAGTGGTCAAGTACCTATATAGATAATTATGTTATTATGAATATTACTCTGTTTCAGGCAAAGTACATAATGAAAGCTCACCTTTCAAAAAATCTTCTGGAGCAAAATGTAATTCTGAATCTTTAAATGCAATTCGATATTGAATAACTTCACCCTTACCAAACCTTTCGTGGTAAACTGTTTTTCCATCTAGTTCAACTCTAAACTCTTCTCGTTTGCCAACAAGATATGGATATTCAACCCAAGGATGTTTATCAAAACTCAATATTATTTCATTAACCTGCCCTATTCCAAAGACTATATGTTTTACATAGGCACCACAAGGAACAAATGGAATCCCGCTTCTATCACCATATTCTGCCTTTGGTTCTGCTACCATAGAAACACTTGGTGAAAAATCATAATGAACTGTTTTATGTTCATTATTTCCGCTGATTACAGTTTCAATATAAGAACGGTTTAACCAGAAGCATTGTTTAGGCATAGTTCGTCCGTCTGGTAAGGGATATGTATCTTCCATATCTCTTGCATGAGGTCTCACATGCGCAACTCTGCTTTCACTCTGTTTTGGAAGATTATTACGCATCACTCTACCATCAAATCTAAGCTGAACACCTTCCTTTATTACTCGTACTGTACGCTCCCAAACTCGTCGCACTTCTTCCAAATCTTCAGCCGGGATATTCCAAAACATAACCTTTTCAAATACATACTCACCATCATCATTTTCCTGAAATATAACAAATAAAAACTTAGTTGGTTCAAGATAATTACGGAATTCTGAACTATCCCAATCCTCTTTTATGATTTCAGTAAACTTAAATGTTGGGAATGACATACTTTCTTTTATATGTCCTGATTTTTGAACCCTGATAGTTTTAGGAACAATACTTGCATTTTGAAATTCCTCTGTATATGCAATCTTCCCTTCAACCCCCAGCATTTTCGATAGCAACACCTCATTAAGATTCTTCGCTGTGGATTCCACTTGTAATTTATCTTTTAGCATTGCTTGTGTCATACCATAATAGGCGGACAATCTTTCAATCATGCATTCTTCAAATGATTTATGCTCCAATTCATGCCAATCTTTAATGATATGCTCATCTTCTTCTGAACCAAATACATATCTATTGAGTATTCGCGTCATATAAGATGATTTTAATGAATATGCTCGTTGCTTTGCTGGAATATCACTGAAAGGTTGCTGTCTTACTGAGGATGCATTCGCACCTTTTGTACACGCAGCAAGATAAAGTGTATCACCTTCTGTAATCAAGTGGGCTTGTCCCTTTTTAACCTTTGAAATTATTTTTTCCCAATCCTGTTCAATAATAACAAGATCCTCCATAGGAAAACTAAATAAAATAGCTTTATCTATGGTAAAATCACCTTTTGGAACATCCTTTTTATGCTCATAAGACATAATAAGCATTGTTTCACACTTATGCCAAAAGGCCGATGTCTTGAATGTTTTTTTGTACTCTGTCATATAATTTATGATATCACATACCAATCGTTCTTTGGCTCTAATACCAGAATTGGTTCTAATATAAGGAGTAGCTTTAAGTTCTACCCCTGCTTCTGGAAAATCCGGTTCTGATTCACTGTTTGGTGAATAACCAAACCAACTCTCCTCAATTAGAGTTCCTACTGCACCTTTACCTGTTGATAATCTCCCTGTTTTATCAATTTGCTGAAGAGGAATACCAATAGCTTCTTGTGCTCTTTTTAACACAGCTTCTTTTGTTTTGTATTCTGAGCCTTCCATCAGTATCTCTCCTTTGCATTACTCGTTATCTATAATCTCATCTAGAACCTTGCCCATTCTCGTAATCATAGGAACAACTAATGCGTTTCCCATACAAAATCTTCTCATACGAGCAGGCATTTCAGTTTCTTTACCTTCCATCAATGATATTTTAGTCCATTCATCATCAAATCCCTGAATTCGTTCTGTTTCCACAGGAGTAAGAATGCGCAATCTTCCATTTCCCGGGTCAGCAATAACATGCGTAGAACGATTTTTAGTTCCCTCGGATGTAAGCATTGTTCTAGCTGGTCTATCTAAAGGATCAGGAAATGCAATTGGACCTTCTGAAAATACATATTTATGACCATCCTTTGATTTACGTGGAATCTTTTTTGCGCCTTTCATATATGTCCAACTTGGCATATCTTCTTGATTGATAAAAAAGGATTTGTCTGCCCCACGCTGAACAATATCTGCCATCAGCTGTGATTCAATAGAAACAGGAATAACCTCTGCTGTTGTTACTACACCATCTTTCATATATCCAGCAGAAAAAAATCCAAACGCAAATTCCTGTGTCATCTCAAGAAGGTCATTATCAGATTCCTCTGTGCCCTCTGTGAGCAAAATCTGTCTATCTATATTTGATACATCTGTACACAACACTTCTGTCGTATTACTTATACCGACTTCTGAAATTGGAAAAGAATTAACCATAAAACCTTCATTAGAAATAATGTCTATATCCTCAATCTCATCCATCTTCTTTGCATAATTGGTATCTTTGTTATATGCAAAAATAAAGGTTCTTCTACGTCTCTGAACAGCACCATATTCGGCGGCATTAATTACACGCCATTCAACACGATACCCTAACTGTGCAAAAGAAGTAAGAATAATTCCAAAATCACGACCTCGCTGACATGCAGGAGATTTGAGAAGTCTATCAACATTCTCCAACATTACAAACGCAGGTCTTTTGGTAATTAAAATGTCTCTTATCTGCCACCACAAAACACCTTTTTTCCCTTCAATACCCTTCGAAGAAGAAAGAGAATGCGCCACCGAATAATCCTGACAGGGAAATCCTCCTACCAATAAATTGTGGTCGGGAATATTATTTTTATCCATTACACTTATATCTTCGCCTGTGTGATACTCTCCCTTTAAATCAGCAGAATCACCGAAATGATACACATAACAATCATGTGCCCACTGCTTTGTTTTACCCGGTTCCCACTGAGAAAACCACATGGTTTTCCATCCTGTTTGCAATCGGTCGAAGCCTAAACGAAAGCCTCCAACACCTGCGAACAGTTCGCAAATTGTCTTATCCATAAAAGTCCTCCTTGGCATCATAGTGCCATCTCACTTATTTTGTTTGGGTCTGAAAATAATCATTAGCACCATCAAATGATGGATCATTGACCCAATGTATATACTACCACATTTCAACTCATTACTCAAGATCTAATTGACTTAAATTTCAAGCATTTGGTATAATTATTTTTTAGAGAAAATTAACCAAAGAAGGGAGAAACATATGAAAATATCTGTTTACTCATTTAGATATGGTGTAGAGATTATGTCTAATTCTCAATACAATACCCTTTATAATGAAATACTTGAAACCTGCAAGTCCTGCCCTATTCCAGTATTCCCGGAGAAATCAGAGAACCAAGCAGGCAAGGATGTTGTTCAACAAATACTGAACCAATATATAAAACTTAGTCTTATCCAAAAAGGTTGGAGTGCAGAACCTGAAGCTAGTCCCGATGATATTGACGATGCCCTTCGTTTTGATTTTGAGAAGGACCTTGAAATAGAAAATTCAGAATCGTTAAAAGTTCGCGTAGAAGTTGAATTTGGAAATGCCGCAAGTTACTATCGCGACTTATACAAATTCCAAAGAGCATTTACATATAAAAATGCCGATATCTGTGTTTTGATATTACCTATGAATAAATTATGTACTAGAATTGATTCTGGTCTTGCAAATTTTGAAAAAGCTAAAAGAGAATTGCCTGATTCAATTCTTTCCACAACTGTTCCCATTATTGTTATAGGTTTGGAAAATGATATTGACTCAGAATTTGATTTATCAGAACATATGTATATTCCTAAAATAGCTAAAGATACACATAAGGAATATGTTCTTTTGCGTGATATTTTTATCAAATCATATCTTGAACATGAAACTGATGCCACTGTTCCACTATTAAAAATCGATAAAAAATTTGAATCATCGTATCTACAACTAATTGCAATGATAAATATATACGAAGAGAACAGCAAAAAGCTATTACAACTCGAAGAAAAAATCAATTCTGCTGAATTATCAAATCTTACCGCAGCCAAAAAACGTACTCTCACTAATAATAAAGACAAATATAATTTGTTAGTAAAAGAGACTAAGAGTTTGGTCAAAAAAATTAATAAATCAAAAGATAAACTTGGTATATCTGAATATCTATAATAACAAAATGAGGATTAGGCATATCCTAATCCTCTAACCTTAATATACAATATACCTACGATAATAAAACTTTCATGTTCGTACTCATCGTACTTATAACATTTTCTATCATCTGTGCCTTGTCATCATCTTCTCCAATAGCTTGAATCTGCGCTGCTGCTAATGAATAGATTAAAAAATCTACAGAAGTAACTAATGTTTTGTTATCTGCATTTTCTCTAACAAATCTTGTATAGAAAGGATGGTCTACATTCCATCTAATGACAATTGTCTTACCTTCCTGCTCTGCTTCAAACATTACTCCACTTTGTCCATAATGCATTGTATCAAATCTGACATTCGCATTTGCGCCCTGATACTTCTTTGGAATACGAAGTTTGCGCTCTTCATCTTCAGACTTTTCAACCTTTTCCATCTTTTCTTCCACATCTTTAGGCTTTGGACTATTTCTTTGCTCCTTCTTAACCGGAGGAGTAATTAACACCTTGGCCTTCTTATTGATAGCATCCTCAGCCTCTATATGACTAGTCATTTCTTCTTCAGTTGCTTCCATACCACGTTTAATCTTATTAGCCATCGATGTAATCTGTGGCTTTAAGATATGCTGTAACGCATTATCAACCGAATCAACCATATCAATATCATTCTTAGTAAAGTTTACTCCCATTGCCTCATCCAATGAAGAATCGAATGAAATCTCACCTCTTACTCTATTACGAGAGTTATGTTTTGCAAACCATGGCATAAAACCAAAGGCAATCTCTCTATTATTTCTTAATACGGAAAATCCCTGATTAGCCATATTAATTCCTAATTCCTTTGCTTTAGAATCAGAGCAATTTGGTAAAAGAACCAATTTGGCGTGAACTTTTCCGCTTAACTTTTCTCCAGTAATATTATTTACCCAACTTACTTCATATTCATCATCCGAATAGATTTCAGCTTCATATCCATTTTCTACTCCTGAAAGCATTAAAGGATCTTCTGCAGTGATTGGCTTATCATTTACCGAAAACTCAATCGACTCCATAAACATTCTATATTTACGAGCAATCTCTTTAATAAGCTTGTTTGAAAACTGTGTAACATTCTTATTCTTAACTCCAAAACAGTTTTCTAAAATAACAATTGTTCCTGATGGTGAACCGTCAAGTTGTGCGTTAAAAAATGCTTTTTCCTGTTCTGAAGCTTCTCCTAGATACTTAACAAAAGCATTTTCCTTTTTAATAATTTCAACGTCTGTAGCACTCTTAAAAATCACACCGGTATCTTCATTCAATGTTAATACTGTTGTCTTATCTGCCAACGATAAACCAGCTGTACTAAGTCCCATACCGTACTTACCTAAATCAGATATTTCATCATGCGCACTATCTGAACCAAATTTCAACGCTTCATCAAGAGTTTCTTTTGTCATACCGCATCCATTATCTACAATAATTATCTGAAAATTATTATCCTTGGCTGAGATATAAATCTTGATTGATGTAGCATTTGCATCGATTGAGTTATCAATAATATCACACAATGCGACAAAATTATCGTATCCCAAATGTTGCATCGCATAGATTAAAATCTTTGCATTTGGATTGTTTGGTGTTCCTGTTGCGTTAACCACGCTTGTTGTCATTGTTGTTTCTGTTGCCATAAATTCTTCCTCCTTAAGTGAAAAATAATAATAAAAAAGGACCTATCTTTCGATAGACCCGTCCCAAGTCAAACAGATACAACTATACACTTGAAAAATCATACAGCTGCTCTATGCCCAATGCTTTATCAGACATTCTTAAATTGTTTTTGACTTGTAAGACAAGGTGCTATACCAAATCTTCATCCATAGGATATCTCTTTAATTTTTATTTGTCAAGTCCTAAACCAAATAATATAAAAATTCCTACACTGATTACCACCAATGCAGGATTGCAACTTAAATATTTATTCGTCCGAGCAACATCAAAATTATACATGCATGCTATGCCTATTAAGAATTATCGTTAACAATCTGTGCTAATGTTTCAACCGTAAGTATTTCTTTTCTGCTTCTATGTATCATTCTATAACAATTAGCACATAAGCACACTAAATCTGTTTCAGGATTAACCTCCACAACTCCATCAATATTAGCTAATGGAACTTTGTGATGTACCTCAATATAATCCTTGCCAAGTTCTCCATATTTTTCATAGAAATCAAATTTACATACATAACAAATTGGTTTATGAATTTCTATAGCTTTTCTTCTTAGCATAGGATTTCTTTCATACTTTGTTGTGTAACAACTTTTTTATTTCCTTCCTTTGCGATTACAACTGTTTCATATGGATTATCTCCACAATCATCTAAATCCAGCAAATACTGATACAAAAATTTAATTGCGTTGTCATATCTATGATTAGAACTACTTGTTGCATCTAAATCAATAAATGCTTGATTCGATTTTAATTCCTCCACTGAATCAAAATCAAACATTGAATTTTTACCTTCAATATTCATATCCAATCTATTTAGTAACGTATTCAAGGAAGTTACACAATTATCGGCATATGTTTTTTGTAAAATTCTTTATCATTTTTCTTTCTGCAACAAATCCAATCTCTATATGCCCTTTTATCTATCATAAATTCACACTCCTTCCCTCGAATAGTAGCAAAATTTATATCAATCTAAAATGCTTAAATGCCTCCACAATAGCTTCTTCCTTCTCCTGCGGACAAGTGCACCATACTTTCTCCAGAGCCGATATTATAGTTCTTACGCTTCTCCATACCTACCTTATCCTTAATCTGTCCAATATAAAGATTAGTTACATTGAAGCCATATTTCTCTTTAATCCACTTCTTGATGTTACCATATGTCGGCTTTTCATCAGGTTCAAATTTTCCCTGATCTAATGAAATTCCTTCTAAATCAACCTTTATGGATACCATCTAATCATCGTTTGCGCATTCCCTAACGAGTAGACAACACGTCTCCACATGTCCGCTATGGCAGAACTGGTCCACGCCCTGCACCTTCTCCACTGCATATCCCCCGGCGGTGAGATACTTTAAGTCGCGGGCGAGGGTGGCCGAATCGCAGCTTACGTAGACAACGCGCTTCGGAGCCATGGAAAGGATAGTGTCCAACAGGGATTGGGCGCAGCCCTTGCGCGGCGGGTCTACGACAATTACATCGGCCGAAATGCCGTCGGAAGCGTATTTGGCCGGGAGGACATCCTCGGCGCGGCCCACATAGAATTCGGCATTGGTGATGCCGTTTAAGGCCGCGTTGGCCTTGGCATCCTCGATGGCTTGCGGAACTATTTCGACACCGTAAACCTTGCGCGCATTGCGGGCAAGGAAAAGCGAGATCGTGCCGATTCCGCAGTAGAGATCCCAGACCGTCTCGGTTCCGTGCAGGTCGGCATATGAGAGCGCAAGGTCGTAGAGGACCTTGGTCTGCTTAGGGTTGACCTGATAGAAAGACAGAGGCGAGATTCTGTAGCGGATGTCGCCGATATAATCCTCGATGTAAGGATTGCTGGCGAGGAGGCGGCATTCGGTACCGAGGATTACATTGGTGCGGCGGGTGTTATAGTTAAGCATGATTGATGCAATTTTTCTGTCATCGGAAAAAGCGAGATTCTGAAGGGCTTTAACAAGTTCAGGCTCGGCTTTAAGATGGTCACCGTTAATGACGATGCAGACCATGATCTGTCCTGTCGCGGCTCCGATGCGGATGAGAATGTGACGTACAAGTCCGGTGTGAAGTTCCTCATTGTAAGGCTTAATATTGTACTTTAACATGTGTGACTTGATTGCTGCAAGAATTCCTGCATTTATGTCACTGCCGATGAGGCAGTCGTCGCACGGAATGATACTGTGCGTGCGTCCTGCGTAAAAGCCGGTGACTATGTTGCCGTCGCGGTCATATCCGACCGGAAACTGGGCCTTGTTGCGGTAACGGAACGGCTCGTCCATTCCGAGAACCGGAGGAACCTCGATGTCTGTGAGGCCGCCGATTCTGGCAAGGTTGTTGCGGATAAGATCTGTTTTGAAGGAGAGCTGCGCCGGATATGACATTGCCATGAGCGTGCAGCCGCCGCATGCCTTGGCAACAGGGCACGGAGGTACCACACGGTCAGGTGACGGCGATATGATCTCCATGAGACGGCCGTAACCGTAGGTTTTGCCGATTTTGGTCGCTTTAGCGATAATGCGGTCGCCTACGATCGCATCTTTTACAAAAAGAGCGTAGCCATCTATTTTGCCTACGCCCTCCCCGTTAAGGGTAATATCTTCTATTGTTAATTCGTAATCTTTGTTTTTTATAATTTCCATATCAGTACCATGTAAAATATTATATAGTGCTTCTGATGTTGCTGTCCAACATCTTGTTGAAACCAAGCCATTCCCCGGCCTGTGCGCCCGGTGCATTAAGAGCCTCCTTGAAGGTCTCAAGCTTGGCATCTATATCATCGGCATAGTGGAGCGCAACCGCCTCGATGAGTGCCGGCTTCTTAGGTGAACCATACTCGAACTCACCGTGATGCGCCAATACGCAGTGCTTAAGTTCGCGCGCCAGCACAACCGGAAAACCTTCTATCTCACTTACCGCGCGGCCGATGATTTCACATCCCATAACGATATGTCCGAGAAGCTGGCCGGCATCCGTGTAATCATTCTCCGGGAATGATGACAACTCGTATACCTTGCCGATATCGTGGAAAACAGCAGCTGTTATTAACAGATCCCTGTTAAGATAAGGATAATTGTCCGCCAATGTGACACAGAGCTTCGTCACGCCCAAGGTGTGCTCAAGCAGGCCGCCGACAAAACCGTGATGAACGCGCTTCGCTGCCGAATGGCGCTTAAATTTTGCCGCAAAATCCTTATCATCTATAAAAAATCTGCGTGTGAGCTTAAGAAGATACTCGTTCTTCATACTGAGGATTATGGAAGTAAGCTCCGCATACATCTCCTCAATGTCCTTCTGTGAAGTAGGCATATAATCGCTCTCGATGTATGTGCCCTCGTCAGCCTTGCGGGCTTCCTTTATGTTAAGCTGAAGTGCGCCGTTAAAAACAGTGACATCGCCCTTGATGTCCACATAATCCATGGACTCAAATTCACGGATTCCGGCTGAGCCAAGATCCCAGATTTTACCGTCAAGGGTGCCTGTTTTGTCCTGAAGGATTACGTTGCCGTATTCCTTGCCGCTCTTGGCAACCGCTATTGTCTTGTGTTTACAGAAATATACTCCCGATATTCTTTCGCCTTCTCTGAGTGTTTCAATAAATCTCATACTGTAATGTCCTTTTCTACTCAATTGATATGTGTCTATTCTACACCCAAAGTCACACGGAATACAATCTCTTTATACGAATCCCTGCTTTTTCTTTTGACAGTTACCGCCATGATGTCTCCGGAATCAGCAGCATTAAGCTTATCCATGAAATCAGACATGTTCTCTATCGTCTTAGCATCAATTCTTGTAATAATGTCACCCGTCTGTATGCCGGCGCTGTATGCCGGCGAACCGACTTCAACAGCCGACACGTATAAACCTGCCGGAATCCCGTAATTATCTTCTGCGGCACTGTTTATAGGTTGTCCTTTTATTCCGAAATACGACCGGCTCCGTCCGTTAATCAGATTCTCAATAAGCGTTCTTACACCTGATGCCCGGTATCCACCGAGCAATGAATTATTCTTAGAAGTAATTTCCGTGGTTACTACCGCGATGATTTCTCCTGAGGTATTGCAGATAAATCCGTAACCGGAGATCTCGTATCTGATATCTGAGAGCAAAAGTCCGTAACCGCAGTCAGTACCGTACTGGTATCCGTGCGCATCGGCTATAATGCCGTAACCGACTGCACTTCCGTTTCCGTAAAGATTGCCGGCCGCAATCACTATATCGCCGGCCGATACTGCATCCGAATTACCAAGGCGTGCAATCGCAACCGCGTTGCTCTTGTTTCTGGAAGCCTTTACGACTGCCATACCCGACACCTCATCGCCGGCCACAAGTGTGCACTGTGCCGAAGCTCCATCAGTAAATTCTGCCGTTATGCTGTCATAACCAACGACTGCCGAATAATCTGTGAGTATATAATATCCGCTATCATCCCCGGATACTACCATACCGTATTCCTTGTCGGAATAATCCGCCCATGAACCGTCTGACGACAGAACAGTTATTTTTACCGATGCCTTGTTCACTCCTGCCGCAACTGCCTTAAGCGATGCCGCATAATCTGTCAGCCGGCCGATTTCAGGTGAGGTCTCACCCGTCCCTGCATCCGATTCAGACTCCGGCTCTGCCTCCGTCGTCTGTTCAGGAGATACCGTAATGTCCTCTGTGTTATTCTGAAGTGTCTGTGTTGTATCTTCCAACGGAGTTACCGCAGGATTTTCAAGTGTGATATCCTGCCTTCCTTCATCGGGCTTTATATATCTGGCGCCCGTTCTGTAGACTATGATCATCACAAGACCCGCGATAAGTCCGAATACAACCGCCATAGCCACGACAAACGCTGTCTTTTTGGCTAATTTTTTTACTTTTTTCCCTTTCTCCGGCATGATATGTTCCGTATAAAGATTGTATTTTTTCTCCTCATTGCTGTTATTCTGTTGTTCCATAAGTCATCTCCAATACATAGTAAAAAAGATTATACCTACAAAATATGAACAATTTATGACATAGATGTAAATTACTTCTCCGGTTGAACTTTCAGACCGGATATTGTATTATATTCCTATGAATAATAAAGCACTTAAAACACTCGAATACAACAAAATAACAGACCGTCTTGCATCACATGCATCATCGGAACCGGGCATTAAGCTGTGCCGGGAATTGCAGCCAATGATGGATATGGACGAGATAAACTCAGCACTTAAGCAGACATCGGATGCGGTATCCAGGATTTTCAGGCATGGAAGCATTTCTTTTGCCGGACTCAAGGACATAAGACCTCTTACCAAGGCTCTTGAAGTCGGAAGCGCACTTGGGATGTCCGAACTGCTGGACATATGCTCATTGTTAAAGGTTGCTGCCGGGGCACGCAGATACGGTGTCTCAGAGGATGAAGCCGCTGACAGCTTAAGCGGATTGTTTAATGTCATATATGATATAGCAGACGTCCGCCGGGAGATAGAACGCTGTATCCTCTCCGAGGATGAGATTGCGGATGATGCCAGCGCAGAGCTTAAGAACATCCGCAGGCAGATGCGCATATGCACCGAGAGAATCCGTACCGAACTTAACAGCATGCTTAACGGAAGTGACAGGACATATCTTCAGGAGGCCGTTATCACTACGCGTGGCGGACGATACTGTATTCCGGTCAAGGCCGAATATAAATCACAGGTTCCCGGAATGGTCCACGACCAGTCCAAGGCCGGTTCCACATTTTTTATTGAACCTATGTCCGTAGTGCGCCTTAATAATGAGATACGCGAATACGAGGTTAAAGAAAGTGAGGAAATTGCGAAGATTCTCGCATCGCTCTCAGCCATGGCAGGCAATTATACAGCAGAGCTTGATGCTGACTATGACATTCTCTCACAACTGGATTTTATTTTTGCCAAAGCGAAGCTCTCCTTTGAATACAAAGGAAGCGAACCAATCATGAATACGCGCGGTTATATTAATATCCGGAAAGGCCGCCACCCGCTCATCGACAGCCGCAAGGTTGTGCCGATAGACGTATCAATCGGTGACGAATATAGCGAACTCATAATAACCGGTCCCAATACCGGCGGTAAAACAGTAACGCTTAAAACAATCGGGCTTTTTTCACTGTTAGGTCAGTCCGGGCTCCATATACCGGCTGCCGACAATTCGGAGCTGACTGTATTTAATGATATTTTTGCCGATATCGGTGATGAACAGAGCATTGAGCAGAGTCTTTCAACGTTCTCCTCACATATGAAGAACATCATTGAGATACTTGCCAAAGCTGACAGCAATTCACTCGTCCTTTTTGATGAGCTTTGTGCCGGAACGGATCCTACCGAGGGTGCCGCCCTCGCCATATCCATTCTCACAAGCCTTCATAAGCTCAGGGTTACAACCGTCGCAACCACGCATTACAGCGAACTTAAGATATTTGCACTTTCAACGGAAGGTGTACAGAACGCCTGCTGTGAATTTGACGTTGCCACACTTGCACCGACTTACAGGCTTCTTATCGGAATTCCGGGTAAAAGTAACGCTTTTGCTATCTCCGGGAAATTAGGCCTTCCGCAATATATCATAGATGATGCCAAGGAATCACTGGCGTCGGAAGATGTCGCATTTGAAGATGTTATATCCGACCTTGAGAAGAGCCGTGTGACAATTGAACGTGAGAAGCTTGAGCTTGAAGAATATAAGAAAGAAGTTGAAGACCTTAAGAATCAGCTTAAAGCCAAGAATGAACGACTTGATGAGCGTTCTGACAATATACTTCAAAAAGCGCGTGAAGAGGCTTCTGCCATTCTGCGCGAAGCCAAGGAAACAGCTGATGATGCTATCCGTAAACTCAACAAAGCCAATGCTGCCGGCATGTCGGTGACCGAGCTTGAGAAGCAGCGTCAACGTATCAAAGATAATATAAACAAAGTCGATAAAGGACGAGTCCTCAAATCACAGGCGCCGGCCAGACAGCATAAAGCTTCCGATTTCCATATCGGAGACCGCGTGCATGTCGCCAGCCTTAATCTTGACGGTACGGTTCACACTCTTCCTAACCAGAAGGGCGAACTTAATGTCACTATCGGTATCATGAATTACAATGTAAACATGTCCGATCTTACAATAATAGAGGAAGCATCCGAGATGCGCAAGCTCAAGCAGAAGAGCTCCGGTATCGGAAAGCTTAAGATGAGCAAGACAGCTTCCATATCGCCTGAGATCAATCTTATCGGAATGACATCGGACGAAGCCATAATGACGCTTGACAAGTACCTTGATGATGCTTTTCTCTCACACATATCACCTGTGAGAATCGTGCACGGCAAGGGTTCAGGCATATTGCGGAATGCCGTCCATAACTACCTCAAGCGCCAGAAGCATGTCAAATCGTTCAGGCTGGGTTCATTCGGCGAAGGCGATTACGGTGTCACAATTGTAGAATTCAAAGATTAGGGAGATTATTATGCCAGAAAAACAGAGAATACTCATCGTTGATGATGATGAAAATATAGCTGAACTCATTTCACTCTACCTCATTAAGGAGTGCTATGATACAAGAATCGTAAATGACGGAGAAAGTGCACTTACCGCATTCAGTGAATTCGCACCAAACCTGATTCTTCTCGACCTTATGCTCCCGGGCATTGACGGGTATCAGGTATGCCGCGAAATTCGCAAAACTAACGACACTCCGATAATCATGCTTTCCGCCAAAGGTGAAATTTTTGATAAAGTACTGGGGCTTGAACTCGGTGCCGACGATTATATGATAAAACCTTTTGATTCCAAGGAGCTTGTTGCGCGCGTCAAAGCCGTCTTACGCAGATACTCTGTTCCTGCTGCAATACCTTCCGCGAATCCGGAACCGGCCACAGGTTCGGAGCGTACCGGCGAATATGTTGAATATCCGGATCTTCTCATTAATATGAGTAATTATTCGGTTATGTATATGGGGCATGAAATCGATATGCCGCCCAAGGAAATTGAACTTCTTTATTTTCTGGCATCATCGCCTAACCAGGTTTTTACCAGAGAGCAGCTTCTCGACCATATCTGGGGATATGACTACATCGGCGATACCCGTACCGTTGATGTGCATATAAAGAGAATCCGTGAGAAAATTCACGACCATGAATCATGGAGCATCGGAACCGTATGGGGAATAGGTTATAAATTCGAAACGTCCAAGAAGAGGAAACAATGAAAAACAGGCTGATTTACAAATTCATATTAAGTTTTGCCGCTGCTACGCTTGTGGCTTTTCTTGTTATGTCATATGTTATACCTAAAATTACATTGAACAAAGCCTTACAGAGCGAATCCGACAAATTATATGTCAAAGCGACATCCATTGCGTCAGATTACGGTACCGAATATTTTTCAAACCGCTCCGAATCTGCCAGAATCGGAACCATATTCGATGCTCTCGGCAAATATATCGGATGTGATATAATGCTGCTGTCTTCCAACGGAGACGTTCTTATCGACACAGGACATACCTACGCTGCTGCCATCGCGGATTTTGATCCGGCTGATGCCGGAAACGGTCACTATGTCCGCGGTACATTCCATGATATTTATAAAGAAGACCAGATATCCGTATTCTATCCGGTCGAATACCGCTTTACGGTTCAGGGATATGTCGTTATAAATAAACCCGTTTCTGAAATCCGCCGCAGCATCACACCTTATTCCAACTATAATTATTTTACCTTCCTTATAACGGTGATTTCCTTATCCATTATTATTTTTCTATACGCGATGGAGATAATAAGGCCCCTCAACAAACTGACCAAAGCTGTTTCCGCATATGCCAAAGGCGATTTCAGTATCAAAACAAAGCTAGGACGCAGCGATGAGCTCGGCCGCTTGTCGGATTCACTTGACTATATGGCTATGGAGCTCGATAATCTTAATGATTATCAGAAAAAATTCATAGCCAATATATCACATGATTTCCGCTCTCCTCTCACCTCGATCAAGGGGTATCTGGAGGCCATGCTGGACGGCACCATTCCTCCTGAAATGCAGGGCAGATATCTTAATATTGTAATATCCGAAACAGAACGTCTTACAAAGCTCACGAATAACCTGCTTACCATGAACAGTCTTAATAACGGTTCAGTTCTCGATATAAGTGATTTTGATATAACCGCAATCATCCGCCAGACGATAGGTACTTGCGAAGGCATCTGTGAGAAGAAAAACATTAAATTCAAACTCGTATTCTCCGACAAGGCACTTATGGTTACCGCTGACCAGAGCAAAATCCAGCAGGTCATCTACAATCTTGTGGATAATGCCATCAAATTCAGCAATGCAGATTCGTCCATCATTATTTCCGCTTACGAAAAAGGCGACAAAATAATGGTTTCCGTAAAAGATTTCGGTATCGGAATTCCTAAGGGCAGCATTTCCAAAATATGGGACCGATTCTACAAGACTGATCTGTCCAGGGGAAAAGATAAAAAAGGCACGGGGCTTGGCCTTGCTATCGTAAAAGATATCATCAAGGCCCATGATGAATATATAGACGTAATAAGCACGGAAGGTGTCGGAACAGAGTTCATCTTCGGCCTCCCGCGCTCTAAAAAGCAAAGTGATAATTATTAAATTATTAATCCCAGTTAAATGTTCTCGGGCATCCCTGCATCTTCAGACCCATAAAATCATTCTGACGTAATGCCTCGTAGAGAACAATCGCAACCGAGTTGGACAGATTAAGCGACCTGATGTCGCCCCACATAGGAATCCTGACACAGGTATCCTGATGTTCTTTAAGAATACTCTCCGGTATTCCCGCACTTTCTTTGCCAAACATTATATAACAGTTATCCTCGTATTGCACATCCGAATAACATCTGGCTGCTTTAGTGGTCGCCATGTAAATATGTGCATCGGGATTACGCTGCATAAAATCATCAAAATCCCTGTAAACCGTAACATCCAGTTTGTCCCAATAATCAAGTCCGGCTCTTTTTACCATCTTATCGTTAATGCGAAATCCCATCGGCTCGATAAGATGAAGTCTTGTATTGGTCGCCACACATGTACGTCCTATATTGCCCGTATTGGCAGGCATTTCCGGCTCCAGTAACACAATATTCAACATAATCAGTCCTCTTTCAACGCGATATCAACTTCGATAAGCTTATCCCCGTCGAAAAACATAGGCATACATATATTCTCAGTATATATCTGCTCCATCTTGAAATTACCCCGTATTATCGCAGGCGGAGTAATATCGATTGTCACACCTTTGGTAGAAAGAACTGTCGCCGCATTGCCAAGTATCATATTACTAAGCTCGCTTAATGCACTGAGCGAAAGCTCGTCCAGCTTATCTACAGGCATCATACACATCTTGGATGCCAGTTCGCATGCCACTTCGTTATTAACAGCAATAAGCACCTGTCCTTTGACTTGTCCGGTAATACCTATGCATATTACAAGAACATTATCCTCGAATGTATTTGTTTTAACATAAGGCTTGCCCGGTTTAAGCGCAAGTCCGCATGCTGTCTGAAGCACACTCGCCGCTGACACGAGGAATGCATTAACATATTCTGAATTCATCTGTTAGAACCTCCAATAGCATTTATATGCTTTTATCTAAGTGTATTAATAAATTCTTCCAGTCTCTCCATAGCTGTCTTAAGATTGCTGAGTGAACTTGCATAAGACATTCTTAAGAATCCCTCACCGCACTCTCCGAATGCCGTTCCCGGCACTATCGCAACCTTATATTCTTTAAGGAATCTCATTGCAAATTCCTCCGATGTCATACCGAATTCCGCAATATTAGGGAAAATATAAAATGCTCCAAACGGTTCAAAACATTTAAGTCCCATACCGCGCAGTCTGGTAAGCATAAATCTTCTTCTCTGGTCGTACTCATCACGCATATGCTCTATATTCTCATCACAATGTCTAAGAGCTTCAACCGCAGCATACTGGCTGTTAGTCGGTGCACACATGATTGCGAACTGATGTATTTTGAGCATCTGTTTGATAATCGGAGCCGGTCCGCAGGCATATCCGAGTCTCCATCCGGTCATTGCGTGGGACTTGGAAAATCCGTTTATCACTATCGTTCTGTCCGTCATTCCCGGAATAGATGCGATTGAACAATGATGTTCACCGCCGTATGTGAGTTCCGAATATATCTCATCTGATACAACAAAAATATCTTTATCTATACATATCTGTGCTATCTTCTCAAGTTCTTCCTTCGGCATGATTGCACCGGTAGGGTTATTAGGAAACGGAAATACAAGTATCTTCGTCTTCGGCGTAATCGCGGAAAGAAGTTCTTCAGGTGTGAGCCTGAACTCATTCTCCTCCTTAAGATTAACCAGTACGGGTGTTGCATCTGCAAGGACCGCACATGGCAGATATGATACATAGCTCGGCTGCGGAATGATAACCTCGTCTCCGGGATTAAGCATCGCCCTGAATGCGAGGTCAATTGCTTCACTTCCACCAACTGTTATAAGTGTCTCACCGTCAGGATTATAATTCAGGCCATATCTTCTGTTCAGGAAATTACAGATTTCCGTTCTTAATTCGGAAAGTCCGGCATTACTTGTGTAATATGTCCTTCCTTTTTCGAGTGAATATATTCCTTCTTCCCTGATGCTCCACGGCGTATCAAAATCAGGTTCGCCCACGCCCAGGGAAATAGCATCTTTCATTTCACTTACTATATCAAAAAATTTACGGATTCCGGATGGCTGAATCCCGACTACTTTGTCTGATAATGGATTTCTCATGGTGTTACCAACATCCTTTCGTCATTCTGAGTAACATTAAGTATTGTTCCGTGATCCTTGTATTTCTTAAGCACAAAATGTGTTGATGTGCTGATTACGGAATCAAGCGTGGCAAGCTTATTGGCCACAAAAAATGCCACTTCCTTCAATGTCTTTCCTTCTATCATAACAGTAAGGTCAAATCCGCCTGACATAAGATATACCGCATGCACTTCCGAATAGTTGTAGATGCGCTCTGCTATCATATCAAATCCGTTGCCTCTCTGCGGTGTTACCTTAACCTCAATGAGGGCTGATACTTTCTCCTCACCTGTCTTATCCCAGTTGATAAGTGTATGATATCCGCATATGATATGCTCTTTCTCCATCTCTGCTATTTCATTGGCAACCGCTGCCTCTGACTCGCCAAGCATTGCTGCGAGGTCGGCAACATCTATTTTACTGTTTTTCTCAAGAATCGCTAAAATCGTCTCTCTCATAACATGTCTCCTTTATTTTCTCTCTAAATAACTTATCTCTTCATCATTGCAAAGAATTTTATCATTATTATCTGTTGTGTAACCTATGATACATGCAGGCATTCCTTCACGTCTCATAGCTTCAACCAATCCTGCTCCGTCCGGCGTTACGGCTATAAAGCAGCCCGAAGACTTCATTCTGTATGGGTTCAGGCCCAGATATGTGCTTATCTCAACTATCTCCTGTCGAAACGGTATCGCTTTCAAATCCACTCTGAATCCGCGGTGAGTTCCCAGTGCCATATCCCATAATGCTCCGAATATTCCTCCGTCGGATGCATCATGCATAACCTTAACACCGAACTTTCCCGCGACTGCGGCCTCATCTTCAATAGGAATCCATGCCTCGCATTCTTTAACCGGTTCAAGGTATCTCGCCGAAAATCTCGTAAGAAGCTTACCATACATCTGTTCATCATCAAGTATATATGCCGTCTCTTCTATCCCAACCGTTCCGACTGCCACAATGGCATCACCGGGCGCAGTCTTCGGCGGATATGCATATTCGTCAGCCTCACCAATTGCGGTTACCGTCACCATGTTATGTGAAAGTCCTTCACACACCTCGGTATGTCCGCCCGTAAGTACGGTATGACAATTTCCGCACGCCCTGAGGATATTTCTGGTCATCGCCTTAAGTTCCTGTTCCTCAGCATCTTCCCGCAATAAAAAAGCCGCCTGAATGCCCACAAGTCTCCCACCCGCGGACCAGATATTGTTAGCTGCCTTATATACAGCCATCCGCAGTGAGATATCATTACCCATCGTTCCGGTCTGCGTACTCGCGATAACCCTTCCGTCTGATTTTCCAAGGTCAGCGCAGTCTCTGGCCGCAACCGGGCCTCTGCCGATTAGGTTCGTGACACTTCTGTATAAAATATTACCGGGTACCTTTCCTGTCTGCATAAAATCCTCTTAATGCCTTAACTGTAATGTTTTTATTATAACACATATGCGCAATAATTCCAAACACTATATTTGTAAAGAATTATGTTGCCATATCCGGCTTTAAAGGGTATATTTTAGGTATATGCTGTCATGACAAGCGGAATTACCATTGCGACAATCAGTAAAACTGCTATAATGATAGTCACTATTTTAAGACCTTTTTTATTTAACATAATAATCATCCTTTCTAATCATATATATTTATATCGGAGGTAATTATATGAACGCAATACCGGCTGTTTTATCGGTCTCACATTCCATCGGCTTATGTATACTCATCGGAGTTATCATTCTCTGCCTTGAGATTCTTTATCACCGCAAGAAGGACGAACGTGAAAAAAATAACTCCCGCAAGCGGTTCTGGGAAAAAGAAGCCGAAGCAAATTCAGTCCGTAAGAAAGACATCACATTCCTTAATTACATAGATATTCCGCTCGAAAGCCTTCCGTTCATACATACGGATGATGACGAGCTTAATGAATACCAGAATATCGTCAAAGACCTTGCCGGTAAGCGTATTCTTAATCTCGGCGGCATCAGCAATACCGATCTCAAATTAGAGTACGGACCGGCCAATCTTCCGGAACTCATGCAGTATGATGACAATTATAACACACTTACCGCAACTCTTGCAAAGTGGGGTTCCCGCCTCGCTTCAATAGGCATGAGCGACCGCGCGATAATGGTTCTTGAATACTGCGTTGATATAGGTTCTGATGTAAGTCTCGCGTATTACACACTTGCTGATGAATACCGTAAGAAAGGACGCACCTCGGATATAGACAAGCTTATTAAAAAAGCCGAAAAGCTTGATTCCATAATGAAGAAAGCAATTTTGGAAAAGCTTAACACTATCCGTTCCTATATTGATTAATTGCCTGTACGGTCCCGGACGATACCGTACTCTGACATTATCCTGTCAATCATCCTTGATGCGTCGCTCTTGGTAACCGTATCCATATCGCAAGGTATTGATACATTATACCGCCTGATAAGTGCCGCAAGGTATGATTTCTGTCTTGGCGTAGCCGGTTCCCTCTTAGGGAGCCTGTACACAAGCTGTACCGGTGCTATTTCCTTACAGGACATTTCACAAAGCTTTCCGTAAATAACGGATGCACTTCCGGCATCATCATATGCCCGGTGGTGTCTTACATCAATTCCAAAATATCCGCATAATGCCTCCAGACTTTTGCTCGGAATATCCGGCAGTACGGTCTTAGCAAACTTATATGTGTCAATTCCCATTCTCTCGTATGTAATCGAATGATCGGCGGCGGCTTTCTTGATAAAACTGTAATCAAATACAATGTTATGTCCCAGAAGCGGCAGTCCTTCGGTTATACCGACAATGCGCTCTATCAGACTGTCTATCACAGGTGCATCTTTTACCATATCATCATCGATTCCGGTGATGTCCGTAATTCTGTCCGGAATATGATATCCCGGATTAACAAGGGTCGATAACATATCCGTGACCGTCCCATTCTCAATTCTTATAGCGCCTACTTCTATTATACTGTCCTTGGCGGGATTAAGTCCTGTGGTCTCAATATCAAGTGCCACGTATGAATTCAACATGCACAATCTCCTTAATGTGTCATAATTACAGTATAACGATTATTTTAACTATTGCAAGAATGTATTTCATACTGTAGACTTAAAATATGAGCAGAAAATCCTATCTAAACAAATTGATAAATGATAATGACTCCGATGCTGTGGTTTATTGCATCGGTTTAGTTTCGGTTTTTCTTGTCGCTGCTGTATATTTTATCATACGCATGTCGCATATTATTCCGGACACCGGCTGTGCTTTCAGACGTATTACGGGATTATACTGTCCGGGATGCGGAGGCACGCGTTCATTTGTTTACCTTATCCACGGTCATATCATAAAAAGCCTTGCTTATCACCCATTTGTACCGTATGTATTTACAATTGCCATTATTTTTTACGTTTCACAGACCGTGCGTTTCATCTCGAAAGGCCGTACATGGGCGATGCATCTTGGCATGCCCCTTATTATACCGGGTGCTGCTATCATCCTGCTTAACTGGATTGTCAGAAATATTTTTCTCGTTGCGGGGATGAGTCTTTTTTAAAAAAAGCTTGCAATCTGCCGGTTCATATGATAATATAGTTTCTGTTGAAAACATATATCGTACATGCGGGTGTAGTTCAATGGTAGAACACCAGCCTTCCAAGCTGGATACGTGGGTTCGATTCCCATCACCCGCTTTTGTTATGTCCGGATTTCTTATTTTCCCATTTACAATTGTATTGCAATAAAAAAGAGCACCAACCATTCTTCGGTCAATGCTCTGTTTTCTTATTATGATTATTATTTTACCAGTTATAATACGATACCGCAGATGCGCCCGCCATTCCGGCAGCAGCCACCACAAATATTATTATGTAATACACAATACAGATTGCATTGAGTATAACACCTATGAGACCACATACGAAACCAGCCTTGGACTGTCCGTTATACACACCGTTATGCGCTTTCTTATACTTACTTGAAAGCACAAGTGCAATTATACCGGTAACGATGCCGACTCCCCAGCATCCGAGGACGAGACTTATAATACCGCATACAAGTGCACCGACTGATGTTCCGTCATTATTGTTAACCGGAGCATTATTGTAATTGTACTGTGTATATCCGTTATTATATCCATTCTGTTGATAGCCGTTGTTGTATCCGTTATTATATCCATTCTGGCCGTTCGGCTGCTGGTATCCATTGTTGTACCCGTTGTTATATCCGTTCTGCTGATAGCCGTTGTTATATCCGTTCTGGCCGTTCGGCTGCTGATAGCCATTGTTGTACCCATTGTTATATCCGTTCTGTGAACTTCCGCTATATGACGGATCATTCTGCTGATAAATATTATTGGCAGCACCATTCATCCTCATGCGTTCTTCCTGGGATGGTGCCTGATAGCTTCCCGGTCCGGCATTGCCCTGACTGTTCTGCTGTCCGCCCTGATATGTGTAATTAGTGTACTTATCCTCTTCATTCATATTATTGTTATCCATTAATTAAGCTACCTCCTGGTATTCTCGCGCACGGCGTTAATAACATTGTATTATAAGAACACATAATTGTCAATGAGGAACGTTGCATAATAAAATTGGAATCAAGTCCCTGATAATAATATCATTTGTTCCACTTTTTCCTGAATAGCATCCAAATTGTCCTTGTCTACTATCGCCCATAATATTCTTTTTAGATTTTTACCCTTCAAAATATTAGCCGGAATCGTTGAATAGCTTGCAAATTCCCGGATTAACATCTCACGAATCTCTTTGACTTTTGCTCCTTTTTCTCTTCCCTCGTACTGACTTAATTCAAGCATCCTTTCAATTGATAATGCTTTTTTCACATAAGTCCAATCATCGGCATCCAACATCGACTCATACATCAAACGAATCAAAGATGCTTCACACGCTACGAATTGAGGACTAAATTCAACTTTGCCATTCAAATAAAGTGATTTAAAATCATTAATATACTTTTTTAATTTCGCGTCTTCACCGCTATCAACCATGGAATATCTATACAATTGTTTTCTTACATCAGCGATAATTTCTTGAATATCATATACCGTTTTTTTCTATCATACCACTCTTTTTCAGCTCTTTTTAAATATTTCTTACGTACTTCCTTGATATCTAATTCATCAAGGCGATATATCGTCAGCATTACAACATCATAGAACTGTTTTACCTGTTCATCCATCCTGTCATCCTGAACCCCAATAGTATTGCAACCTATTGTAGTCAGTTTATCCGCAAAAAGATGACTTACCGGAAGTAATTGATATTCAAATCCACTTTCCACAGCAAATATATCTTTTCCTGTCTTCCTTGTGTACTCCCAGTCCTCTGATTCCATAATAAATTCTATTTTTAGTTCCTGCTTATCCACCGCACTTTCTTCTGCATTTCGCTCTTTATAACTCAATACGGATGGAACTTCTACATAGTATGTATGCATTGGTAAATTGGTCTTTGGATTCTTCGGAATATGCTCTTTAAACAGAAAGAATTCCGTACTTTCTCCTAATTCTTTTGTAATATCATTAAGCGAATTCTGCACCTGCTCATCTGTACCACAAAATATCATATCGATATCAACACTTGTCCTCTGTGCCTCTATCGGCAAATAGAACTGTGTAGCTGCTCCACCTTTTAAAACTATATGTTCTCCCAACCGCTTTTGTATTTGAAGAAACAATTCAAGATCCCACAAAAACAGTTCCATCCTTGACATATTTTTAAATCCGTACATTTCCATTCTATTCTGCAAATATTCTCTACTAAAAGAAGTTTCATCATGAAATATTTTAGTATAATCCATTCTATTCTCCCCTTCGTAATATCATTGCAAATTGCATTGCTTCTTCTGTGATATATGGTGTTTCCACAATAAGTCGTATATCACACTGAAGATTTCTCTTTGTTGAAGCTGCAATTAGTTTCTTTTTGTCAATATTTCCAAGCCTAACCAAATTTTGATAAACTCTGACAAGTTCCTGCAGGGACAAAGGATATTTATTTCGTGTTATTGAAAAATACAAATCCACAAAAGCTTTTTCTATGGTTGCAATGCCATCATTCTGATAGTCAAAATTTTCTGTATCGTATACAATTACCTGTTTCTTTTCTGTTCCGGATAACATAGCATCTTCATATTGCTTACTGACTTCAGACGGCTTCACAACAGCAAATCCACCATCCAGCAAATAACTGACTATTTCATCATGTGCTGTCTTTTCTATAAATAGTATCATCGGATACTGTTCAGGAACATGCTGCATAAATCTTTGCAAAACATCTAATCCTGAGACAAAATACTCAAACCCCAATTCATCAAGAATTTCCTGCACTCTTTTTGTATCTTCTGTTAATGCAATCTTAGTCTTGCCTTTCCATTCATTAAATGCATATACGCCTGTGCGCACACGTTTTAAATACCTGGCTTCTACCAGCTTTGATAAATTCCAGTAAATAGAAGACCTCTTCATATCCGGAAATATTGCCTGTACATCTTCTATATAGAAAGTGGTTTGTTCTCTTAATTTTTCCTCTATAGCATTATATTTTTTTTCCAATGCTGACATTTTTTCCATTTTTTCTACCACCTTTCGTAAACATTCTACCACTACCAGGCGGAACTTGCAATAAAAAAGTTGCAAATATCATATTTGCATTTTTTTCTTTATCTATTTTGATTTTATGGCATTTATCATATTAAAAGTTCATATTCAATAAGATATTCGCAAAGTTGAAATTTGCATTTTTATCTTTAAATCCAGATAGATTTATATTTATTTACAACATCTCGCCCCTCGGATAGTTGAGCACTTTGTGACACGCTCTAAGTCGACCAAATCTAGTATCATAAACTACTCCTTTTTGTGATTTCATTGACTATATTTTTATTTTCTTCAAGCACAACAGCATATATGAGATAACCGCATCTTCAATCAAAAAGAACATCCACAATAATTATGGATGTTCTCTATGATCACAGCAATCATTTAATTGTAAAATCAATTTCAGATTTATATAAAATTCTACAACGGAATATTTCCGTGTTTCTTGTCCGGAATACTTTTCTGTTTCTGTTCAAGCATCGCAAATGCGTCAAGAACACGGCTTCTGGTTTCTTCCGGCCTGATAACTTCATCTATATATCCGCGCTCAGCCGCTATATAAGGATTCATGAATTTGTCCTCATATTCCCTAATCAGCTCCTTGCGTTTGGCCTCAGGGTCTTCGGCCGCATCGATCTGCCTCTTGCCGATGATTCCTACTGCGCCCTCGGCTCCCATTACCGCTATTTCCGCAACCGGCCATGAGAATACGAAATCCGCACCCATTCCCTTGCTGTCCATTCCGATATATGCTCCGCCAAATGCTTTACGGAGTATTACCGTTACTGTCGGGACAGTTGACTCACTGTATGCGTAGAGAATTTTGGCTCCGTGACGGATAATTCCGCTGTGCTCCTGCTCTTTGCCCGGAAGGAATGCCGGTACATCAACCAGTGTAAGTATCGGAATGTTAAAGCAGTCGCAGAAACGTATGAAACGTCCTGCCTTGTCTCCTGCATTATAATCAAGTGAACCTGCAATGTAATCCGGCTGGTTAGCAACAACACCAACTGTTTTGCCTTCCATCTTAATAAAGCCGACAATAATGTTGCGCGCAAATCCCGACTGCACTTCTATAAATGAATCAAGGTCGGCAAGTTCGTCTATGACCTCATACATATTGTATGATATTTTCATATTCGGAGATACGATATCCCGAAGTCTCTTGTGATAATATTTCTTGGCCGGTGCCGCAACAGGCGGTTTCTCAAGATAATTCTCAGGAAGATACTCTAAGAGCTTTCTTACGCCCATGAGACATGAAGTATCATCATCATACACAAAATGTGCCACTCCGCTCAGATTCATATGCACATCTGCGCCTCCGAGTTCGGCCGTGGTTACAACCTCACCGGTTACCTCTTTGATAACCTTCGGACCCGTGATATACATCTGTCCGTTCTGTCTGGTCATGAATATAAAATCACACAATGCAGGTGCATAACATGCGCCACCGGCGCAAGGTCCCATTATTACTGCTATCTGTGGGGCAACTCCTGACATCTGCGTATGCCTTCTGAACATTCCGGCATATCCGTTAAGACTGTCTATGCCTTCCTCAATACGGGCTCCGCCGCTGTCATTTATCTCAATAAACGGTGCTTTGGCATTCATTGCCATATCCATAACATTAGCAATCTTAAGTGCATGGTACTCTCCGAGAGCTCCGCCGCCCACAGTAAAATCCTGTGATGAGGCAAAAACAACTCTTCCGTTCACACGGCCGTAGCCGGTGACAACACCGTCTCCCGGTGTTTTCTTCTTGTCCATGCCAAAGTTGGTTGTACGCGTGGTCATAAGGGTATTAATCTCAACAAATGTTCCTTCGTCAAAAAGAATGTCCAGACGCTCTCTCGCCGTAAGTTTTCCTCTTTCATGCTGTTTGTCAATTCTTGCCTGACCTCCGCCCATATGCGCTGCTTCGCGTCTGGCATCGAGATCCGCTAATTTCTCATCCCACATATGTTCTGCCTTTCTATGCTAATGTTTCTAAGTCTTCCACTGTATTAATTGTGATAACTTTCTTACTTCTGTCGATTCTCTTCATGAATCCGGCAAGTGTCTTGCCCGGTCCTATCTCATAGAAGTTCTCAACTCCGTCTTCAAGCATTTTTTCCATTGTCTGCTGCCATCTTACCGGCGAATATACCTGACGCTTGAGTGTATCGCTGATTGATGTATTATCTGTTACAACCTCCGCCGCAACATTGTTAATGTACGGTATCTGAGGATTGTTAAATCTGACATTCTTAAGTTCAAGCGCAAGCTTATCCCCGGCGCCCTTAAGCATAGGTGAATGGAAAGGTCCGCTCACGTTAAGAAGTGTCACCAGCTTGGCTCCGGCTTCCTTAAGAAGCGGCATCGCGGCTTCAACCGACTCGCGGTAACCTGAAATTACAATCTGTCCCGGGCAGTTATAATTGGCTGCCGACACGACTTTGCCGCTTTCTTTGGTTATCTTTGCGCAGATATCATCAATTATAGCTGCATCAAGTGCGATTACCGCAGCCATTGTTCCTTTTCCTGCAGGAACTTCATTCTCCATATATATGCCACGCTTTCTTACAAGCTTCATGGCATCCGCAAAATCAAGCGCACCGCTCGCAACAAGTGCCGCATATTCGCCGAGACTTAAACCTGCGGTAATATCAGCTTTGATACCCTTAAGTTCAACTGCCTTAAGGATACAGCATTCAGCCGCAAGCATAGCCGCCTGTGTATACTCTGTTTTGTTAATGAGTTCATTCTCCTCAAACATAATTGCCTTGAGGTCAAAATCCATAAGCTCATCAGCCTCATCTATTATCTTACGGCACTCCTCGTATTTATCGTAAAAATCCTTGGCCATGCCGACATACTGTGCTCCCTGTCCGGGAAAAATAAAAGCTGTTTTTGCCATTAAAATAATACCTCCTTGCCGTAATCAATTCTCATATATTGCTGATTTATCAACGGCTGTAAACATAAGTTCGCCTTTACCTCTTACCTTGTCGTCAACGCTTATCGTTACCGCAAAAGAGTAGAGTCCCGAAGCACCCATCGTTTTCTTGCAGTCAATGATCATTGTGTCTCCCGGTATGATAGGTTTGACAAACTTGAAGTCTTTAACTTTAAGGAGAACATATATTGTGTTCTCATCAGTTCCGTCTGCCTCGATTGCAAGTGAACATGCCTGTGCGGCAGACTCAATTACAAGTACGCCCGGCATTATCGGAGCATCCGGAAAATGTCCCATAAAATACGGTTCATTGACCGATACATTTTTGAGAGCCTTTACGGACTCGCCCGGTACAACTTCAAGTACTTTTTCAACCATCTGGAAAGGCGGTCTCTGTTTGATTCTCTTGTTAATCTCTATAATATTCATCATAAGCTTAAGCCTCCGTCAATCACAATGACCTGTCCTGTAATATATGATGCCACATCAGAGCAGAGCATATTTACAACCTCAGCAACCTCTTCAACCTTGCCGAGACGTCCCATAGGTATGTTCTTAAGGTATTCCTCTTTCTTTTCTTCAGGAATTGCCTCAATCATCTCGGTTGTGATGAATCCGGGTGCTACCGCATTGACCTGGATACCGTAAGGAGCAAGTTCCTTGGCAAGTGTTGCCGTCATTGAGTTGACAGCACCCTTTGTCGCTCCGTATACCGACTGTCCGGCAAGTGCAAGCTTGGAACTTACGCTTGATACATTGACGATCCTTCCGCTTTTCTGCTTGAACATCTTAAGTGCCGCCTGCTGGCTGCAGTAAAAATATCCCTTAACGTTGATGTCAAGGCTTCTGTCAAGAGAGTCATTGTTAAGCATAAGAAGATAAGCGTCATCAACAACACCAGCGTTGTTTACAAGGATATCGATATGTCCGAAATGCTTGTATGCCTCACGGAACATTGACGCCACATCCTTCTGATTAGCTACATTAGCCTTTACTGCGATTGCATCACAGCCCATATCCTTGATTGCGTTGACAACTTTCATTGCCTCTTCTTCATTGCTATTATAATTAACTACAACATCAATTCCGTCCTTGGCAAGTCTTAAAGCGCATGCCCTTCCGATTCCTCTTGATGCTCCTGTTACTATGGCTACTTTACTCATCTTCTTATCCTTCCTTTATCCTGATTAATCTGCTTTCTTAAGTACAACAGCTGTATAAGAACCACCTGCTGCAAAACTTGTTACAAGCATGTATCTGTAATCTGTCGTATCAATAGTTGTCTTAACAGCTTTGCCGTTTTCAAATACATATGCTTCCTGCTTTGCCGGAAGTTTTCCCGAAAGTGTAAGTGCTGCATGTACAGCCTCAAGGTTGGCTGCTGCCGCTCTTGACTCGCCTACAACTGTCTTAACACTCATAACCGGTTTAGCTTTCTTAAATACTCTGCCGTATGAATTCATCTCTATTGTGTCAACTGTCTTATTGCCGTCACCGAATCCGACTACCGCGTCAATATCATCAACGGATATTCCTGCATTCTCACAAGCCTTGATGATTGCCTTATCAAGTGCTGCATCGGAACCTGCAAGTGTTCCTGCCGATACCGATTCGTGTGTCATTGCATATCCTGCGATTTCGGCATATTTAACAGCGTTACGCGCATCTGCCGACGCTTCGCTTTCAAGCATCATTGTGGTGCTTCCTTCACCGAGAACAAACTCTGAACCGTTAAGTTCATATGGCTTAACAGTCTCTTCATTCGAGAAGTATCCGAGCTTGCCATAGAGAAGTTTCATTGTCTCCGTGTTCTCGTCAAGTCCGGTTGCCATCATCATCTTCTCAGCGCCGTCGCGCACTACATTATAAGCATAACAGATACTCTGAAGTCCTGCCTGCATACCGTTGGTAAGTGTTACATTCACTCCCTTTACGCCTGAGTTGATTGAAAAATATCCGCCTGCAGCATTGTATACTGTATTAGGGAAAATAAATGCGCTTCCCGCATGAAGTCCGTTCTTAATAAGTCCTTCATGGAAATTAATGATTTCCGTTGCAGGACCGTCAGCCGTACCGACAATCATACCGATTTCAGTTTCATTGTCAGTTGTAACCGCAACACCTGCGTCCGCAAGACATGCGCGTCCCGAAATGACCTGTGTCTGGCTTAATTTATCAAGCTTACGATAGAAATTAAGTTTGATTCCGTATTCTTTGTAATCATCCGCTCCGACTGTTGCAAATAATCCGTCGCCCTCTGACTTAAGTCCGCCGTTCTTAACAGCTTCAACATATGAATCAACCGTATTTCCTGCAGGGCTTACGATGCCGAATCCGGTAACATATACTTTATTGTTTTCGAGCGGTTTTATTTTTTTCTCATTCTTTGCAAAAATAACACTCGCATTATTACCGCCGAAAGCGAAGTTATTGGTCATTGCATAATCGATTTCTTTGTGCTTGCTTACATTAGGCATGAAATCAAGCTTGCCAGCCTTCTCCTTAAGATTCTCAAGATCCTCGTTGGAATATCCGATTGTAGGAGGCACCGTATCAGTTGTAAGAGCCTTGACTGTGTAAATAGCCTCAACTGCTCCGGCTGCACCGAGGCAATGGCCTACCATTGACTTGGTTGAATCAACGGCTGTATTATCATTATCACCAAAAATAGTCTGCATAGCCTGGATTTCGGTAGAATCGTTGAGTGGGGTTCCTGTGGCATGTCCGTTGATGTAATCGATATCGGACGGCTTTAAGTCACTGTTTGCAAGTGCCCATTTCATGGCATTCATCTGGCCTTCACTGTCAGGTCTCGGCGCTGTGATATGGTGTGCATCGGAACTGATTCCGCCGCCGAGTACATCGCAGTAAATCTTCGCATTTCTTGCAACAGCGTGCTCATATGATTCAACGATAAGTGCTCCTGCGCCTTCTCCGAGTGTAATTCCCTTGCTCTTGTTATATGGTGAACACGGATCCGTATCGAGTGCATGGAGTGCCGTGAATCCGCCGAAAGCAAGTGCTGAGAATGAATCCGCACCGCCAACGATAAATGCGTCGCCTACTCCTGCCCTGATAAGGTCACATGCATATTCAATACTGATCGTACTTGCCGCACATGCGTTGCCGACATTGGTAACAACACCCTTAACTCCGGCAATCTTCGCTACGTTATTGGCGATAACACCGATAGGCATTTTGATGATATCTGAAGCATCCTCGCTTCCTTCGGCATTATGTCTGTCTGTGAAGAATTTCTGGATACTTACCGCACCGCCTACACAGCTTCCCATAATTACACCGACTCTGTCGGCATTATTATCATCTATTACAATTCCTGAATCTTTGATTGCTTCGTTCGCTGCCTTAACGCAGAGAAGTGAAACTCTGTCCATCTTCTGTGCATCATCGCCTGCATCAACATCAAAATGTTCTGCGGACTCAGCTCCGAGATGTGCATAACAGTCCGATGTGTCAATCGAACGTACTTCCTTAATTCCTGAAACACCGTTAATACAGTTATTCCAGCTTTCATCCACAGTATTACCGATTGCGTTGATCATTCCGAGACCGGTGATTACGCATCTTTTTTCATTGTCTGCCATTGTCTACCTCCTGATTTCTCGCGGCATAAATGCCGCCGGCATATCTATATCGTATTAGTACATAAAAGTATTCTGAATAAACTGCCATGGGCAGGAGGACTTTAGTCCTCCATATGCTCCATAACGTACTTGCTGAGGGCTTCAATATTGTAGAAGTTCTCCTTAGCCACACCTGTCATCTGTACACCGAATTCCTGATCGATTCCGGCAATGATTTCAAGTGAGTCGATTGAATCGAGTCCGATTCCGTCTCCGAAAAGCTCAATTTCATAATCAAGTTCTTCTGCAGGGATTCTTAAATTCTCTACAAGAATATTTTTGATCTTTTCTGCGATTTCTGTCTGCTTTGCATCCATTGTACAAGCTCTCCTTATGAATAAAGATTTTATATAGATCAGTCGTTAAACTGTTTCTATCGTTATGATTAGTATTCTATTGTATAATACCTGTCACCGGCGTTACGGTCAAGCGTTTCATAACTTACAATAGTTTTGGTTACTGCCTTATAGGTCGGAAGAAGTTCATTAGCCGCTTTTACTTTGGCTTTAAGGTCAGCTTCTGTTTCCTTCTCATCTCTGCCCGCATAATATTCCTTATCAGGATTGATCACTACCGCCATAAGAGGTCTTCCTCTTAAAGCATCTTCTTTAACTATGCAGTCGGCCACACCGTCGATTTGTTTAAAAAATCTTTCCAGCTCGTCAGGTGAAATATTTTCTCCGTTTGGAAGGATTATAAGATTCTTACGAAGTCCGAGTATATGCAGATATCCTTCGTCATCTATCTCACCGATATCGCCGGTTTTAAGCCAGCCGTCCGCTGTGAATACCTCAGCAGTCCGCTCCGGATCGTTGTAATAACCTTTCATCACAACATCGCCCTTGACCTGAATCTCACCGTCAGATATTCTGACTTTGGTTCCGGGATATACTTTTCCGACCGAGTCAGGAACCTTATCGGTGTCAACATTACCGGTTACTATATTGGCAGCCTCTGTAAGTCCGTATCCGGCAAAAAGAGTTATTCCCAGATTCTCTGCCATCCTGATAAGTTTCGGCTGCACATATGCGCCTCCGCATATCATCGTGTCAATTCCTTCGAGAAATTCTTTGCCCTTGATCCGTGCTACCGAAAGCACCATCTCGGCAAGTCCCGGAACCAATGTAAGAATTGTCGGCTTCATCTTTGGGATATCGAATACGATATTGCTCATATCTTCGCATGCATACACAAGTGCTCCGGTATAAATACATGTAAGCAGGCCTCTTATGGCTCCGAATACATGCGAGAGCGGAAGTATTGCAATTGTTCTCTGGCCGAATGGTTTTCCCGGGATAAACAATCCGTTATGTGCCGCTCTCATTATTGCTTTATGTGACAACATCGCGCCATATGGATTACCCGGATCGTTATTAACCGAAAAACATATTACTGCCGTATCATCCGGATCCACATCAGCCATAGGTGCAGGTGAATCTGCTGTTTCATTTATATCATAAACTCTGGTATTAACGCCGTCCGTAACCGCTCTGCACGACGGGTGCACGAAAAGGCCTTTAATATCGAATTTGGAAATTATTCTGTTGATATCATCCGTGCTTAATGCGTTAGGTGCCGCCGGAAGCATTATAACGGCACAGCCGGCCGTAGGAATTGCCATATATAGCTCCATTGCCGCAAGTCCATTAGGCGCAAGCACCGCTATATTATCACCTTTGGCGAATCCATTGTCATATATGAATTTACGACGGCATGCAATCCTGTCATACAGTTCACCGTAATTGATCGTGTTTACCATATCACTGATTGCCGGGCAGTCTGCGAACTTGGCTTTGCAATTCTCAAGCAGCTCACAGAAGGTTTTGTAAAGCGGGAGCTTCTCTAAATCCTCCGGTGCAAGTAATGACTCAAAATATTCTTTTTGATCGGACGAATAATTAATCATTGGCTTTATCTCTCTCTTCCAGAATCTCATCAAGCTTGGTCTGAATCCTTGACTTGACGAGTTCGCTTATCTCTGTCTTCTTAAGATCCTTATATTCTTCATATGGTATCGGTGTCAGATAATGTATCTGTGTCGTACATTTCTTAAGTGAATTGCCATTAAGTGCTTTATATGAATCTACAAGCACACACGGAACAATTGGCGTCTTCGACGCTATCGAACACCTGAAACATCCGGAATTAAATTTCTGAAGTTTATTCTTGTTATCGCTCCATTTGCCTTCCGGGAAAATAAGATATTTTCTTCCGGCTGCAACCTCTTGTCCTATCTCATTGAGAACACGTAACTGTTGTCTCGGATCATCAAAATCAAGGCGTTTTCCTTCAACAAGGTCAATAACCTGCTTGGCAACTATTTTTTCTGACTGTTTTTTCTCCATGAGCACGCCCATCGGCTCATCATGATAAAGCATTATCCCTAGTGCATCATATTTGCCCTGATGATTAGGATATATTATATATCCTGTATCCTTTGGCAGATTATCTAGTCCGAAAACCTCTGTCTTAGTACGGCCGCGGCGTCTCATGTGATCCATGATGTGCTGCGCAAGCCTGTATTTGTCTTCCCTGTTGTATTTCTCAGGGTGATTCATATATTTGTGATATTTAAGCAGCATATGTACCACAAAATAAGGGCTGCTTCCTGCCACATAATAGAATCTTAACATTCCCATACCATATCCATCCTTTGCATATATCTATCTATTGCGGATAATTTTCCCAATATCCTGTCATCATTTTCTCAACTGCCCTGACCGGAATAAGCGGAGCGCATACTTTACGTGCCGTCTCCTCGGACAGTTTTCTGTTAATCCCGAATTCCTTACCGGCATCCTCGATGCCGTTAAGATATTTATTAAGTATCGGTTTCATCTGGTCAAGTTCGAGTATCTCTCCCTGCGGACAGAAAACCTTGGTGTAATTGTCCTTGCCGCATATCATGTCAAACTCTCTGGTAACCGAATCATATACTATATCTGTCGACGAATGTGCACATGACGATACCAGAATAAGTCTTTTATCTGAAAAATCATATCTGTAATCCATGATCAGGAGATTATCTTCCGTGGCATGTCTGCCTTTGTATGGCATCTTAAACGGAAGAAGTCTGTCAAGCATTGTCTTCATCTTGGATGACACGCCGAAGAAATACAGTGGAAAACTAAGAATTATATTATCGCTCTCCATAATCTTGTCACGGATAATGTCCATATCATCTCTGATAACACATTGTCCCGGAGTGACCTTCCAGCATCCGAAGCAGCCGACACAGTGGCTGATATTCATATTTTTTAATTCTATGACTTCTGTCTGTGCATCTGCCGTAGCTTCAATTCCCCTGGCAAAGCGTGACGCAACCATGTATGAGTGGCTGGCTTCTCCTTTAAGGCTGCCGTTTATAATAAGTGTCTTCATATAGCTTCCTTATCCTGTGCTTCTTTATCGTTATTCAAAGCGAATTCCTTCAGTATGTCAAGATTCTCAGTTGCCACATCCCTGCCATTCTGATAGAACGCTTCAACCTTGGTATCATCCTGTTCGAATTTATTAATGCAGTCTATTCCCGGCCTGAGAACAATCGCCCTGCCTTCTTTTTCAAGTTTTTTAAGAAGTTCAAGTTCTTTGGCATATACATCGGTGCGCTCAAGCAGTGCCTTGTAAAAATTCGGATATTTGTGTTTATATTTCATTGCCATAACAGCCTTGGCTTTACCGTAATTGGTCGGAGTTTCGCTTACACTCTTTGTCATTACGACAACCAGTCTGTCACAGCCCTGCTCCAATGCTCTCTCAAGCGGTATTGAATCACAGATGCTTCCGTCAAGATAATGATATCTGCCTATCTTAACCGGTGCACACATAAGCGGAACCGAGCATGATGCCTTACCAAGATTAAGAAACCTGTCTATATCTTCACGCTCATCATAATATTCAGCCTTGCCTGTATCGCAATTGGACACAACTACTTCAAGCGCAACATCCGACTTGCGGAATTTATCGAAATCATACGGATACTGCTTATAAGGGTATTCAAAAAACATTTTATCGAGATTAAGGAACTTGCCGTGCTTTAACACCTGTTTCAGTCCAAAATAATTCTGGCTGTGATCTTTCGGTTTGATAACATTGCGGGTTCTTCCTACCTGTCCGGTAATATATCCCATTCCATTGCCTGCGCCGGCGGAAACTCCAATTACATAGTCGTATTCAATTCCATTTTCCATGAGTACATCGAGCACTCCGGATGTAAACACCCCTCTGAAAGCTCCTCCCTCCAGTACAAGTCCTGTTTTTGCCATAATATCACCTCACCCGGTACAGCTTATCCCTAAGCTTAATTTATTTTTGTGTTTTGTCTTCTATGTAAGAAATTACATCATTAACAGTTTCTAATCTGGCGGAATCCTCAAATGTAATTCCGTATTCATCTTCAATCGATACCGCAAGAAGCATCATCGTAAGTGAATTTAATCCCAGATCCTCAACAAGGAGGCTGTCCTTATGGATATCACCGGAATCCACCTCCGGTATAACATTCTGAAAAATTTCAATAAGTTTGTCAAAAATCATCTTTCTTCTCCTTTGGTCTTATTCATAAGTTCTATTACTATCTGTCTGAACCTCTCACTCTCGCTTTCAAGATATTTCGGAGTAAGTCCCTTTCCCTCAGCGGTAAGTTCTGTAGGTTCGCCTATAAGCACTCTCTGGCGTCTGCCAAAAAACATATTATATCTGCCGTCAATGGCATATGGAACTATTTTGGCTCCGGACATGATCGCAAGCATCACAAATCCCGATTTAAATTCGCGCGGCTCATCCGCCTTGCCTGTACGGCCCTCCGGATATATGATAACCGACTGTCCTGACTTAAGTGCTTCTCTCGCATGTCTTAACCACGCCGTATCAAGTCCGTAGCGGTCCATCGGAATACACCTGTTATTCTTAAGGAACCAGTTAAACTGCGGTTTCTCATACCAGTCTTTGGCAACCATTATGCATCCCTTCGCCTGTGCGAAAATTACCGATGTGAGGAGCCCGTCATCATGGCTCGTATGATTGCCCACGAAGATTACCGGCTCGTCATATCTGCGGTTATGTCTCTGCTTATCCGTATATCTGATTCTTGGTCTGAAAGCCAGCCACACAAAGGCTGTCATAAGTCCACGCCCTATTCCGGCACCTATCTTCTGCAATAAATTAAGCATTCTTCCATCCTTCTATCCATTAATAAAGACACCCATTGTCTCCATCAGTGTGAGTGCCCCGGCTATTATAAGGAAAATTCCGCCGGTCCAGTATATTCTCTTATCAAGTTCACCATTGCGGTAACCGACATATACGCCGATTATAACTATGGCTATTGTTGTCACACATATCATTATCCCCATATACACACCGTTAAGCAGTGTAAGCCCACATGCAAATCCGGCAAACAACGTGTATATGCTTGTCGACGATGCTATTCCGCAGGTCTTCTTAAAATCAATATCCGAGAGAACCTCAGGTATAGCTTTCTTCTGGTATATAAAAAGCAGTTTCACCGCTCCCAGTGTTATTAAAATAAGAGCTGCCAGAATACCCCATACCATACGTACTTCATCGGGCAATGCACTCACATGCACAAGTCCTGCCAGAAGATATCCAATTGTAAGCGCGACCACCTGCCACACGCATACCATAAGGCACATAAGAACGATTCCCCGCGCCTTAACGTTTCCGAGTACAGAACCTTGTGATACCGCTATAGCAAACACATCAAACGCCAAGCCAAGTCCTATGAGCACTATCATTACGATTTCCATTACAATCCTTTACCTTTCAGATTTTACTATAAAAGTGTATAAAAAAAGACTTCAAAAATCCATATACATTTTTGAAGTCTTGTATTTTGCGACTACATTTCGGCCAATTTGTAGTTTTAGTTATCTTTTTTGATAAGTTGATATATGCTGTGCTCAATCATGTAATGATACTGGTTCATTATCTCTTCCGCAGTCATATCCGGTGCGTCAAATACCAGATAACGTATTACCATCATGAGTCCTCCGGCATAATACCTGGCAAGCAGCGGTACGCAGTCGGGTTCGCCGGGAGGTACGGGATACATCCCCAGAATCTCTTCAAACATTCTGGAAAGGCAGTCAATAAGTGTCTCGCCAAAGCCGTTTTGTCCGACAATATCAAAAGTTCTTCTGTAATATTCCCTGTCATTGCAAAATCCTTCAAAGAGATGTTTAAGTCCGTCAGGAATGTTGCCAAGCTCAAACATCTCACGCGCCGGATCTATAATTTCATCATTTACGATCCATTCCACAAGCTCGTATTTATCATGAAAATGATTATAGAAAGTAGGCCTGATTACGCTGGCGTGATCAGTTATCATCTTTATTGTGATTTTTTCAAACGGTATCTGCAGCATCAGTTCCTTGAAACTGTTGGCTATCAGACGCTTGGTTAATTCCTTTATCTGTTCCATATATCACCCGTATGAGCATGTATTATTTAATAAGTATCATTCCTGATAAAGCATTGAGTGTCACCTTTATCTTTCCGGATACTACTTCATATTCGCCGGCATCTGTTCTGTATCCGCTGTTATCACTGACAATTGCTGCTTTCATGATATCTCCGTCATTGAGCCCGCATTCCCATACATCTATAACAACCGTACGCTCACTGTCATTATTATTAATAATTGTGACTGCCTTGCTGTCGGCGGTAAATCTTCCGTATGATATTATATTATAATCTCCGTAAAGTTTCTTGTATGAACCTGTCATAAGGGCTTTACTGTTCCTGTGAATCCTGATGACATCCCTATGGAAATCAACAAGCTGCATATCTTCATTGCCCCACGGATAAGTACGTCTGTTGTCCGGATCTGTCCATCCGCACACGCCCGCTTCATCTCCGTAATATACCGTAGGTGCTCCGGGCCATGACATCTGTACGATTACAGCCTCCATAAATACTGCCTTATTAACATTCTCTTCAGCAGCCTTCGGTCCTCTCGATTCCGTTCGTCCGACAGTCCTGTTGGTCCTCGTAAGGAATCTCGAATGATCGTGATTGGAGAGTTCATTCATGGAAATTCTCACCGGAGAGCCGCCCATTCTGGACATATTATGTCTGGCCGCATCAAAAAAATATGACGGATTGCCGACCTTATTGCCATCGTATGAATCACTGTGTTTCTCCATTCCCGTGAGAAACCATGTTATCGGTTCCATAAATGCATCATAATTCATGATTGTATCCCACTCGTCGCCGTGGAGCCAGGAATTACAATCGCCGTAATGTTCGGCAAGAATTACCGCATCCGGATTGGCTTCCTTAACCGCATTTCTGAATTTTTTCCAGAAACGATGATTATATTCCTCGCTGAATCCCAAATCCGCTGCCACATCAAGTCTCCATCCGTCCACATTATACGGCGGGGATACCCATTTACGTCCTATATCGAGAATATATTGTTCAAGCTTCTCTGAGCCTTCGTAATTAAGTTTAGGGAGGGTGTCATGTCCCCACCATCCGTTGTAAGTATTATTATATGGCCATCTGTTCGGATCGTTAAACTGGAAGAAATCCCTGTACGGGCTGTCAGCTGACACATATGCGCCCTTCTCAAAGTCCGAGCTTCCTTCATAAATGCGTTCCTTGTCAAGCCACTTATTGAATGAACCGCAATGGTTAAACACTCCGTCTATGATTACTCTTATCCCGCGTTTGTGTGCCTCATCCACGAGCTGTGCAAAAAGCCGGTTGCTGGCTTCAAGGTTGGCAAGGCTGGTCACTCTCTTAATATACCGTGATGCCTGCACATTATCATATACACCTTCAGGCAGTACTTCGCCTCCGTCATCAACGATCCTTCCGAAATGCGGATCTATATGGTCGTAATCCTGAATATCGTATTTGTGATTGGACGGTGATACAAAAAGCGGGTTAAAATATATACACTGTATTCCGAGTCCGGCAAGATAATCAAGCTTCTGCATAACGCCTTCAAGATCTCCGCCGTAAAATTCCCTGACACCCATCGTTGCAGGATATTTGTTCCAATTGGTTACATGATTGACATAATCTCCGATATAAGAATATTCACGGTCAACAACATCATTGGATGTATCACCGTTAAAAAATCTGTCCGTGTATATCTGATATATAACGGCTCCTCTCATCCATTCAGGTGTCTTGAATCCCGGATATATCACAAAATTATAATACTGGTTCAGGTCTGTATATGCTCCCAGCTGTGTATAAAACACCGTCGTCTTACCGGAACGTACCTCGAAATAATAATTAACCGGTTCTTCTCCGATATGAACGGTCGCTGTATAATAATCGAATCTGTTATCGCAATGTGTCTTCTCCATATGACAGAGCGAACCGTTAACAACAACATTAACCGTTTCCACATTATACTTAAGCGTGCGGAACCTTAATTCAATATCCGAATTCTTATCCGGCTCGCACGGTGTAACAAATTGCTCTGTCGTATCATGAAAAAGTCCCCTTGAATTAAGGACCGGTCTCATATTAGACAGATATATCCAGTTTTTCTCAAACGACGGCATGTCGTCAAAATTCTTTCTGATTTCCATTATTCCTATCCAGCTCCGTAAAACACCAATTTATACTATTATACCGCCTGACGGCATTTCTTGCAAGCAGGACTTCCTCCTGCTTTTCTATATAAAGTAAAGAGGACAGCTTCCGACGGCTGTCCTCTTTGGAGAAGGTATTTCGTTTCTTATGGGGTGTAGTAAAACTATATATAATGTATTGGGGGGTTACAGTGTAAGTATAGCAACAGGCCCCATATAAGTGTGCACAAACTTGCACAAATTTAAAATTTGTTTTTGTGCATTTTGTACACTAGATTAATATCTCCGGCTTATCAAAAAGAGCTTCAAACTCTTCTCTTGTAACTTTTTCTTTGTCAAGAAGAAGTTTCGCACAGGCATCAAGGACATCCCTGTTGTCATTGATAATCTTTCTGGCCTTGGCATAGCACTCATCTATTATGCCCTTGACTTCTTCGTCAATAACGGTTGCAACATTTTCGCCGTATGAACGTGTATGTGCAAGATCGCGTCCGATGAACACCTCATCTTCATCGCTTCCGTAATTTACAAGTCCGACTTTATCCGAAAATCCGTATTTGGTCACCATCGCCCTTGCAAGAGCTGTAGCCTGCTTGATATCCTGTGATGCGCCCGTTGTCACATCATCAAATATAAGTTCCTCGGCAACACGGCCGCCAAGTCCGACAACAATTTCCTGCAGCATTTTACCCTTGGTATTGAACATTTCATCTTTCTCCGGAAGCGGCATTGTATATCCTGCAGCGCCTGTGCCGGTAGGAATGATCGATATTGTATGGACAGGCCCCACATCCGGCAGAACATGGAAGAGTATCGCATGTCCGGCTTCATGGTAGGCCGTAATTTTCTTTTCCTTGTCGGAAATGACTTTACTTTTCTTCTCTGCGCCGATTCCGACTTTGACAAACGACTTGTCAATATCAGCTTGTGTAATATATGCCTCATTTTTCTTGGCTGCAAGTATCGCAGCTTCATTCATGAGGTTTTCAAGATCTGCACCGGTGAATCCGGCAGTGGTCTGTGCAATCGTCTTAAGATCAACATCATCGCCAATCGGTTTGCCTTTGACATGTACGTTAAGAATTTCTTCTCTTCCCTTAACATCAGGTCTTCCGACAACGACCTTACGGTCAAAACGGCCCGGTCTTAAAATAGCAGGGTCAAGGATATCAACTCTGTTGGTAGCCGCCATTACGATTATGCCGGCATTCACACCAAATCCGTCCATCTCGACGAGCATCTGGTTAAGTGTCTGCTCTCTCTCGTCATGTCCGCCGCCCATTCCGGTTCCTCTGCGCCTTGCAACCGCATCAATTTCATCAATAAATACTATACAAGGTGAGTTTTTCTTTGCTTCTTCAAACAAATCCCTTACTCTGGACGCACCGACACCGACAAACATTTCCACGAAATCAGAACCGGAAATGCTGAAAAACGGTACGCCGGCTTCGCCCGCAACTGCCTTCGCAAGGAGTGTCTTACCTGTTCCCGGAGGGCCTACAAGAATTACTCCCTTAGGGATTCTGGCACCAAGGTCGGTATATTTTTTAGGATTCTTAAGGAAGTCAACTATCTCTTCAAGTTCTTCCTTTTCTTCGCTCAATCCGGCAACCTGTTTGAATGTAACTTTGACTGCTCTCGGATCCATCATTTTGGCACGGCTCTTGCCGAAATTCATCATTTTGGAATTACTGCCTCCGCCGGCCGCTGCCTGTCTGTTCATAAATACAAATATGAATATGATAACCGCCGCAACAATTATAAACGGCAGTATTGTCGTGAGAAATACGCTGTCGCGCTGTACATCGCCCTGTTTATAGGTTACAGCTGCGTCGTCTTTGGCTGTTTTGTTATATGCCATAATAGCCGCCTCGACCGCTTCGACATCATTAACATATGCATTTTTCTTACTATCATCAGAAAGCTTTACTGTTATCTTTCCTGTCGGAATCTCCTGGTTCTGGCTTATCGTGACATCTTTGACTTTACCATCCGCAAGGTCATTTATAAAACCTTCATAGGTATAATTAACAGCATTTTTGCCGTTCTGCCTTATGGCAAATACTACTACAAATATAATTGCGATAAGAATTATATAGAATATAAATCCGACGCCTCGTGTTTTTCTGGTTTCCAAGTCTGCTTATCCTCCCTAGTCAAATTTAACCACACCAATGTATGGAAGATTTCTGTATTTCTGGTCATAGTCAAGTCCGTATCCTACAACGAACTCGTCCGGTATCTGAAATCCGACATAATCAACATTTACATCATCAACAACACGTCTGTCCGGCTTATCAAGAAGTGTGCATAATTTTATGCTCTTAGGATTTCTCTTTCTGAAGATTTCGAGAAGGTGGCTTAATGTCCTGCCCGAATCAATAATATCTTCTACGATAAGTACGTCCTTATCTTCAAGCGGCTCATCAAGGTCTTTAACTATCTTAACTATTCCGCTTGACTTAGTATCACCGCCATAGCTTGACACGGACATAAAATCAAGCGATACATCGCATGTTATTCTCTTGGCAAGTTCACACATGAATGGTGCTCCGCCTTTAAGGACACATATCATATGAATGCTCTTTCCTTCATAGTCTTTACTTATCTGTGCGCCTATCTGTGCTATTCTCCTATTTACCTCTTCTTCCGTAAACAGTACTTCAATTCTCTGCATGTTCAGTTCCTCCACATCTTACCGTCAGTACATTAACCGTATCTTCCGTAATCTTATATTCTGCGCTTATCCGTCCGCCGACAACCCAGACTATGTCATTTTTGTCAGCCAGCAGGCAGATGCTGCTTCTCTTCCTTGCCGGAATTCCGGCATCTATAAAATATTGTTTCAGGCTTTTATGATGTCCGGCATCATCAATAACCAGTCTGTCGCCGGGCATTCTTCCTCTGAGGCACAAGCCAATCTTTATTTTATCATAATCAAAGCATTTCGTATACAGTTCATTTGATATTTTTTGTATTTTATCGACCGGCGCGATATCAAAATCAAAAGTCAGTCCGTTATATGTTATACCCATGCACGGCGGTTCAACATAAACCGGTTCGTTTCCTGTTCCAAAACTGCCGGCATCATCAAACCCGATATATATGCCATCGGTATTTTTAACGGCATATAATCCCTTTGAAATATCAAATCGTCTTCCGCTCCTGCCTCTTTGAAGGTCTATTACACCGTTCACATGGGTTTCTCCGATATCCTTGAGCGAGCCGAGCAGTTTTCCTATTACATTTCTTATTATGCGTCCAAGCATATATTCATCTGCTTCCCCGGCAGACCTTATCAGGCAGCCCCCATCACAATCCGTCACCATGCCGGCCATATATTCTGCTGTCTGTTTTGCAAGATATTCTTCCGCAGATGCAGCATTTTCCGCAAGCGCCGCAATGTTGGCAACCGTCTGCGGATTAATATTCCGCTGCAGATATGGTATGACTTCATTTCTTATTCTGTTGCGTGTATAATCCGTTCCGCTGTTAGTGCTGTCAGTGCAATATCTGATATTATTGTCCAGCAGAAATTTCTCTATTTCGTTCCTTTCACAGCACAACAATGGTCTTATAATGTTCCCACGCACAGGCAGTATTCCGCCCACTCCCTTAATCCCGCTGCCGCGGCATATGTTAAACAGAACCGTCTCGGCAAGGTCGTTCATATGGTGCGCCACCGCAATAACAGCATCCGCACCCATCTTAAGTCTTTCCTGTTCAAAAGCCTGATATCTTAATATTCTTCCCGCTTCTTCACTTCCGATTCCGCGTCCGGCAGCATATCCTGGAACATCATATTCATACACAGCCACCGGGACGTTATACTCCTTGCATAGTTCCTTACAGTAATTCATATCACGGTCAGCTTCTTCACCCCTGATACCATGATGTACATGCACCGCTTCAAGAGCAATTCCATGCTCTGAACAATATCTTCGCAGCACCAGAAAAAGGCAGACCGAATCGGCACCTCCCGACAAACCTGCAACCACACCGCTCTTCCCATCAAACATTCTGTTTTTAGCTATATATCTGACTATTTTATCATACATATCCTGAAATTATGCCCGCCATTTTAATAATATCTTTAAGTTTAATCCACTTTTACAAAATAAGTCAAGCTTTACTTTTCCACACGCCCATTACAAGTATTGTCATATCATCCTTACAATTTCCGTCAAGATAAAACATAACATCTTCCATAAGGCTGTCCGCCATAATCTGAGGATTGCCGCATGGAATCGCATCTATCATCCCGGCCAGCCGTCCTTCTTTGTCATAGAACGGAAGTGCATCAGCTACGCCGTCACTAAACATATATATGTACTGCCATTCGCCCAGATTAAATTCGCTCACATCCGGTCTGGCATCTTCAAGCACGCCCGCCGGAAGGGAAGAAGGTTTGATTATGCGTACTCCGTCCGTGTTCTTTATAAAGGTCGATGCCGCTCCCATCTTAACCAGACGGCATACGCCGCTTACCAGATTGGCTCTGACGCAGTCTATAGTGACCGGGGTATCGTCCCCATGGGAAGCAAAAGCAAGATTAATAAGACGTACCGCGTTTACATCTCCAAACCCGGTCTGGGCAAATTGCTCAAAAAGTTCCATAACACTGCTGCTGGCAGCATTGGCAAGCGTACCTGTTCCCATCCCGTCCGCAAGAGCCATATATGTATTTCCGGACAGATCACTCATATATGTGTAACTGTCTCCGGACACAACACCTGCATTCTTGCTGTGTGATGCCGCCCCGAAAAGCGTATGGTAATGCGGTGCTTCTTCAAAAACAAATTCGCCGGTCTGTCCCGTTATAACCCTATGGCTTCCCCTCGAAAGGACAAGGCTGCGCCCCAATGCCCTGGACATGCATTCTGTTATCTCTCCGGCATGTATGCTTCTGTTATGCCTGCTGCGCGCCATGACAGACAGCACTTCTTTTCCGTCCTCCATCTCATATAGCATAACCGATTCTATGCGCACTCCGATTTCTGCCAGTGATTTTCTTATAATCCTGTCCGTCCGGGAATCTGCCGTGTATGCACGCATTCCTACCCCGGCCGCTTCTTCAAGAAGCCTCGCCGTCTCCGCCAGCTGTGTTCCGACCACATCATCTGCATTTCCGGCTTCTCCGTATATATTATTAAGCTGTCTGAAACTCTGCGCTGTCTCAAGTATGCGCATCTGTGAATATGTTATATGCTCCATCCTCCCAGCCCCTTTCGTTTTCCGGTATAAGCAGTATCTCATTATAATTTGATTAATGTGCAAAATTTGTCAAACCATGGTGGATGTGTCAATTTTTTTTCGACATATATATCACAATCCGGGCAATAAAAAAAAGGAACCGGTATATTCCGGTTCCCGATATATCATACAGAAATTACTTATCCTGATCCTTTAATACTTTCTCATCAGGATATACTAACCCGAGCTTATCCCTGGCTGCCTCTTCCACAAACTGCTTCGTGTTGACGTACTTACTGTACTCTTCAAGGTCTTCGGCACGTCTGCTTTCTGCCTCTATATTGCTCTCAAGTTCTTCTATTCTGGCTGCGTCCTCTGCATTACGGGCCTGTATTTCTTTGCTCCGTGAATTAAAAAAGAGAACGAGTGCTATTACGATAACGACCACTGCGAGACCGACTAATTTATTAGACGGCTTATTTCTCCGGTCTGCTCTGTTTCTTCTCAATGTGACCACCCCTGATTCCATTGGTTTCGCTCTTTTTAGATATTAGTCTAATTTTATACGATTCTATTATGTTTTTCAATACTTTTATGACAATTTCCTTAATTTTCCTTATTATTCCGCCCATGAAAGGAACAATAAAGCGGCCGGCAATCATATAATAACCCAGCGCACCAATCAGTATGCCGGCAATCATATAGACCCGGAAACAGCCATCGTTAATAAACAGGAATATCCGGTATGCCGAAAATGCCCATATGATCCAGTACAGGACATCTTCGCATGACGTAACGGCCACACTGTGTCTTACCGCACGCCTTATTATCCGCAGCACATCATAAGTTGCCGACATGGCAGCGCCTATTGCAATCATTACCAGAAAAACATATAATTCCTCAACTATAAATTCCGCCAATTATTTAAACAGTCTGGATAATAACGATTCGCTTTTCTTGGCATATGAATTCACATCGGAATAATTAATCCCATCTATTGTACCCGATATATCAAGCTCGCCCTTATCGACCGAAAGCCTGTTCACATGCAGGTCATGTCCTTTGATTACCATCATTCCGCAGACCGTCTCAAGAACAATTGTCTTTAAGTCAAACGAAATCACATCTTTAACTCCGGTAACACATCCGTTTCTTCTGTCCGAAAAAGCTGCCCTGTGGTTTCCGGCAGGATTCTTATCATCCATAGCTGCGTCATTCCTTTCGGCATATTTAGTATAATATATGTGTGTGGCGCAGTGCTTATGACTTAAATGTATCTGAACAGGTCTTTGGCTTCGTCCTTCTTGGTCGTCTCAACTATATCCGTAACTTCAACTTTAACATTCTTAGTACCGAACTGAATCTCTATGACATCACCTACTTTAACGTCGACAGATGCTTTGGCAGTCTTTCCGTTAATCTGCACTCTTCCGGCATCGCATGCCTCATTGGCAACTGTACGTCTCTTTATAAGTCTGGATACTTTAAGATATTTATCAAGTCTCATCATAAACTCCTTTAATATATAATCACAAAAACGCCCCAATAGATATTGAGGCGTCAATCATTAATAATCTCTAATATTCTGATTAGTTAAGGCTGTCCTTTAATGCCTTACCAGCTTTGAATTTAGGAGACTTAGATGCTGCAATTTCGATAGTCTTTCCTGTCATTGGATTACGTCCTGTTCTTGCAGGTCTCTCAGCTACTTCAAAAGTACCGAATCCAACTAACTGGATCTTCTCACCTTTCTTTAACTCCTCTGCTACTACATCCGTGAAAGCCTTAAGAGCCTTCTCTGCATCTTTCTTAGAAAGTTCTGTTTTCTCTGCAATTGCTGCAACTAATTCTGTCTTGTTCATGTATTAATTCCTCCTAATACCAAAATTATAATTCGTGTAAAACAGATCCGATAATATCGATTATACTCCGTCCGTATTACCCACAAACTATTTATAATGGTTTTATGCCGATTTGTCAAGGATATTTGGCACATTTAGCTATTTTTATCCCATTTCTCAATGATTCTTATGGTAAACAATGCCTAATCCGTGCAGAAGCAGTTCATCATCGATAAGAATTCTGTGTTTGCACGCAGGAATTATCAATCTTGCTATTCCGCCTGCAGCGACCACATTCGTCTCATATCCCAGTTCTTCATGTATTCTGTCAATCATACCGTCTATCATGGCCGCATTTCCGAGAACAATTCCGCTCTTCATGCTGTCGACGGTATTCTTGCCGATGACATGTTTCGGTATATCAAGGCCAATCTTAGGCAGCTGCGACGTGGAAGACGCCAATGCCTCAAGCGATGCCCGCACTCCCGGGATAATGATTCCTCCGGCGTAACTTCCTTTGCGGTCTATAACCGCTATTGTAGTAGCTGTGCCCAGATCTATTATGGTAACAGGCGCGCCGTAACGTTCTATTGCCGCAACTGCGCCCACTATCAAATCAGATCCGACGCTTCCCGGGTCATCCATATGAATATTAAGTCCTGTTTTAATGCCGGGGCCGACGATCATCGGCTTATTCCCGGTAATTTTCTCGACCGCATGGCTTATTACATTCGTAAGCGGCGGCACGACAGATGAAAGGATTGCTCCGTCAATTGAATCCGGGTCAATCCCGTGAAGCTCGAATACCATCTTAAAACTTATGGCATATTCAAGTTCCGTTCTTGATATATCTGTACTTATTCTTTCAACAAAAGCAATGTTCCTGCCATCTATGCAGCTGATTACTATGTTGGTATTTCCCATATCTATTGCAAGCAGCATTTCGTCTCCTCAGACAGTTTATCTGTCTTATGCAGTCTTTTTCTTGGCATTAACCATTACAAGTCCGGCCTTATAAAGTCCGAATCCGACTGCCGAAGTAATTACCGTCGAAAAAGCAAATTCCAATACAGCATTGATTCCTACAAAAGCTCCAACAAATGCGAATACATTCTGGCCTTCTACCCACCAGTTGTTAGCTCTGAGGGTCGGTGTAAAGCAGATAATCAGCGTTCCCATAAATAACAGCGTGTTTAAAAATGCTGTTGCAAAACCGGTAATGGCATAATTAGCAGCCTTCGGAACCGATGTGTGGTTCAATGCCTTGCATATAAGTCCCGCAAAGATTCCCTCAAGGACTCTCGGTACGATACATACAACAGCCGTAAGGAACGGACTAACGCCAATGAGAGTTGTTCCTACAATGCTTGGTGTTCCAAGTACTCCTGCAGCATTAGCAAATGCAGTAAGGCCAAACACCAATCCCAAGGCTGCTCCTCCCGCAGGTCCGAGTATTACTGCCCCGATTGCAACCGGTATCATGTTAACGGTTATTGCAAGTGGTCCGATTGGTATATAGCCGATTGGGGTCACTGTCATGATAATGAGCAATGCCGCAAGTGCAGCGACTATAACCATGCTGATAGTTTTCTTGTTGATATTCATTTTATTCCTTTCCGTTATCGCTCCCGCATAACTCGGGATGCAACACTTTTCCGTCATTTCCTGACGGAACCCTATCATAATATTATATTCTGTGGCGTACGTCAAGCCGTTAATCCGCGATAACTCCGTCAAGACCTCCGTTGACAGCTCTGCCTCTTGCCGATAATGCCTTATCAATGTAATGTTCTACCGGTTCTGACACATCATCAATGATTGCCATTCCGGCCGTTATCGATACATCCAATCCCGGGCATAACTGCTCGCATCCATCTGCGAAAACGTCATTTAACCTGTTGATAAGTGCTGCCGAAAGTCTGTTGCCGCGTCTGTCAAATATTTTTGCAAGTATTATTACATTGTCGGCATTAACCCTGCATCCCATTATGAAACGTTCATCTTCCTTTAGTACCTTCGTGTATTCCTTCAGGACATTATCACCGGCGGCATATCCGAATCTTGAATTAACTGACATAAAATTCTTCATGCCGGTATATACCACAGCAAGCTTCTCATCTTTACAACATTTGATATATTTGGCCGCTTCCTTAATAAAAACTTCTTGTTTCAAAAGTCCCGTAAGCGCATCCCGGCCTTCATTGCTGTCACGTTCGAGAAGGATTTCCTCGTATTCCCTTATATTGAGCAAAAATGAAGACACGAGCTGGGAAATAAGCTTAAATGTCTTAATCTCAGTATCGTTCCAGTTATGTCTGCTGCCAAAACACTCAAAACTTATGCAGCCGCTGCTATGGTGTTTTCCCGTAAAAACACATTGCACATATGACTTAAGTCCCGTCGCCTGTATCTTGGCAAAGAATTTATGAGTCTCAAGGTTCTTGGTATCTGAAACTATAATAATCTTGCGCTGTTCATATATTTTCTCAAGGTCATCATATCCGACAAGATGAACATTATGGATTCTGCATTCCACATCCGGGCATTTCGGTGAAACCCAGCTGTATGTTACTTTAACACTCTTATTCTTGGCATCAAGTTCATGCACCGCTATCCTGTCGATACCGTATTTTTCGCCTATCTGGGTAAAAATCAGGCTGATTGCTTCGCCTATTTCTCCGCTTCCGGACATAATGCTTAATGCACTCTCAACTAGATTATGGTCAAATTCAACATCTTCCAGCTTTCTCTTAGATTCATCAAATTCCATTTCTATCTCATCGGAGTACACAACAAGTGTTCCCGGATGGTGGTATTTGGCCTTCAGCAATGACATATGTGCCTTTTCCATTATGTCAAATTCCTGGCCTTTTGGGAAACTTCCTATATATACACCGCAATCAAGTTCCGGCGCATATGCCGCCGTTCCTATGATTCCCTGTATTTCGGATTTGAGTCTCGCAAATGCAATAGCCAGTTCATTATTAATCCTGTCGCCATTATATATTACATAAAATTCATTCTGCGATGCACAACCGACATATGCATTATAAGGAAATATGCGTTTGAAACATTCTGCGATACTGATTGTCATGCTGTCGCCACTGATATATGTCTCTATACCTTCTACCTTAAATTCCGCAAATGCCGCTTCCGCTCCATTTCCGGACATACACATTTCATTAAGTCTGCGTATAATTCCGGCCTTACCCAGAAGTCCCGTAAACTTATCATAATCCTCATTGTCCGTATTATCGGTCTGTACGCCGTACCCGGCATCAGCCACCTCGGATATTCTGCCGATTATGTATTGCGGCTCATTATTGTCATCATATGTTGTCTTCCCTATTACATCATACCACTTGGCAAAACCAGCGAAATTACTCAGTCTCGCCTTACACTCAAAATATCCCTTCTCCGGGTTCTTAAGTCCCTGTATAAGGTCATCCACATTGATTTCGCTCCCCGTGCCGGTATCTCTCTGTCTGTACAACATCTGAACATAATTATTAATGGTCGAGCCATATCTTAACGCTTCGGCACGACTAAAAATAAATTTCATGCTGTCAGAAGCGATTTCGTATCTGTACAAAATCGCTCCTGTCATGGATGCAACTGTTCTGTAAATTTCTAATTCTTCTCTGATTGTATCCAACCCATCGCCCCCTTGTTCAGGTTATTCTGCTGCTGTTGTAGCCTCGGTAGCATCCTTAACTACCATATTGTTCTTATCACTGAGATAATCACTTACCTTGCTTATGAGGAAACTGTCATAAAGGTACTGCTGTGACATTGCCTTCTGCATGTCAGCAATTGAGCTGTATCCCACATACTTGGCGTATTTCTCAGCCATCTCGTTATACTCATCATCAGAAAGTTCAATGTTCTCCTTTGATGCTATCTCATATGCTACCATACAATATTCAAGCTGTGACTTCGCCTGTTCTTCACAAGTTTTCTTAATATCATCTTCCGTGATACCATATGCCTTAAGTACGTCTTCATACTTCATAGAATACTTTGAAGCCATGCTCTTATAGCTGTTTACCATATATTCATAAAACTGGTTATATACCTCATCATGCTTATCCTGAGGATATTCACTTATCTTGGTATTATCAATAATCTTTGCCCACAATGCTGCGCGGTATGATTCGTTCTGCTTGCTTTCATTGCTTGACTTAAGAGATTCCTTCATATACTCTTCGTAATCTGCCGTTGTAGTATATTTGCCTTCTGTTATCGTATTGATAAAATCATCATTCCATTCCGGCACAATATCATCACCGTAAATATAATCTACCGTAACTTTAAATACTACATCTTTGCCGTTTAATTCCTCTTTGCCGTAATTGTCCGGGAATTTACAATTAAGTGAATACTCCTTGCCGCACTCAAGCCCTATAAGCTGGTCGTTAAGTGTAGGAATGTAATTACCTCCGATAGTATAATCGGTTCCGTCCTTACCGGTGCTTCCGCCTTCAAATGCCTTGTCATCCAGATATCCGGTATATTGAAGATGAATCTTATCCTTATCCTGTACCTTGCGGTCCGTAACATGTTCCTGCGTGGTCTTGTTCTTGATCACATTCTGCTTAGCCTGTTCTAACTGTTTGTCTGTAACTTCGGCGCTGTCCACATCAATATCGATTCCGGTATAATCACCGAGTGTCACATAGCTGCTGAAATCAGGTATATCTACGTCAACATCAACACGTGCCATTGTCTCAGCCTCAGCTGTTGTCGCCTCCGTTGAATCGTCGATTTTCTTAACCTTACTGCATCCGGTAAAAGCTGTCGCTGCCATAAGTACAACAAGTCCGGCTGCCATTAATCTTTTCTTCATTGAAATTAGTCCTCCAAATATTTAGGTTATCTACAATATTACCATACATTGCCTAAAAAATCAAACCAAACGCATTCCCTGCCTTACGCCTCTAAATCATCTGCTTCAATAGTCATAAGTGTATCTTTGTCGATATCTTTATTATCCTTTTTCATGGCAACAATCCGGCCGGCCTGCTTTGCAATGGCATGTTCAAGATAATTTCTCGCTTCCCTGGCATTTGCAAAATTCTCCGGTTTATTTGCACACCTTGTTTCAAAATAATTAAGTGTCTTTAACTTAGCCTCTTCCGACAGCACATAATCCTGCTTCGCAGCCATGCTTTTGGTAATATCAAGCAGCTGTTTCGGCGTATAATCCTCAAAAAGTATATATTTGTTGAATCTAGAACGCAGTCCCGGATTGGAATCGAGAAACTCTTCCATCAAATCCGTATACCCCGCAACGATAACCACCAGATTATCCCTGTTATCTTCCATTGCCTTGAGGAGCGTGTCCACCGCTTCCTGTCCGAAATCGCCCTCCTTCTTACCGGCTGTAAGTGTATATGCCTCATCTATAAAAAGGATACCACCCATCGCTGAGTTAACCGCATCCATAACCTTAGTCGCCGTCTGGCCTATATATCCGCTTACCAGTCCTGACCGGTCTACTTCAACAAGATGCCCTTTTGAAAGGACTCCCAGCGAATAATATATACCGGCAAGAAGCCTTGCAACCGTTGTTTTACCGGTTCCCGGATTACCTGCAAAAACAAGATGTTTGGAAACAGACGGCTGTTTCATTCCGCGTTCCTCACGTATTTTCTGCACCTGCATAAGGTTTACAAGGCTGTTAACGTCCTGCTTGACCGCATCCAGCCCTGTAAGGCTGTTTAATTCTTCAAGGGCTTCGTCAACGGTTTTTTTCTTAACTTCAGTTTCCTTAATGCTTCCCTTCGGTGCAAGAAGTCCGTATTCTCTGGCGAATTTTTCCATCATTCCGACATATGCCGTAAGCCTTCTTATCTCTTCATCGGAAGTAACATCATTGCATGCGATATATGACTGACCCATATTACGGAAAGTATTTATATAAGTAACCGCACATCTTTTATGTTCCTTCGTGCGCTCTCCGGCATCGGCAAGCACACAGCATTTAAGGGCAAAAGGCGGCTTCTCAAGGTATTCCGCTGTCATAAGATGTTCGCTGCCTATTATCGCTTTCAACATTCCTTCCGTAGCGTCAAATCCCGTTGCTTCCTTCACAAAATCAGCCTCTGTCTGCGTAAAAATCCCGTCAGCCGTGGACAGATATGCCAGAAATTTGAGCATTTCATATCGCAGATTCTCCCTGAAACCAGTGTTGATCCTGTCTTTAATAACGCCGCTTCGTTCAATTTCATCCGCCATATCAAGACATGTCAGTATCTGTTCTTTAATATTATCTTCCATTTCACTACTCCTTTATAAAGCGTTCTGTCCCTTTTGTGTAATACACATCATAGTTATCATCTATAAAAACCGCATATACGCCATCAAGTCCTTCTACGAGGTCTTTTGCCTTATCCATTCCAAGGACAAAACACCCTGTTGACAACGCATCGCATTGTGCGGCATCCGCAGAAATCACGGTCACTGAGAGCAGACCGTTCTCACACGGATATCCGGTCGCCGGGTTCAATATATGATGATATAATATATCATTATCATAAAAATACCGCTCATACACACCGGATGTAACTATATTCATATCACTCAGGTCCAGCGCGAGCGACATCTGTCCTTCTTCATCAAACGGTTTCTTGATTCCTACCGTAAATCCGGTGCCGTCCGCCTTCGTCCCGATACATGATATATTGCCGCCCAGGTCCACTATCGCACCTGTTACGCCTTCTTTCTTAAGGTAATCACATATTTTCCCTGCAATATATCCCTTGGCGGTAGCACCCAGATCCAGCCTGCATCCGTTAAGTTCTATGAAATCGTCAGTAACCTCGACTTTGGAATAATCCACTTTGGTCAATGCATCTGCTATCTGCCCGGCATCCGGCAATGCCGCTTCATCAGTTCCGAACTTCCACAATGAAGAAACAGGTTCTATTGTTATATCAAGTGCTCCATCAGTAAGCTTTCCGTATTCAATGCCGGAGCGCACAAGTGCGGTCAGTTCATCAAACCCTTTATCATCAGCTGCCTCTTTACGCGTAAGGCTTCCCGCATTATTAAGCCTGTATAACATGGAATCCTCGTCCGTGCGGGAAAAAATCCGCTCATATTCCGAGCACATATCCACTGCCCTGCCGGCGATTTCATCACTTCCGCTGCCATAAAGCGTGACTTTCACATATGTATTAAGTGCATATCCCTGCGCAATATATTTAGTTGAAGACGGAGTTACCCGGCTGCATCCGCATATTGATATGAATACCGCCGCTGCCATTATAATTTTCCATATATTTTTCATGAAAATTATTATACTCTCACTTGACACATAAATCAATTGAATGTATATTGATAATGATTACTAATATCAAGGAGAACAATATGGCATCAACAGCTATGAAATACAGCAGGCAGCGTGAAGCCGTGCGTGAATTTCTTATGTCGCGAAAGGATCACCCCACAGCCGAGACGGTTTACAATAACCTGAGAGAACATTTCCCCAACATCAGTCTGGGAACGGTTTACCGAAATCTTTCCCTTCTTGTTGACCTCGGCGAAGCAATTAAACTTCCGGGGAAGGACGGTTTTGATCATTTTGATGGCAATGTCAGGCCGCACAATCATTTTATATGTGAATCATGCGGAGCGGTAATTGACCTTGATTACCCTGTTCCGGATGACATTCTTGAAAAAGCCGGCGCCGGGTTTGACGGCATAATTACAGGTCATGCTACATTTTTTTATGGAAAATGTGCAAACTGTAAATAAATAATTTAAAAAAGTTATTGACAAAAACAGTAATCATTGCTATTATTAAACAGTAATCATTACTATTTTGTTTACAACTCAATAAAATAAATATTTTAAAGGAGATTTTATATTATGGCAAAATTTGTATGCAGCGTATGCGGTTATGTTTATGAAGGAGAGGCAGCTCCTGAGAAGTGCCCTGTATGTGGTGTAGGGGCAGACAAGTTCATCAAGCAGGATGACGACAGAACATGGGCGGCAGAACATGTTGTTGGTGTTGCACAGGGCGTTTCAGAGGATATTATGGCAGACCTCCGCGCTAACTTTAACGGAGAGTGCTCAGAAGTAGGTATGTACCTTGCAATGGCAAGAGTTGCCCACAGAGAAGGATATCCGGAAATCGGAATGTACTATGAGAAAGCAGCTTTTGAAGAGGCTGAACACGCAGCTAAGTTTGCAGAACTTCTCGGAGAAGTTGTAACAGACAGCACAAAGAAGAACCTCGAACTCAGAGTTGAAGCTGAGCACGGCGCAACAGCAGGCAAGACAGACCTTGCAAAACGTGCCAAAGCAGCTAATCTCGACGCAATCCATGACACAGTTCACGAAATGGCAAGAGACGAAGCCCGCCACGGAAAAGCTTTCGAAGGACTGTTAAAGAGATACTTTGGATAAGCTACAAGCCAAACAAAAAATGTGATGACAAGGTTCCGCAAGTTTACTTGCCGGAACCTTTGTTATTGCATTTTTAGTCGGCGACAGCCGACAGCGAGATGTAGCGTACGCGGAATCGAGCTGGTTTGGCGCCGCTTGATACACTGGCTGATTAGTCGGCGACAGCCGACAGCGAGATGCAGCGTACGCTAACCTAGCTGGTTTGGCGCCGCTTGATACACTGGTTTCGGGGTGTCTGTATTATATTTGATAGTTTCAGTCCCAGTGTAATGTACTTGAGGTTTTTTCATTATCTTGATTGATACTATTTTAAATTTAAAATTCACTAATTCACACTTTTTTGCGATTTTTTTGGCATTTGGTGTCAATTTGGCATGTTTTATATTGTAATATATTAGATTCAACATGTCTTTTAGCATACTTGATTTTATATATTATCACATTACAGTATCACATATAGCAAGATATTATCACCAGATTACTGATTTTATCCTAAAAAGTGTGAATGTATCGTATCATATATCGCAGATTTATTCTTCCGGCAGCACATAGCGCCACGTCGGGAAGCTCTCCGGCTAACCCGGCTGGTTTGGCGCCGTCAACGCATCATAAGTTTTTCCCTTCTAAGTTCCCTGACCAGCCTCTCAAGTCCCCAGTCCGCATTGGTCGGTGTAAGCACCGCTTTGTAATCCACATTAACGCCGCTGTGCCTCAATTCAAACAGTGCCTTATCCAGTCTTTTATCCCTGAGTCCGCACATAACGACAATACTCTCTCCAAATGACGCTCCGGCCGGATTCGCTGATGCGTTTCCCGACGCAAGTTCCCCCAGTGTGCATCCATAAAATTCAGGTTTAACTATATCAGTTCTTATTCTCAATCTAACAAAAACATCGCTTACTTTTTTAATGTCCGTATCATTTACATTAATTAACAAAATTTTTTCCACATTCTATCTCCAATTACATATTATAAATTTCCGGGGCATTATTATTTTCTATTTAAGAAGTTCTTCTATGAGTTCATAATGTTTCTCAATTGCTTGCATTGCCTTACGAGGCTTATCCTCTATGATATTGTTAAAAATATCTTTATGGCTTTGCATAAGTTTTGCACGATTCTTAACATCTATTTTCTGGATCACATAATCGATCCATTCGCTGTAAAGATCAGCCACGGCATCCATCATGACCTCCCATAATTTATTCCCGGTCGCCTTTACCAGTGCATTGTGGAAATCATGGTCCGCCTTTGCGAGCTCTTCACCAGAAAGGCCGTCCATAGCACGAAGTGTGTCTTTGATTCTGTTTTTTATCTCTTCAGAAGGAGGGTTGGATATAAGGCTGCTGCATACTGCTTTTTCCATATCCCGGCGGAATTTGCATACTTCCTGCCTGGATATCGTATTAAGTGCCATCATCATGATGATCATATTCTTGATAGCACCTGAGGCATTGCCTGACACGAAGTTACCTGAGCCCTGTCTGCTCTCGATCATTCCCATACCGCTAAGTATGCTCAAGGCCTCTCTTGCTTTATTACGGCCTATCCCCAGTTCTGCCGCTATCGCTCTCTCCGTTGGAAGTTTATCTCCGACTTTGAGCGTACCGTCCTTCATCAATCCGAATATATATTCAATTGCAACATCATACTCTGCCATTTCCGCTCCAATCTACATAAAATGCGCAAAAATGCTTGCACCTACAACAGTGAGAATACCGCTTACCGCTATTGAAAGGCTGCTCATTGCGCCCTCGACATCACCAAGTTCCATGGCTTTGGCCGTTCCTATTGCATGCGATGCTGAGCCGAAAGCAATTCCTTTGGAAATAGGCTCCGTTATCCTGAAGATTTTGCATATAAGTTCACCAAAAATATTGCCGATAACACCTGTAACAATTATTACTGCAACCGTTATAGTGACATATCCGCCGAGTTCCTCCGAAACGCCCATTCCGATAGCCGTTGTGATGGACTTCGGAAGCAATGTAACATACTCTTCATGCGACAGATGCATTATAAGTGACAATACCAGAACCGTTGTAAGGCTTGCAAGCACGCCGGCTGTAATTCCAAGCATAACTGCTTTTACATTATGTTTAAGCAGCTCCCACTGTTCATAGAGCGGGATAGCAAGACACACCGTAGCCGGAGTCAGAAACCAGCTTAAATAATCTGCACCCTGCGCATACACATCATAATCAATATCGGCAATAACAAGCATTATTATTGTAAGCACTATTGATATAAGGAGCGGATTAAAAATAGCAAGTTTGAATTTTTTCTTGAGCAGTGCGCCTATAATATAGGCCAACAGGCTTACCGTAACGCCGGCAAACATTGAAGTTTCCGTAAATTCACTCATTGTCCGCACTCCTCTCTTTCTTCTTCCGGTCCATGCGGATAATCGTCTGGGAAATTCTGCCCGACGCCGCCATAACGGTAACTACGGTTACCACCGTTATAATGCTTACCGGGATAATCATCGGTTTAAGCACGCCCCATGATGCCATGAGCCCGACACCTGCCGGAATAAACATAACCGGCATTATCTCTATCATAAATTTGCCTGCATCCTTAACCGCATCAAGTTTGATAAGACCGGTCATGAGTCCGGCAAACATAATTACCATACCATATATGCTGGCCGGTACGGGCAGCGGAAGCAGGTAATGTAAGAGTTCCCCGACAAGGGAAATCGCAATAATAACAAGAAACTGCTTAATGTACTTCATCTTATTCTTCTTTCCGTATATAAAAATTGGTAGTACCAATATTGGTACTACCAATCAGTATATTCATTCATGCAATTTGTGTCAATTGTGTTTTTATCTAAAATCGATGCTCAATAATCCCGCAAATCCGTCATATTTTAATTATACGAGTGCTTTATTCTTCTCGTAAACGCCCTCCATGATTTTCTGGACATATGCAGCAACGTGTTTCTTATCTTCCTTATCAAGTAGCTTTATATCAACCGGTTCGCAGAATTCTATGACTGTATGCGCTTTCCTGATCCATGGCATATGTTTCTCAAGACATTCTCCCGTGTTATTCTGCACCATCGGAATGATCAGGCATCCTGACTTCTCGGCGAACTTTAAGCTTCCCTCCTTAAACGGAAGCATTCCATCCTCAAACGTGTTACGCGTTCCCTCCGGGAATATAACAATTGATATTCCTCTCTTAATGTATTCAATTCCCTGCAGGATTGTCTTGAGGCCTTCCTTGAGGTTGTCGCGGTCAAGGAAAAGACAGTAAACAAATCTCATCCATGTTCTCAAAAGCGGAACTTTCTCTATTTCTTTCTTGGCAACAAATCCGGTAAGATTAGGCATCATGGAGTACGATATTATAACATCATAAAAACTCTTGTGATTACCCACGAAAAGCACCGGTTTATCCTTCGGTATATTCTCAAATCCTATAACCGTCGTCTTGGTTCCGGAGAAAAACAATATTCCCTTGAATCCGAACTGCACTATCCTGAGAGAGCTTATATCCCTGGCATGCGGATTAATTTTACCGATAATCCATTCAATCCCGAAAATCGGTATACTGACAATAAAATATAATAACAGAAATAACATTACCAAAATCAGTCTCATAATAATTCCTTCCTTTACCGGCACATGATATATAATCTGTGCGCACTTGTCACTTAATTATATCAGATTTACGCAGATTTGCAATTAATGTTTGTACTTGCCGTTTCTTTATGTTATAATTCATTTTAAGAAAATAAGGAGGACTTAAGATATGCCATTAGCACTTAAAATAGTACTTATCGTTCTGGCTGTGGTTCTCGTTCTTTTCATCGTACTTATCATCGTAGGCCGTAAGATGCAGAAGAAGCAGGAGGCTTCACAGGCTGATATAGAAGCGGCATCACAGATTCTATCGATGTTAGTCATTGATAAGAAGCGTATGAAAATAACGGAAGCTAACCTGCCTAAGGTTGTCACAGAACAGATTCCTAAATATATGAAGTTAGCCAAGATGCCTATCGTCAAAGCCAAGATCGGTCCTAAGGTTATGACCCTTATAGCTGATGTCAAGGTATTCGACGCACTTCCGGTTAAGATGGAATCCAAGGTTAAAGTAAGCGGTATTTACATTACCGAAATCATCAGTACCAGAGGTAAGGTAACCGTTCAGCCTAAGAAGAAAGGTTTCAGGGCAAAGCTCGCCGATAAAGCTGCCAAGGCCCAGGCCGAAGCCACCAAGGCTAAAGCACCTGCCAAATCCAAAAAGAAATAATTACAGAATCCATTAGAACGCTGTTTATTGCAGCGTTCTATTTTTATGCTCAGATAACCGGTTTTGTAACAAATTTGTAACAATTTTTTATTTGACACCTCCGCAATCGGGTGGGTATAATATAGATAACAATTTTATGAGTGCACATAAATAATCACGAGGAGGTAATATGCGTAATTTCATATGTATACTTATTGCAACGGTATTTGTTTTTTCATTGACCGGTTGTTCTTCTTCTAATAACAGTAAGGACATCGCTCCCTCTGTAACATATCCAGATGACATAGAAGAGACTCTGACCGACAGTGAAATAAAGGTATCAATACTATATGCCCCGTATGATGATTCCAAGCGGGATTACCATATCTTATGGACATTTGATGACTGGACGGATGATAACGGAAATATCGCGATACCGTATGAAATGGATTTTGTAAACGACTACCTGCTTGAGCGTTATTATATTCCGCCTGAGGCTGCCAACAAAGCGCCCTCAAGCCTCCTGCTTCAGATAGTTAAGGATTCCCTCTGGGGGCTTCTCGGTCCGATGGGTGCTTCCTATGAACCGGATACCTCTGTATTTCACTCCCATAAATGCCTGAGTCAAAGCATCGCAGCTTCAGTTCTGTTTACGAGAAATGATATGGCTGCTACTCTGTACAACGACTATATGACGGACGGCATTCATTATGCTGTCTTTGAGGATTCGGGATACATGTGTGACCGTATGACCCTTAACACATATTTTGAGGAAGCATGGCTTGGAAGTAATCTGGCATATGAACAGCTTGATGACAACCGGCGTATGAATATAATAAATAAGGCCTGTATAACAGCACAATACGTTGTAGACAATAATACAGCCGGCACTCCGCTTCCTGTCCCTGCTTTCTGGGATACCATCGCAGAAGAACAGAAGCAGTCCGGGAGCTTATGGTACGATTACATAATGCAAAACACCACATTAGAAACAACCAAATGGCTTGATATGGATTGGACTAAAGTATCTCACAACCCATATCGCACAAACTCACAGAAGGGAGATTGATACTATGAAGAAGCAAATAATTATTTCACTGATGGCCGTTGTTATTACAGTCACTGTCTTAATCGGGTGTCAGAAACGCGGCTACGTTGCCACCCCGGAGGCTACGACAGAATCCGTAACGGAAGCCGCGACATTGCCGGAGCGTATGTCACCGGAGAGCGGGACCGTCATCTACTCCGCTTACGCCGACTACAGGGATCTGTATAATTTTGAACCGCTCTTTAACGACAGCGACTGGATGGACAAAGACGGCCGGCTGCTTTTTCCTTACCGCAATATTACTTCCAAGGGATTCAAAATCGGGGATATTTTTGCCATGTTTTACATGTCCGAAGAAGTGGTCTCAAAAGCGACATCAGAAGATCTACTTGCGGTTGTAACGGACGCAGCACCGACATCCATGATAGTAATGGCCAATTCGCCTTCCGAAATGGCGCAGATGTGTTCCAATAAGCTTCTGGCTGCCGATGAACTGCTGCATCGTCCCGATATGGCTCGTGTTGTTCTTAAGGATTACCGCATAAGAAGGTATATCGAACCTGAGAAAATCACATCCAACAATGCCATACAGATAGAAGAAATGTGGCTCGGAAGCAATCTTGGATATACGGAATTAAATGATGATGAAAGAGCCGAAGTGCTTGAACTGGCTGCCATAAATATGGCTAAAATACATGAACTCGGCCTGGAATTAACTATCCGTGATAACTGTTTTTTTGGATTGGCAGCGGAGGAATACAAGCGCAACGGCAACGGCTGGTACGATTACATAATGAATAAAGCCGATCAATCCGTCAAGGATGCTTTTAACGAATACCTTTAGGGGTTAAATACATCAACATAAAAGGGAATACCGGTTTGCCGGTATTCCCTTAATATTACCTGTCTTCAAGCATCTCTATTTCGATATGTACTTTACATTCCGCAACATAATCAAGATTAACTTCCAGTCCGTAATTGATATCAACCGATATTCTGTCATCCTCTTCGGTAAAATTCATGTCATATGTATCAATACTGATATTCATTCCGCCAAAAGGAGTTGCATAATAGGTTGTTATTTTCTCACCTATCCTGAATATCATATTGGTATATCCGGCACCTCTGGTAACAATCTCTATCTGTTGCGGTGCTATTTTAATAAGGTTGTGGTTCACATCTTCCGGGTTCTTAGCCTGTTCATCATATTTAATAAAATGAATCCCGTTACGCTTGCTGTATGTACCTATGCTTATCACTTCAATGTTCTCATCTTCATCATATGCCTCTGAAGTATGAAGTCCGCTAACCTTAATGCTGGCCTTTTTACTCATATTTTACACCTTACTTATGTCTGTTAAATGCACTGCGGATTAATTTATCCACGAGTGTTTTCTTGTCAAGTCCTTTATTGGCCCAAAGCATCGGATACATGCTTATCGACGTGAATCCCGGCATTGTATTTAATTCATTAAATACAACATCATTTGTTCCGTTCTCAAGGAAGAAATCTATTCTTGCAAGTCCGAATCCGTCAACCGCATTGAAAATAGCAACTGCGTCTTTACGGATTTCATCTTCTTTGCCGGCCGGAAGGTCAGGTCCTACAACCGTCTTGGATTCTGCATTGTTATATTTAGCATCAAAATCATAAAAATCCGCTGCTGCAAGTATCTCGCCCACGCCGGATGCCTTCGGTTCGTCACCGCCAAGTACGGCACATTCGATTTCCCTGCCGACAATCGTCTCCTCGACGAGAATTTTCTCATCATGTACGGCCGCTTCTTTAAGTCCGCTAATCAGTTCCACGCGGTTATGTGCCTTGGATACGCCCTTAGAGGAGCCGGCATTACTCGGCTTTATGAATACAGGGTATTTATGTACACTCTCTACGCGTGCAACGCAGTCATCCATATTCTCAAGTTCGCGCCTTCTTATGGCCACATAACGTGCCTGTCTTATATTTCCTATGGAATTGACGATCACTTTGGTAAACAGCTTATCCATCGATACAGCTGATGCAACAACTCCGCATCCGACATATGGGATTCCGGCAAGTTCAAGTATGCCCTGAACCGTTCCATCCTCACCGTAGAGTCCGTGCAGTACCGGAAAAACGACATCCACCGGTTCCACTTTGCACTTGCCGTTCTCAATAGCCACAAAACCCTTATGTGTGCGGTCCGGTGAGAGTATCATGCTCACTTTGCCGTCTCTCCAGCTGCCATCCGTAATCTTATCCACGCTCTCGGTCTTAAGCCATCTGCCGTCCTTAGTGATGCCTACCATCACAACATCATAGTAATCTCTGTCAATACTGTTAATTACTGTAGCTGCGGATACGCATGAAACATCATGTTCCGAAGACTGTCCGCCGAATAATACTGCTACTTTTGTCTTACTCATAATCATCGCCCCCGCATATAAATGCGGTTATCCTTTCTTAATCAAATAATTTATTCAGAAAAGTAAGATACTTAAATCTTACCCGGTATCTGTTGTTACTTAAATCCTGCATCGTTACGGTATCATATGCCTCATCTGATAGAACATTCTTAAGCATCTGTTTCGAATCGTCCGGAACCACCGAATACGACTGGCTCACCATGCATAACGGCGGAAAAAGAACACACCACCAGTTATGTCCGCCGGCTTCTCCGATATCAATCCTGAATGCTTCATATTCTCCCGGAGGAAATGACATATCGCCATATGTCTTAAGCGGGAAATATGACTTTTCAAAATAGACATTCACATTATATGACATGCCTTCGGATTTAATTACCGTCTGCGCAATATCTTTTATCTGCGCACTGTCATCATATAAAATATTTCGCGCATCGTCAAGACTGTCCGCGGATGAAAGTTCTTTTTGCAGATAACTTACCACTGCATCCTTGACCTTAAGCTTCAGATTCTGGTCCTTATCACTGTCGCTGTTGGCGCGCACATGAAATCTGATTATATTATCTGCTATCTCTTTCTGTGTCCTGTATCCACTGCTCTTTGTATATGTAATAATTGATATTGCCGTTGAAATCACAATGACAGCAGCAATAACCGGCATAATTATTTTCTTCATGGGAATAACCTCCTTAAATCTTATACAGAGATTATTGCCATATAAACCGGTTCTATTCAGACATTCTTGCAAGTATTCTTGACATTGCATCTTTCTGGCTTATTATATGCGTTGTAATCAGGCTTTCGGCCTTCTCATCCTCGCCTTTTTCAAGCGCTTCTATCAATGCATCATGTTCATCAAGCATGCCGTCAAAATCCGGCAGATTCTTAATGTATTCTATGCGATATCTGAGTACCTGTCCTTCAAGAAACCGGGCTACCGTGAAAAGTATTGTATTTCCGGATGCCTCGCTTATAAAACGGTGCAGCAGATTATCATACTCGGCAATCGCGTTCCTGTCTTTGCGTGCCGCTGCTTCGCGTGCTTTATTATTGATTTCACGAAGATATTCCACCTGTTCGGGTGTAATATTGTGCGCCGCAAGTCTGGCCGACATAGCCTCTATCATAATTCTTACTTCCAGCGCATCCTTAGCCTCCTTGTCGCTGATTCCGGCAACCCTCGCGCCCTTACCACGGGTTATGACCACAAGGTGCTCCTTTGCAAGACGTCTGATTGCCTCGCGTACAGGAGTCCTGCTGACTCCCATTTTATTGGCTAACGGGATTTCCATAAGCCTCTCATCCGAGGCGATATCCCCGCACAAAATAGCTTCCTTCAATTCTTTATAGACTGTGTCCCGCAAGGATCTTCCGTCGCCCTTCTCAAGAAATTGCATATCTGATATCATTCCAATCCTCCGTTACACACCTTAACCAGATGTATATCCTTTGCTTTACCGCTCTTATCCACTGCCGCAAGGCATTCCGATGCAGTACCATAATCATCGAACAGACCGAATACAGTGGGTCCGCTTCCGCTCATCAATGAACCGAGCGCGCCGTTATCATCCATTATGTGTTTGATTTCCGATATGACCGGATATTCTTTTTGTGTGACATTTTCAAGCAGATTACCCATATTCTGTGCAGCTGTACGTATATCTCCGGATTCAAGTGCATTTCTTACCATATCTATATCCGGGTGTACGGTTGTATCATCCAACACCAGATTCGTATATACATACGCTGTAGAGACGCTGATATCCGGTTTCGCAACCAGGACATAGCAATCCGGGCATGGCGAAAGCTGTGTAAGTTTCTCGCCGATTCCTTCCGCCAGGGCAGTTCCGCCCATAATGCAGTATGGTACATCCGCACCAAGTTTAAGACCGTGTTCCATGAGAATATTTCTATCGATATTCAAGTCAAACAGCTTATTCATACCTGTCATGACCGCAGCTGCATCCGCACTTCCGCCCGCCATTCCCGCTGCCGCCGGAATATTCTTGCGGATATATATATCAATGCCCCTGTCGATACCAAAATCCTCTTTCATTAATTTGGCTGCTTTATATGCCAGATTACGTTCATCCGTCGGCAGAAAATCAACATTCATATCAAGCCTGATGTCTCCCGACACATTTTCCGTCAATACCACCTCGTCATATAAATCGATATTCTGCATTATCATTTTCACCAGATGATAACCATCCGGCAGTTTACCCGTTACATCTAGTCCTATATTAATCTTGGCATAAGCCTTAAGACTGATACTATTCATGTCTGACCACCTTTTCTTCATCTGTGTGCCGAATGCACACTACATTTATCATTATAACGTCATAATGTACTAAAATCAATACACTAATATAAAGTGTTATTATATCTTCCGGAAATACCGATATAATAAATAGAAAAAAAATAAATTAAGTTTCCACGGAAGGAGATCTACATAATGGTAAACGGAATTACTGCTGCCGGACAGGCAGCGCAGATGTATGCTGCAGATGACGCAGCTAAGAAAACCCGCAAGACAGATGATAATGCTAAAGCCTCATCTTCCAAAGATGCTGTTGTATATGAGAAATCATCTTCTACGGATTATAAGACTATTTCCTCTATGTCCAAATCGGACAGAGCAGGTATTGTCGCACAGCTCAAGGCTGATGCCGACGCCCGCACTTCACAGCTTAAGAGCCTTGTTGAGAAAATGTTTACAAAACAGGCCGGTGTCGACCTTACATCCAAGTCATCATGGGATGAGATGCTTAAGGCAGGTATATTTGACGCCGACACGATCGCTCAGGCTAAGAAAGATGTTGCTGATGACGGATACTGGGGTGCCGACCAGACATCTGACAGAATTCTCTCTTTTGCATCCGCACTCGCAGGAGATGATAAGGAGAAGATGCAGCAGATGGTAGATGCTTTCAAGAAAGGCTTCAGTCAGGCTACCAAAGCATGGGGTACCAATCTTCCGGATTTGTGCCAGAATACTTATAAAGCTGTTATGGATAAGTTTGACAGCTGGTTTAAGGATAACGAATAAGATTATATATACCATCAGAAACTGCCGGATTACGAATGTGTGTTCTTCGTGGTCCGGCAGTAACTATTTCTAACATTTCTTCACAATTAACAGTTTGGTTTTCGGCTGTACCCTGTCGCTTGCAAGTCCGTTTGTCTCAAGAATATCACTTACCGTCGTATGGTATTTTTTCGCTATGTTCCACAATGTGTCATTTTCCCTTGTTATATATCCGGTTATTCCGGCCATATTTTTTATCGCTTCATTGTCCCTTTCCGATACGGCTGCATCACATATAAAACTGTCTCTCCGTCTGCTTACCGCCATAAGATCCACTGTCGCCGAGCATTTTACATCTATTTCCCCTCCGCCTGTAAGTATTGTCGATACCTGCAGCGGTCCTGGATGGCCCTCACATATGCTGTCACTGTTTATGCCGCTTATCTCACAGTTTTCCGTAAAAGGAAGCTCGTATTTCGCATATCCTATTTTGTCATCATCATCCTGTTTGATATATATTACATCTACAATAACTGCCCCCTGAACGACAACATTATTATCAGAGATTATCATATCTTCAATCATGGTTCTTCCGCTGCTTCCGATAATCTGCATAATTCCGTCTGCCGGAAGCTTAAACCGGTTATCACATCTGCACTTTACACTGTTTTTGAGCAGGAATGTCTGATACATCGCCTCTTCCCTCACAAGTTCCAGTTCGCATGCCGGCGAATAAGCATCGGCCAGAATTTCTTCCTCCTTCTCTATGTATCCCCTTATGTCAAGATCCAGAATAATTTCTGCATCCATGATTCTTAGTTCTCCGTTGGCGTCCGGTCTTGCTATAAGGCTTTCCTCCGATGGCGCGATATTCACATCAGCAAGCATTTCCTCGGTGCATCCGGCTACATCTGTTTTACCGGAAAATGCTATCACATCATCATAATAATAAAGTCCTTCATCATCATTTTCTGCCGTATACATACAGAACACATAAAGCTCTCCGCGTATGCTGATGCCTCCGTCACAGGCGCGGATATCAAGGCTCTGGGTTTTCAGATCATACCATATTATCTGCTCAACATTAGGTCTGTCTGACGGAAGATTTACAGATTCCCTTATCCTGAAAATATCTTTTTTCGACGAGATAAGCTGCATAATATTAACGGTGTCATTCATGGTCTGCAGATTATCAACATCCATGTGGCACACTATATCTTTATCATACATTGCCTCGGATATAATATGTACCACTATTACCGCTTTTACGCTTATTTTTCTGGAGTTGATAACAGTTATTGTAATATCCTCAAGACTGGTCGTGCATCTGATGATATCCTGCGGTGTGGTTCCGTCAAGCATAACCACCTCTTCAAGAGGAATGCTTCCGCTCATGCATGCGCACCGGCTGCCGGTTTTATACAGCAATGCATAGATAAGGTTTCCGCTTACCGATACTTTATCGTCCGATGCCCTCACTTTTTCTATTACCACCCGCCCCTTCTCATGTATTTTTTTCACAATATCCGGTTTGGAGTCCGGCACATTGAAATCGTCATCAACAGTTATAATCTGTTCCGTTGTTCCTTTCCTGTAATTCATATGTAATGTCTTTTTATCAGTTTCCATACAAAAATCCCCTGTTTCTTCATAATCTGATATACGCACTCATTACAGAATATGAAGATATCCAGGGGATTATGCTATTCAAATAATATATTGTTATCCGTTGCCTCTGTCTTGATCACTATGTACGGATATGTTGCCAGCTTGTTAACTGCCTCACCGGCCGACGGGCCGATAAGTGTGGATGCCATCGTCATATCCGTTCCATTCGTCTGCAGTCTGTCAACCCTTATGCTGTAACCTCCGGTCGGCTGTTTTCCGTACCCTTTGACAATGTATGTGTAACCGTCAATGCACGCCGATATCTCAAAGTCAGATTCTTTGCGTGCATCTATTGTCGCAGCCAGTTCTTCCGGAATTGCTGCCCTATCCACTACTGTATAATCCACATCCGACACGTTGCTGCTCTTCGTGTCTGCGCGGCCGCATGCGGCTGTAACCAGGCACATTGCAATAATAACTATCGTCAGTGCACGATGCATAAACCATCATCCTGAAATATTGTTTGGTGCATTATATGCATCATATGCCCCGCTGATACCATTTACTTTGATGTAAAATCATATTTTACATCATCTCCGCCTTCCGACAGATTTACCGTATAACTGTTTATCTGTTTATTGTAAAGTACGGATATGACATGTTCTCCCGTCACAAGTGCAAATGTAACCGGTGCCGTTCCCATATACTTTCCGTCAAAATATATGTATCCTCCCTCCGGGCCGGATACCGTGACTTTATTTTTCTGACTGACTACATTACCTGAACTGTCCGTTGTAGCGGTTTCCGTCTCCGTCTGCGTCTCGGATTTTGTTTCTTTGGATGTCTCGTCATCCGCAGCAGCCTTAAGTGTAACATCTATTGTCTTATAACCCTTGTCAACTTCTATCTGTGTGGAATAATCACTGTATCCATCCGCACTTACCTTGATCGTGTGCTTTCCTGCCGCCAGTGTGAGAACTTCATTCGCGCTCATGACGGCTCCGTCAACCGTAAGGACCGCCTCGCTCACATTAACGTTAATACGCACATTTCCGGTCTCTGTTACGATCGGTGCCACATCCGAGAAGTCTGCAACGGTCTTCTCGTCCCTCGTGACAGTTATCTGCTTATCGGCAACATACTTTCCGTTACGTACTTCTATTTTATAACTTCCTTCCTGAACTATCAGAAGCATTCCTTCCTCAATTACTTTAACAACTCTGCCGCCGATATCCACATATCCGCCGGTAAAAAGCTGGTCTCCCGAAAGTGTAACATATCCATGTCCTTTATCGACAACAACCGAGCATACCGATGTATCATACCCGCGCACAATAAGCCGGTCTTCACTGTTTAATTCGGATATATCTATCTCTTCACCATCAGAGAACACAAATGTGCTGTCCGAGTATGAATATAATGACTGTCCTATTTTCATTGTCATCGTGCTTTCATCAACCTTGAAATTCGTGACTTTGGTGTTCTCCCAGACCTTATTTCGGGATGAAATGCTTATTTTCTTTATTTTCTGATTGGTATTGTTACATTCTATATCAACAATATCTCCGCATGAGAGTTTATCAAAAGACATAACTTTGCCCGACTTTGTATATGCGGTAGTCCCTTCATCATAGCTGTAAATTGTCTTAGTGCCGTCATCCACGGAATATATAACTATATTGTTGGTGTCCTTATCTATCTTCCGGATCACACCCGTTGATTTATCCGCATTGACAGCCGTACTTGTCTCTGTATTGGTATTACGATGTCTTACAGAAGATGTTCCGGTACATGCGCTAAGTGTCATTACCGCAAAAAGCATCACAGCTGATATTGTCCACAATTTCTTTCTCATATGTTCCTCCGTTATATCAATGCAATGTATTTATAAAATCGAGTCTCTTATTATTCTGTGCAATTACTTTCTTAAGTTTCTCCGTATTTCTGGCCGGAAGCCATGTCTTGCGTGAATTATTATATGAATTAATCAGTTTCCAGAATTTCTCCGGAAATGTAAACATAATCTCCAGCAATCTTAAATCATCATCATTTAACGTTCTTATTTTATCATATTCCGTAATAAAACGGTAGGCAAGTTTAATATCCCAGTCATATTTTTCCAATAATTTGCGCATAATGCAATATAAATCGCTGACTACGAATCCCCGTGTCATCCGCTCAAAATTAATTATCACCGGCAGCTTATGGCCGTAACATACATTATGATAATTATATGTACCATGGCATACTCCGCGTGCTGCCTCAAATCCGTTATTTACGGCATCACACTTCTCTATCGCCCTCAGTCCTTCTTCATAGAATGCATCACACCATGTTCCTGCAAGCATCTCAAATTCATTGCGGTTATTCCGTCCTGCAACATATTTGCCGACCCTTTTGATTTCGGCATTATGTCTTTTCATATCATTACCGGTATCTGCCGACTCACGTTTAAAGCCTTCCGGTATGTCTTTCATGAGCACTTTATGCATATATGCAAGTGCCCTGACTGCGGTCGTGACGTCTCCGTAATTTCGGATATCACAGTCGCGACATTCATACCATTTCTTAACAACATATCTTTGTCCGTCCGATGATGTATTTATGTATACGCCCTCCGAATCGGAAATATAAGCGTCCACACAGAGCTGTCCGGATGCATTTAGCGCATCTAACATCACCGCTTCATCATTAATATAACTTCCCCGCCCCTTATATTCCTTAAGTATGTACAGACCATCGGCGGTATGCAGCACCTGCGCTCCCCTTCCGCGGCTTACCTGTACGACTTCCAGATTATATTTATCTACAATATCCAAACCCTTATCCGCCATAAATACCAACCTCACAGATTCTAAACTATCTAATTCTATGAGTCAGATACTGTAAATATGAGATAAAAATATAAATTCACATCAACTTATGAACAAGTTCCTTTAAAGTATCATATGTATTATCTTCCGGAGCCGCCAGAACATGTTCCAGGCATTGACCAAGCATAACGCCAAGCTGTCTGCCCGGCTGCATCCCCATTGATATAAGGTCTGAACCGTTAATTGCAAGTTCATGAATTGAAAGACATTCTTTTCTGGCTTCAATCAGGCTGAGAATTCTGTCCTCTTCGGCCGCCATATGTGCCGATACCGTATCTCCTGCCGTTTCGTAAAACAGCTTCTCAAATTTCAGGATATCATGAAGCCTGTCCGCTCCTGTTTTGGAAGCAGTGCATCTGATAATATATTCGTCTTCCGTCAATTGTATTCCATGATATTTTACCAGTATAACCGCAAGGTCTACAGTCGCATTGTCAAGCTTGAGCTCACGCAGCATCCTGCGCGTTCCCTGTTCGCCCGCCGCAAAAAGCAAAGCTGCATACCGGAATGCTATCTGCATCGGCATTTTCTTTATGAGTTTATATGATAACTCTTTGTCATCTATCCTGTCAAATTCACCAAAAACAACCGGTGTAATGCCAAGCCGGCATGCTTTTTCTATGTATTCAGGATGTGATGACATAATTGTCTTACCTATTTCCGTATGGATTCTTTCTTTGCTGACGGCCGCTATCGTTCCTGCCAGTTCCTCTATTGCAGCTGCCGTATCTTTATCTATGTCATATCCCAGCTGCGCACTGAATCTGACTGCTCTTAACATTCTCAGTGCATCTTCGGCAAATCTGTCTGCCGGATTACCTACGCAGCGTATTATTCCTGACCGGATGTCATCCATTCCGCCAAAAAGGTCAACAATGCCTTCCTGTTCATTGTATGCCATGGCGTTGATCGTAAAATCACGCCTCTTTAAATCTTCCTTAAGCGACGCGGTAAACTCAACGTTCTCAGGATGTCTGCTGTCCTTATACTCGCCATCTATTCTGAAGGTCGTAACCTCATATCCTTCCCTGCCGATCATTACCGTCACGGTTCCGTGCTCAATTCCTGTATCAACGGTACGCCGGAATATGCGCTTAACATCTTCCGGCCTTGCCGATGTTGTAATGTCCCAGTCATCCGGTACACGACCAATAACGCTGTCGCGGACACAGCCGCCGACAGCGTATGCTTCATACCCTTCATCTGCTAATTTATTAATTATATGCCGTACATCTTCAGGCAAATTAATTATCATATATACACCAATCCTGCAGATTAATATGCTTTACCCCAGTATACCAGTTTCTTAGCCGGTTTACCGCAGCATACACATACATCGCTGATATGTTCCTGCTCAAATGGCATGCATCGGCTTGTTGCCGTTGTATCTTCCTTAATCTTCATCTCACATGCGAGATCTCCGCACCACATAGCTTTAACAAATCCCGGCTTATTGGCTATGATATCCTTAAACTCTTCATAGTTAGTTGCTTCATATGTGTGTGAATCTCTGTGTTTTCTGGCTTTCTCAAGCATATCAGACTGCATTGTGACAAAGATTTCCTTAAGCTTGTCCGCAATCTCTTCTATCTTAACTATTGTCTTTTCTCTTGTATCCCTGCGGACGATCACTGCCTGTCCTGCCTCAAGATCCTTCGGTCCGATTTCGATTCTTGCCGGGATTCCTTTAATCTCCTGCTCGGCAAATTTCCAGCCCGGTGTCTTATCACTGTCATCAATCTTTGCTCTGAAGCCTGCTGCCGTAAGTGTGTCTTTAATCTGTGCTGCCTTGTCAAGCACGCCTTCCTTGTGCTGTGCAATAGGAATTACCATTACCTGTGTCGGAGCGATTGCCGGCGGAAGAACAAGACCGCTGTTATCGCCGTGAACCATGATGATAGCTCCTATGATACGTGTTGACATTCCCCATGATGTCTGGTGTGCATACTGGAGTTTATTATCCTTATCCGTGTACTGGATTCCGAATGCCCTGGCAAATCCGTCACCGAAATTATGGCTTGTACCGGACTGAAGTGCCTTACCGTCATGCATAAGTGCCTCTATCGTATATGTAGCTTCTGCACCGGCGAATTTTTCCTTATCGGTCTTACGGCCCTTGATCATAGGAATTGCAAGAACATTCTCACAGAAATCCGCATATACGTTCAGCATCTGTATTGTTCTTGCCTCGGCATCCTCAGCTGTGGCATGGACCGTATGGCCTTCCTGCCAGAGGAATTCCATTGAACGTAAAAACGGACGTGTCGTTTTCTCCCATCTTACTACGGAACACCACTGGTTATAGCATTTAGGCAGATCTCTGTATGACTGTATGATATCCTTATAGAAATCACAGAACAAAGTCTCTGATGTAGGTCTTACACACATTCTCTCCTGGAGCGGATCAAGTCCTCCCTGTGTTACCCATGCAACTTCAGGGGCAAAACCTTCCACATGGTCTTTCTCTTTCTGAAGAAGACTCTCAGGAATGAACATAGGCATATATACATTCTCAACGCCGGTTTCTTTAAATCTTCTGTCAAGTTCTTTCTGCACACTTTCCCAGATGGCATATCCGTTCGGTCTGAAAATCATGCATCCCTTAATGCTTGAATAAGCCATAAGCTCTGCTTTCTTAACAACATCGGTATACCATTGTGCAAAATCTTCCTCCATAGGGGTTATTGCTTCTACTAATTTCTTATCTGCCATGATTAATCTCCTTATATCTAATTGGTGTGGTATGTTTCTGCCACATAAAAATAACTCAAATTATCGATTGGGACACAGAAATATCTGTCCCTTGCCGGATTCTCTACACCGTTTCTTAAATCTCTTGTATAAAAATTCATATCGAGATCGGGATCAAAAGTGTATTTCCCACCGCTAAGGTTCACATAAAGCCAGCAGTGCGGTGTGACTCCGCCTCCGTATTTAGGCACATTTCCCGATACAAGATGTGCGTCGTATCCGAGTGCTCTCATTATATACATAAATGCTGATGAATAATTATAACAGCAGCCCTGTCCCGAGTTAAGAAGGTCGGTTGCCCAAAGCACTTCCTTAGGTGTCGTTGCCTTATCCGAAGAAGAATACTCTCCTGTATGGGCATCCATTCCGCGGCTGTATGTAATATTGTCGATAAAGTATTCGTACAACGCCCATACCTTCTGATAATTATTCATATCCGATGTCGTAATCCTTGCTATAAGGTCATTGACCAGACTGTCAAGTTCCGGATATCCGGACTGCGTCGGATTAAGCGGTTCCTCCGAAAGAAGTGTCCATGCACCTATGTATTCCTGTGTGGGGGCTTCTGTCGGAGCTTCTGTCAGCGGCTCTGTCGGTGCCTGGGTCGGCGCCTCTGTCGGGGCCTGGGTCGGTGCCTCTGTCTCCGTCTCCCTGCTTACGGTTATGTCTCCGGCTGTGTTACCGGCTGTAGTTGCCCTGCTGTTATCCGTGTGTTTCCCGGCACATCCCACAAGCATGCTTCCCACAAGAACCGCTGCAAGAACCGCCACCTGTACTTTCTTAATTGTTGTCATGTATTTTCTCCTGTCCTGTATAAAAGATTAGTTCGATGCATCAATTGCATATCCAAAATACTTAACCACATCATTCATTATAAAGAAGTAAATATATCCGGTATCACTTTGATAATATTTATACATCTTTCCGGTAAGCTTATAATCATTACCGTAAGCAGCTGTGACATCATCCAATGATGAACCTGCCGTTATTCCCTTATCGGTTGAAAAATCCTTCGACGAGAGGCAGATATCCTGAATGATATCTTTATCACCGTCCGGGTATGTTCTGACTTCATATCCTGTATACGTGTACACCTTATCCATACCGTCAAAATAACAGCTGGCGGCTTCGGTATAATTATCCGGTTCCCCGAGTTCTTTATAAGCGTCTGCGAAATCATCTCCCGGAACCAGCCTTACGCCATTAACGGTATATGAGAAACCGCTGTTCTCATCCGCCGCCTTCGATGGCTCTGTATTGCTCTTCTTACCGGCGCATCCGGCAAGAAATACTATCGTCAAGCATATGCACAGGCATATTGCAATAATTTTCTTCTTCATATCGGCAAATTCTCCTATTATGATATTATTAATTCTTCTTTGATTATACACAAAAACCGCCAGATTTCAAGTACCTACCGGGGCATCACAGGCTCCATGTCAATAAGGTTTGCAAGATTACGTTCCACCAGTTCAATAACCACAACATCATAATCACCGATTCCCGTCAGATCATACGGAACGGCTCTCGTAAACTTTGCGGTATTAAAATCCTCTGCAAAGTACTGATAAAGCGCATTTCCGAAAGAATCCCTGTATACAAGCACACTGCCTGAAGCATTGTCGTTGGCAGTCTCTATAACCAGGTCGTCATCACTCCTGTAATTGGACGTAAAATAGAAATCCTGCTCCATATCAAGCATTACCTGCTCATCCTTGTGGCTTCCTTCAGGAAAAAGCATTGAATATAAATCGCCGTCGAAATTATCCTGTATCGTATAATCAAGAGACGTATAATCAAAAAAATCCACCCCGGCTTTCTGCATAATTGCACGATATGCATACGCCGCACCGAGATTATTCCAATGTGAATCTTCTTTATGGTATAACTGTACGGATGACTCGCCCCCGGCTTCCTTTAAAATCTCCTTAAGGTCAACATAATCAACATCCGTATGTGACAGCTCATCCATAAGGAGTTCGTAATTGCCGTCTGATTTATCCTCAAGGCAGTAATAAGGCATATATTCACCGTAAATCTCCATTTTATTGGGTGCACTCACAAAAATGAGTTTCGTGCCGCACTCTTTTGCATAATCCGACATTTCCTTAATAACGCCGGCGGCCTTTGCCGCCTCCTCACGGGTCATTACATTCTCTCCGGTATAATCGTGAAGCGCACTCTCATAGAAAAGCCATCCGTCCCTGCCGGCAATTACGGATTTTTCACCCGATTGCTTGAAGATATTATATTTAATACTATTATTTATGTTAACAAGCTTGTCCCTGAATCCGAAAGATTTGCTGAAATAATCATCAAAATTACCGGCCATGTCCTTATATCCGACGCCGCCTAGCGTAACTTTTTCTTCGTTGCCTATTGTATCATTCTTATAGAAAAGACTCACTGCACCAAAGAGAACAAAAGCCGCCATAAAAGTCACAACATATATTGTTTTAAGAATTTGTTTTTTCATATTATGCACCGCCTAGAACCTGAAATAAATGAACGGATTGTATGAATCTGCCGCAAGCGTCAATACACAGAGAAAATAAAGTCCGAACATTGCTATATAACACAACGAGTTAACAGCTGCATATGACGGTCTGCCGTCCAGGCGCCGCCTTATTGCCGGCACAACCGGAAACATCATTACAACAGCGGCCGTAAATGTCGCTATAAACACCGGTGTAAGAACCGAAAGTGTTACTGTCATAGCAGACGCCTCTGTCACAAAGGAAAACATTCTTCCAATATACGCAAATGCATATCCGACATTGTCTGCACGGAATATAACAAAGCCGATTATTACTATTATAATTGTGTAAAGCCATGCCGCCAGACTCTTTAACTTTCTGCGTTTGAATATAAGAGTCTCCACGCACATAAGGATTCCATGCATTAATCCCCACAATATAAACGTAAGATTGGCACCATGCCATATGCCGGTTGCCGCAAATACGATCATGGTGTTAAGAATCTGTCTTGCCCTTCCTTTACGGTTGCCTCCGAGCGGAATATACAGATATTCCCTGAACCATCCGGTAAGCGACATATGCCACCTTCTCCAGAAATCACGGATACCGTGCGCAGAATACGGATAATCGAAATTCTCCGGGAAATCAAATCCCAGAGTCTTGCCAAGGCCGACTGCCATATTACTGTATCCCGAAAAATCGAAATAAATCTGTAAAGTGTAACATATTGCCCCCAGCCATGAAAGCGGCATATCCATTGCCTGTGGCTGCATTGCAAAAATCTTATCAGCCGCCGCGCCCATCACATTGGAAATAAGCATTTTCTTGGACAGTCCTATTATAAATAATCTTATGCCCGATGCCATCTTCGATGCATTCACGCTTCTGTCATGAATCTGCGTCCTGATTGTATTATATTTGACAATCGGTCCCGCAATAAGCTGCGGAAAAAGAGATATGTACAATAACACATCTCCGAAAGATGCATGTTCATCCTTATCGTTTCTGTATACATCTATAACATATGACATTGCCTGAAATGTAAAAAATGATATTCCTATCGGCATTCTTATCTGAGGCACGGGGATGGAAATTCCCGGCACATTATCAATAATCCCTATAAGCCACGACGCATATTTGAATACAAAAAGCATTCCTATATTAACTATAACCGCCAGGGCAAGCACCGGTCTGCTCTTATGCGCGGCAAGCACCCGTCCGAACAGGTAATTAATTGCCACGCTTCCAATCATCAGAAGAACATAAAACGGTTCACCGAAAGCATAGAACACAAGGCTTGCCGCAATAAGAAAAATATTACGTGCAGTCGTGTTCTTTACAACAGTGTGCACAAAAAGCACTACCGGCAAAAATATAAATAAAAAAACAGCTGAACTGAATACCATATCTGTCTCCTTGTTAATCGCATACATAGTTAATTATAAATGTATTTCGCCTGTCAGGCAAGTTTTTTTATAAGGCGTGTACAAATTTCCCTTATAAGAATTACCGCTACCGGGCCGGTTATCACTCCGCTTATCCCAAAGAGAATCAGCCCTGCATACAATGAGACAAGCATTAACACCGGTGACACTCCGAATCCGGCACCCATTAGTTTCGGTTCGAGAAGCTCTCTTGTATAATATGCTACAAGATATATTACAAGTATTGCCACAGCTGATGAGTATTTTCCCATAACAAACAGAATTATGCACCACGGAATGAATACCGTTCCAGTGCCGAGGACAGGAAGCGCATCTATTATGCCTATCAGCACACCAAGTAAAAGTGCATACGGATTTCCCATAAAATACAACCCGGCAGAGCATATTATGCACGTAAGTGTCATGATAATCAGCTGAGTCTTAACATATGTCGTCAGAATATCCTTCAGCCGGCCGCCCAGAAATTTAAGTTCCGTGCCAAATATACTGTTATCACATTGCACTTTAATTTTTGGCATATCCCGGCTTATGAACACTGCAGCCATTATCATAAATGCAAACGCGGTCAAAAAAGCTGCGCACGAACTTATAAAACTCCATGAACCATTCATGACAGCCGGAATCAGCTTATCATTCACAATTCCTTTTGCATTATCGATTTGTCCGCTTACTATCCGGTAACTTGTCCCTTCATCAAGATTCAGTCCATCATCCACTCTGTCGCAACAATCCTCCGCCATTTTGGCTGCCATCGATGAATATTCCGGCAGTTTCATTGCCAGCTGCCTGGCCTGCCCCAGAAGAATCCTGGCTCCATAAAACATGACCAGTCCAAGAATGGCTGTCAGCAGCACTGTCATAACTGTCGCGCCTATGATTCTCTTTAAGCCGAACCTCTCATACATGAATCCGACTGGCTTGTCAATAATACATGCAATTATAAATGCAAAGGCAAAAGGTGCCACAAGCGGCAGCATATATTTTATCAGAACATATACTACTGCTGTGACACCCACAATTATTCCTGCTGTTTTTATTTTGATGGCGGTTTGTTCTCTCATATTACAACTCCTTTGTCAGCATAGCAGTCATAATACATTATCGCCGTCAGTCGTGAAAATATTCAAATTCCGTAAATTTGCCGCCCGGACGTATCTGAACGGTAATTCTGTCCGCCCCTGCCGGGTTGGCAAACGCAATCCTGTATGCACAAAGCATCAGCTGCACACCCCTGCATCCGGCAAAATCGGGATTATACTTCGTATCCCCGTACAATGCGTGTCCGTGTGCGGCGAACTGAACCCTTATCTGATGATGTCTTCCGGTAAGAAGCCTGATTCTGACAAGAGAATACTCCCTGCCTGAAATTTCCTTTGTCTCAATCGTCTCATAATTAAGAGAGGCTTTTTTGGCCCCCGATACATCTGCATCTGCAACGTGGGAAACATTAAGTCCCGGATCCTTTAACAGATAATCCGTATAATTTCCCTTGTTTTCCGGTCTTCCCGTAACTACGGCATAATAATATTTTTCGATTGCATGTTCTCCGGAAAGTGCTGAAAGACCGGCCGCAGCTTTCTTATTAAGTGCGTAAAGCACAAGTCCCTCAACCGGTTTATCAAGCCTGTTAATTATATGCACATTGCATTTTCTGCCGGAAGATACAAGGTATGTCATAAGCATGCTCGTAAGGTCATTGGCAAAAGAACGTTCAGACTGCGATGCGACACCGGCTTTTTTGTTACAGACTATTATATTATCATCTTCATATACTATATCAGGTTTATCCATTATGTCTCCTCCGGTCCGTTATATGCATAAATATAAAACGTAATGTCCAGAATACGGCTGTGGCGGATGCCGCTGCACATATCAGCATGATTACCGCCGGCATTGACAGTGGTATAAGCACAAAAAGTTCATGTAAGAACACGCAGCAGAATACTATTCCGGCAACGCACACTCCCATTATGGCAGCGCGGAATCTGTTAAACGGTATGGATGCTCCGGCTACGACCATCAGGCCTACCACAATCAATACAAGTGTGGCCGCTGTCGATACTTCTTCCTCTGCGAGTGCAAGATTTCTGCCGGCAATCACTATTCCTACAACTGCAAGCATATCGGTAATTCCTGCCGGGAGTGAGCGCATCAACACATTTTTGATAAATTTGCCTTTTATTATACTATGGTTCGGTTCAAGTGCCAGAAAAAATCCCGGTATTCCTATCGTAAATGCACTTAATAACGTAACCTGTGTCGGATGCAAAGGATATTGCACGGCAAATGCAACCGACAGGAATGCAAGCAGAAGAGAAAATATATTTTTCACAAGGAACAGGCTTGCCGACCTCTCTATATTATTGACAGTTCTGCGGCCTTCAAGCACAACCTGCGGCATTCCCGAAAAATCAGAATCAAGCAGTACCACCTGGGCACTCTGGGCAGCCGCCTCGCTGCCGGAAGCCATCGCAACACTGCAATCCGCGTCCTTAAGCGCCAATATGTCATTAACTCCGTCACCGGTCATCGCAACTGTATTTCCGAGTTCTTTAAGAATTCTCACAAAAGATCTCTTCTGGGCCGGCGTGACTCTTCCGAATACCGTACATTCCGTCAATGCTTTTCTCATATTGTCTTCATCGGTAAGAGTTGTTGCATCCACATACTTCTCTGCGCCCTTTATCCCGGCTTCGATTGCAACCCGTGATACCGTTACCGGATTGTCACCGGAGATAACCTTGATATCAACGCCCTGCTTTGCAAAATACCGGAATGTGTCCGGGGCATCTTTTCTTATAGGATTGGCCAGATTGATAAATGCCATAAGGCTTACTTCCTTATCGAGCGGTTTCCCGTCCGGAATTCCGTCATATTTCACGAATGCGAGCGTCCTTAATCCCTTCTCCGCCATCTCCGTAACCGTATCGCGGCATTCATCCAACCTGCCGCCAAGCACATATTCCGGTGCCCCGAGTACATATGCACCATCTTCAAAAACAACCCCGCTGTATTTGCATACCGACGAAAACGGTGACACGCTCACCGCCTTCCGTCCGGAACTATTTGTAAAATAATTCTTAATGGCTTCCATTGTTATATTGTCCGATGCCATTGCCGCCGCAAAATCGCCTATCAGACACTTTACATCATCCGTATCCATGCCATCCGCAGGCACAACGCCCTGCACAGCCATTTTATTCTCGGTAATTGTTCCTGTCTTATCCACACAGAGAACATTAACTCTTGCAAGCGTCTCTATGCTCTTCATATCGTGCAGAAGAATATGTCTTGAAGCCAGACGCATCGCACTTAACGTAAGTGCAACGGTTGCCAGAAGATACAAGCCCTCCGGTATCATTCCGATAAGCGCCGCCATTGTGGAAACCACACTGTCCTTCAGGGAATTATCTCCTACATAATAGCTTTGGAAAAACAATATAAGTCCTACCGGGATTATAATTATTCCGACAAATTTCACAAATTTGTTCAGTGAGCGTATCATCTCTGACTGCTCCTTATTTCCCATGGACTTTGCCTCAACAATCAGGCCTGATATGTATGAATCGGCACCTACGGCATCAAGTTTCGCGTAACATTCACCCGATACGATAAAGCTTCCGGACATCAGCCTGTCGCCCTTCTGCTTTAGTATCTCATCCGATTCACCCGTAAGGAGAGATTCGTTTACCTTAACCTCGCCTTCCTCCACATATGCGTCGGCGCATATCTGGTTACCGGCCGCGAACACAACAATATCATCCAGTACCAGTTCCTCCGCCGGTATCTGTGTCCTGATGCCGTCACGTATGACTGTGGCACGCGGGGCATTAAGCATATTCATTTTATCAAGTATTTTTTTGGAACGGATTTCCTGTACGATTCCGACTATTGTATTACATATAATAACCGGTAAAAAAGTCAGACTCTTATAAGACTGCACAATACATAAAAGTACGGCAATCACTACAAAAATCATATTGAAATATGTAAAGATGTTGTCTCTGATGATATCTCCGCACGACTTCATAGGCGGCTTGACCGGCGCATTGGTGCAGCCGTTCTTAATCCGTTCCTGCACCTGCTCACCGGTAAGTCCCTTCCTGTAATCCGGAGTATATCTCTTGATATTATCAGGTATCATATATTATTTAGTTCCGAAAATTCTGTCTCCGGCATCTCCAAGTCCCGGGCAGATATAAGCATTTTCATTAAGCCTCTCATCAAGAGCTCCGCAATAGATGTCAACGTCCGGGTGCTCCTTGGCAAGTCTTTCAAGACCTTCCGGTGCTGCGATAATACACATAAATGTGATATCCCTGCCTCCGCGCTGCTTGATGAAATTAATTGCCGCTACTGCAGAACCGCCTGTGGCAAGCATAGGATCGCATACTATTATCTTACGCTGCTCAATCGGATTCGGAAGCTTACAATAATATTCATGCGGCTCGTGTGTCTCCTCATCACGGTATAATCCGATGTGTCCGACCTTGGCTGCCGGCATAAGAGTGAGGAGTCCGCCGACCATGCCGAGTCCGGCACGGAGAATAGGCACGATTGCCGGCTTCTTTCCTGCAATTATCGGGCTCTGCGTCTCCTGGATAGGTGTCTCGATGTCGATGTTCTCAAGCGGAAGATTCCTTAATGCTTCATATCCCATGAGAACTGCTATTTCCTCAATAAGCTTACGGAACTCATTTGTTCCGGTACTCTTCATTCTAAGCATTGTTATTTTGTGCTTGATAAGAGGATGATCCATAATTGTTATTTTGTCATTATCTTTGTACATACATGTTTCCTTTCGTGCTCTGAAAATATATATTAATTGTAGCTTTTATTGCGCTTTTTTTCAACCTTTTTATGACTGCCTGCGGTATGTTTCGGAGTTATTTTACGCGGTGGTATCAGGCATTTTTTATCGAATCCTATCAGATCCTGTCTGTGTTCCTTAAGAAGTGCTTCTTTTACAAGGTCGTAATTTTCCGGATTACGGTACTGTATAAGTGCCCTCTGCATAGCTTTTTCATGCGGATTACGGGCAACATACACAGGTTTCATGTTACGCGGGTCAACTCCCGTGTAATACATGCATGTCGATATGGTGGATGGCGTCGGATAAAAATCCTGAACCTGCTCCGGCATGTATCCGATGTCCCTGATATACTCCGCAAGCGTGATCGCGTCCTTAAGCGTGGAACCCGGATGCGATGACATAAGATACGGGACGAGATACTGTTCCTTGCCAAGCTGTCTGTTGATCACTTCACATTTGTTGACGAATTTCTCATAAACACTGTTCCCCGGTTTGCCCATGAGTTTCAATACATTATCCGATACATGTTCCGGTGCCACCCTCAGCTGTCCGCTTATATGGTATTTGCACAGTTCCCTGATAAAAGTATCATCCTTATCCGCCAGTGCATAGTCAAAACGTACGCCGGAACGCACAAATACTTTCTTTACTTTTGGAAGGGCACGCAGTTTGCGTAACAGTGATACATAATCGCTGTGGTCCACCACAAGATTCTTACACGGTTCCGGAAAAAGGCACTGCTTACCCGGACATGCCCCATGCTCCATCTGCTTGTCGCAGGCCGGACGCCTGAAATTGGCTGTCGGTCCGCCAACATCATGGATGTATCCCTTAAAATCAGGTTCCTCGGTCATTCTTACTGCTTCATCAATAATTGACTCGTGGCTTCTTGCCTGCACTATCCTTCCCTGATGAAATGTGAGTGCGCAGAAAGAGCATCCGCCAAAGCATCCTCTGTTGCTTGTGATGCTGAACTTAATCTCGGATATTGCCGGGACTCCGCCGTCTTTTTCATATGACGGATGGTAGTTATTCATATACGGCAGTGCGTACACATCATCCATTTCCATCTGTGTGAGCGGCCTGGCCGCCGGGTTCTGGACAACATATATTCCTTTATCATACGGCTCCACAAGTCTTTTGCCGGCATATGGGTCAGTATTCCGGTATTGTATATCAAAGCTCTTTGCATAATTAAGCTTATCCGCCTTCAAATCATCATATGAAGGGAGCATTATATAATCATATACATTTTCAATCTGTTTCGTCTTATAAACCGTACCGTCTATAAATGTAATGTCATGGACATCCAGCCCCGACTCAAGCGCATCCGCAATCTCAACAATCGAATGTTCACCCATTCCGTATGAAATAATATCCGCCTGTGAGTCCAGAAGGATTGAGCGTTTCAGGCTGTCCGACCAGTAATCATAATGTGCCAGTCTTCTGAGACTTGCCTCGATTCCGCCTATTATAATCGGGCAGTCCTTATACCGCTGCCTTATGAGATTGCAATAGACCACTGTCGCGTGATCAGGTCTTCTGCCGGTAACTCCGCCCGGAGTGTAAGCATCCGTCTTACGGCGTTTCTTTGACACCGTGTAATGATTTACCATTGGATCCATATTACCGCCTGACACCAGAAATCCCAGCCTCGGTCTGCCAAAAACATCTATACTGTCCACCATCTTCCAGTCGGGCTGTGCAATTATTCCGACTTTATATCCGTGTGACTCAAGAACCCTGCTGATTATTGCCGGTCCAAAAGATGAATGATCCACATATGCATCGCCTATCACATACGTGAAATCCACCTCATCCCAGCCTCTTTTTTTCATGTCTTCCCTGCTTATCGGGAGAAAATCCTTCATAAATAAATTCCTCTGTTAAAGATAGTTCAGTAACTGTGACGGCTGCTCAATAAACCTGGTTGCTCCGGCTTCCGTAAGAACTTCCTTGTCGCGGAACCCCCATAACACAGCAACCATATCAAGTCCGGTATTAAACGCTGTCCGGACATCCACCTGTGAATCCCCGACATAAAGCGTATGTTCCTTATCGCTTCCAAGTTCCTTAAGCATCTCGTCAACCATATACGGATCCGGCTTGGTCGGCTTTCCGTCAACGGCTCCGGCAGCGCCGTCCATAAGGCCTTCAAAATAAATCTCATTAAGTTTCTCAACTGCGGATTTAACTTTGTTGGATGCTATTCCAAGCTTATAACCGCGTTTCTTAAGTTCGCGCAAAAGTTCCATGATCCCGTCGTACGGACCGGTCTTATCATTGCAATGCGCATCATAATGTTTCTTAAAATCATCATAGACTTTCTCAACTTCTTCCTGTTCCGTTCCCTGAGGTACCGCGCGCTCGATAAGTTTACGGATTCCGTTGCCGACAAACTGTCTGACTTCCTCAATCGTGCGGGCCGGCATTCCATGCGTCTTAAGTGCATAATTGGTGCTGTCGCACAGATCATCCAGTGTATTCAAAAGTGTTCCGTCAAGGTCAAATATAACTGTATCGTACATTACATATCACTCCTTATGTGTCCTATGTCTCCGTCCAGAAATACATATTTGCATTCTGGCACGGGCTCATTCTCCGGCGAAATTGCCGTGCGTATATACGCCGCATCCATACCGGCCGCAGCAGCTCCCGCAATGTCGGAACTGCCATCATTGCCAACCATTATGCACTCTTTCACATCAAGTCCGTGTTTTTTAATAAGTGCATTGAAAAAATCCTTATCCGGCTTCTTGCAGCCTTCATCGGACGAGATAAAAATATCATCAAAACATGGCACCAGTCCGGTGCTTTCAAGTTCCTGCCATGTAAAAGCCCGCTGCGCGTTGGACAGAAGATATATTTTCTTACCGGCCTCACGCAGTTCTTTAAGAACCTTCAATGTATTGGGATAAAGTTTAACAAATTCCGTTGATATAATTCTGAACTGCTCTGCAGCTTTATAAACTTCTTCATCCGTATAATCCGGTCGCTTATCCCGGCATATCGCAGCAAAAACAGGTATCACATCCGGTTCCGGGTATTCATGTTTGTTCTGTTTTTTAAGTTCTTCTATCTGTCTGCCTATAAGTTCATCATACCGTTTCTTAACTTTACGCGCAGAATACCTGATACCCTCTGTCTTAAGCCATCCGGCATATTTCTTCCATGTGGCTTTGCTCCACTCGTCGGTTCGTATATCTATCAGGGTTCCGTACAGGTCAAAAATAAAATTATTATACATTTGCTTCTCCTTCCATCCTGACTATGAGTATTTTAACACATATTTGCAAAATTTCTATGAAAACGTCTTGATTTTTTCTTTTTTTATTGTAATAATATATCTATCAGCTGCGTAACTGACGGATACGTGGGATTACCCACAGGGAGCGCAGTCTTAGTAAGCCGACCGTCTGGGCAGCCGTTTAGGGTATGTCCGGGCGGTTTTTTAATATTTAATTCCGGAGGTTAATATGAAAATCAGATCTTTATCAGAAGAATTAAGCAGCACTTCCTATCCCGGCAGGGGAATCATCATCGGCAGGACTCCTGACAGGGCCAAAGCTGCAATAGCTTATTTTATCATGGGAAGAAGTGCCAACAGCCGCAACCGTGTCTTCGTGGAAGATGGCGAGGGAATCCGCACACAGGCTTTCGACCCATCCAAGCTTGAGGATCCAAGTCTTATAATTTATGCGCCGGTCCGCGTTCTCGGCAACAAGACAATCGTTACCAACGGCGACCAGACCGATACCATCTACGACCTTATGGACAAGCAGTACACTTTCGAGCAGGCTTTAAGAACACGCGAATTTGAACCTGATGCTCCTAATTACACACCTAGAATTTCCGGTATCCTTCATTTCGAGAACGGTGATTTCAATTACGCCATGTCAATTTTAAAGAGCAACAACGGTAATCCTGATTCATGCAACAGGTACACCTATGCTTATTCAAATCCTGCTGCCGGAGAGGGCCGTTTCATCCACACATACATGGGCGACGGCAATCCGCTTCCGAGTTTTGAGGGCGAGCCGGTTCTCGTAGACATTCCTGATGACATCGACAAATTTGCCGACACAGTATGGAACAGTCTCAACGAGGAGAATAAGGTATCATTATTCATACGTTACATCAATGTTGCCGACCAGACTTACGAAACCAGAATCATCAATAAAAATAAATAAAGAGGTACTATCAATGAATGAATATCAGTTAAAATACGGATGCAATCCTAACCAGAAGCCTTCAAGGGTGTTTATGAAGGATGGAAGCGACCTTCCTATCGAAATTCTTAACGGAAGGGCCGGTTATATCAATCTTCTTGATGCTTTTAACGGCTGGCAGCTTGTCCGCGAGCTCAAGAAGGCTACCGGTCTTCCTGCCGCAACTTCTTTCAAGCATGTATCACCTGCCGGTGCGGCAGTCGGTCTTCCTCTCACTGATGTCGAGAAGAAAATCTACTGGGTTGACGATATGGGCGATTTAAGTCCTCTTGCAAGCGCATACGCAAGAGCCAGAGGCGCCGACAGAATGTCTTCTTTCGGTGATTTTATATCTCTTTCCGATGTCTGCGATGCAGATACCGCCAAGCTTATCAAGCGTGAGGTTTCGGACGGAATCATTGCTCCGGGCTATGAGCCTGAAGCTCTTGAAATCCTTTCCGCAAAGAAAAAAGGTAATTACTGTGTAATCAAAATCGATGAAAATTATGTTCCGGCTCCTATTGAGCAGAAGGACGTTTTCGGTGTTACTTTTGAGCAGGGCCGTAACGAGCTTGTTATCAATGACGAGCTTTTTGCAAATGTCGTTACAGACAACAAAGAAATTCCTGAGCAGGCCCGCATAGATCTCGCTATCGCAATGATCACTCTCAAATATACCCAGTCCAATTCCGTATGCTACACCAAGAACGGTCAGGCTATCGGTATAGGTGCAGGCCAGCAGTCAAGAATCCATTGTACAAGGCTTGCCGGCCAGAAGGCTGACAACTGGTTCTTACGTCAGTCTCCGCAGGTTCTTTCCCTTCCTTTCAAGGAGGGTATCGGCAGAGCTGACCGTGACAACACGATTGATGTATACATGGGCGACGAATACATGGATGTTCTTGCCGACGGCACCTGGGAGAAATTCTTCACCGAGAAGCCTCCTATATTTACCCGTGAGGAGAAGCGAGCATGGCTTGACCAGATGCAGGATGTCTGCCTCGGTTCGGATGCTTTCTTCCCATTCGGCGACAATATCGAGCGCGCTCACAAGAGCGGCGTCAAGTATATCGCACAGCCGGGTGGTTCTGTCCGCGATGACAATGTTATCGAGACATGCAACAAATACGGCATGGCAATGTGCTTCACAGGAATAAGACTGTTCCACCATTAATACAAATAGCCGCGCGGTGATAACTTCCCGCGCGGCGATGACTTTACGCGCGTTTTCCGGAAATTCCCATTTCACACTTCGCGCAATCTATCCATTATCACACTCCACTCTTTAATCAGCCTGTCCAGACTGCATGCTGCGTTTGCCGGACTGGTGCTCGGCAGTTTAAAAGCTGGCATTCCGGTCTGTTTTTCGCAGTATTTATGATATAATTCATATGATTTGCTGCCATTGCAATATACCGCTTGTATTGGCGCTGTTTCCAGTATTATATTCAGATTGTTGGGAACCACACCCTTGATGCTGCTGTCTGATGAACCTTCTATTTCGCATGACGCAATTGTATCCCACAATGCTATGTGATTTTCATGCAGCATTTTCTTCTTATCTTCTATGGTATGCGGCACGGGATAATCGGTAAGCGCCGCAATAACACGCCAGAACCGGTTCTGCGGATGCCCGTAAAAGAACCGCATTTCTCTCGATTTCACTGACGGAAATGAACCTAGAATTAATAATCTTGAATTCCGGTCATAGAGTGGCTCAATGTTATGATTTATTCTTTCCATTCCGCTCCTTCAATTCGTAAATTTTATTGTCCCAGCAATTTCAGCACACCCTGTGCCTGGGTGTTAGCCTGCGCAATCATGGCCTGGGCAGCCTGCTCCAGTATTGAATTTGAAGCATATCGTACAGTCTCTGATGCAATGTCCGTATCGCGTATCAGAGACTCCGCGCTCTGGGTGTTCTCAGCTGTATTGTTATTTCCGTTGATTGCGTGCTCAAGACGATTTTCCATTGCGCCATAATCACTGCGTATGGCGGATACGGCATCAAGTGCGCCGGCAAGCCTTCCAAGTGCCTTGTTGGCATACTTGGGTTTTGTAATAGCCACTGAATTGATTCCAAGACTCACGGTATTCATAACCGGCCGGTCAAGTTCAATATAGTCACGGCCGGCGTTACCGCTCAGCTGGATTTTAATATTCTCCTTTTCCCCGGCGGCCGAATTTTTCACATAGAAAAGACTGTCCCTGGCTGACCCGGCAACATTGTCTATTATGTGCTTTCCAAAACTGTTATATTGTATCTTAAGTCTGCCATCTTCTATCTTGGCGGTAAGCGGCGCTCCGCCTGCGTTAAATCCTGCATTGACTGCATCTACAAGCTCGTCCGCTGTATAATCCCCGTCCGCAAGTGTAACTGAGTATGTTCTGCCGTCAGCATCCAGTGACAGCTTGTTATTCTCCGCAGTAACCGTTAATCCGTCTGTAATGTCCTTCGCACCCGTTGTATAAGCCGGAATCATTCTGCCGTCAGTCTGGTAAAAAATATTGAAAGCTGCACTTCCCCTGACCCCGTCGATTATATATTGTCCGCTATCAGGGAGTGCAGTGTTGTCATTAATTTTGAGGCAGAGCGCGTCATTATCATTAGCGCCTACGACTCCTGTATTTACACCGCCAATCTGTGCTTTTACCATATCTTTCGGGAGGCCTGCAGCTTCAAGCTTCTTATTGATCTGCTTCTGCAGTTCCGCAATCAGTGAGTTTCCATCATATTCGCCCTCCGTAAGTTTGACAGTAATGTTATTCACTGTATTGCCACAGGTAATATCGAATGTAAATTCATCGTTTAAATCTTTCTCAACCGTCACGCTGCCTCCTCGGATATTCTTACGTCCGATTGTAAAAGCCGCGTCACATATCTGCCCTCCGGCTTTTTGTGATGGTGTCAGTTTCTGCGATACTTCTGTGCTTTTGCAAAGTACATTGTGATAGAATCCGCCTGAAAAACCGCTCATGGAATATCCGCTTCCGGTATGTGTACTCTCAATCTTCACTCCTGACGCATCAACTGTCGCGGTAAGTTCACCGTTGCCGACAGCCGCATCAAGTTTACCCTGAAGTTCTTTTGTAAGGCTCTTAAAGTCATATGTACCATCACTCAGTCTAAAGTTTACACCCTGCGATACGCCTGCTTTCCTGTATGTAAAGGAAAGTTCCCGGTTCCACTCATCGATAACGACCGGTTCGCTTAGATTCACTCCATCGATGTACGCTTTTTTGGATGATATATAACCGGATTCAGCCGTAGGATTAATATCGCTTTCTATTCTTTCCTGTGACTGAAAACCGCCGCCGGAAGATGAACTTACAGAAAGCGAACCGCCGTTTTCGGTACCGGTAAGTTCCAGTTTACCGTCCGCATTAAAAGATGCTTTGGCCCCGGCTTTCACAGTCTCGATTTTTCCGTATATCGGCAGCATTGATGTACCGCCACCGTCATATGTCATAAAAATATTGGTTTGTGAACCGGCCTCGGTAGTCGTATATGTAAGTCTTTTACCTGAAAGTGAAACCTCTGCCGGGATTCCCTCATCCCGGAATTTGGTATTCAGCATGCCGGCAAATGCCTGCCTGTCATAAGTTCCATTATCGAGCGTGATATTATGCGTTGTACCGTTTACGCTTATAATAAAGCTTGATGTATCATTAGTTATATTTATTTCTTCCTGCATGTCCTGCCCTGCCGTAGCAGAGGCCGGCTTTTTGACTATAAAGTCACCAAATAATGTTTCGGCACTGCTGCCGCCCTGCATATTGTTATATGATATCATATAATCCTGGCCAATGCCGTTGCTGGTCAGCCTGAGCCTGTTATTGTATAAGGATGCTGTTATACCCGTGCCCGATGCCAAAAGCTGTCTGTTTATTTCATTAACAATTCCGGTTCTGTCGTATGTTCCCGCTGCAAGATTAAGCCTGACATTCCTCGTTCCTGCGCCATCCCTGTATGTGAAAACAAATTCAGCATTGTCAGGTCCTATTATCATTGTGTTTTCCAGTTCTTTGGATGATGTTGCCTGTGCTGCAGTTCTTGTGGTATACAGTTCCTTCAGAAACGAACTGTTTCCCGTAGAGATTTCCAATCCGGTTTCATCCGCTCTTTTCTCATTGCCCGACCCGTCATTAAGCCTGGACGTGAATGTAAGAGCGCCATTATTAAGGCTTACTTTAACTCCGCCGTATTGTGTACCAAGCTTGTTATCAAGCTGTTTCTGTATAGCTGATGCAAGTCCGTCGGCGGAATAACTTCCGTCCGGGATTGTTATATTTACCGTTGATGTTCCATTCTGTGTTTTTACATTTATCGCAAGCCGGTTATTCGAAGCATTCACAATATTGGTAGAACCAATTCTTCTGTCAAGCGTTATCGAGGCGGCTCTGTTAACATCATATGCTCCTACCACACCCTGGCTTTCCTTAGTTACACCGGAAGATGTATAATTACGCGATGTTGTCGATGTATTTCCGCTTCCGGATGCTGTCACATTATTATTGGTCGTGGTTCCCGATGAATTTATTGCGGCAAATTTATTAATTGTAATTATTTTTTGTTCTTTCAGCTGGTCGTTGATTGCATTTATGATATCATCTCTGGAACTCACACCCGAAGGAATACTGACATCATGTCTGTTACCATTAATATCAACAGAAAAATTCTTACCCGCCGCATCAGCCGGATTATTTATCGGTGTATTAAGTGTTATTTTAGCCGGTGAACCCGAACTTCCGCTTCCGGATGCAGTTGTTGACCGGTATTCCACTTTCGTTCCGACCCATATATCGTGAAAACCGGTATTACCCGATAATGCTTCCGCCCTGATGTCCGTAAGGCCGCTTCCGTTGCTTCCCTTTAAGATGATTCTGCCGGTGGCATCATTTGACACCTCCACTTTATCTTTATATGCCATAAGTGCATTATTTCCGTTAAGCGCCTCGTCTATGGCCGTCACGATATCCGCTGCCGAATTATATGTGCCCTGTTTTATTGTTATATTATAAGCTGTTCCGTTTAATGCAAGCTTAAATACATCGTTTTGACCGGCAGTTACCGTAAGCGGCAGTGTGCCCGCACTAAATGCTTTGCCTCCCGTGAAAACAGGTATGTCATCAGGCCGGGTCTCATATGATTCCGATGCCCGGCTGTCTATACGGTTATATTCTCTTTTACAAAAAAGCGTATCATACGCGCTTGAACTGTTTTTTATATCAATTCTGCTTTCAATGCCTTGGGATGCGGTAGTAATCTGTATACCGTTAAAATCACCGCTTGTATACAGCGAAGCTGTGGCGCCAAGGCCGGCATTTCCCATGAGTTCGTTTAATACGTCCGCCATCTTTGCTGCCGTATATCTTCCATGCGCAATAGAAAGAGTCACTTCACTGCCCCCGTCCACAGCCAGAGTGAGACTGTCATTTGAGGCATCTATTGTATAATGATTATGCTCTTCATCCGTGCCTGAAACAGGTATGACCGCTCCGCCCTTAAAAGAGGCCTCGCTTAAAATAGTATTTCCATATTGAACATTATCGTAAAATACCGATGTATGGATATCTCCCGGATCGGTGTCGATTTTAAACATATTGCCCTTAAAGCCCGTAATAATTGCCGTATCACTCTGCAGCTTAATGCTTTTACCATACTTGACGGCCTCGACCCCGGTCTGTCCCATACTGTTATTAAGTATATCAATCAGTTCGGACCTCGTATATCTTCCTGCCGGTATTTTAATATTTACCGTAGATGTATTTCCATTAAAATCCTGAACCCTGAATCTGAGTTCATCGTTTTTGCCTGTCGATATTCCAAGCCTTGCATCATCCGTCACAAAAGTGGTAGTACCAATAAGTGCACCAACGCTTCCTCCGGTATACATATCATTTATGAGATACGACAATCCTCCGGATATTGACTCTATACTCTTGCCGCCTTCTATATTGACATTACATGTACCGGATTGTGTGTATTCCAGGTTAATCCCCGCATCGCCGCCCCCGGCCGCAGCCACAGCATCATCCACCTCGTCAATAAGCTCCTGTGTTGTATATGTACCCTCCGGAACAGTTATCGTAAGCTGTTCTGCTGCGCTGTTATCATCTTTAATATATGAGATCGTCAGAGTATTCATTGTGGAATCAATCGTGTGTCTTGCACTCTGATTCCAGTTTATATTACCCTCGAACTGATAAAACTTCGGCTCATGATCCGCAAAAATTTTCTTTGTGTTAAACACCGTCGTATCCGATACTTTATCGATTTCCGACTGCAGATGGTCAAATTCAGCCTGAAGAGCCGCACGGTCCAGGTCGGTGTTGGTATCATTTAACGACTGGATCGTTATCTCACTCATGCGATGAATCATATCCTGAATTGAACCAAGCGCCGCCTCACCCACATGAACCCATGATACTCCGCTCTGTGCGTTCTGGGTTCCCTTATTAAGTGCTCTTATCTGTGCCCGCATTTTTTCTGATATCGTAAGATCTGCCGCATCGTCAGCCGCCCTGTTTATACTGTATCCTGATGAAAGTTTTTCCGCCGATTTTGCCTTGTTTTTCGTGTTTATTCCGAAATTTCTCGCTGCCGACATTGCCTGGATATTAGTATTTATTATCATTTTATCCCTCCACCGTTAAAATTAATCCTTCTTCTCCTTAATCAATTGTAAAAGGCTTACCGCCCTGTTGTGCCATGTATGTTCATGCACTGCCCTTTCATAACCGGCCTGTGCGATTTTATGTCTTAATGTATCATCTTTAAGAAGCTGATTTATTGCTGTAACAAGCTGCTCTGGCCTGCCTATGTCAAACAATACGATTTCATCCTTCTGAAAGTTCTCGCGAAGGTATGTCGTCGTATCAGATATACAGACCGCTCCGCCAAGCATAATATCCGCCACGCGCTCCGTCATCCCGGCTTTATGCCAGGTCATAAAATTAAGCCCTATTCTGGCTTTACGATATATCTGCGAAGCCTCCGCCACATTTATCTTTTGATGTATTATAAGATTATCTGAGTAATCCGACCGGAAATTCTTCCATGAATCCCCATACACGTTTATTTTATATCCTGCGGAAAGCACCGTTTCCACCGCCTGATGTCTGTAATAATCTATGATATTTTTGCGCACATAGAACATTGTCTTCATTAGTTCAGGAAGCCTGTCACGACCATACAGCGAAACAACTGCATCTTCCACCGTCAGTGCCGGATCAGCCGTAACCGCCTTGTAAACCTCGTTCTGTTCCACAGTATCATACGACCTTGCGCCGGATGTAAACTCATCAGGCGTAAATTCCGGTTTATAATATGTACCGACAAAAACAATGTCAAGAGTTCTTCCCTCGTCATCATACGGTCCTGAGTAATTGCCCGCCGGCGGAAACCACACCGCGTTGGCACCGTATATTTTATTGATGTAATCTGTATAATTGCCATCCTGACATAATATTATATCACCTTGCCGCACATTGGTAAACATGCTCTCAAAAAAGGCCGGATCATCAAACCAGAACTGTAATCTTCTTCCCTTTATCCGGTCGAATCCGGGATTGGTAAAAGCCTGCGTCTGAAATCCTATTACACCTTTGAACGTTATGTCACTCATCATCGCAGCATCCGCATCTTCGCTCGTATAAACAGCTTCCCCTATATCCGCCAGCGCTTTTGCAATGCTGTACCCGAATTGCCGGAGAACTCCGTAGCATATATCACCGCCTATAATTACCAGAAATGGTGCTGTGTCGGCTGAAATCGCCGTACATATTCCGGAGTCTGACAGCATATCATCAACTGTCTTATTGAACCAAAGCATAACATTCTTATCCGGAATCCCCGCAACTGTGTCAGCAAACACCGTGTCCAGATTGCCTTCATGACCCCAGCGTGCCAGCCTTGAACATATAATATACGCTATTTCGCGTGCCATTGCCCCCGATTCCGGAAAAACAGCATCATCTGCACTGCATGTTATGAAAAAAACATGTCCCTTGTCAGTTGCGCGCATCAGAAACTCCCTGTTCTGGCTGCCTTCCAATGCAGTATTAAACCGGCCTGTTTCCTTTAAAAGACTCCGTTTTATCACCATCCCGAAAATTTTCATTCCCGACATTGCCGCAAGGGATGCCGTGCTATCATCATCAGGTGCGCAGTCAGCAAAAACAATCACATCGAATCCATCATCCCAGGCATCTTCATAATCATCCAGGATTATACCCGCCTCCGTCTTGTCCGTGACTGATTTATCCACAAAACCTATGTATTGCTCTGTGGAATTCTCTATGTAGTTGTTTTTGACGACCGCATCATTAAATTCATCCGTCGTTAATTCATATATTATAGTATCTTTCATCATAACTAAAAATATCCGCCCGGCATTATCTCCGGGCGGATCAATAATCTTAAATTATCCAAGTACAACAACAATTTCTGTCTGCTCTGTCATCTTACATTCACATACGAAATTGCCTTCAACAGCTTCTCCGTTAACAGTTACACTCTTAACACCGCTCTGTACATGGTTCGGGTTCTGGATATCAATTGAGAGATGTTTTCCTCTGAAATTCTTCTCGATCTTAAATCCATCCCACGCTGAAGGGATTGAAGGGCTGATTACAAGACCATCCGCATTAGGTCTCATACCACAGATACCTTCAACGCATCCAACCATAACCGTTGAGCCTGTTCCTGTAAGCCAATGTACATGTGAACGGCCTGCATAAGGTGAACGAGTTGCCTCTGTAAACTGTCCGTGAACATATGGCTCAAGAACTCTTATTTCAGCTTTATCATTCATGTTGGCCGGTGATGACTCAAGGAAGTACTCAAACGCTCTGTCACCATGTCCCATCAAAGCTTCGGCAAGAATTGCCCAGCCCTGTGTCTGGGAGAAGATACCACCGTTTTCCTTGGTATCCGGGTTAAATATATGCATAAGTGCTCCGTCAAAATAGTGATCAACATATGGCGGCTCCATAAGTTTAACACCATAAGGTGTATTAAGAATCTCATGAACTGAATTCATTGCCGTCTCAGCCTGCTCCTTGGAAGCAAAACCGGAAATAACAGACCATGACTGCGGATTAAGCCACATATTAGCTTCAGGATCGTGCTTAGCTCCTACGACTTCGCCGTTCTCTCTGATACCACGGATGAATCTGTCCTCATCCCAGCAGTCAGAAAGGCTCTTTCCGAGCTCAGCCTGAACTTTATTGATATATTCAACATATTCTGTATCTTTTCTTTCCTCAGCATATCCTCTGATAACGCTCATAGCATAATAGAGCTGGAATGCTACGAATGTAGATTCGCCCTTCTTACCGAGTCTCAAGCAGTCATTCCAGTCTGCGTGGAGTCCGGCCGGCATCTTATGAGCACCGAGTCTTTCCATTGAAAAACGGATTGCATTCTTAAGGTGGTTGTAAACACTGTCCTCTCCACCATTAGCATATACAATAACTTCGTCAAGGAATGCTTTATTACCGCTCTCGCCGATGTACTTAACGATTGTCGGGAAGAGCCAGAGTGCATCATCTGCACGGTATGACGGATGTCCTGTCTGCTTAGCATAAAGTGAATTCTCATCATTCTCGTCAGGGCATGTCTCATGTCCTGCGTTATGGTCAAACTTAACAAGCGGAAGTCCGCCGCCGTTGTCAACCTGTGCCGAAAGCATGAAGCGGATTTTATCTGCTGCAAGTTCCGGATTAATATGGATAATACCCTGGATATCCTGAACGGTATCCCTGTATCCGTATCCGTTTCGAAGACCGCAATAGATGAATGATGCAGCTCTTGACCAGATAAATGTTATGAAACACTGATATGCATTCCATACATTAACCATATTGTTGAACTCCCATGAAGGTGTCTCAATCTGGAAATTATTAAGCTGTCCGTGCCAGTAATCAATAAGTTCTTTAAGTTCCTTATCAACCTGGCCTGCGTTCTTATATGTATCGAGAATCTTGTCCGCTTCAGCTGCATTCTTCTGTCCGAGAACATAGATAAATTCCTTAGTCTCGCCCGGTGCGATTGTCACATCTGACTGAAGTGCGCCGCATGCATTGGAGTTATAGTTAAGCTCATTATTGCATCTTCCGCTCTCAACAGCGATTGGGTTGCCATAATCCCTGTACGGTCCGATGAAGCTGTCAAAGTTACCGTTATAAGCGCTTACATCAGCTCCGACAAGTCCGAAAAATCTCTCTTTGTGGTTAGAGCCTGTAGCATCCTTACCACTGTTCTCATTAATGTGCTGAACAATCTTATTGCCTTCAAAAGATGTTCTTGTAATGAAAAGCGTATACTGAAGATTAACCTGATCCTGCTCATAGTTATTGTCATTGGTAAACTCAATAAAACCGTATACAGAAAGATTACGCGGTTTGTCTGAATTATTGGTTACCTTGGCACGCCATACTTCGTATGTCCTGTCAAGCGGAACATAATACGTGAGTTCCGAATGGATGTCTGAATAATCCGTCTTCATTGTAGTATAAGCGGTTCCGTGATGGCACTCTGTCTTATACTGATCAAGAGGCTTACCTACCGGCTGCCAGGTAGCTGACCAGTAGTCATTGGTATCGTTGTCCCTTAAATATACATATCTGCCCGGAAGACCGATATTGGAATTGAAACGGTATCTTGCTATACGACCGTTGGCACCGCTCTTAACGAAGCTGTATCCTCCGCCGTTATTTGAAACGATTGCACCGTACTCAGGGGATCCAAGATAGTTCGCCCAAGGTGCCGGTGTATCCGGTCTTGTAATTACATATTCTTTGTGTTCGAGATCAAAATGTCCGTACTGCATTGATATAAATCTCCTTAATAATTATAATGCATGTCCGTATCCGGACATGGGTAAAAACCTACATTTGTATCATATAACATTGAGTAACGGTTGGCAACCATTAAAATGCTACCTTTTTATAGATGTTTTATATTAATAATTAATCATTTACCGCCAGAACTCAAACAGCCTGCCAAAATTTAACATTGACATTCTCCACCCGTTGGATAAATCTCCATCAAGTATCCAGCTTACGGTCTGTGAAAAAGTAAGCACAAGGCAGAGAATACATGCTGCTGCCATAACCGAATTAAGATGTTTCTTTGTATTGGCTGACGCGTTCTGCCATATAATAAACGATATAACCAGTGCACCCATAAGCATTTCCCACGCAAAATCAACGCAATATCTTGCACCGTAACCGCTCTCCCAGATTGAGCAGATTATTATAAACGGAGCAATAACACACGATGCCGCAAGCAGCACGGTTCCCACACGCCTGCTGCCCGCCGGAGCTTTCCGGTATGCTTTAAGCGATAGCGCATATGCCATTAACGGCAGGGCCTTCCACACAAGTCCGACTGCATTATGAGTTGCCACAAAATAGTATCCGTTCGGATTGAACGTATCCACTGATGACGGTATAAAAAACGGATAATTCTGACTGAATGACGGAAATGCAAAAAGGTAATTCCACAATCCGATTCCGACAAAATGCGTATGGTACTGTGACTTCGTAAAATCGTTTATCGTAAGTGAATACTGTATTCCAAAATCGAAAAATGAACCAAAGCGTGCATAATTATATGCCATCTGTATGCCTCCGATAACTGCAAAAGGCAACAGAGAACACAACCAATAAGATACATATTTCTTATCCCCGCTTTTTCTGAGTTTGGCAAATCCCGCTCCTATAAAGAAAAGTGCCGCAATGCAATACAAGGCAAGCGTAGGACGGCATAATACCGCAAGACTTAAGAAAACCGCGGCCCATACAAGCCTGCCACGCTTTACGTTTCCGTCTCCGATCACATTGGAACTTATCAGAAAATACGCGCCAGCGGTTACACACGCAAATCCGCCGTTCTGGGCAATTTCATAGAAATTGGCTTTATTAAATGTAAACCATATTCCGCTCACAAGCTGCATCATAAAAAGTCCCATCATCACAAGCGATGAGCGCACACGTCCCCAGTATTTGTCCGCTATGCACAGATATGTCCTTGTCAGGAAATAGATTCCCACGCAGCCGAACAGCCATATTGCCCAGACACTCGGAAAATAAAATCCTGTTGCAAGGTGATACGGTATAAAAATCAGCAACGGTGCTATGCCATAGTATGAATAATATTTTCCTTCATATAAAAGGTGATCCCACGGATAACTTCCGATTTCCTTGGTACGCTGGCTCCAGTCATACGGATTGTCAAGTCCGGTAAGTTTCTCATTAACCTCACGGTCAAGGTAAACATGCCCTTTTTCAAATGCATTTACAAGTTCTTCTGTTATTTGATTGCCGTTTTCACAACAGAAATCGCTCCAAAAATCATGTTCCGGATTGGCATACCTGCATGAATTCGTCATCCAGAGTGCAATACCTATCAGAAAAAAAGTCATAACATATGCACTGCGCTTCACAAGTGTTCTGCCATCCGCATAATTCCCGGCATAAAAGCCAGATCCGGTCATAAAATAGACTGCCATTGCCACAAGCCATATTATCCCGACCCGTACGAATGAAAAGCAAAATGCAACCGGCTTGTTGACCGTGATTGCCCTGACCGCAAGTTCAGCCTTATCGTCTGTGGAAATAGTAATTCTTAATTTGTGAACATTGCCTGAGAAATTACATGGCACCGTGCCGGTTCTTTGGTACCCGGATAATATCTGCGCCTTAGCTATTCCCACACGATATGCCGCATTGGTATCATCTGCCATATCTATTGTCACATTAATTTGTCCGCCGCTTGCGGATACCGCATCGAAATTCAACGTACCCACCGGCTCATTCATATCGGTAAACTCATATATTATCCTATTCTCTCCGTTTTCTGTGACCGCTTCCAAAAGGTCGAGTTCATGTTCCTTATAGCTGCCACCCGCCAGATGTATCGCATTCAGATTGAATATCATAACTTCCAGAACGGTGCACACCATAAATGCGCGTATACCAAAACAGGCAGCCTTTATAGCTGCCTTGTTATTCTTAATTCTTCCGGTAAATATGAACACTGCCACCGTCACGCCCAACGTGACAGCGCTGATAATTATATATAAAATTATGTTCATACAACTTTCTCCTATTTCTTTCCTGTCGATCTTATTCTATTAATCATAGGTGTTATTTTACCATTATATTCATCGTAAATACTGTTCCATTCCGAGTAATCCGCATCCTGCCTCTTATCGGCAAAATCATAGTTCTTATCTATGTATCTGCCGAACCATTCAGTTACTCTCTGCGCACCCGACACATTAAGATGATCTCCGCCATCCTTGGTATCCGTATTCCAGTCAATATTAAGTTCACTCTTATCGATTGTATTAAGATCTATGTATGTAATGCCTTTGCCTGCGGCAAAATCCTCTGTCACCTCGTGTCTGGTATAGTTCCAGTTCCTGGTAGATGGAGTGCTTATAAGAATAAGCTCCGCCCCATTCTCTTTACAAAGTTCAATTATACGGTCAGTGTACCAGTCAACCGTTCTGCTGATATGTGCACTACGCTTCTTATCCTTGTCCATATAATCAAGATATTTGGATGCCTTGACCTTATTATTAAGGTAGAATCCCTTGTATTCCGGTGTCTTCTGTGGTGCCTGTCCGCACATAACCTTCCATGTATCATGAAGCCGTACTCCGCCTCCCGGTATCACGTATGATGCCAATTCATCAAGTGATGACTGCACCATATCAAGCCTGTTCTGCTTCCTGTACAGCAGATTCGTCTCTAAAAATACCGCCTTAGGCTGTGAGTTATCAAATATATTACGGAGCATAAAATATGTCTCCTGTATCTTCTGTCCCGACTGTGCATAATTAAATGATGTCACGCCATATTCATTCCACAGCTGCATCGGTGAAATTGCCGAATAACACTCACTGTCGCCTAACATAACGGCATCCAGTCCGCCTTCCGGCACCCTCTTTGAATTAATCCAGCCACGGTTATAACTTCCATGCACCTTTAATGTATTATCGCTGCAATATTTAAACACGCCCTGGGAATATGCCAGAAAAATACCGGCAAAAATCACCCAGAACAAAATAATTCCGACTCCTCTGTTAAGGTGTCTCCTGATTGTACTCATATTAACCCAATCCTCCGTCATAAAATTAAAAGCTGTAAATAGATTAGTATTCCTGCCTATTGTACCACAAATCTGACTTTCTTCAATAGGCTTAACACAAATTTAACAATTCCGTAACATTTTATTGCGGCTTCCCTCTGTTGAGTATATAATCCGAATTGAGGTGACAGACATTATGAAAAAAATACTGAATTTATTTCTGACATTTCTCAAGATAGGTGCTTTCACATTCGGCGGCGGGTATGCCATGATCGCACTGCTTGAGCATGAATTTATCGATAAAAAAGGCTGGCTTGACCATGACGAATTTCTCGACATGACAGCCATCGCCGAATCCACTCCCGGTCCCATTGCGACCAACAGCGCGACTTACATAGGATACAGAATTGCCGGAATTGCCGGTGCAGCCGTATCGACTCTGGCCGTATGTATCCCGTCGTTTGTGATAATATATATTATATCTCTATTTTTTGACCGTTTTCTTGAGTTCCGCTATGTTGCCTATGCTTTCCGCGGAATCCAGGTCTGTGTCGTATACCTTATATCGTCTGTAGGAATCGGCATGTTAAAAACATTAAAAAAAGACGTCTTTACATCCGTCATTCTCATTCTTGTTATCATATTAAATATTGTATTTACTGTTTTTTCGGTGAATTTTTCTTCGATATTTTTTATCTTGATAAGCGGCGTTGCGGGAATCGGTTTCTACGTCGTCCGCCGGATTATGGGAAAGGGGGATTCTGGCGATGCTTTATCTTAAACTTTTTCTCACATTTCTGGAAATCGGCGCTGTATCCTTCGGCGGCGGTTACGGAATGATTTCTCTCATCCGCGAAAAAGTCATAGCCTACGGCTGGCTCAGTGAAAGTGAGTTCTTAAGCTTCATAGCCGTATCAGAGTCCACTCCCGGCCCGCTCGCTGTCAACATGGCGACCTTCATCGGTTCATCGCAGGGCGGCATAGGCGGTGCGCTCGCCGCCACAGCCGGCGTGGTTCTTCCGTCCTTCATCGTGATAATAATAATTGCCGCACTTATAAACAACCTGCTAAAATTCGCCGGTGTGCGCGCTTTTCTTTCCGGCGTGCGCCCGTGCATAACAGCGTTGATCGTCGGTACGGCAATTACAATGTTTCTGTCTTATTTTATCGGCTTTGAAAACATCGGCAGTCCGGTCTCGATCGACTGGCGTGCTTTCGTGATTCTGGCGCTGCTCGTCGGTCTGAACCTCGTATTAAAATTTCGTTTTCACAAGAAACTTTCGCCGATTGTTATGATTCTGATAAGTGCCGCGTTCGGCGTAATCTTATACGGAATATAGAATCTGCAGCTTACATATGAAATCTTCGATGATAAACCGTGAATTTATCGATGTGTATACTTTTATCTTCGGGCCTTCTTCGGTGAATGTGTAGGACGTGTCCTCGTTGACCCATGGCGCAACACACCTGACGGAGCTGCCGCAATTCGGCTCAAGCGTAACCCCGACTGCCGGTGAATCTCCGAGTGCCCAGCTTTCACCGGCCGACCATGCCCCATTTTCCGACGAATATAATTCAATCATATTCTCGTACAACAGTTTTCCTATCTCGCCGTACGGATATATTTTTTTCTGAATTTCCGCAAAACCTATGTGCATCGATCCGTACACGTTGTTAGGTATCTGCCACACTTCCCCGCCGCAGTGCAAAATGGTGTTCGCAGCTTTGACATCATTGCCAAAATTATATTCCCGGCCCGGATTCCCGCAGACGTGCGGATTGCCGCCTATTGTTACGATTGTCATTTTCTGCGCTATCTGAGGGCGTATTATAAGCGCCTTGGCCACGTTGGTCGTCGCGCCTATGCAGAGCACATACAGCGGATTGTCGCTTTCTCTCTCTGCTTCTTGTATTATGAATCTGACCGCTTCAGACGGCTCTTCATTCTCATATTTCGCAAGGCTTCCACGCTCACCATGTAATACCGGCACTTCAATGTGCATAGCTTTCATCACTCGCTGTATCATGTCGTAGCTTCGCTCCATGCTGCCCTCTTCCACAAAATGCTCCGCACAAATTGCCCTGACATCCAGCATTCTGCTCATCAGTGCATGTGCGATTGCAAACGGGTCATCTGCCTCGCACGCCGCATCCGTATCAATTATTACTCTTTTCTTACGAAAGTCCTGAACTGTATATAATAATTTATCCGCCATATCTTCGTCCTCCTATGTGCTATATAATTATCTTCTTTCCGGTACATTGTTTTAACACAAAATCGTAAAAGTTCTGTGCCGCTGACTTGAGCGTCCCATCATAAACGCCACAATCACGGTTGCCCTTTAATGCATCAGCACCACTCCGAAGCTATTTATCACGGCCGTCAGCACCAGTGCAAATTCTCCGTATACTGAATGTTTCTGTTTCATTCTAAGCGACCTCACAATCAATTTATTAAAATTCATTATGAAGTTTAGTCGCTTTGTTTCATTATAGCAAATAAATAATAATTATGGAATGATAGATTGAGGCTATGGAAAAGATTAATCATTTTTCCCAAGCTCAATAATTTTATCTGCCCAGTCATTAAGCTTCTGTATTAATTTATTTATGTTTTCATTATCCGACTTGCAATCTGCGATAACTATGTTTGAAACCATTCCTTCATACTTCTTGCGTTGCGGACTGTAATGGTATGAAACTATTTTATCTTCGGGATTATAATTAAATCCCCATTGCACATCTTTTTTTGCGAGAGACATGCTGTATTGCTTCATTCCCGGTGTTTCAGATCCATACTGGTGGGAATATTCTTCAAGCCGCATCTACATATAAGTATTCATATTGTCCGACAATAACTTATACACTTGTTCATTGTGTCTGATACATTTTTCTATTACAGCGGAAACGCTCTTATTGTTGTTTGCAATCATTATTTTTATTACATCACTTATGTACGGATATATAAATGTATGTTTTCTGCCAAACCTGTCTTCAGCTTCATACTCACTCGAATAATAATCAATAATATCATCCTGAGATTCAGCAATTGTCTCAATAAAATCTTTATTTCTTTGGTCCCGGATATGTGTATTATGATTATTATATATGTCAAGAGCATAAATCGCCGGATTCATCCTTGCCTTTAACTCATCCATCATGCGAAAATCCCTTTGTTCAGTTGCTAATGCCAATACCCTTGTTCTTAACCGCTCCTCATAAAAAATGTTCTCAGGTACATGGGGCGCAGGAATCGGCCATATATCCGTATCACCAATTTTCCGTCTCTTAATATCAGTACTCAAACCAAACGTTATTCCCCAATCCCATTTGCTGTTGTCTACAAAGTTCAAATGTCCACCGGAAATAAGATACTTTATAAAATCATAGTTTTTGAATTCCAAAGCGTAATCAACCACTGACTTGCCATATTCGTCATAGTTCAAAAACAGCTTGTCCTCACGTTTCATATAATCTTCCCACTTTTTACGATCTTTTGAAAATGCAACCTCATAATTGGTAATATGATTTTTTATAGGCCTGTAACACTCTCCGCAACTAAGGATTTGTTCGCATGAAACCCCTAACAATTCACAAAAAATCGGTAAATCTCTTATCTGAATTGTTGCTCTCTCTCCTTTAATGATCTGATTGATTTTATTGCTGGTTTTCCTAATTTGTTCTTGATTATTTCTATCTAATCCTACTTTCTCTATATACGCAATACTAAATTGCCTCTTATTTGGAAATTTATCCACAATGAGCTTCTCAATATACGCTCCTATCTCTTTATTATCTTTAACCTCAAACATCTTAAACCCTTCTTTCTTGCAATATTTATATGCTCAATATATATCCAAAGTGTTTTTATGAATAGTCCTCAATATTCATACACTTATTTGTGCATAGTTTTGCATGTTGTTTTAATGTATGATTTTCTCATACATTATATGAAAATATTACCTATACAACGGGATTTTTACAAGCTTTTTTTACCTCAAAAACCTGTTCACAACGCTTTCTATATCGCCTGTATTCAACACTGTTTTCTGGGTTTCAAATGTAAGAATCAGCCGTTCTCCGGCATAAATACCGTTTTCTTCATATGATTTTATCTTTTTTACAGCCGATGCGGCATATGCCTGATCATCCATGCGTCCTTCATGTTCCCAGTATAATTCCTCATAGTTATGCGGCGACAGAAGAGTGAAGTCAGGATACACTGTTCCATAGCCTTTGAGCAGAAGAGGCTTTTCATATTTATATGGGATGTTGTTGTGATATAGATAGTCAGCAATTATTTTCTCTGTTTTGGAGCGCACACGTTCTCCGTTTTCTGTGTAAATAAATACATCATCTTCTTTAAACCCTTTGCCTGTGTATTCCGTATTGATCCACTCTTCTATTTGCTGCCTGCCGGTTTTTTCAACCGGAGTTACCAGATTTTTACGCTCATTTGTCATTTTCCGATAGATTTCCTCTATTTCATCATCTTTATAGTCTTTAGTAATAAGGGTCAACTGTCGCAGGCGCCTGCTGACAAGGTCGTACACTTTCCTGTCGTATGCTTTTTGCGCCAATCGTCCGGCTAAATCATGCTGTGCCACCGGAATGTATGTGCCATGGTCTTGGATGCTATCACTCTTATGGTGATAATACTGCGTACGATTGTTGGATTTACAGATTCTGAGATTTCCGGCAGGCATTCCGGCAAGTTCACTGTCCAGCCGCTGCTTTATAACCTCCAATCTTGTCTTTTCTGCTAATAATAATTCTCTTAAACCTTTCAAATAATTCATTTCCTCCTTTGATGATTTGATATATTACAGTTAAATCGTATGTGCTACGCGCGTTTTACTGCTTCTCGCTTTTTCTACTGCCCGGACCGCGCCTGCCCTACGCGCGTTTTCTTATCCTCCGCTTTTCCTACTGCCCGGACCGCGCCTGCCCTACGCGCGTTTCCCTGCCTTTCGATTTTTCTACTGCCCAGACCGGGCCTGCGTTACGCGCGTTTTTCTGCTTCTCGCCTTTCCTACTGCCCGGACCGCGCCTTCGTTACGCGCGTTTTCCTGCCTTCTGCTTTTTCTACTGCCCGGACCGGGACGGGGTTACGCGCGTTTTCCTGCCTTTCGCTTTTTCTACTGCCCGGACCGGGGCCTGGACCGGGCACGGGCATGGCTTCTTCCAATTAAAGGCATAAACCGCCCCTGAATCCCCAGACGATAGCTATAATTTGTGATAAATGTACTTGATATGTACCTGAATTAAATATACAGAGTCAAAAGACTTAATATTTCCTGTGATAAATGAAAACGGTTACCGCGAAGTGGCGGTAAATTTAAATACAAAAGAGCTCCGCTCCATGCAAAGCATGGGCGAAGCCTTTTATATTCACTGTCGCATGGCACATAGCCAACGCGAAAATTATCTCTTACTGAACTGTGGTGCTCTACGAGCTGCTTTGAGACCGTATTTCTTGCGCTCTTTCATTCTAGGATCTCTTGTGAGGAATCCTGCTGCCTTGAGAACTGGTCTGTAATCTGCATCAGCCTTGATGAGGGCTCTTGAGATGCCGTGTCTGATAGCACCGGCCTGACCTGTTGTTCCGCCGCCGTGTACGTTTACGAGAACATCAAACTTGTCAGCTGTGTCTGTTGCTGCAAGTGGCTGACGAACGATGAGCTTAAGTGTCTCAAGTCCGAAGTAGCTGTCGATATCTCTCTTATTGATTGTAATGTTACCTGTACCAGGAACGATATATACTCTTGCAATACTGCTTTTTCTTCTTCCGGTTCCGTAGAACTTTGCGCTTGCTGATTTCTTTGCTGCCATTGTAATTTCCTCCTTCTAATTAAAATGTCAAAGCTTCCGGCTTCTGAGCTGCGTGCTTGTGATCCGGTCCAACATATACGTGGAGCTTTGTGTACATTTCTCTTCCTAAAGGTCCCTTTGGAAGCATTCCCTTAACTGCGTGCTCAATAACTCTTTCAGGATGCTTTGCAAGCATCTCTCTGAGTGTAGTCTCCTTGAGACCTCCTACCCAGCCTGAGTGATTGTAATATACCTTGTCATCAAGCTTCTTGCCTGTTACGGTAATCTTCTCAGCGTTAACTACGATTACGTAGTCTCCTGTGTCCATGCTCGGTGTGTAGGTAGGCTTATTCTTTCCTCTTAAAACCTTAGCTACCTCTGAAGCAAGACGTCCTAATGTATATCCTGTAGCATCAACTACATACCATTTTCTTTCAATTGTTGATGGACTTGCCATAAATGTTTTCATTGGTTTACCTCCTTGAATTTTCAAAACAAAATTGTTAGCTTATATATTCAAAATGTTCTTCCGGGGCATTGGTAAAACATTTTATTCCTAATGTCGCCACAGTTAAATATTATATAATAGCGATTTGAGTGTGTCAATATGTTTTTTACAGAATTTATAAGGCCGGAAGCGAATTTCCGTAGTCTATCTCCACAAGCGTGAGACCGCGCGCGGGCGCCGTAGGTCCGGCAAGCTGTCTGTCCCGTGATTCTATTATACCGGGTATGTCCTGAGGCCTTATATCGCCCGTTCCGGCCTTTATCAGCGTGCCGGCGATAATTCGTACCATATTATAGAGAAAACCGTTTCCTTTGACACGCAGGACGATTTCACGGCCATCCTGTATCACGTCAAGCGAGTAAATTGTGCGCACCTTGTCAGCCACCTGGCTGCCGGCAGAGCAGAACGCGGTGAAATCATGCTCTCCGATAAAATAAGCCGCCGCCTCACGCATCATATTGACGTCGAGATTTCCATAGTAGAAATGGGAATACAGACGTTTTTTGGGGTTTTCAAAGGTATCATTATATATACTGTATTCATATGTCTTGACGCAGTCGTTGTGCCGCGGATGCCAGCCATCCTCCACCTGAATTGACTGCCACACTCTTATATCGTCCGGCAGACGCACATTCAGCGCATAAGAAATCTTCGGGGCAGGAATCCTTGTGTCGACATCAAAAACAGCCACATTGCCAAGCGCATGCACTCCGGCATCGGTCCTGCTTGCGCCTATAAGTTCAATATCGGCACCAAAGAGAGAGCAGACCGCCTGTCGCAGCGTTCCCTCGACTGTCGTGGCGTTTGGCTGTATCTGCCAGCCGGAATACGCCGTTCCGTCATATGACACTCTTATCAATATTCTCATATCAGCCCACCTGCACGAATTTGTTCCAGAGGATTCGCGCCGCAATTATCAGACCCAGATAAGCAAAAAGAATTATATACGCAAGCCCGTCTTTTTTACTGTATTTGAGCGGTTTCATCTTGGTACGTCCTTTGCCGCCGCGGTAACATCTCGCCTCCATAGCTGTCGCAAGGTCGTAGGCGCGCCTTATCGCCGATATAAAAAGCGGAACAAGTATCGGTATCAGTGCCTTGATACGTTTGAAAAAGTTACCCTCGTCAAAACTTGCGCCCCTGGCTGTCTGAGCCTTCATTATTTTGTCCGTTTCCTCCATGAGGATTGGTATGAAACGCAGGGCAATCGACATCATCATTGCAATCTCATGCACAGGTATCTTGATCACCGTGAGGAAACGAAGACCTTTTTCCATACCGTCGGTCAGGTCGTTCGGCGTGGTTGTGAGTGTCATGAGGGAAGAACCGATTATCAGAAGAATCAGTCTTATTCCCATATAAATCGCCTGAATGATGCCCTCGTAGGTTATCTTGATTTTCCAGAATTGCACGAGGACGCGGCCCTCGGTAAAAAATATATTAAAAATCAGGCTGAATGCCAGAATTATCATTATCGTCTTAAGACCGCGCAGGATATATTTGAGCGGGACCTTCGCAATTCCGATACAGGTAAAAAGAAATGCCGCCGCCAGGATGTATACGACCGGATTCCTGGCGATAAAAAGCGTAACAATATAAAGTATTGTACCGAATAATTTAACGCGCGGGTCGAGCTTGTGTATAGCCGAGCCTGTCGGATAATATTGTCCGATTGTTATATCTTTTAACATCTGCCGTTCCTTTCGTTATCTGCCAAAAGCTTTGCAAATACTTTTAAAGCCTTCTTCTATCGTAATCGCATCTGTGTCAACATCCATGCCTCGTTCTTTGAGTGCATGCATTATATATGTTACCTGCGGTGCCGCAAGCCCTATCTTTTCAAGTTCTCTGTAGTGTGCAAAAACCTCGCGCGGAACGTCATCATACATCAGACGTCCGTCATTCATAACAAGAATACGTCCGACGTATTTGGCCACATCCTCCATGCTGTGTGACACAAGGATGACTGTCATCTGCGTCTGCTCGTGCATCGCTTTTACCATATCAAGTATCTCATCACGCCCCTGCGGGTCGAGTCCGGCCGTAGGCTCATCAAGTATCAGCACCTCCGGTTTCATTGCGATAACGCCCGCAATTGCCGCTCTTCTTTTCTGACCGCCCGACAATTCAAAAGGCGAATTATAGAAAAGCTCCTTGTCCATTCCGACAAGCTCAAGTGCCTCAAATGCACGCAGTTCACATTCTCTCTTATCGAGTCCGAGATTCTTCGGTCCGAAACATACATCCTTGAAAACCGTTGTCTCAAAAAGCTGGTGTTCCGGATACTGAAAAACAAGGCCGACCTTGCTTCTGAGTTTTTTCATATCATAGTCTTTATCATATATATTATCGCCGTTAAAATAGACATCACCGGAGGTCGCGCGCAGCAGACCGTTAAAAATCTGAGTGAGCGTTGATTTACCGGAACCGGTGTGTCCTATAAGGCCTATAAATTCATTTTTATCGACTGCAAGGCTTACGTCCTTAAGGGCATGTTTGACGAAGCCGGAGCCTTCACCGTATATATAATTAACTTTATCTAATATAATCGACATAATTCATCCACCAGTTCTTCAGGTGTGAGAACATCCTGCGGTACAGGAATTCCTGATTTGTTCAACATATATGCTAGTTCTGTTGCCTGCGGCACGTCAAGACGTATCGCCTGCATTTTCTCCACCTGTGAAAAAATCTCACGCGGTGTTCCTTCCATGACAACCTTGCCCTTATCCATGACAAAAATCTTGTCAGCCTTGGCTGCCTCATCCATATAATGTGTTATAAGGATGATCGTAACTTTTTCTTTGCGGTTAAGTTCCATAACCGTATTAATGACTTCGCGGCGTCCGTTCGGGTCAAGCATCGCCGTCGGTTCGTCCATAATAATACATTTCGGTTTCATTGCAACAACACCCGCTATTGCGACGCGCTGCTTCTGTCCGCCTGAAAGTTTGTTGGGTGAATATTCACGATATGCAGTCATTCCGACTGCCTCAAGTGCATCACCGACACGCTGCCAGATTTCGTCGGTAGGTACTCCGAGATTCTCCGGTCCGAAACCGACATCCTCCTGTACCACGGTTCCTATAATCTGGTTGTCCGGATTCTGGAAAATCATTCCGGCATTCTGTCTGATGTCCCAGAGTTTATCCTCATCCTGTGTTGACATATCTTCAACATACACCGCGCCCTCTGTCGGGAGCAAAAGTGCATTGATATGCTTTGCAAGAGTGGATTTACCTGAACCGTTATGGCCGAGAATAGCTATAAACTGACCCGGCTCTATATCAATATTAACATTGTCCACTGCTTTGTTGACTGCCTCAACATTGCCGTCCTCGTCTCTTTTGATGTATTCATAGACAAGGTCTTTGGTTCTGACTATTCCCATTCTGACTGCCCTTTCCTGCTATTTACAAAACGGACGAATGCCATACAGCATTCGTCCTGATATTTGTTTATTCAATGTCAGTATTAAACCAACTCAAGAAGTACCTGCATTGCTGCATCGCCCTTACGCTGTCCGATCTTGACGATTCTTGTATAACCGCCCTTACGGTCTGCATACTTAGGAGCGATTTCGTCGAATAACTTATCGGCAACGCTTACTTCCTTAGTATTTCTCTTCTTACCTGCTGCTTCAGCCGGAACCTCTGTTACAGAGTAGAGAACCTTGAGCATCTGTCTTCTGGCATGAACTCTTGAAGGAGCATCCTTCTTGATTGTCTTTTCAACGTTATCGTATACTGTTTTCTTCTTTCCGTTAACATCTTCTTTGACTCTCTTGCCATCTTTATCTTTACGAGCTACTTTTGCGGTAACCGTAACAGTTTCAAAGTTATCTTTTTCCTTAACTGCCAATGCAATTAATCCATCAGCAACCTTGCGGATTTCCTTAGCTTTCGCTTCGGTAGTAACAATCTTGCCATTGTAAAGCAATGCTGTTACCTGGTTTCTAATTAAAGCTTTTCTCTGATCTGCGGTTCTTCCAAGCTTTCTATAACCTGCCATTTGCTGCTTTCTCCTTTACTATTTAGTCATCGCCTGAACTAAGCTGTAATCCAAGCTCCTTTAATTTGGCAAGAACTTCTTCCAAAGACTTGCGTCCAAGGTTTCTTACCTTCATCATATCTTCTGATGTCTTGTTACATAACTCTTCAACAGTGTTGATACCGGCTCTCTTAAGGCAGTTGTATGAACGAACTGAAAGTTCAAGTTCATCGATATTCATCTCAAGAACTTTCTCCTTCTCGTTGTCTTCCTTCTCTACCATAATATCAACAGCCTTAGCGCTCTCTGAAAGGTCAATGAACAGATTAAGGTGTTCACTGAGTACTTTTGCAGCAAGGCTTACTGCATCGTCCGGTGCTAATGTACCGTTAGTATAAACTTCAAGTGTAAGTTTATCATAATCGGTCATCTGTCCAACACGGGTGTTCTGTACTGAAAGATTAACACGTTCAACCGGTGTATAGATTGAGTCAATTGAAAGTACTCCGATAGGAGTATCTTCATGCTTGTTCTTGTCAGAACTTACATAACCCCTTCCGTTAGTGATTGTAAGTTCCATGAATAACTTACAGTCAGCACCACCGTTAAGTGTAGCTATAACCAAATCCGGATTTAAAATCTCGATATCTGAATCTGCATGAATATCCGCTGCTGTAACAACACCTTCTCTTCCGTCGCACTCGATATAAGCAATCTTAGGCTCTCCGGATTCGCTGTTGTTCTTAATAGCGAGATTCTTAATATTCATAATGATGTCACTGACATCTTCCTTTACTCCCGGAATCGGACTGAACTCATGAAGAACGCCTTCGATTTTAACCTGGCTAACTGCCGAGCCCGGAAGTGATGAAAGCATAATTCTTCTGAGGGAATTACCAAGTGTTGTACCATAGCCTCTCTCAAGCGGCTCTACAACAAATCTTCCATATCTTTTGTCTTCAGAAATCTCTTCGATTTCGATTTTCGGTTTCTCAAATTCGAACACTAAAAGCCCCTCCTTCTTGGGTTTGATGTTGTTGAGGGTGTCATATATTACTTAGAATATAACTCGACTATAAGCATCTCGTCAACCGGTACATCGATCATTTCTCTTGTAGGAACTGACTTAACTGTTCCCTTAAGGTTCTCCTGATCAGCTTCAAGCCACTCCGGTACGAGTCTTCCGCCTGTTACTTCAAGGATATCTTTATATCTCTGTGAAGATTTAGCTTTCTCTTTAATCTCGATAGTGTCACCGGCACTTACGAGGTATGACGGAATGTTAACCTGCTTTCCGTTTACAAGCACATGCTTATGATCTACGATCTGTCTAGCTTCTTTTCTTGTTCTTGCTAAACCTAATCTGAAGATAACATTATCAAGTCTGAGCTCGAGCATTGACATAAGGTTCTCACCTGTCATGCCGCTCATTCTGTCTGCTTTTACAAAATAGTTTCTAAATGGTTTCTCGAGAACGCCGTAGATGAATTTAGCTTTCTGCTTCTCGCGAAGCTGAAGTCCGTATTCACTTATCTTCTTGCCGGCTCTCTCTAATCTTCTTTTTGATTTCTTATCTATTCCTAAATAAACTGGATCAAGTCCAAGTGATCTGCATCTCTTAAGAACAGGAACTCTATTAACTGCCATTCTTTTAGCACCTCCTATTAGACTCTTCTACGTTTTGGTGGACGACATCCGTTGTGTGGTACCGGAGTAACATCCTTAATGCTGGTAACCTCAAGACCACATGCCTGAAGCGCTCTGATTGCTGCTTCGCGGCCTGATCCCGGTCCTTTGACCATAACGTCAACAGTCTTTAAACCGTGTACCAGAGCTGCCTTTGTTGCAGTTTCTGCTGCCATCTGAGCTGCATAAGGAGTAGATTTCTTTGAACCTCTAAATCCCAGGGCACCGGCACTTGACCATGACAATGCATTACCTTCAGTATCAGTAATGGTAACGATTGTATTATTGAATGATGACTGGATATGTGCCTGTCCGCGTTCAACGTTTTTCTTAACACGCTTCTTTGTCACTTTTTTTGTAACTTTAGCCATTTTCTAAACTAACCTCCCTTATGGGTTCCCGTTTATTCATCGGGTATTATTTTTTCTTGTTTGCGATTGTTTTCTTAGGACCCTTACGAGTTCTAGCGTTTGTCTTTGTCTTCTGTCCTCTTACAGGAAGACCTTTTCTGTGACGAATGCCTCTGTAGCATCCGATTTCCTGTAATCTCTTAATGTTAAGTGCGGTCTCTCTTCTGAGATCACCTTCTACTAACTGACTAGCGTCAATTACATCTTTAATTCTGCCTACTTCTTCATCAGTAAGATCCTTAACACGAGTGTCCGGATTTACTTTTGCTTCTGCAAGAATACGATTTGAGCTGATTCTGCCGATTCCATATATATAGGTAAGGCCGATTTCAACACGTTTTTCTCTTGGTAAATCTACACCAGCGATACGAGCCATGTGCGCATTACACCTCCATTTGTCTTATTTTGTTAAAAGCTATTTATTTAAAGTGGCTGACAACTCACCCGCGTGGTTCGCCACTGCAGCCGCAATCTGCATCGCAAAATCACCTGATAAACAGGTATTTCGCGCAAAATATGCCTACGGATATAGTCATCCCCGGGCATAGATATCAAAATATTCTGATTAACCCTGACGCTGTTTGTGCTTAGGATTTTCGCAGATAATCATGATATTTCCTTTTCTCTTAATGACTTTGCATTTTTCACAAATTGGTTTAACTGATGATCTAACCTTCATGGTAAATCCTCCTTTCCACGAAAAAGCAACTTATAATAAAGTTGAAAAAACGTCCGAGTGATATTGTATCACACCGGGTTATATAATACAAGCAAAATTTAAAAATTTTATTTGTCTCTCCAAATGATTCTTCCTTTTGAAAGATCATACGGTGATAACTCAAGTGTTACTTTATCTCCGGGAATTATTCTGATGTAATTCATTCTGAGCTTTCCGCTTATGTGAGCGAGGACTTTATGTCCGTTTTCAAGCTCTACCTGGAACATTGCATTTGGGAGTTTCTCAATTACTGTTCCTTCAATTTCGATAACATCTGACTTTGACATTCACTTACCTCCTGCTAATCAACATTTCTAATGTGAATCAGATAATTTTTGATTGAATATTTAATATCCTCGTTGTTAACTCTGTTCTGCTCTATTTTGTTCTGAAGCATTTCATCCCGGTAATTCAGGATTCTCACATGCCTGCGGTTCTTACGTTTGGGTGACTCAATTGTCTTTAACTTCCCGTCGCATACATACAATGCATCGGACTTACCGATTATCACATATATGCTTCCCGCATCATGTCCTGCAACAGATTCACAGAAAGTGCCTTTAATTATTTCCGTCATATTTACCTCAGATCAATGAAAGGATTTCACATCCATCTTCAGTAATGAGAACAGTGTTTTCATAATGTGCCGAAAGCCTGCCGTCTCTTGTGACAACCGTCCAGCCGTCATCTAACCAGCTTACTTTCCACGTTCCGGCGTTAATCATCGGTTCGATTGCCAATGTCATACCGGCTTCAAGCTTAATGCCTTTATTACGCTGTTTGTAATTAGGAACATTCGGATCCTCGTGGAGATGTGTTCCTATTCCGTGTCCGGTCAGGTCTTTGACAACTCCGTATCCAAACGATTCTGCGTAACTGCCGATTGCAGCGGAAATCTCATGTAAATAATTACCGGCTTTGGCATATTTAATGCCTTCAAAGAAACTCTGCTCGGTAACTTTGATGAGACGCTTTGCAGCATCATCAATATTACCTACCGCATGGGTTCTTGCCGCATCCGAATGATAACCTTTCCAGATCACTCCGGCATCAAGACTGACGATATCTCCGTCCTTGATAATCCTTGTTCTGGAAGGAATTCCGTGAACGACTTCCTCATTTACTGATACACATATTGAAGCAGGATATCCCTGATAGTTAAGGAAAGAAGGCTCACAGCCAAAACTGCGTATCAGCCTTTCGCCTTCCTTGTCTATCTCATAAGTGGATATTCCCGGCTTGATTATTTTACCAAGTTCGTTATGAACCTGCGCGAGGATTTTACCGGCCTCGCGCATAAGTTCTTTTTCTCTTGGAGATTTAATCGTTACCGACATAATTACGCTCCTAAAATATCAACGATCGCACTGAATACTTCATCCATATCCTTAGTGCCGTCCACTTCATTAAGAACGCCCTTATCTGTATAGTAATCAATTAACGGCTGAGTCTGTTCATGATATACATCAAGACGCTTCTTAACCGTTTCAGGCTTATCATCGTCTCTGAGAACGAGCTCAGCTCCGCACTTATCGCAGATACCCTCAACCTTGGTAGGAATGTGAACAATATGATATGTTGCACCGCATGAAAGACATGCTCTTCTTCCCGACATACGATTGATGATATTCTCATCCGGAACTTCTACGTTGATTGCATAATCAACTTTCTCTCCGTTAGCTGCAAGTGCTTTATCAAGTGCTTCTGCCTGCGGAATGGTTCTTGGGAAACCATCGAGAACGTATCCGTTCCTGCAGTCGTCAGCTTTAACTCTGTCAACTACAAGGTCAACCACAAGTTCATCCGGAACAAGAAGTCCCTGATCCATGTATGACTTTGCTTTCTGACCGAGTTCTGTATTATTTTTGATATTTGCCCTGAAAATATCTCCGGTTGAGATATGAGGAATGTTATACTTTGCACAGATTTTCTCTGCCTGAGTACCTTTTCCTGCTCCAGGAGCTCCAAGCATTATGATCTTCATAATTATTACCGCCCTTTCACTTATAATCAGGTGTTAAGGAATCCCTTGTAATCTCTTACAACCATCTGTGACTCAATCTGCCTGAGTGTCTCAATAACAACTCCGACAACAATGATGATTGATGTACCGCCAAATGAAACATTTGCGTTAAACAGTCCTGAGAATACAATCGGTATAAGTGCAACTACGATAAGTCCGATTACACCGATAAAAATAATCTTGTTAAGTACAGATGTAAGGTAATCCGACGTAGGCTTACCAGGTCTGATACCCGGAATAAATCCACCGCTCTTCTTCATGTTATTGGCAATCTCAAGAGGGTTGAATGTGATTGATGTATAGAAATATGCGAAGAAAATATTCAACACAATGTACAGAATCACACCAAGGGTATATATCATGTTGTTTCTGTTAAACCAGTTACCCGATGAAAGCGAAAGTAAAATCTTACCACCTACAGTACTGTAATCCACAGTAAAGAAAGCTGCTATCATAAGCGGGAATGACATAAGTGTCTGTGCGAAAATAACCGGAATAACGCCTGCTGTGTTAACTTTAAGCGGAATATGTGATGACTGTCCGCCAAAGGTTTTGCGGCCTTGTATTTTCTTGGAATACTGAACCGGTATTCTTCTCTCGCCCGCACAAAGTATTACGGTGAGGAATACAATACCGACTGTTACCGCAAGAATAACTACGGCTGCAATCGTTCCGTTTAAAACAGATTTACCTTTTATGAATGTCTCAAACAGAGTTGCGAAATCTTCCGGCATGCTTGAAATAATATTTATTACAAGTACTATTGAAATACCGTTACCAACACCCTTTTCGGTGATTGTTTCACCAATCCACATAAGAAGAGCCGAACCGGCTGTCAGGATGGATACCATCATGACACCTGAGAAAATCTTATGGAATGTAGTCATTGATGAGTAATTACTGATAAGGCCCTGTCTGCCGAAGCCGATGACCATTGCAATACCCTCAATCAGCGAAAGCGCTATTGTTACATAACGCGTGATCGTTGCGATTTTCTTCCTTCCGTCTTCTCCGTCTTTCTGTAACTCCTCAAGCTTCGGAATTGCTATTGTGAGGAGCTGCATTATGATTGAAGATGTGATGTATGGTGTAATGCTTAATGCAAATACTGACATCTTAAGCAGTGAACCACCTGTAAGTGCATTGACGAAACTGAACTGATCTCCAGTTGCTGTTGTATTAAACAAATTAGTAAAATAATCTGTGTTTACTCCCGGGATAGGAAGAATACTTCCTATCCTGATAACAACTAACATTGCAAGAGTAAACAGTATTTTATTTCTAATTTCTTTAATTCTGAATGCATTTGCTAATGTTTTAAACATTAAATCACCTCGCAGGTTCCACCAAGAGCTTCAATCTTCTCCTTAGCTGATGCGCTGAAAGCGTTAGCCTTAACAGTGAGCTTCTTAGTTAATTCTCCGTTTCCAAGAATCTTTACTCCATCCTTAGGATTTCTTACGATACCTGATTCGATGAGTGAATCAACTGTAACTACTGCACCATTTTCAAAGCCTTCAAGTGCTGATAAATTGATTCCTACGATTGTAAGAGAATTTCTGTTAGTGAATCCTCTCTTAGGTAATCTTCTATATAATGGCATCTGTCCACCTTCAAAGCCCGGTCTTGGTGCTCCTGAACGAGCTTTCTGACCCTTATGGCCCTTACCGGCAGTCTTACCATTTCCTGAACCGTGTCCACGGCCTCTTCTGAAATTATCGCTTTGCTTAGAACCTGCTGCAGGCTGTAAATTTGATAAATCCATTTTTACACCTCCTTATCCGAAAAATTATATTTCTTCTACCTTAACTAAATGTCTAACCTTGAAAATCATGCCTCTTACTGCGTCATTGTCAGGTAATTCAACAGTTTTGTTAAGTTTGTTAAGTCCGAGTGCTTCAACAGTTTTAACCTGCTTTGGTATAGCACCGATTGTTGATTTAACTAATGTTACTTTTAACTTCTCTGCCATTCTTCGCTACCTCCTTATTTGTAGAGCTCTTCTACGGTCTTGCCACGGAGCTTGGCTACCTCTTCAGGTGTCTTAAGCTGTGATAAGCCTTCGATTGTAGCGAGAACTACGTTCTGCTTGTTGTTTGAGCCTAATGATTTTGTACGGATGTTTGTAATGCCGGCCATCTCGATTACGCTACGAGCAGGACCGCCGGCGATAACACCGGTACCTTCCGGAGCCTTCTTCAAAAGAACTGAAGAGCTGCCAAATTTACCAATCATATCGTGCGGAATACTTCCGTTCTCATCTACAGGAACAGAAACAAGTCTCTTCATAGCATCTTCTTTTCCCTTGCGGATAGCTTCAGGAATTTCCATTGCTTTACCAATTCCGGCGCCAACGTGTCCGTTTCCGTCTCCAACTACTACTAAAGCAGCAAATCTGAAATGACGACCACCTTTAACAACCTTTGTAACACGCTTGATTGATACTACTTTATCGTTTAACTCTAAGTCATGAGCATCAATAATTGTATGTTTCATCTGTTTCTCCTTCCTGCTAGAATTCAAGGCCAGCTTCTCTTGCTGCCTCTGCTAATGCTTTTACTTTGCCCTGATATATGAAACCGCCTCTATCGAAGACTACAGTTTTAATTCCGTTCTCAAGTGCTTTCTTAGCGATTACTGTTCCTAAGTAAGCAGCTGCTGCTACGTCATTTGTCTTCTCAAGTTCAGCCTTAACGTCTTTTTCAAGTGTAGAAGCTGCTACGAGAGTCTTTCCAACTGTATCATCAATAATCTGAGCGTACATATGATTATTACTTCTGAATACCGCAAGTCTTGGTCTCTCAGCTGTTCCGCTGAAACGATTACGTATTTTTCTGTGTTTGTTCTGACGAACTACAGATCTGTTGTCTTTACTAACCATTTTTGTTCACTCCTTTAATTATTTCTTACCAGTCTTACCAACTTTACGTCTGATAACTTCATCAACATACTTGATACCTTTACCCTTGTATGGTTCAGGCTCTCTCTTGCTTCTGATTTCAGCTGCATACTGGCCAACTTTTTCTTTGTCAATACCTTTAACGATGATAAGGTTCTGTCCGTCAACTGCTACTTCGATTCCTTCAGGATCGGTCATCTCAACCGGATGTGAATATCCGAGTGAAAGAACAAGTGTCTTACCGTTCTTCTGTGCTCTGTAACCTACACCGTTAACTTCGAGTTTCTTCTCATATCCTTCGGTAACACCAACTACCATATTGTGAATAAGTGTTCTTGTAAGACCGTGTAATGATTTCATCTTCTTGAGATCGTTAGGTCTTGATACAGTAACTGTTGTTCCGTCGAGTTTTATCTCCATTTCCGCAGGTAATACTCTTTCAAGAGTTCCCTTTGGTCCTTTTACAGTCACTTTGTTATTTTCTGCAATATCGACAGTAACTCCTGCCGGTAAAGCGATAGGCATTCTTCCTATACGTGACATGCCGCGTACCTCCTTATTGGGTATGACGATTGTTATCGTCTGTTAATAGTTTCGTTCTTGCAGGGTATGTACCCCGCAGGGTTGTCACACACCCGGTAATTTAATTACCAGATGTATGCAAGAACTTCGCCGCCGACATTAAGCTTTCTTGCTTCCTTGTCAGTAACTACGCCCTGATTTGTTGAAATGATTGCGATACCAAGTCCGCCGAGAACTCTAGGTAACTCATCCTTGCCTGCGTATACACGAAGACCTGGTTTTGAGATTCTCTTGAGACCTGTAATGATCTTTTCATTTTTATCCTTGCCATACTTTAATGTAATGCGGATAGTCTTGAAGCTGCCGTCATCAACGAGCTCATACTTCTGAATATATCCTTCCTTAAAAAGAATATCAGCTATTGAAACCTTCATCTTTGAAGCAGGAACATCAACTGTATCATGTTTAGATGTGTTTGCATTACGGATTCTGGTAAGCATATCTGCGATTGGATCTGTCATCTGATTATCCTCCTAAATTTCAATCTGTCGCGCACGGTGTGCGCCGTTTATCATAGCTGATATCTTACCAGCTTGCCTTCTTAACGCCCGGAATCTGTCCTTTATATGCTAACTCACGGAAGCAAATTCTGCAAATTCCATATTTTCTTAAATAAGCGTGTGGACGTCCACAAATCTTGCAACGTGTGTATTCTCTTGTTGAGAACTTCTGCTTACGCTGCTGTTTAACTTTCATCGAGGTCTTAGCCATTGAATTTCCCTCCTAATTTATTTTTTGAATGGCATATTGAATAATCTCAATAATTCACGTGCTTCTTCATCAGTCTTGGCAGTTGTTACAATAATAACATCCATACCTCTTACCTTGTCAATCTTGTCATACTCGATTTCAGGGAAGATGATCTGTTCTTTGATTCCGAGTGCATAGTTACCTCTTCCGTCAAAAGAATCAGCGCTTACGCCTCTGAAGTCACGAACTCGAGGTAATGCGAGATTTACAAGTCTGTCAAGGAACTCGTACATCTTGTCGCCACGGAGTGTAGTCTTACATCCGATTGGCATTCCCTCTCTGATTTTGAAGTTAGCTACTGAATTCTTAGCCTTGGTTGTAACAACCTTCTGTCCGGCTATTGTCTCAAGTTCCTTTACGGCAACTTCAAGAATCTTAGAATTATCTTTAGCTTCTCCAACACCCATGTTTATAACGATTTTGTCGAGCTTTGGTACTTCCATAATGTTCTTATAACCGAACTTCTTTACCATTGCATCAACGATTTCACTCTTATATAAGTCTTTGAGCCTGCTCACCGTTACAGACCTCCTTTCCTAAATTAATCGATAACTTCTCCGGTTGACTTGGCAACACGAACCTTCTTGTCGCCGTCAATCTTGAAGCCTACTCTTGTTGTTTTTCCCTTGTGTACATACATAACGTTGGAAATATCAATCGGAGCTTCCTGATGAACAATTCCACCATTCTGGTTCTGTGCACTTGGTTTGGTGTGCTTTGTAACCATGTTAATGCCTTCAACAACAACCTTATGGTTCTTAGCATCAACAGATGTTACTTTGCCTTCTCTGTCTTTATCCTTGCCCGCGATTACTCTGACAAGGTCGCCTTTTTTAATCTTTAATGTTGACACAGTCGCACCTCCTATAATACTTCCGGAGCTAATGAAACAATTTTCATAAACTGTTTATCTCTTAACTCTCTTGCTACCGGTCCGAAAATACGTGTTCCCTTAGGGTTCTTGTCTTCCTTGATAATTACGGCAGCGTTATCATCAAATTTAATATATGATCCGTCTTTACGACGAGCACCTTTGACTGTACGAACTACTACGGCTTTAACTACATCGCCTTTTTTAACAACGCCACCTGGTGTTGCATCTTTAACTGAAGCGACTATAACATCACCGATGTTAGCATATCTTCTTGTAGATCCACCCATAACTCTGATGCAAAGAAGCTCTTTTGCACCTGTGTTATCAGCGACTCTAAGTCTTGTCTCTTGCTGAATCATGCAGGTAATCCTCCTTCAAAATTATTCGATAATTACTCAGCTCTGCTGATAAGTTCAACAAATCTCCATCTCTTGGTCTTGGATAAAGGTCTTGTTTCCATAACCTTTACGATGTCACCAACCTGGCATTCATTGTTCTCATCATGTGCCTGTAATTTGTAAGTTCTCTTAACAATCTTGTTATAAAGAGGATGCTTTACATGGTCCTCAACTGCAACTACGATTGTCTTATCCATCTTATTGCTTACGACCTTGCCGGTACGTGTTTTTCTTAAATTTCTTTCTTCCACAACAAATTCCTCCTTCCTCGGATTATAAAGCAGCCTTTGAAGCCATAACAGTCTGGATTCTTGCAATGTTCTTTCTAACTTCTTTGATTCTGCTTGTGTTATCCAGCTGATTTGTTGCGTTCTGGAATCTTAAATTGAATAATTCCTTTTTAGCAGCTACTAATTCTTTGTTTAATTCTGCAGATGTCTTTGCATTTAATTCTTCTACATACTTATTAATTTTCACTGTTATCACCGCCTTCTAATTCCGCACGAGAAACTACCTTACACTTAAGAGGAAGTTTGTGCATAGCGAGACGTAATGCTTCTCTTGCGAGTTCTTCTGAAACTCCACCGATTTCGAACATTACACGTCCCGGTTTAACAACTGCTACCCAATATTCTACTGCACCTTTTCCTTTACCCATTCTGACACCTAACGGCTTATGAGTATAAGGCTTGTCAGGGAATAATTTAATCCATACTTTACCACCACGCTTAATGTAACGTGTCATTGCGATACGGGCTGCCTCAATCTGTCTTGAAGTTACCCACTTTGGTTCAAGAGCGACAATACCAAAATCACCATATACTACCTTATTGCCTCTTGTAGCTTTACCAGCCATTGAACCACGAAACTGCTTACGATGTTTAACTCTCTTAGGTAATAACATTACTGTTCGCTCCCTTCCTTAGATGATTTAACCGGAAGAACCTCGCCCTTGTAGATCCATACCTTAACGCCGACTTTACCATATGTTGTATCTGCCTCAGCAAATCCATAATCAATGTCAGCACGTAATGTCTGAAGAGGAATTGTTCCTTCGCTGTAAAATTCTGTACGAGCCATATCTGCTCCGCCAAGACGTCCGGATACTGATGTCTTAATACCCTTAGCGCCTGACTTCATTGTTCTTGTCATAACCGATTTCATAGCTCTTCTGAAAGATACACGGTTTTCAAGCTGAAGTGCAATGTTCTCGGCAACGAGCTGTGCGTCGTTGTCCGGTCTCTTTACTTCTTTAATATCTATTGATAACTTCTTGTCTGTAAGCTTCTGAACATCAGCTTTAAGTTTCTCGATATCAGCTCCGCCTTTACCGATTACCACACCCGGTTTAGCAGTGTAGATGTAAATCTTAACTCTGTCAGATGCTCTCTCTATCTCAATCTTTGAAATGCCTGCGCTGTAAAGTCTCTTCTTGATGAATTTTCTGATGTTGTAATCTTCAACAAGGTTATCACTGAAATCAGCGTCAGCATACCACTTTGAGTCCCAGTCTTTAATAACACCGACTCTCAAGCCATGAGGATTAACTTTCTGTCCCATGTGTGTTCTCCTTTCTATCTTTCATTAAGCACGATTGTGATGTGGCTCATTCTCTTCTCGATTCTGTAAGCTCTGCCCTGTGCTCTCGGTCTAACTCTCTTCATTGTAGGTCCCTTGTTTGCGTAGCACTCTTCAACGAAAAGATTCTCTGCCTTCATGCCGTTATTATTCTCGGCATTAGCGACAGCTGATTTTAAAAGTTTCTCTATCAATGTAGAAGCATATCTAGGATTATATGTTACAATCGCAAGAGCTGTTGCAACATCTTTTCCACGGATTGCGTCTAAAACAAAGCATGCCTTCTGGACAGAAACTCTTGCATAAGACAACTTAGCTGATGGTCTTGTGTCCTTATTGGCATTTCTCTCTCTTTTAATCTGGGATCTATGTCCTTTTGCCATGGATTTTAACCTCCTTTACGAAATCCTGTCAATTAACGAGATTTTGATTTTTTCTCGTCTTTTCCATGTCCTCTGAATGTTCTTGTAGCAACGAACTCTCCGAGCTTATGTCCAACCATATCTTCTGTTACATAAACAGGAACGTGTTTTCTGCCATCGTGAACTGCTATTGTATGTCCAACCATCTGAGGATAGATTGTAGAACGGCGTGACCATGTCTTAATAACTGACTTGTCGCCTGCTGCGTTCATAGCGTCAACCTTCTTAAGAAGGCTTTCATCTGCAAATGGTCCTTTTTTTAATGAACGTGCCATAAATTTGACCTCCTTTATTTGATGCTCTTACCGTCTCTTCTTCTTACAATAAGCTTGTTAGAAGTTTTGTTCTTCTTTCTTGTCTTAAGACCGAGTGCCGGCTTGCCCCAAGGTGTCATAGGTCCTGAACGACCAACCGGAGCCTTACCTTCACCACCACCATGTGGATGGTCATTAGGGTTCATAACAGAACCACGAACTGTAGGACGGATACCCATGTGACGCTTACGTCCTGCCTTACCGATATTAATAAGGCTGTGCTCTGAGTTACCTACTGTACCGATTGTTGCACGGCAGATAATAGGTACCATTCTCATCTCGCCTGACGGAAGTCTGAGTGTTGCATACTTGCCTTCCTTAGCCATAAGCTGTGCAGAAACGCCTGCTGTACGAACAAGCTGTCCGCCTCTTCCAGGATAAAGCTCGATGTTGTGGATTTCTGTACCAACCGGGATGTTCTCAAGTGGTAAGCAGTTACCAACTCTTACTTCAGCTTCAGGTCCGTTCATAACCTTCATGCCGTCTGTAAGTCCCTGTGGTGCAAGGATATATCTCTTCTCGCCGTCTGCATAGCAGATCAAAGCGATATTTGCTGTTCTGTTTGGATCATATTCGATTCCGATAACTGTTGCAGGAATTCCATCCTTGTTATTTCTCTTGAAATCGATAAGTCTGTATTTCTGTCTGTTTCCGCCGCCCTGATGTCTAACGGTAATCTTACCCTGGTTATTACGTCCAGCGTTCTTCTTCTTGCTGTCAAGAAGTGATTTCTCAGGTGTCTTCTTGGTGATCTCTGAAAAATCAGAACCGGTCATATTACGTCTTGACGGTGTATATGGGTTGTATGTCTTAATTCCCATTTCTTTGTTTCTCCTTTCGATGTCTCTTTGTTATGAGCGATGCAATATTTTCATCGACTTTTCTGCACCGCTATGTGATTAAAGTCCTGAGAAAATCTCGATGTCAGCACTGTCTTCTGTGAGCTGTACGATTGCTTTCTTCTTAGCAGCTGTCTTACCGAAAACATTTCCTCTTCTGCGGGTCTTGCCGTCAAGGTTCATTGTGTTGACCTTGGCAACCTTGGTTCCCTCGAACATTTTCTCAACTGCTTCTTTAATCTGAGTCTTGTTAGCTTCCGGGTGAACAAGGAATGTGTATTTCTTAGCGCTCATGTCTTCCATACTCTTCTCTGTTATAACCGGTTTAAGGATTACGTCATAATACTGTACGTTTGCCATTATGCATACACCTCCTCGATAGTTGCTACTGCATCCTTGGTAACAATGAGTTTGTCATACTTAAGTATGTCATATACATTGATTGTGTTAGTTAATGCAGTCTTTACATCCGGAATGTTCTTAGCTGAAAGAATTACATTCTTGTCATTGTCGTTAAGAACTACCAAAGCTTTATCAGCTTTAAGATTATTAAGAACAGCTACCATTTTCTTTGTCTTGATTTCATCGAAGCTGATGCTGTCTAATACGATAAGTTTGTCTTCAGCTACCTTTGAGGTAAGAACTGATTTAAGAGCAAGATTCTTCTCTTTCTTGTTCATCTTGAAAGAGTAATCTCTTGGCTTCGGAGCAAATACGATTCCGCCGCCTGTCCACTGAGGAGCTCTTGTTGAACCCTGACGGGCATGACCTGTACCCTTCTGTCTCCATGGCTTACGTCCGCCACCGCTGACTTCTGAACGGGTCTTGGCACTCTGTGTGCCCTGTCTCTTATTAGCAAGCTGGCTTACTACTGCCATGTGTACAAGATGTTCGTTAACTTCAACACCGAATACAGCATCATTAAGCTCCATATCGCCAACTTTATTGCCTTCAATATTGTAAACAGATACCTTTGCCATCTGTGTGTTCCTCCTTCCTGAAAATCAACTATTTAGCTGACTTTACTGTCTCTTTCAATGTTACTAATGATTTCTTAGCTCCAGGAACCGCACCCTTAACAAGGATTAAGTTCTTGTCAGCATCTACTCTGACAACTTCAAGATTCTGAATAGTGATCTTCTTGGCACCCATGTGTCCAGGCATTCCTTTGCCCTTGAATACACGGCTTGGGTTAGATGAAGCACCGTTAGAACCCTGATGACGATGGAACTTAGAACCGTGAGCCATAGGACCTCTTGACTGTCCGAGTCTCTTGATTGCGCCCTGGAATCCTTTTCCTTTGGAAATAGCAGTTGCGTCAATCTTATCACCGGCTTCAAATATATCTGCCTTGATCTCGTCTTTTACTGAGTAATCAGCTGCATTCTCAAACTTGAACTCCTTAAGGAATCTCTTGTAAGAAACGCCGGCCTTGTCAAAATGACCTTTCTCAGCCTTATTAACGCCATGTCTGTTTCTGATTTCTTTCTTGCCGTTCTTGTCAACATTAACAACTTTCTCTTTCTTGTCAACAAATCCGACCTGAACTGCTGCATAACCGTCGTTCTCGACTGTCTTAACCTGTGTTACAACACAAGGTCCTGCCTGCAATACAGTTACCGGAACAAGCACGCCTTCATCATTGAAGATCTGTGTCATTCCAACCTTAGTAGCTAAAATTGCTTTCTTCATTGAATAATACCTCCTGTTAAATCTACAGCGGTTCGCGTTGCCGCGAACATCCTAGAACAGTTTTATATAAAACCCTTCAGGACTTACTTACTTAAAAAATATCCGACATTATTTGTTCTTCATCTTAATGTCGATGTACACACCTGCAGGCATCTCTAATCTTGAGAGAGCATCTACAGTCTTCTGTGTAGGAGTAATGATATCGATTAATCTCTTGTGTGTTCTCTGCTCGAACTGTTCTCTTGAATCTTTGTACTTATGAACAGCTCTGAGGATTGTAACAACTTCCTTCTTAGTAGGAAGAGGTACCGGTCCACTCACCTGAGATCCTGTCTTCTTAACAGTCTCGATAATTTTCTTAGCTGACTGATCTACCAACTGATGATCGTAAGCTTTAAGTGTGATTCTCATTACTTGACTTGCCATAAAAAAAGCCGCCTCCTTTTCGTACTTATAAATCTGAAGTACAACAAGTGGTGACTGTACACATCCCCGTGTGTGTCGCGCCTCTTCTTAGAAAAAAGAAGAAATTCTTCTTCGCCGCGACCGTTACACGGTCATCTCTGCATATAAGCAGATGGTAAGTTGTACAGTGACTTGTCGTCAGTTTCCTAACTTGACATTCGCTCCGCGGAAAACCTGCCACATTATCGGGCAGCAACCTCACGTTTCATCGCTATCATGTCACAGCGAATACTAGTATATAGTATATAGAAGAAAAAATCAATACATTTTTATTGTATTTTTTTTAGTACAATTATATTTCCGGACCCGGTGCCGAATAATTGACTTGGCGCAGGTCTGTATGTATAATATGGAAGAGATACAAATCTATCACTTCATATTATAATAGGGAGAAACACAATGTGGATTGCAGATAATTGGAAAGACTACGAAGTTATTGATACATCATCCGGCGAGAAGCTGGAGCGCTGGGGAGATTATATCCTGGTACGTCCGGACCCTCAGGTCATATGGCGCACCGACCGAAAACACCCGGGCTGGAAAAATATGAACGGACACTACCACAGAAGCAACCGCGGGGGCGGTGAATGGGAATTCAATAAGCTTCCGAATCAATGGTCCATTAATTATAAGAACTTAACGTTTAACCTGAAGCCGTTCTCGTTCAAGCACACCGGCTTATTTCCTGAGCAGGCAGTAAACTGGGACTGGTTCAGTGATAAAATAAAGAATGCCGGCAGACCAGTCAAGGTTCTTAACTTGTTCGCATATACCGGAGGTGCCACGTTGGCTGCCGCCGCTGCCGGTGCGAATGTCACACATGTCGACGCATCCAAAGGAATGGTCGGATGGGCCAAAGAAAACGCCGTTTCTTCCGGCTTATCGGATGCTCCTATAAGATGGCTTGTGGATGACTGTCAGAAATTCGTCGAACGCGAAATCCGCCGTGGCAATCACTACGACGGAATAATCATGGATCCGCCTTCCTACGGAAGAGGTCCCGGCGGAGAAATATGGAAAATAGAGGATGCCGTATATCCGCTTATATGCCTCTGTGAAAAGCTGTTATCTGATAATCCGCTTTTCTTCCTTATTAATTCATACACCACAGGTCTGGCTCCGGCCGTCCTGACATATATGTTAAGCCTGGCTGTGAAATCCCGCCACGGCGGCACGGTGGAAGCTTCCGAAATCGGTCTTCCTGTGACGCAGAGCGGTCTTGTTCTTCCATGCGGAGCAAGCGGAAGATGGAGCGTATAATACGCTCCATCTTCTGTCTATGGTCTTTACTTTTCTTTTTATTATGATCTGATAAGCGAAACCGGTTTTTTTCTGGACATTGCAATAACCGGACCTATTGCAGATGCCACCGTCATCACAATCGCTATAATGAATATCACCAATGCCATTACCGTGCTTCTGTGAAAATATGCTATATATCCATTCTCTGCGGACGATAGTGACTGATTAACCTTGCCAATCAGCACAAACATCAGGGCATTAGCTATAACATATGATGCCAGTGCCATAACTATTGCTTCTGCCATGAAAATGGCAATTATATCTTTACGTCGTACACCCATCGCCCTAAGCACGCCTATATTCTTATGGTTGTCATATATGCTATATGATATAAACGCCAGATTTAACAGAATGCTGAGCATTGCAAAAACAATTATGATTAGCACTCCATATTTTTCCAATGAACTTCTGACTTGATAAACGCTTACGACAGCATCCGCCAACGGATGGTCAACATATACGCCATCCCGATATGACGAATCAACATATTTACTTATTTGTTTTCCATTTGTTTTAATTCCATATACATCCAGAATACAATCCGTAAAAAAATCGTTTCTTATCTCATCATACGTTTCATCATACATATACATCTGCACTTCTTTTTTATCTGCTATTCCCACCACCTTAAACGAATCCGAATAATTATGAAGATTAAGCATGCCTGTATATGCTCCATTATACTTCTCCGCACTCAGGTCATATGCAGTAAAGGTTGTCATGTTATCATCCTCAAGCGACACATACCCTCTATCCAGCAGATCTTTCGACACAACTATTTCATTCGCCGCCTCCGGTCGCCTTCCGTATATCAGTTCGTCCGCCGTTACATCCCTTACCGAAGCCACTGCTATCTCTCCCTCTAAATATGCCTGTTCCCCGCGTTGAAACAAATCTGCCGACTTCAACCTCATATATGTAGCATTTTTTGAGAGATAATCCCACAATCCGTCCGTACAATATGCTCTTTCATATACATGTTGAATGTCATAAATTTCATCGTTTGTCAACTTGCTATACCTGATTTTTTTGACAATATCCTTCTGTTTATAATCAGTTCCGACAATCCCGGTAATTTTCAATTTGGCTCCATAACAGTAAACCGCCATTCCGACCGGGTCCTGTGTTAAATCCATCTGATCAGCCATATAATCTGTTATACAGATTTCATCCTCCGCAACAGGTTCTCTACCGGAAATAATCTCTGCCTCGCCTAAGCCTTTACCGGTAAAAAAATCCACACCGTTGTTATCAGACACCAGCGCCAAACCGGATGCATACCTTTCAATATCAAAATCTTTCCATACAGTTGCAACATTTTCCTTCACAAAATCGTTATTGCCTGATTGCGCAAAATCGGTTTGCCTGTATGCATTCTTGTATTCCACTATTGATTTTAAATATATCTCTTCGATACCTCGTTCTCTGATGCATTCATCTATTGCCTTCCCCGGCATAGAAACAATCACTTCTGACACGAACAAAAGCACAAAAATTGTAACCATAAATACCGCCGTAGTTATAGCCAATCTTGCTTTTCGCTTTTTCAGATTCATAAACGCTGTTTTCAGAACCATTTTACGATTTAACGGTTTAACCGATTTTTGCTGATATTCACAAATATTCGGCTCCTCCTCACGCTCATGTCCTATATGTTCCACGCACACATTATATGTTCTTTTTCCGGTAACCTGCAAGAAAATTTTCTCTATGCTCAGCATTACTCCGGCAAGGCGTCCGTGAAATTTATGCGCTGGCGTTTCCGGTTCGTCCGTCGCATATACGCCAACCTCATATTCATTGTCGTTGATATATTCATCAGATACAATCACACCATCCGCAACCCTGATTATTCTGTCAGCATATACCTGCGCCATACTCTCATCATGTGTAACCATTATTACAAGTTTTGTCTTGGAAATGCGTTTTAAAATTTCTATTATCTTTATTGATGTTTTATCGTCAAGATTACCGGTTGGTTCATCCGCCAGAATAATCTCCGGATTCTTTACTATCGCACGCGCTATTGCAACACGTTGCGCCTGTCCTCCACTGAGTTCATTCGCTTTTCTTTCCGGTTTGATATTCAGATCCGTTTCATGCAGAACCTGCTCAAGAATCTTCTCTTCTTCCTGCTCGGCCCCCTCGGTATATTGCTGCCTTACAGGCAGCAATATGTTATCTCTTATGCTCCAATCTTTCAGAAGGTTGTACTCCTGAAACACAAATCCAACATGCAGGTTACGGTATTCATCAAGTTCTTTTTCCGAGGCTGCGCTAAGATTATATTCATCCTCATTCGGAAACGTTACACTAACCTCTCCATTATCTATATGATCCAGACTTCCGATAATGTTCAACAATGTTGTTTTGCCGCTGCCACTCCTTCCAACCACAAACACCATTCCCGAACTTTCAAATTCGAGATTTATGTCATTAAGGGCAGTAACATTGCCGTTTTCTGATTTGTATACCTTCTCAACATTTTGTAATTTTATCAATGTCTTCCTCCTACATCTTCAAAGCATAACTATGCATATGTACAAGAATTTCCGCCAAGTTATACTCGGCGCCTTTCTTGTACATTCCAGCCGTAATAATACGATTCCCAGCTTCATGGTAAACTCCCACCGCGAGATCATCTGGTTCATATACATTTTCATTCTCTCCAAATAGACCCTCACTTAACATGCGTTCTAACGATTCTGTGCCCAAGTACACAAAATTGTTATGCTCATTATCAAGAAATTTATCAATCACATGGATACCTTCTTTTGTAAGATGTGCCTTGTTATCTAAGTCATTCACTATCAGATATGTATAGCCGTCAGAATTGTAAAGACTCTCCTCGGTGATTTCCGATATAATCTTTCTATTGATTTTTTCGTCGAACTCTATATCATCACCATATATAACAAATGTAGTTGGATACGCTTCAGTAACAACAATAATGTCTTTATCGGCACTGGAAAGATCATCTTCCCCTTCCTTATCATTGTGACATTTTATAAAGATAAATCCGCCCACTGCAATCATCAGTATTAAAGCTCCAAGAATAATTAATATAGATTTTTTCATATGTCTGTTCTCCTTTCTTTACTCCAAAGTTCCATAAATTCGTTTTTACGGCTCCGGCTCAATGGTATATGCTCGTTACAAGCACAAGTCAAAATATATGTTTTTTTCGCCTCCTTAATTTTATGAATGTTCACTATATGGCTTCTGGCCGTACGAATAAAATACTTTGTAGGCAATACCTGTTCCATCGCACTTATGCTCATACTGCTGACATAATCTTTTGTTGCCGTATGGATTACAGTATTTCTTTTGCTAGTTTCTACATATATAATATCATCCGCATCTATTTTCATAGTGCCTGAGTGAATCACTTTAAAATCAATATATTGTTTGTCCCGAAAAATATATTCGACACTGTCAAGACATCTATCCAGATCCTCATCAACATAATCTGCTCTTATGTAATTATTAATTCCGCACAAATATCCCTGATACGCTTCACTATGATTAGTCCCAACCACTACCACATAGCAGTCAGGATTTTTTTCGTGTAATTTTTTGCACAATTCATAACCGTAATTGCTTTTTAAAGACAACCTGTCAGGAATAAATAAAATGTCACATTGCTGACTATCCCGCATCAGTTCAGCCTCATCATGTTCAAATTTAATCTTTATATCTTCTCCAAATCTATGATTTAATTTTCTTTGAATCCTATATTTCAGTTCTCTGCAATCCAATATTGCTATCATTAGTATAACCTCCGTTTGTTATAATCCCGATTACTTCATTAAATAAATCGTATTCTTCATGCTGTATTGTTTTAGTCGTTTTTATCAGTTTACGTGCCATTGATGATTTATGGGAAATGAGATAGTCCCGACATTGCGTCAAAGCCTCTTTCCCAAGCGTTACAAGCGTCGAAGCTCTGCTCTTCACCATTGTATAGCCATCTTTTAAAATATATCTCAAAATGCAATCCACAATGCGCTTATGTTCTGCTAACATTTCATATGAGCGTGGATTCTTTACTTCTGATTTCTTAATGCTTTTGATAAGAAAATCATACACCGCATTCCCATATACATGTTCAAACCCTGTAATATCTATCTTGTCATCAGATTCCCGATGATCATCCAGATATGCCCTGAGTTGATTTGCAATTTTCAGAGTATTGACATTCTCCGAATAATTCTTTCTTTTTCTAAAGAAATATGCTTCATAATCCCATTCTGCTTCCAACGTCTCATATGATTCCACTATTTTATTTAATTCAACATACTGTGTTTCTATCTTGTGATCCGCTCCATATGTCTGACACCAAACTTTACCTTCCTCATCATATCCGTATATAAGGACAAAGTTATTATATCTTACCACGTCCCCATAATCAGCATTCTTATGCTGGTCACAGGTTACCACCACATATACGTCGTGTTCTATCGCCTTGCGGATATATCCCGCAAGATTGTCAACATGTCCAATAACAGTAAGTTTCTCAATCGGCGATATACGGTCATCATATATTCCGTCAAACTCAAAGTCCGCATGCGCTCCATTGTGATTTTTTACACATATTGGGATGTAATTATTACATATAAATTCAATGTTTTCATCCGCACCACCCGACATCATATAGTAAAAAGCCTGTGATGCGCTTTCATTTATCAAATTGTCTGCCAGTTTAAGTTTCTTCATCCGCACACCCCTTTTAGCAAAGTATACTCTTTATCCTTCAATCTTCTGACACTGTCTGCCATACGGTCGGTAAGACCATCTTCTTCAAATTCTATATATTTAATATGCTGCATCTTGAGCATTCTGATAAGCTGCTTTATTTCGCTCATAAGACCCGCATCATAATCCGAGACTCCATGCTGTTTTAGTTTATTCAATGCACACTCAATAACATCTATATGTTCTTTGACCACGGTTATCGAGCGTTCCTCATTAATCCCGGATGTTCCGGAAAGCACTTTTTCCAGATAATCCAGACACCTGATTCCTGAATACGGTTCTATTCCGTTGTTAAGCCATTTGCCATCCGCCTTGCCGGCAATAAATTCATCCAGATATCCCGTCACCGGATTAACCGCATCCAGATATTGTGACAAGTCATATCTGATTCTGTCTATATCAATATCATAAGTTCTGTCATTAATTTTAAACAGACTTGTCTCAAATTCCCATTCGTTCTGCAACGAATAATATGCCTTATTCATACTGTTATAAGAAACTTCTGACTCCCTATAATGGCCTGATGCATCGTATCCTATCGTCTTGAAAGTTCTCGCAGCATCATCATAATCGCTTATCATTATATCGTGCCTGAAATACCTTATGCCCGACATCATCTTCCCTTCAAGATAATATTCATTGGCAGATGTAACCACATACCATCCGTCGTTCACCGCTTCCCTGATATATTTGACTATATCTTCGGATACTCCGGTGAATCTGCGCTTATCAAGACCGTCAGGATAAGTTTCCAATATTCCTTCATATGCAAAATCAACGTGGCTTGACAGCGGATGCCTTACAACCAAAGGTATATACTTATTACATATTATATTATCATAGTCTTTCCTGTCCAATATCATTGAATTGTAATATGCCTGATATTGTAATGCTGTTATCATTCCCGCTTTAATGTCAATCCCGCCTTTCTCTTATGTCAACATAGCTGCCAACTTATTATAATCTCTTTTACCATGTGTATTAACCGGCAATTTCCTTATTGAATATGTCCTGACAAACCGCCTATTTACATTAAGTAAACTGATTACTTCATTCTGTATTCCGTCTAAAATGCTGCTGTCACCAGAAATAACCATTATACATATACAGCCATCCTTTTCAATACATGTCGTCCGCATTCCACTATTATGTTCTATTATTGCCTCAAGCTCATCAAGATTAATTCTCTTCCCGCCTGCTTTGGCAATTCTCTTTATTCTTCCGGTAATATACAAAAATCCGTCTTTATCAATCTTCCCGATATCGCCGGTATGCAAAATTCCTTTGTTCTCGTCTCCTAACGCAAGATCCTCAAAACCTTCGGCATATCCAAGGGACACATTTGGCCCGGAATATATTACCTCGCCATCAAGTATAGAAATATTTCCACCGGCAACAGGTTTTCCAACGCTATGAATATGTTCCGGATTCCTGTTAAGAAAATGGCACGTCATTCTGGCTGTTGCTTCTGTCTGTCCATACATCACCGCAAAATCAAATCCCTGTTCATATGCCAGTTTCAAGATATTTTTCTCAGTATCCGGGTTCAGTCTGCCTCCTGCCTGTGTGGCTAATTTAAGATGCAGCCCCGGCCTTCTCCATATATTCATCAGATACAGTAATTCATATGTATCGGGCACACCGCATATCACGTTGCCTCCACATCGTTCAAAATAATTCCATGTATCATTACTGCCAATGCTTTCATCGCAAATTATAAGAGATGCTCCCACATACAAATATGTATTTACCACGGACAATCCATATGTGTAACTTAGCGGAAGCATAACTCCGGCCTTATCGGTGTTCTTGATTTCAAGTGCCTTAATTATTGACTTCGTATTGTACACAATATTATCATAACTGATTCTCACATATTTACAGCTTCCCGTGCTTCCTGACGTAGCCAGCAGCAAAGCCAGCTTACTATTAATAAGTAATTTATGCATCTTTGCTTTTCTATATAATCTATAATCATATAATCTTCCGGATATTACATATTCCTCAGGCTCATCAATGTCCTTGTGCTGCCATATATAGTGCGGCTTGTACATCTTCACAACCGGATCACTATTGCGTTCGTCACACATAATCAAGGGCATACCCGCTTTCAGTGCCGCTGTATACCCAACTATTGTCTCGTAAGATATTCTGCATCTTATCATAATGAGCGGTCTGTCGATTTCGCCGGAAATAAATGATAAAAATTCATTCTGGTTTTCGTTCAACTTTGCATATGTAACTGCACCATAATCCCGGCTGTAAACGGCAATCCCTGTGGGGTTAATGCCCGATATCCGTTCAAATTGTTCGATTCGCTCCACAGGGTATGCCTCCTTATCATTTGATTTAATCTTTCACTTATCTTATACAGTTTCCCCCTTTTCTTTTTTGTATTTAAATACATAACAAGCAACTGCACCCGCTATAAATGCAATCCCTATTGTAATCAAAACTATCCCAAATAACCTAAACACATAATTCCGAGCAAATATAAATCCCGTTATGCCTATTGCAAATCCCGGCAATGATACAAATATACTCTGTAATATATATGCTTTCTTCCATTTAGACGATATAATTTGCATTACAATAATCCCTACAAATGAAATCATTAATACAGGTATTATCCTGAAAAAGCTGTTCAAAAATTGTTTCACCATCATAAACATCACCAATCCTTACTCGTTTGATACATTATAAATGTATTATCTATTGTCTATTTTAAAATACTCCTACTTCTTTTCATTCCATTCCACCATGCTGTCAATCACTTTCCATTCATCCGCGGTAAGTGCCATATCGTTGATAGCGTAGTACCACGAATTTCCTTCCACCACCCATGTGAAGAAATTGCAGTCAGGCATTGGCAGATTTTCATACCCGCCATAATACGGCATTATTTTTTTCTTCCGCGTTAATTCAGTTTCTTTTACAAGGCGTTTAACAAGATTTACTCTCTGCTCCTGCGTCAACTGGTCACATGCCTCCGGCTGCGCCAGTATAAACTTAGTTGTGAAAAGCATTATTGTTATTCCAGACTTGTCTATAAACTCTTGCGATTCATAATCTTCATCCATATATTCCGGGAATTCTGTCGTCATGTATTTGTTATAAAACGGTTCCGCAAAATCATCCCTTCTCATCAGTTCCTGAAGTATATTGCTACTTCGTATAAGCCATGTCATCTGTTCTGTAGCGTCGAAGAAGAAATAACTTCCTCCCCATCCTGCAAAAGCTGTAAATTCACTATAGACTTCCACAAGATCTTCCGAGCTTGCTTTTCTGACGAGGCTGTCGGGAATGTAGAAGCTAGAAAACGTATGTCCGCGGAGACTGTCATCCACCGAAAACGGTATTCTCAGATGACCATTCTCATCAACCCACTCTTTTTCCGAGTGTATATGTTCCAGATCATCATCCACATATCTATATGCTTCATACTCCGTACCCGGTGCTCCGGCACACTTGCTTATGGCGCTCTCATAATTAACCGCACATTCCTCCTTGGAGTATATGTTCTTGTGCGGCACAGGCTCCGTTTTGGCTGTGCACGCGGTAATGAACATACACACCAACAGTATAATACATAGAGCTCTTTTCATAGGTGCCCTCCTATTTTTTATTTTTTATAATATAATAGGCTTCAACAGCCTCATGTTCCATTTTAAACAGCCCTTCATCCATATTACATTTTACAATTGGTCCACCTCCCCACTTTGATATCACAACCGGGTTAGGCTTTGGTCTTCCATGTTCCAACTTAATCTTATAAGGATCTGCAACTATTTGCGAATGTCCATGTGTGTATACTATTGCACCTTCTTTTGTCGGCGTATCCACTTTAGTGTAATATGTATTTATTAGTTCATCCGGTATAATATTTAACCAATATGTTCTATATTCAGCCGGGAACCGATGTTGTAACCAGGCATATGAATGACAATTATAACTTGGTTTCCCAAGCTCAACAATTTCAACTACATCCTTATAATCCGCTACTGCTTGTTCAGCTGTAGCCCTGCTATTGGTCCTTGCATTTTCGTCTATTATAACACGTATTTTTATTTCATCTGTATACGGCATTAATTCCACCCGACCTTCTCCGTTAGCGTATGTTTGAATTGATTCGACGAACGGCATATCCTCAGTCATCGCTGCCGTAAACTTATCCGGGTCGTCATAATCAAATACTATAGACTCTTTCTTATCTTCAGCCTTATCCTGTACTATTTCAAGCAATTCCACAACATTATCACTAGTAGCAAAATAAAGCATTATAAGTTCCATCAAATCACACTGCAGTGCACAAGCGTTTTCCTCAAGATCCTGCTTTAAAAGTTCATCATCCTTCAACGCTCTATTTATGTAATCAACCACATCCTGTTCGGTTTCAAGCGCTTCCAAGTCAGGACGATATGGTTTTACTATTTCAATATTCTTATACGCTTCCGTAACAACTTCGAGGCAGTCTTCTCTTTGCAACAACTCCCGGAGTCCGTTAAACTCATCCGCCACACTTATCAAAGACTCTAACGAATTTCCGTAAATATATATATTCGGCACAAGAGGACTTTCCACCACTAATTTAAGTAATTCCTTTGTTGATAAGTTCTTAACAAGTGTTTCCGGAATCTGCGATATTTCCACGACATCGTCTTTTGTTTTCACATTGTCCCATTCATCGCTAAATATATTTACTGCATATTTAACCTCTCCGTTATCGTACCAATCTGAATATATTTCTTCCAATTGTGTCTGCTGATAGGACTTGACATCCAATGTTCTGGAAGATGCGTATGCCACCCCATACTGACTTACCACAAGCACTGCAATGCCTGCTATAATGCCTCCTCTTTTCACTTTCTCACTAATGTACTTCATGATTTTTAGCCTCCTTTGTTTATATCCTGCTCCTGAAATATATGTATTTTAAATTATCATCAATATGAAAATAATCATCCTCGTAATAGAATTCAATCATATATTTATATTTTAATATATTATATAGTTGTTCTTTGAATGTCGTTTGTATGTAATCTGCATCATCTTCTTCATCCGCATACAAATGCACCTTAAATTTATCTATATCTGATTGTTCCACATAAAACTGCTTTATCGTTCCATCTAATGTGCTATTTATATCATTAAATATGCTTACGAATATATACGGACTTACCCTGTCTCCGCCTTTCGTGATAACAAAATCACTTGGTCGTGCACTTGTAAGTTCTAAAATGGGCGCTTTGTTCCCGCAATCACATTTATGTACATTCAAACATCCCTTATCACCTATCTTATACCTTATAAAAGGCATTACCTTATTGGTCTTAGATGTAACTACTATATTTCCTTCACCGGTTCCTGATACGTTTCTTCCGATATCATCCACAATTTCCACATACACATTGCTATTCATTATATGCATAGCCCCATGCGGACATTCATACGCAATCGTTTCTACCTCATTGGTTCCATATTGATTAGCTATACTGCATCTGAACACATCCTTAGTCAGTCTTCTCACCCTGTCAGTGAGCAACTCTCCCGAAAATTCTATATACCTTACGCTATCCGGTATATCAATATTATGTTCTATTATATAATTGCATAACAAATCTGCCGAGCTAGGTTGCAACATTAACCATTCCGGTTTATATTCCGATATTTGCCGGCATATGTATTCCAACCCATCTGCATTAAGCATATCCTTGCATATTCCAATATTATTTTGCTCATATATAACCATATCGTCACCGCTGACTCTTGCAAAAAAGAACATCATCCTATTATCAGGATAAATCCCATAATATTCCGTCCGGCGCATCCATAATTCTATCAGTGACTTAAAATAATCAGATTTATTCCATAAAACTTCAATGTATCGTCCTGTTGACCCGGAAGTCCTTGAACCCCACAATTTACCATTAATGCTATCCATTATATATTCCGGCGATATGCAGGCATGTTGATTCGCCAACAGCACTGATTTATCTATAATCGGGAAATCTTCAAACTCCGTTATTTCATTTATATCAACGGATTTATCCAAAAGATAATTCACATACGCCGGCACATTTCTATATACTTCTCCCGCCATTTCAAAAAGCTTTTCCTTCTCCATATCCGCCTCCCATTAAAAGCGTTACTTATTCATTATGTAAGTTATAAGTTCTGTCAGTTCCCTCGGTGTATTCAGTTTCTCTGACACCATCATCTCATCACTCATTTTAATTCCAAATGTACCGTCCAAGTCATTAATAAGATGAACCAAATCTATTGAGTCATATCCCATATCTTCAATCAATTTAGTGTCCTCTTTGATTTCAATATTGGGCGGCAGGTTTGTAGCATTTCTAACTACTATTTCTATAATTTTATCAAGCATTTTTGCTCCCGTTAATTTTTAAGTTATTATATATTATTTTCGCTAATTTAGCAACTTTTTCGCGGATAATGCACATTTTTACGTGTGAATGGTATAATTGTTACGAAATTGTTACAATACCACCATTATTTTTGTTCTTTTTCGTGCCATTCCACCATGCTGTCAATCACTTCCCACGATAGATATTATTCATTCTTCCATAAGTCCCGTATTCTCTCTTCCTCTCGTTTTGCCTTTTTGTATTTCACTACAGAATAAGTAACCGCACCTCCTATGAATATGGCAGCTATCAAGAACAAAATTATCCCAAGAAGTCTGAACATATAGCCCTGAACCATGCCAAATCCCACTATTGCCAGTGTCCATCCCGGCAACGATATAAATACACTCTGAACAATATATCCCTTATCAGAATCAGATGATAACAGACCCGATATCACAAAACCCGCAATTGCGAATAGTATTATAGGTATTAATGTAAATATCCCGTTCATTTATTTTCCCTCCTTTTCATTCCATTCCACCATGCTGTCAATCACTTTCCATTCATCCGCGGTAAGTGCCATATCGTTGATAGCGTAGTACCACGAATTTCCTTCCACCACCCATGTGAAGAAATTGCAGTCAGGCATTGGCAGATTTTCATACCCGCCATAATACGGCATTATTTTTTTCTTCCGCGTTAATTCAGTTTCTTTTACAAGGCGTTTAACAAGATTTACTCTCTGCTCCTGCGTCAACTGGTCACATGCCTCCGGCTGCGCCAGTATAAACTTAGTTGTGAAAAGCATTATTGTTATTCCAGACTTGTCTATAAACTCTTGCGATTCATAATCTTCATCCATATATTCCGGGAATTCTGTCGTCATGTATTTGTTATAAAACGGTTCCGCAAAATCATCCCTTCTCATCAGTTCCTGAAGTATATTGCTACTTCGTATAAGCCATGTCATCTGTTCTGTAGCGTCGAAGAAGAAATAACTTCCTCCCCATCCTGCAAAAGCTGTAAATTCACTATAGACTTCCACAAGATCTTCCGAGCTTGCTTTTCTGACGAGGCTGTCGGGAATGTAGAAGCTAGAAAACGTATGTCCGCGGAGACTGTCATCCACCGAAAACGGTATTCTCAGATGACCATTCTCATCAACCCACTCTTTTTCCGAGTGTATATGTTCCAGATCATCATCCACATATCTATATGCTTCATACTCCGTACCCGGTGCTCCGGCACACTTGCTTATGGCGCTCTCATAATTAACCGTACATTCATCCTTTGAGTATATGTTCTTGTGCGGCACAGGCTCCGTTTTGTTCGCGCCTTTGCCCGCGCATGCGGTAAGAAGCATACACGCCAGCAGTATAATACATAGACCTCTTTTCATAAGTACCCTCCTATTTTTTCTCAAAACGTGCCCTATTATTGCATATACATACTGTCGTTAAAATCACGACAAGATACATGGCATTCACGCCTATAAGCAACCATTTGTAGTCGGTCAACGCATCTTTTACCGGATGAAATACATAAGCACTGTTTATCGTGTACGTTCCCATGGTCCGGCGTTCATACACATAAGAAGTAAACAGGTTTCCACCGTTCATTTCTTTGTATACTTTCTCGGTATTCCTGTAATTCATCGTTGAATCAAGAAGACTCTTGGCTTCCTTGTCAAGATCAGTCTGAATATACCAGCTTACTTTTGAACTGCCGACGTCTATCCATTCCGATACATCTTTATAATCCGCATAATTATCGAAAAGATCCGCCTCATACTTGTAAACCGTATTATCTTTTCCTATAAATCGGACCTCGGACGGATATATATTATCGCCGTCATAGGTTCCTCTGATAACACTTGTAACCCAAGGTCCCGGATTAACTTTATCCCATGCGTCCTCAGAAAAAGTGTCACATATGCGCACCACTTTGGTATCCTCAAGATATTCTGTATCACTTTTAATATTCATGATGATATCCGTATTACGTCTGGCAATACATACACTGCTGCTATCGGCGAGAATATTACCGCAATTATCCGTCACGTTGGCATAATAACCCATTCTATACCAATCGGCTTCAGCCTCCTCTTTTGTCAGCTTATCCATGGCATACATATAAGATGTCTCATAAAAGCAGACCTTACCGTCCGGTGTCTGAAACGCTTTGGCGCCGTAAGCGATATCAGGCCATCTCTGCATATTTTTCCAGCCGTATTTCTCCACGAGTTCATACGGCACATCCTTTTCGTATACATTATAATACCCTGCCGCCTTCCACATATAATCCGATGCTGCGCGGCAGTGTTCAAGGTTCATTTCCCTTATATCAATACTGTAACGGCGGACTACAAGCACGGATGTTATTATCATCGCCGCCAGATATATTATTGTAAGTTTATTGCGTAGTTTTTTCATGATTTATCCTCCCGTTCATTATGCAGTTACATATAGCAGTCCCTGTACAGACCCTCTGTGTCATAAATCCCTGTAATCTCCTGTACTCCATCCTCAATCTCCTCCCTGGTAAAATCGTTAGCCTCAAGATAATCGTCATCAAGACCGTTCATGTAATCGTACACACAAAGCATTGTATAATAATCATCCGCATTTCTCGGATTCAGCCTGTCAAACATTACATCCTCGGCCTCATTAAGTTTCCCTGCATCTATCAATGCCGTCAATTCATAATATATTGAATCTTCGGCACTGTTCTCCACAAATTTCGGCTGTTTGTACTTATTCTGCGATGCTCCGCATATCAGATACATGCACAGCCTTATCGTATCTCCTATCTTGCCCGTAAGGCTTTTTTTGTCCTGCAGCATTTATATTCCCTCCTGTTCTAGAATCTGCTGTTAATCCAGTCAGTTATCTTACTGATATTATCTGCCCTGAGATTTATGAAATCCCTTATGCATTGTGAACTTGCATAATTGCCGTTAATTGCTTCTTCCTTGCTTCCGCTTCCCGGATATCTGTCATAGAACTGGTCAAACAACGGTCCGTAAACCGCCTCAAATTTGTCCAGAGTATCCAATGCCTTATTTTTTTCAAAAATAGTGTCCGAGAATCCGGCGAGTTTCTCACAATATGCTGCTCTGAATTTATCATTGGTCATAAGATATGCGAAGCATAACACAGCCGGATTCTTGGTATCAAAATCAAGAAGCCCCGACGGCTTGTAATTATCTTCTTTTACCGTATTGGTGTATGCATCTCCTGCACCGCTTACTCCGCCGAATTCTATATCATAAAGGCAGAAACGCCATCTGCCGTCCGCATATTCGTTGGTTTCATCCGTTGTATTTGTTTTCCACATAGACCAGTTCTTGCCGGGCCAGTCCCATTTATTGTTAATCCATACTTCAACACCGAAGTAGTCCATTACGCTGTCAACGTCAACTATTTGGGCAAATTCTTCGTAGTCCGCATCATCCTTAAGTGACTTATGAGTCTTGAAGAAATCCTTGAGTTCCTTGAAATAATAGTCCGTCTTCTCTCCGTCCGGGAGTGTTCCCTCGTCGAGTTTATATCCTATACTGTATGTCTCCGCGTCGCCTTTGTATACGATGACATCATCCTTATTGACCACGTAATGTGACTCAAAATAGTCGTCCGAATAATCTTCTTCAAGGACATACAGTCCCCAGTATTCTCCGTTAAGATATACCACACACGGTCTGGATGCCTTGGTTGAACAGTCAACTCCTGCGGCAAGTGTCTGCCAGTATGTATCGTTATATTTTGATGTGAAAGCGCAATTACCGCCGGCCCTTAAGACAAATGTCTTGAATTTATCGATGGTGTTGCCGTCCTTGTCCTTAAGTTCATCACCCCAGATATCATATCTGAACTTATTGTCTCCATAGTCCTTACGAGCGTAAAGCCTGAAACCTTTCTGTAAATCAGAACGTGAGTAATTACCCTGTATTCTTATTCCGCAGTCCTGGTTAAGTACCTGTTCGGCTCCGTTCTCATTCATCTCAAAGAAATCTATATGAGCCTCGCGTTCCCATTCACGGCCGCGCTGCGAATAATTGGCATCAAGCTTACGGGTATCATCCGCTTTAATCCAGTTCTTATTGCCTATAAACTTCTCAAGCGCATTATCGAATACATCGCCTTTGACATATATGCCTTTCCCGCTGTCAAAAAGGTCATCATAATCCATTGTTATGCTTATCACGGCAAGATCACTTCCGGAAGCCTTGCATCCGGCCTCTATGCCGTCAATATGATCTGTCGTGTTTCCTATAAAATATGTCTGTGTCGTTACAGCACTCCAGTTTCCGGCACTGTCCTTAGCTGCCGCACGGATAACTGTGCATTTATCCACGGCGTCATCCGATGGAGCATCTATACGGCATATAAGACCGTCATCCTTGGAATAATCGCTGAAATTGGTGCAGAACAATGTAGGAGATACAGCCGAAACGATATTGGCATCCCCGCTTCTGTCTGCCACTTTAATCTCTCCGTCATATTTTATTGATGTATCACTCTCAGAAGGATCACTTCCGTCTGTCGTATAATATATAGCACCTTTAGATGTCAGTTCAAGTTCAAATTCTTCATCATATACGCCACCCTGTCTGGAAAAAACAACTTCCGATGTATCAGTATGCGTATCCTGCTTATTACCATTTGAGCATCCGCTCACTACCGCTGCAAGCACTATTGCCACAAATGTTAATATTTTTCCCGTTCTCATGCCAAACCTCCGTCCATGTCCGCGCATTAAAAATGTGTATAAGACCGAAATCTTATACACATTATATAATATCTATCTTATATGTGATACTGTAATATTTAGCCAGACATTACAGTATTTATTTGGTATGAAGCAGTTCGTGTGCCCTGTCTTTAAGCAGTCCGTACTCGTAAAGTTCCCTTACAACCGGGTTCTCATCAGAGCATTTGATAACCGCGCTCTTGTCAGCCTTGTACATTCCCTGTGAACGTCTTGCTTTGTCCGATTTGTGGCTGAAAGGCTGGCCTGCGCCGGCTATACATCCGTAAGGGCATGCCATAACCTCAACAAAATCAAAATGTTCCTCTCCGTTCTCTATAAGTTCAATAAGTCTGTCTGCATTGCCGAGTCCGTTTACGACACCAAGTCTTAATGTCTTGTCTCCAAGCGTGACCTCCGCTTTCTTGACTCCGTCCATTCCGCGGATACCGCTGTACTCAATCTCCTTCATGGCGAAATCGCTCTTATCCGCAACTTTACGAAGTGCCGCTTCCATAACTCCTCCGGTTACGCCGAAGATAACTCCGGAACCCGACGATATCGAAAACGGCATATCCGGAGAACCCGGTTCAAGTTCGTTAAACTGTATGCCAAGTTCACGGATCATGCTTATAAGTTCCTTGGTCGTGATCACATAATCAACATCCGGTACTCCGTCCCTTACGAATTCAGGTCTTGCAGCCTCGTATTTCTTGGCCACACACGGCATTACGGCAACCGATACCGTCTCAAGGCCTGCTTCCTTATCAGCCGGTTTGTAATACTCTTTAATGACCGCACCGAACATTTCCATAGGTGAACGGCAGGTCGATATGTACGGCAGAAGTTCCGGGTGCTTTGTCTCGGCAAATCTTATCCAGCCGGGACAGCAGGACGTGAAAAGCGGATATTTGTTATCGCCTTTTTCAAGTTTCTTAACAAGCTCCGCCGATTCCTCCATAATGGTAAGATCCGCGGCAAAGCTCGTATCAAACACTGTATCAAATCCTATCATTCTCATAGCGGTAAAAATTTTACCGATGGAGTTCTTGCCCGGTTCCAGGCCGAATTCCTCCCCGATTGCCACACGGACCGCCGGCGCAACCTGTGCAACCACACGTTTGCCCGGAGAATATATGGCTTTCCATACCTCTTTAATATCTTTCTTGATGGTAATCGCTCCGGTAGGACACACCGCCGCACACTGTCCGCAGTTGACACATTCCGTCTGCGCAATATCCCTTCCGAAAGCCGGGCTTACTACCATATCCGCGCCTCTTCCGGCAAAATCTATGGCACCGACATGCTGTACTTCATTGCACATACGCACGCAGTCCCCGCAGAGGATGCATTTATCCGGCTCGCGCACTATCGACAGCGACGAAGCATCCACCGGAAGGTGTTTTCTTGTATTCTTAAATCTTATGTCATTAAGTCCGAATCTCTTGGCGAGAAGCTGGAGCCTGCAGTTAAGATTTTTCTCACATGTGGTACAGTCCCTGCAGTGTGATGCCAGCAGAAGTTCCAGTATCATCTTGCGGTAGTTATGAAGTCTTCCTGTGTTGGTCTTAATAACCATTTTATCCTTCGGAAGAGTGGAACATGATGCCATTATGTTACCTCTGTCATCTTCCACGACACACATACGGCATGCGCCGTATATTGACAGGTCAGAATAATAGCAGAATGTCGGCACATGTATTCCGGCTTTCTGTATTACCTGTAAAATATTACGCTCATCTGTAAATTCGGTACGAATACCGTCTATTATCATATATTTTCCCATATCCGGACCTCCTATACTTCTTCCACTGCGCCGAAATTACATCCGTTCATGCACGCAAGACACTTGATACACTTCGTGGTATCAATGACATGCGGATTACGCACTTCGCCGGTGATTGCTCCGACCGGACACATTCTGGCACATTTGGTACAACCCTTGCATTTATCCGGGTTAATCCTTAACGTCACAAGAGCTTTGCACTGTCCCGACGGACATTTATGGTCAACCACATGCGCGATATACTCATCCCTGAAATATTTGAGAGTGCTGACAACCGGTGATGCCGCTGTCTTGCCAAGTCCGCATAAGGCTGTATTGGATATGGTATCCGCAAGTTCTTCAAGCATATCTATATGTTCAAGCGTTCCCCGTCCTTCCGTTATGTCCGTGAGAAGCTCCAACATTCTCTTGGTTCCCTCACGGCACGGAACGCATTTACCGCAGGACTCATTCTGTGTAAAATTCATAAAGAACCGCGCCACTTCAACCATGCAGCTCTTATCATTCATTACAACAAGTCCGCCTGAGCCTATCATCGCACCGACTTTTTTAAGCGAATCAAAATCAAGGTGCATATCCAGATGATCCTCTGTCGCGCTTATGCAAAGGCATCCGCCCGATGGCCCGCCTATCTGCACTGCCTTGAAACTGCCGCCCTTGACGCCGCCGCCGATGTCAAATATGACCTTACGCAATGTAGTGCCCATAGGAACCTCGATAAGTCCCGTGTTATTAACATTACCAGTCAGCGCGAACGCTTTGGTTCCGTGGTTGTTCTCAGGTCCGAAGCCTTTATACCATTCCGAACCTCTATTGATAATAGGCGGAACATTACAGTATGTCTCAACATTATTAAGTACTGTCGGTTTGTCAAAAAGTCCATGTTCAACCGTTCTCGGCGGCTTAACTCTAGGCATACCTCTGTTGCCTTCAATGGATGCCGTAAGAGCACTGCCCTCGCCGCATACAAACGCACCGGCGCCTTTGCTTATATGCATATCAAAATCAAATCCGGAGCCCATTATATTCTCACCAAGCAGTCCGTATTCCATCGCCTGGTCTATGGCCTTCTGAAGTCTCTCACAGGCAAGCGGGTATTCGGCACGCACATATATGTAACCATGGTGTGAACCGGTCGCTATTCCGGCAATTATCATTCCTTCTATTACGCGGTGCGGGTCACCCTCCATCATTGAGCGGTCCATGAACGCACCCGGATCTCCTTCGTCTCCGTTACATACAACGTATTTTACCGGTTCCTTCTGTGCGAGCACCTGCGCCCATTTACGTCCTGTCGGGAAGCCTCCGCCTCCGCGTCCTCTTAACGACGCTTCTGTTACCTCATCCACAATCTGCTGCGGCGTCATGTCAAAAAGTGCTTTTTCAAGTGCCGTATATCCTCCTACGGCTATGTACTCTTTAATTGATTCCGCATTAATATGTCCGCAGTGTTCAAGTGCAATTCTCGTCTGCTGCTTATAAAAAGGAATATCCGCCTGCTTATAATACGGATTACCGTCCTTATCTTTATACACAAGTCTCTCAACTATATCATCATGAAGAATAGTGCGTTCTATTATTTCTTCGCAGTCTTCCCGTTTAACTTTCACATAAAGCCAGCCCATAGGCTCTATTCTTATAAGCGGTCCCATCTCGCAGAATCCGTGGCATCCGCTCTTCTTAAGTCCTATACTTCCGTCGTGCGGTTCTTTTTCAAGACGCACCTGGCATTCCAGTCCCGCTGCCTCTATAAGTTCCTTCATCCTCGCATAAATATCAAGGGAACCTCCGGCAACACATCCGGTTCCCGCACATATAAGTATCTGCTTGCGCTGCGCATTAAGTGCCAGAGCAAATTCTTCCCTGGCCTGCTTCATCATTTCTCTTGAATCAATTACCATCCTGTTCCTCCTTGCGAATATTATTTATTATATCTCTCGCTTTCTCAGGGGTCATTGCAGGATTAACAACATCATTGACCGTGCATACAGGCGCAAGGCCGCATGCGCCGAGACATGATACCGTCTCTACGGTAAAAAGTCCGTCCTCCGTGGTCGGATGCTCACTGCTCACTCCCAGAACATTTCTGAATTCTTCCAGAATCGGAACGGATTTCCTGACATGGCATGCTGTTCCGTCGCATACTTTAATTACATATTTGCCTTTGGGTTCAAGTGAAAAATTCTCGTAGAATGTAGCTACGCCATACACCTTGGCTTCGCTGATTTTAAGTCCGGATGCGATATAGCTTAACGCTGCTTCGGGCAGGTAACGATATTCTTTCTGAATATCCTGCATAATGGCAATAACCTGCGCAGGGTTATAGTCATGCGCCTGCATAATCCCATCCAACACTTTCGTGTCGATTTGATTAGACATAAAGATACCCTTCTCCTTTCAGTTGTAACTCATAATAGTTTCCCAAATACCCATAATCTGTTGATAAAGATTATCAGGAATATTATAACTTAAGGAGGAGGGTTTGTATACTTATTTTTATAAAGTTTCCGCTATTTCCGATGCCAGCGTCTTAAGCTCTTCTCTCTGTGCATCCTTAACGGTTGATTTAAGAGTTGCCTTTGATGCGAGCACGGTCATATTCTTCATCTTTGCCACGATATCGCCCATTAACTTGGCTGATATCGGTGCCCAGCTTCCGTTCTCAATGAATGCCACTGTCCTGTTCTGCAGATTGTGTGCAGCAAGGTCGAGAAGCAGCGTTTCCATCGGGGTAAATATTCCGGCATTGTATGTCGGTGCCGCAAAAACAATATGTGAGCATCTGAATGCTTCGGATATAATATATGATGGATGTGTTACTGACACATCTGTCATTGCGATATTCTTAATACCTTTTTTCGCAAGTTCGGATGCAAGGATATTCGCCGCATTCTCTGTTCCGCCGTATATTGATGCATACGCGATAAGAACAGTATTATCCTCCGGTGTGTAAGTGCTCCACTTATTGTACTTGTCCACAAACCAGGCAATATTCTCACGCCAGATCGGGCCGTGTAACGGGCATATCATCTTTATGTCAAGCGCAAGTGCTTTCTTAAGTGCCATCTGAACCTGCGGACCGTATTTACCGACGATATTGGTATAATATCTTCTGGCCTCATCAAGCCACTTATTCTCAAAATCAACTTCATCCGCAAACACATTGCCAGCTAATGCTCCGAATGTTCCGAATGCATCCGCTGAATAAAGTATTCCGTCAGTGGTATCAAATGTTACCATGACTTCCGGCCAGTGTACCATCGGTGCCATGGCAAAAGTAAACGTGTGCTTTCCTGTTGAGAATGTGTCTCCTTCTGCAACAACCTCTACCCTTGCGTCCACATCAAAATCAAAGAACTGCTTTATCATGGCTACGACCTTGGCATTGCTAACTATCTTAACTTCAGGGTATCGTAACACCAGTTCTCCGAGTGTCGCCGCATGATCCGGTTCCATATGGTTTACTATTACATAATCAAGCTTTCTGCCGTCAAGAACATGCGCTATATTTTCAAAGAAAACTCCGCTCACCGAACGGTCAACCGTATCGAGAAGTACGGTTTTCTCATCATTTACGAGATAAGAGTTATATGAAACTCCGTTTACAAGCGGATATACCGCTTCAAAAAGCGCAAGCTTTCTGTCGCTTGCTCCAACATATGTCACATCATCATTAATCTGCATTACGTTATACATTTCTTTATCCTCCTAATATCCAAGTTCTTCGCCTACGAGAATTATCTTAATTCGTCCTTCATGTCCGCTCCTTCTGGTAACAACTATCTGGTTACAGAAGCACTGCGGTGCGAGGCAGTCCGCACAGCATCCCGTCAGTGCGCACGGAATTTCTTTCTTAAGCCTTACGGCATTGGGCGGGCAGGCTGCTTCCTTAACACGCTTATATCCTGATTCCACATCTGCTGTAACTTTATTCATTCCGGCTATTATAAGCACATGTGCCGGGCCATGTATAAGTGCCGCAACACGGTTACCGTTGCCGTCAATATTCACAAGTTCACCGTCAAGCGTGATTGCATTGGTGCTCATAAGGTAATAATCGCTCATCACTATTGATGCGTACAGCTTCCTCTGCTCATCCGGGGTCACAGCCTTCGTGCGGTCGATAAGTTCATAACTTCCGTCAGAAATAGCCTCCATAAGTCCACATTCCTTGATGGATTCGGAGCCGCCCCATGCGATCACGGAACCTTTCTCCATTATTTCAAGTGCTTTCTTAACCGCCTCTTCTTTGGTATCGCAATAAAAACCTTCCATATTCCTGCGCGCCAGATTTTTGATTATCGTCTGCGCCTGTATTTTGTATGTATCTTTTTTAACGCTCATTCCATACCTCCGTGTGTAAATCACATCCATTATCGGACTACGGATTTATAATAGCATTTTTAGGATTCAAAATCAATATTGAGAATCATTCTTAAGAACAGACATTGCATCATGAAGTCTGTTTAGTTCTGCGATAAGCTCAGAATGCAGTCTTCTGACTCTTTCCGCATCACCTGCAATCGCCGCTTTTTCGGTAACTCTTGCAAGCGAAAAGGCAAGCACGGCGCCGATGGTCTGGGAAATTCCCTTAAGTGAATGTACCTGTATTCTGTAATCCATCATACCATCTTCGGTATCTACATTTTCCAGACGCTTATTCAGACCCTCAATCTCTTCATCAAGCGTATCATATAAATCAAGTGCAGTCATTCTGATCATATTGTCGTCATCCACAAATATCCTTGCATATCGCCAGTCAATGCCGTCAATATCCGGAAGTATCGTCTGTTTACCGGAGTTTATCTGCGGCAGGTTTTTCGTAATAAGCCTGTCCGGCAGAAACTTTAAAAGCAGTTTTTCAAGCCGCTTGGCATCAATCGGTTTGGACAGATAATCGTCAAATCCCAAATTGAGATAGTCATCTCTCGCTCCTGATATTGAATTGGCCGTCATCATGATAATCGGAACTCCGCGGAACAGATTATCATCCATATTTCTGAGAACACGCAATGTCTCCACTCCGTCAAGTCCCGGCATCATATGATCTAACAGAATTACATCATATCTGTTCGTCTTTACGAGTTCGATACATTCTGTTCCGCTGTTTGCTTCAAATACCTGTATTCCGGTTTCTTTAAGAAGATTCTTAATAACTTTACGATTGATTTCATTATCATCCACAACAAGAACTTTCGCGTCCGGAGCCGCAAAAAGTGCCTCATAATTATATTCATCCGCCCTTTTGTCAGCTATAAGTTCCAGTTTTCCCATCGGCGTATCATCTATAATTACTTGTTTCAAATCAAAATAAAATGTGCTTCCCACACCATATTCACTCTCGACATGAAGCTCGCTGTCCATAAGTCTTAACAGCTGCACCGTTATTCCCATTCCGAGTCCGGTGCCCTCTATGCTGTGATTTTTCTCAAGATCAATTCTCTGGTATGGCATAAAAATTTTCGGTATCTCTTCTTCCCTGATTCCTATGCCGGTATCATTTACCTCCATATGCATCACAAAAATACCGTCATCTTTTTTCACGCCATCCACCTTAAGCGTAACCCTTCCATTATGTGTATACTTGACTGCATTGGTCAGAAGATTTACAGCCACCTGCTTGATTCTCAGATCATCGCCCTTAAGAACCGACGGCATACCGTCATCCACATCCACCACCAGCTCAAGATCCTTCTCTGCAGCTCGTACCGAAACCATGCTCACAAGTTCATTAAGCATTATTCCGAGATTATATTCGACCGGAACTATCTCCATACGGCCGGACTGAATCTTGGAAGAATCCAGAATTTCATTAAAGATACTGTGCAGCGAACGTGCCGCCGTCTGGATATCGACCGCATATTTCTTAATATCGCGGTTTCTGCTTTCGCGCAATATCATCTCATCCATTCCAAGCACGGCATTAATAGGCGTTCTGACCTCGTGCGATACTTTCGCAAGAAATTCGCTCATATAACGGCTGGCTTCTTCTGCCGCAATCTTGGCTTTGCGGAATTCATCTCTTTCACGCGCTTTCTTATCTGTGCCAAAAAGATATATCATTGCAATTACAAGCATTACCATAAGCAGACCGAAAACCCATACGACGAGCGTTAATATATACGATAATCCTTCATACATATATGATGCGGGTATGGCTCCCATGATATACATCTTCGTATATCCGATTTCCGCCATAAACAGGAATACCTTCTCTCCGTATTCACAATACCCCGCTGCCGATGTATATATATTGAGCCTGCTGTTTATATCCGATATCACCTTAATGACCTCGCCGGATGCCCAGAAATCCTCGGAATATTTGGAATTGGAGACCGGAACAACCGTGACTTCCTTATCGGTAATGAGTACCCCTCCTCTGCCGTCGCAGCAATCCAGCGCAAATTTATCCCTGAGTTCTGACTTGGCATATAATTTGTAAACTATATATTTGATATTCTCACCGGAATACACCGGCACCGAGAACAAAATCCCGCCGTTATCGTTATAACACACACTCTCATTGCCTCTGAAGGATTCCCTTATTCCAGGATATTCCGCCATCGAAATCTCATCCCCTGACATTGCCTTACCGTCAATATCCAGCACGCCTGTTTTTCCACCGGCAAGATTCAGTCCGGGCACATTATTGACACTTATCTTTTCTTTCTGGAGTATGTACGCAATCTGCCTGAGTTCCTGAAATTCGTTTTCAAATTTCTCTTCGGCTGTCTGTGCCATTATATCTGCTTCTTCAGCCACCCTGTCTTCAATATATTGTATAAACAATTTCTTAAGTTTACCGGTCATAATAATACCGATAAAAGATATGACAAGATAGAATACCGCCGTAACCAGAATTATTTTTTGAGGAATCTGCCGGCCTTCACGTTTACTCTTCATACAGCTGCACCCCCTTCACAAGCCAGTCGACGTTGTTAAGTATATTATCGTCGGTCATGGTCTCCCCGCGCATGCACCGCAGTTCGCCCTTATTATCGATTATAACGCCTGAAAACACATCGCGGCCGCCTGTTATTTCATCCTTTGCTTTCGCAACCTCCGTTTTCATATCATCTGTCACATCATCCGAATATGATGACAGACTGACGGCACCATCTTCAATCCCAATCCAATAATGGTTCTGTCTTCCGCTGGTTCCCTTGCAGTATTCGGATAATATAATGCTATATATAGCACTCCAGTCACATTCTATTGAAGTAAGCATTTTATCGGATACATCCTCCGGAGTTGAATGATAACCTATGGTATAAATTCCTTTCCTGTCCGCTTCTTCAATTGAATATCCCCTATTCTGATGACATGTCAGTACATCAGCACCGGCATCTATCAGTTTGTCCGCTGCTGCCACCTCTTCTGATTTATTTTCCCAGCTTCCGGTGCGCTTCACTATCACAACCGCATCTTTATTGACTCTCTGCACTCCAAGCGCAAATGCATTGATTCCTCTGTTAACCTCACTGTTATCCATCGCTGCCACATATCCGATTTTTCCGCTCTTAGTTTCCATACCGGCAATAATGCCCGACAGATATCTTGCCTGATACAGTCTGCTGAAATAAGGAATGACGTTATCCGCTATGCTTTCTGCATTAGTTGTGTAAAAAACGATATTTTTATTTGCTTTTATAACATCATCGGCCTCCTGTACATAATTATAACTTAACAGAACAATGGCTCCTGCGCCCTTGCCGATAAGATCTTCTATGGCCTCCCTGCATTTTCCGGTTCCTTCTTCTATGCTTTCTCTTACGAGAAGCTTTATATCCAAATCATCACATGCTTCTTTGACTCCGGCATATTGCTCGGAATTCCACCCGTTTTCCTCAATCCTGCCGTTCATGATAAATCCGACTATTCTCTCATCATAGTCCCTGTGTCTTCCGTTATATATCAGGAACACGGCAATCAGGAGCATCACAAAAAGCCCTGATATTATTAATATATTTCTGCTTCTGTTATTACCCAACCGTTTCCACTCCTTCCACATACCATTTAAAATTATGCATCATTGTCTTATCAGATATGTTCTCGCCTTCTTTAATCCTCAGTTCACCATTATTATCATAAACAGGTCCGTAAAAAACATCAAATCCGCCTTTCATCAGCTTCGCCTTTGCAGCTTCAACAGCATATCTGATTCCGGGTTTGACCCTGTCTGACAATTCAGTCAGTTTCACTATTCCCGTATCCATGCTTTCCCAATAATTTACTCCCTGAAAGCGTCCCTGCAGACACTCCAGAATCCGCTGTTCATAGAAATCACCCCAGTCCCATACCGCCGCGGCCAGATATTTATCACCGTATTTATCGCTGTTATCGTAATTATATCCTATTGTCCACAATCCTCTTCCACTTGCAATATCAATTGCCTTAAGAGAATCACTGTGCGTCGTAACCACATCTATATTCCGTCCGTCAAGAAGTCTGTATGCCGCATCTGCCACAGCCTCATCATCATCCCAGCTCATGCTCCACGAAACATAAACCTTTGCCTGCGGATTAACACTCTTCACCCCCAGTGTAAAAGCATTAATCCCCCTGTTCACTTCTTCAATCGGAAATGCCGCAACATATCCGATTTCATCCGTATCCGTCTGCATTCCGGCTATTATTCCGCACAGATACCTTATCTGATACATTCTCCCGAAAAAAGTCGCCATATTTTTATTCTGTTTCGTTCCTGACGCATGCAGAAAATACACTTCCGGATGTTCCTTAGCCACCTCCAGTTCCCATTCATCGTAAGAATACGAGTCGCATATTATGATCTTACAGCCATTGTCGATAAGTTCATCCATAACGTCAATGCTCGTCTCATCCTTAGGAACCTTTTCCCTGTATTCCACATCCAGATTCAGTCTGGCTGCGCACTGCTCCATTCCCTCATAATGCGACTGGCTCCAGCTTCTGTCATCCTTCACACCGTTTAAAATAACGCCCACTTTCGTGCGCTCCCTTGTAACATCCGTATCAATCTTACGTCCGTTTATCACCAATATTCCCACAATAACAAGCACCAGTATCACGGCGGCTATTATCCCGATTCTCTTCATAGGCTTATCCTCATTGCAATATAAAATGTATATATATCATACCATATCCGGCGGAATTTTTGAAAATTATTTTTTACTGTATTGCAATTATAAAACGGCGCCGCCCTGTTATGGACGACGCCGTTCTAAACCATATCCTATTTTACTTCAAATTCGAGTTCTCCGCCCGTCTTATCATCACCAAATTCAATGATGTAACTGCCGGCAGAAAGCGTTGTACCCTCTCCGAACGAAATCGGTCTTGTACCCCATGAGGACTTCGAAACCGCCTGTCCGATTTCGTGTTCGTCCTCAACTACAAGTTCTTTTTCCGTGCCGTTTAATTTATATATTTTAAATCCTTTACCAATCGACACTTCTTCATCGGTATTGTTGAACACCTGCAACACAAGCGATTTGTCCGTTACCGACGAATACTGGATTCCGTAGAAAAGCTTGCCATCAATCGAATAATCGCCGTTTTCATAGAATGTGTCAAACAATGCCTTGTCATAATCTATTGAAAAAACAATTTCGGTTCCATCATCTTTTGGATATACCAGAAACGGCACTTTTAATTTAACGGTTCCGTCATCCAATTCCTTAAAAGCCGTCACAACGTAGGTGTTTTCGTAATCCTTTACCGGTACATACATGGCATATGTTCCGTCTTCGGCATTGATGACTTTAATCTCAAACGAATACTTCATGAAGTCTTCCAGTCTGATATCCGCTTCCTTATCCCTTATGGCATACACTTCATCAAGTGTAATCGGTTCCTCACTCTCTGATACCGCATTAATATAATCCATTCCGGATTCATTCTTATATGTGATACCATTCACTTCAACACCCGAACTCTTGTTATACAGTTCCATGCCGGTTCCGAGGAGATGCCAGTTAATGGCCTCGTAATCCATTAACGCTATGGAGTCTTCCGTCAAACCCGCCTGTGTTGTGAGATAGTCCAACTGCTCTGCACTGAGTTCCACTGCGGCTGCCTTTGTTTCATTCTGCGCTCCGTTATCCGTTGTCGCCGTTTTAGCGCAGGCCGTAAGCATAACTGCCGCTAACGCCACGACACCGATTGTCTTAATTCTGTTCATTATAAATCCTCCTTATCGTGTAAGTAGTCTCCGACACATTAAATCCGCCCACATTTCAGTTCCCATACTTCCCTGCGTCAAATCCCTCTATGTCATACTCCTACTGTTAGATATATTATAATCTCCCCCCCTTGTCTGTCAAGCATTACCGGACATCTTGACCGTCCAATTCATATATTGTATAATTATTCACGATTTATTTGTGAATGGAGGGCTCTGACCATGAGCGATAAAATAGAATTCTGGGACATATACGACAGCGATAAGAAACCTACCGGCCGTACCATGAAGCGTAACGACTGGCATCTTAAGGACGGCGAGTACCATCTGACCGTTCTCGGCGTAATGCAGCGCACGGACGGACGTTTTCTCATTACCAAAAGGGTTATGACCAAAGCCTGGGCTCCGGGTCACTGGGAGGTGTCGGGCGGTGCCGCAATGGCCGGCGAAAGTTCTGCCGAGGCGGTAAGGCGTGAGGTTCTTGAGGAAACAGGACTTGACGTAAATAATTTTGGCGGCGGGTATCTTTTTACATACCGCAGGGACAATCCGGGCGAGGGCGACAATTATTTTGTTGATGTTTACAGATTTACCGGTGATTTTGATGAGGAAGATGTTCATCTGCAGACCGAGGAAACTGCAGGATTTTGTTTTGCCACACCGGATGAAATCAAAGAACTCGGCAGTCAGGGAATTTTCCTGCATTATGACAGCATAAAGAAAGCTTTCGAGGTGTAACTTATGAAATTAGTAATCCAGCGTGTAACAAATGCTTCCGTCTCTGTGGACGGTTCCACCGTGGGCAGCATTGGCAAGGGCCTGCTTGTCCTTGTCGGTGTTGAGGCCGATGACACAGATGAGATGCTTCCGAAATTCGTCAACAAGATGCTGAAACTCCGTATTTTTGAGGACGAGAACGGCAAGACCAACAAATCACTTGCCGACGTCGACGGTTCACTTCTCGTCATTTCGCAATTCACTTTATGTGCCGACTGCCGCCACGGAAACAGACCCGGATTTACCAATGCCAAGGCTCCGGACGAAGCCTGCCGCATGTATGAAGCATTTATAGATTTGTGCCGCGCACAGACTCATGTCGTTGAGCACGGTATCTTCGGTGCCGACATGAAGGTTTCACTGGTAAACGACGGACCGTTTACAATCATACTTGACAACAGCCAGGTTGGATAAGCAGAATAATTCCCGCGGGGATACATTTACATCGGAATAAGTGTATCTCCGCGGGTAGTTTTAAATGTAGTATATTATATTTATATCCCCATTTTCCAACCTATGCACAATTAAGTGAGAATTTTCTCTCATATACTCCGCCAATATCTTGACATATTCTCCCTTTTTAATTATTTTCTAATAATTTAGTGATAATTGCAGCGCAATTTAACATATATTTTTGCATATTTGTTCCAAAATAACAAACTGATTTATCACCAAATCGATTAATTTACATTATTAAGTGTGAATTTAGCTGTTTCAATCTCCCGATTCTTTCGTTGAATTATCACTTTTAATGACATATTGATTAATTTAGTGTGATTATTGTAATAATAGATAATCCATTTCACCGATTCAAAACACGAAAACGCAGATTATTCCACAATATTGTTTTTTGAAGATGTCGTGGTGATATGCGACATCTTCAAAAAACAAGAGCGTGTGAAAAAGAAGGACCCTGAGTTACCTCACTTCGTTTTTCACACGCTCTATTATATATTACAGGCTCTTAACTGCCTTAACTACATTGTCAACCGTGAAGCCGAACTTATCGAAAAGCTTGGATGCCGGTGCGCTGGCACCGAAACCGTGCATTGTTACATATGCACCGTCAAGGCCTACATACCTGCCCCATCCGAAATCCGAAAGAGCTTCAACAGCAACTCTCTTACGGCATGCCTTAGGAAGAACCGATTCCTTGTATTCGTCGCTCTGGCGCTCGAATATATCCATACTAGGCATACTTACAACTCTTACGTCCATTCCCTCGTCTGCGAGAACCTTCTTGGCATCAACAGCAAGTGAAACTTCTGAGCCTGAAGCCATGAGGATTACATCAGGAACAGCCTTTGATGAATCATCTATAACATATCCACCCTTAAGAGCATCCTTTGACGAACCTGCCATCTGCGGAAGATTCTGTCTTGAAAGAACAAGTGCTGTAGGAGTGTCCTTATTGGTCAGCGCATAGTACCATGCAGCTGCCGTCTCTGTAGCATCACATGGACGATATACCGCAAAGTCAGGCATTGCCCTGAACATGGCAAGCTGCTCGATAGGCTCATGTGTCGGGCCGTCCTCGCCGACACCGATGCTGTCATGAGTGAATACATATGTGAGCGGAAGCTTCATAAGTGCTGAAAGTCTTGCCATAGGCTTAGTGTAATCACTGAATACGAAGAAAGTGGATACAAAAGCCCTGAGACCGCCGTGAAGCATAAGTCCGTTGCCGATTGCAGCCATCGCAAGCTCTCTTACGCCGAAATGGAAGTTACAGCCTGAATAATCTGCCTTGGAGAAATCTCCTGCACCGTTCATATATGTCTTGGTGGAAGGTGCAAGGTCTGCCGCACCGCCCACAAGGTTAGGAAGAACTGCCTTTGCCTTGTTAAGCACCTTACCGGATACGCTTCTTGTAGCCTCGGCTGCATCGCCGTGTGCCCAGAAATCCTCGGTGTCAAGAACTTTGGCTGCTCTGTCTTCATCATGGTATTCATCCCAGAGTGTCTTCATCTCAGGGAATTTAGCACAATAATCCGCAAAAAGAGCGTTCCATTCAGCCTCTTTATCAGCTCCTGCCTTGGCAAGTCCGCTGTAATTGTCATATACATCATCCGGCACGAAGAACGGCTCCTTGGATGGCCAACCGAGGTTGTCCTTGAGTGCCTCTATATTCTCAGCTCCGAGAGGCTCGCCGTGTGCGCTTGCCTTGCCCTGCTTAGCCGGGCATCCGAAACCGATCTGGGTCCTGACCGTGATGAGTGAAGGTCTTGTGGTATCTGCCTTGGCTTCCTCGATTGCCTTGCCTATCGCATCAGTATCGTTGCCATCTTCAACCGTGATGGTCTGGAAACCGAATGCTTCAAATCTCTTCTGTACGTTCTCCGTGAAAGCAATATCAGTGCTTCCTTCAATTGAAATCGCATTAGAATCATAAATTACAATGAGTTTGCCGAGTCCCATTGTTCCGGCAAGTGACATTGCCTCTGATGAAATACCCTCCATCATGCAGCCGTCTCCGCCGAGTACATATGTGTAATGGTCTACAACCGGATATCCTTCCTTGTTAAAAATCGAAGCGAGATGAGCCTCTGCTGCTGCCATACCGACAGCCATACCCATTCCTGCGCCGAGCGGACCTGTAGTCGCCTCCACGCCTACTGTGTGGCCGTATTCAGGATGTCCCGGTGTAAGGGAACCGTCCTGTCTGAAGTTCATAAGGTCTTCCTTAGTCAGTCCGTATCCAAAAAGATGAAGCAATGAATACAGAAGTGTTGAGCCGTGGCCTCCCGAAAGAATGAAACGGTCTCTGTCAGGCCATTTAGGATTGGCCGGATTATGTTTCATATGTCTGCCCCAGAGTTCATATCCGATAGCAGCACATCCGAGCGGAAGTCCCGGATGTCCTGAATTAGCCTTCTGTACGGCATCTGCCGCAAGAACTCTGATTGCATTAACTGACATCTTGTCAATCTGTGTACTCATAATTATATTCCTTTCATATATCATATATTATCATAAATCAGATAAAACCGTTCAAGCAGCTGCTTCCCGGTAATCTGCCTATGTATTAACCGAATACTTTCTGATAATCTGCAACGAATTTCTCAATTCCCTGGTCTGTAAGCGGATGCTTTGTCATCTGTTCGATAACCGCATAAGGAATCGTTGCGATATCTGCACCTGCAAGTGCACAGTCCGTAACGTGAATCGGATTACGGATACTTGCAGCTATTATCTCTGTTGTGATGTCCGGGTAATTCATGAAAATATCTGAAATTGTCCTGATAAGATCAATGCCCGGTGTGGATATATCATCAAGTCTGCCAAGGAACGGTGATACATATGCAGCACCTGCTCTTGCTGCGAGAAGTGCCTGATTGGCGTTGAAAATAAGTGTTACGTTAACTTTGATTCCCTCTGATGCAAGAACCTTGGTCGCCTTAAGACCCTCAATTGTCATAGGAATCTTAACTACCATGTTAGGATGGATGGCTGCAATCTCACGGCCTTCCTTGATCATACCCTCTGCGTCCTGTGTCGTGGCCTTAACTTCACCGCTTATAGGACCGTCAACTATGGATGCTATCTCAGCGATAACCTCCTTGAAATCCCTGCCTTCCTTAGCGATAAGTGAAGGGTTCGTGGTTACACCACAAATAACGCCCATGTCATTGGCCTTCTTAATGTCCTCAACCTTGGCTGTGTCAATAAAAAACTTCATAATAAACTTGTACCTCCTGCTATGACGGAACGCCCCTCCTACAAGGCTTATCATCCGTCAGAATATATATCTGTATCACTGAAATTTTACAACAATTAAGTAAAAAAGGCAACCATTATATCCAGCCCTGACTACGCATAAGGAAAATCCAGCCTGTCAATGTAATTGATGATATAAGCGTCGCAAGCACGACCACACTTGCACTTAAAATTTCGTCGTTTTTCATATTGCGCGCCATTATGTAGCAGGTAACCGTTGTCGGTGAACCAAGCATGATGATTATGGCAACCAGCGCTTCATTCCTGAATCCGAGTGCGAGAGCCGCAGGAAGGAATATAAGCGGAAGGCCGATGAGTTTGATAAATGTGGCAGCACAAGTCGGACCGATTTTCGCAAGTGCCTGCTTTCCTTTGAAGCCTGCACCGACCACAAGGAGCGCAACCGGCGTTGCGGTCTGTGCAATGCTTGTCATTGTTTTTAACGGAATGACCGGAATGGTTATGCCGGCTATTGAAAAGGGAAGGCCCAGAACAATGCCGATGATAATAGGGTTCGTTATGATGCCGCGCAAAGTTTTCTTTATGGCACCGCGGCCGCTCTCACGGTCTGATGCACCAAGTGTGAGAATTATGACCGAATATATGTTGTAAAGCGGCACAGCCGACACGATCATAAGCGGCCCCATACCGGAGCTGCCGTATATATTTTCGATAAAAGCAATGCCGAGTATTGCCGCGCTTCCCCGCGCTGCCGCCTGTGCAAAAGCACCGACAGAAGATTTGTCTTTTAAGAAAAGGCGCGCGCCAAGCCACACTCCGGCAAACATAAGTGTTGTTGAAATCATGCAGAAGAGAACGAACTTTATGTCAAAATCCGAATGGATATCTGCGGTCGCGATCTGCTTGAACAAAAGCACCGGAAGTGCAACTTTGAACACATATTTGTCCGCTATCTTTACGAACCCTTCCGTAAAAAATCCGACCCTCATAAGAATATATCCGAGTACGATCACCAGAAATACGGGAATCGTTGCATTAAGACTGAATATAAGACTGTCCATGTAAAACTCCTGGTAAAAATATTATGGGCAGGCCTATGGCCTGCCCACTGACATTTATATTATAACGTTTTGATAAATCTGTCAAATGCTTCTCTTCCGGCTTCATCCCTCTTAAACACACCTGCGTATTCAAGAACCTTGGAGAATACTATTCCTATTTCCTTGCGGAGAATTTCATCGACATTGTTCTCGTCGATCACATCATAATTTCTGCTGAACTCATCGACCCAGTCGGCATGTTTCTCAATGCTCTCGTTGGAACGGATATCCTTATGATTAATGATATAATCCTTAAGTGTCTCAATCTCGCTCTTAAGTCTTGACGGGAGTACCGCAAGACCCATAACCTCGATAAGTCCGATGTTCTCCTTCTTGATGTGATGAAGCTCGGCATGCGGATGATATACACCGAGAGGACATTCCTCCGTCGTGATGTTATTGCGGAGCGCAAGATCAAGTTCGTACATTCCGTCCTTGAATCTGGCAATCGGCGTTATCGTGTTGTGCGGCTCACCGTCGGTCTCGGCGTAAATGAATGCCGCCTCGTCCGTATATGCGCGCCACTTGCCAAGGATGTGATCCGCAAGATTGATTATTTTCTCCGTATCGGTACTTCTTAATCTGATTACCGAAAGCGGCCATTTAACGATACCGGCTTTGACATCTTCGTATCCCGGAACCGTAAATTCATGCTCAACCGGCGCCTTTGCCATGGCAAATTCGTAATTTCCGCCCTGGAAATGGTCATGTGAGAGAATTGAACCGCCTACAATCGGAAGATCCGCATTGGAGCCGAGAAAATAATGAGGGAACAGCTTTACAAAATCAAAAAGCTTTACAAATGTATTGCGTTCTATTTTCATCGGGCTGTGCTCACCGTTGAACACTATGCAATGTTCATTATAATACACATACGGTGAATACTGGAATCCCCAGTCACTATTATTGATCTTTATCGGAATAATTCTGTGATTCTCTCTGGCCGGATGATTCACGCGGCCTGCATAACCTTCATTTTCCTTGCAGAGAAGGCACTTAGGATAACCGCTCTGCTTGGCAGTCTTGGCTGCAGCAATGGCCTTCGGGTCTTTCTCCGGCTTACTCAGATTAATCGTGATGTCGATATCACCGTACTCGGTCGGAGTAACCCATTTGATGTCCTTACATACACGGTATCTTCTTATATAATCCGAATCCTGGCTTAACTTAAAATAGTAATCCGTAGCCTCCTTCGGAGAATTGGCATAATGAGCCTTGAATGTATCGATTACTGTCTTCGGACGCGGCATAAGGCAGTTCATCACCCTTGTGTCAAAAAGATCACGGTAAACTATGCTGTCCTCTATAATTCCCTTGGAAACCGCATAATCAAGAATTTCATTAAGTACCGGTTCCAGTTCCACATTCTTATATTCGACTCCGTCATCCTCGTAATCGTCAAGTTTCAGACAGTCAAGAATAAGATTGGTTGTGTATATTTGCTCTTCCTGCGGCACAAGGCCTGTTTCAAGGCCGTATGTCACAAGTTTCTTAATCGCAGAATAAATCATCATATCCTCCTATTTGGCGTATCCGTTCGGATGTGTGCTGTGCCACTTCCATGCCGTCGCAATTATCTCTTCAAGGTCGGCATGCTCCGGCTTCCATCCGAGAATTGTCTTAGCCTTCTCGCTTGAAGCGATAAGCTGTGCAGGGTCACCGGCACGACGTTCTGCCATGACAGCAGGAATCGGATGTCCCGTAACCTTACGGGCTGTCTCGATTACTTCGTTGACGGTAAATCCAACGCCGTTACCGAGGTTGAAAATATTACTGTCATTGCCCTTCATAAGATAATCAACCGCGAGGATGTGCGCCTGCGCAAGGTCAGTAACATGAATATAATCTCTGATACATGTTCCGTCCTTGGTCGGATAATCGTTACCGAAAATATTGATTGCCTCCCTCTGTCCGAGCGGAACCTGAAGGATGAGCGGAATAAGATGTGTCTCCGGCTTATGTGCCTCACCTATCTGGCCGCTTATATGCGCACCGCAGGCGTTAAAATATCTGAGTGAAACGTATTTGAGTCCATGTGCACGGTCAGTCCATTTGAACATTTTCTCCATGGAAAGCTTGGTCTCGCCGTATGCGTTGGTCGGCTCTGTTCTGTCTGTCTCAAGGATTGGAACTCTCTCCGGCTCGCCGTATGTGGCTGCTGTTGATGAAAATACGATCTTGTTCAGTCCGTGCGCAACCATTGACTGAAGAAGCACCTTGGTTCCGTTGACGTTATTATCATAGTACTTGAGCGGATTGGTCATACTCTCGCCTACAAGTGAGTTGGCTGCAAAGTGAATTACCGCATCGATTTTTTCTTTGTCAAGGACGCTGTCTACAAATGCCCTGTCCCTGATGTCGCCCTTGTAGAAACGTGCCTTTGGATGTACGGCTTCGATGTGTCCGGTCTCAAGATTATCGATTATTACAACATCTTCACCTTTCTCAATTAATGCATAAACTGTGTGTGAACCGATATATCCGGCTCCTCCGAGAACTAATACTGTCATTTTACGGTCTCCTTCCATAAATAAACTATATTGTACCTGCGCCATCTCCGACTTCTACTACATAAAAGTCTGCTGCGTATCCTATTGTATCTTTATATTCCTTACCGACATTTTCAATGAAAACGTCGATGTTATCATTTTTAACAATGCTTACGGTGCATCCGCCAAATCCGGCACCGGTCATTCTTGAACCGATCACACCGTCCTGCTTAAGCGCCGAAGCAACAAGTGTATCAAGTTCCTTACCTGTAACTTCGTAATCATCCCTGAGTGAATCGTGGGATGCAATCATAAGCTTTCCGAACTCCTCAATATCGCCTGCCTTAAGTGCCGCAACCGCTTTGATTGTTCTCTGGTTCTCATATACGGCATGTTTGGCTCTTCTCTGTCTTACCTCTGACTTGATGGCTGATCTGTACTGTTCAAACTGTGCCTCATCAAGCTCGCCAAGGCTTTTTATGTCAACCACGGTCTGCAATTCGGCAAGTGCCTCCTCACATTCCGCGCGTCTTTCGTTATATTTGGAATCGCCGAGTCCACGTTTCTTATTGCTGCATGCTATGACAATCTTGGCATCCTTAAGGACAATCGGTGCATACTCGTACGAAAGATCCGCCGTGTCAAGGAAAATAGCATGATCCTTCTTACCCATAGCGATTGCAAACTGGTCCATAATTCCACAGTTGACTTTATTGAAATTATTCTCGGAATACTGTCCGATAAGAGCGATGTCAATCATGCTCACATCAAATCCGTACATATCACGGAGAAGTACTCCCGTTCCAACCTCAACGGATGCGGATGATGAAAGTCCGGATCCATTCGGAATATTTCCACAGAGCAGAATATCAAAACCATTGGTAATCTTATATCCCTTCTCACCGAATGCCCACATAACGCCCATAGGATAGTTTGTCCAGTCAGCTTCCTTGCTCCATACCAGGTTATCAAGGCTGCTCTCGATTATTCCGAGACTTTCAAAATTAGTTGAATAAAATCTCAGAACCCTGTCTTCTCTTTGTCTTGCTATAAAATATGTTCCGATCGTGAGTGCGCAGGGAAAAACATGTCCTCCGTTATAATCCGTATGCTCACCTATAAGATTAACACGACCCGGTGCAAAATACGAACGGATGTCTCCGCCGTCGCCGAATTTCTCTTTAAATGTGGCAATGAGTTTTTCTTTCATCTGTAATCTCCTTCCAAATAATTTATATATATTTTTACCGGTACCTTATATCGTGATTATAGCACTGCGCAATCGCTTGCGCAATAGATATTTACTGACTTTTTTATTTTTTTATGATAAGCATTTTCTGCCTGTCATAATCCATACCGGCTCTTCACCGTCTCAAAATCATTGTTAAAAACATATGCGTTCATCCCTGATTCAACCGCTCCTCGCACATTGTCAGCTCTGTCATCTATAAAAAGACATTCATCCGCATTAAGCCCGTACCGTTCCAGCAGAATCCTGTAAATTCCGGCATCCGGTTTAACAATGTGTTCGTCGGACGAAACCACGATTCCATCAAACCACTCAAGCGGAAAATACTTTGGAAAATATTCATAAAAGAGACTGCACGCATTCGACAGCACATACATACCATAGCCGCGTGTCTTGATTTCCCGGCAGAAATCCACAGCGCCTTCCACAGGAACCATGCATATGTCCCAATTTTCAACGCATTCTCTGAGGGCGGGATGAAGTCTTGAAGGTACCCTTTGGCTTACTCCGTCAAAGCGCTCCGAATTCTTAATTATTCCGAGGTCACCCTGTACCCATTCCGGACCGCCGAAAAGTTCTTTTCTTATAATCTGCCTGTCTTCTTCGTTATCCAGCGTCTTTTCAAGTATAACTTCCGGATTATAGTCAAGAAGCACATTCCCCATGTCTAATATGATATTTCGAATCATGGATCAATTCTCCCTAATGTGTATTTCTTTTTACAGTATATCACAGCTGCAATCCATAAACAATTTACAAAATACATATCTTTTACGGTTTGATTTTTATCTATGGATATGTTACTCTCTAAATAAATGAGCAAGCGATTGCGCACATATGATTTTTACTGTATGGAGGATTTTATTTTTTATGGAGAGAAAGATTCTTTTTCCGCAGATTGACGGAATTATGCATGGCGGCGACTACAACCCGGAACAGTGGCTTGACCGTCCCGACATTCTTGAGGAGGACATCCGCCTTATGAAAAAGGCCGGCATGAACTGCGCCACACTCGGCGTTTTCTCATGGTCGGTATATGAGCCGCGCGAGGGTGAATTTCACTTCAAATGGCTTACCGACATTATGGATAAACTTTATGCCAACGGCATTTACACGATTCTTGCAACCCCATCCGGAGCAAGGCCTGCATGGCTTGACATGAAATATCCCGAAGCCATGCGTGTTGACTCCCGTGGCATGCGCGCTCATCACGGCGTGCGCCATAATCACTGCATGAGTTCGCCGATTTTCCGTGAAAAGGTGCGCACGATTGACACTGAGTTAATCAAAGCAGCCTCAGCACATCCGGGGCTTATCATGTGGCATATTTCCAACGAATTCGGCGGCGAGTGCTACTGTCCTCTCTGCGTTAAGCGTTTTCAGTCCTATCTTGCCGACAAATTTGACAACGACATAGAGAAACTCAATTCTGCCTGGTGGACCACTTTCTGGAGCCACCGTTATAACAGTTTTGACCAGATTGAACCTCCTTTCGAGGGCGGTGAATACAGCATCATGGGGCTCAACCTTGAATGGAAGCGTTTTACCACATGGAATACAACTGACTTTATGAAGTCCGAAATTGCGCTTCTGAAGACTGCCACCCCGCAGATTCCGGTTACCACTAATTTCATGCAAACGTATGAGGGGCTTGATTACCGCGTTATGGCGCGTGAACTGGACGTTATAAGCTGGGATTCCTATCCTTTCCTGCACAATGATTACGAGAGTCTCGCCGATACCATGACGGAAAATTCATTCGAGCATGCCATCATGCGTTCCATGAAAAAAAACAGTCCATTCATGCTTATGGAGAGTGCTCCTGGACTTGTAAACTGGCACAATTATAACAAATTAAAGCGTCCCGGCATACACAGGCTTTTTTCCATGCAGGCCGTTGCCTGCGGTTCCGACACCGTACAATATTTCCAGTGGCGCAAAGGCCGCGGTTCCTATGAGCAGTACCACGGTGCCGTCATCGACCACCTGGGCCGTTCTGACACACGCATTTTCAAGGATGTTGCAGAACTTGGTGCTCTTCTTAGTTCGCTCGGTGAACTCCGCGGCTCGGTTATCAAATCCCGTGCTGCCGTTATTTTTGACTGGAACTGCTGGTGGGCCGTCAACAACATGATGGGGCTTGCGCAGTCCACCAAAAAATACCCGGAAACCGTCTTCCGCGCTTACCGTGCGCTTCTGGCTCTCGGCATTGATGTTGATGTAATTTCTCCGGACGATGATTTCACCGGCTACAGCCTTATAGTCGCTCCGATGTTATATATGATAGATGAAAAAAATGCCCGCAGGCTTGCCGATTTCGTACAGTCCGGCAATACCCTTGCCGCAACTTACCTTACCGGCTATGTGGATGACAATACTTTATGTTATCTCGGCGGTTTCCCGGGTTCCGTTCTTAAAGAGGTCTTCGGCATTGTCGCAGAAGAAATCGACACGCTTTACCCGTCAGACTGCAATCATATCGACATCGCAGGCGGCGCCGTTGTCCGTGATTACGCTGAAATACTGCGCACTGACCTCACAGACTCTGCCGATCTCGAAATTCTCGGACGTTACACCGATGATTTCTACGCCGGCACACCTGCTGTCACGCTCAACAAATACGGCCGCGGCAGGGCTTGCTACATCGGTGCACGCATTGACGACGCATCTTTCGGCCGGATCATGGAACTCCTTCTTACCGAAGCCGGAATCAGCTATAACAGACTTCCTGGCGGCATTGAATATCATGAGAGAGAATATGAAGGTACACGCTTTGCCTTTTACCTGAATTACAACGAATCCGCAGTTACCGTGAACGGTGTAAACGGACATGATTTGATATCAAATGAAGAAATTAATGGGGATATGGTAATTGAAAGACTTGGGGTAAAAATAGTGAAGTGCACCCCGGCATAAGCCCTCTGGTGGCACGCTCTCGCTTGGCTGCACGCGCAACGGATGCTAAAATCTGCCTTTGGCAG
>ENA-ORMS01000019-ORMS01000019.1-human-gut-metagenome-genome-assembly--contig:-NODE-19-length-167954-cov-14.460670_pt1 | contig 167954 bp, 140 predicted proteins | sample MGYA00242104_ERZ508997 | MGnify/ENA primary metagenome ERZ508997 (study PRJEB26280, sample SAMEA2338704) | human gut metagenome | biome: human gut; feature: human-associated habitat; material...
CTCCCCGAAGAGCGGTGCTGAATCAGATTAGGCGCCTACGGTTGTTCCCCGTTACAGGAAACGCGTATGTTGGTACGTTGTAGAGAGCCCGGCTGCAGCAATGCTCTGGGAATCAGGGTGGTATCGCGGATTTATTCGTCCCTTTTTAATTTCGGTTAAAAAGGGACTTTTTTATGTTATAAATAGTTTATCAACTTACCTGCTTTTTATAACATAAAGATCATCAGATAAGGACTATCAGAGTAGAGATATAGTTTTTATAAGTTTGTTCAAGTCATATGTGCTGTTCAGACTTTGAGAATTATTGACTGTAAATTTGGAATAAGGAATTCTGAATAGCTCAAGTTTAATAAAGAACCGATATCATCATTTACCAAAGTAAATTAATTTAAAAATAAAGGAGTTTATCATGAAAGAGAAAATCGAGCAGATTCGTCAGCAGGCACTTGCTGCAATTGAAGATGCAGCAGGCATTGACAAGCTTAATGATGTTAAAGTTGCTTTCCTTGGTAAAAAAGGACAGTTATCCAGCCTGTTAAAAGGAATGAAGGATGTTGCACCAGAAGACAGACCAAAGGTAGGTCAGATGGTGAATGAGGCACGTGCCGGTATCGAAGCAAAGATGGAAGAGAAGAGAACAGCTATCCAGAAGAAACTTCGTGAAGAGAAAATGAAAAAGGAAGTTATCGACGTAACTTTACCAGGTAAAAAGGTCGCAGTAGGGCATCGTCATCCAAATCAGATTGCATTAGATGACCTTGAAAGAGTATTTATCGGTATGGGTTATGAAGTAGTAGAAGGCCCTGAAGTAGAGTATGACCACTACAATTTCGAACTGTTAAATATCCCTGCAAACCATCCTGCAAAGGACGAACAGGATACATTCTACATTACAAAGGACATCCTTCTTCGTACACAGACTTCCCCAGTGCAGGCGCGTATCATGGAAACAGGCCGTATGCCAATCCGTGTTATCGCACCAGGACGTGTATTCCGTTCTGACGAAGTAGATGCAACACATTCACCATCATTCCATCAGGTAGAGGGACTTGTAATAGACAAGGGAATCACCATGGCTGACCTCAAGGGAACACTGGCGCAGTGGGCAAAGGAGTTCTTCGGTGAGAACACAAAGGTCAAGTTCAGACCTCACCACTTCCCATTCACAGAGCCTTCAGCAGAGTGTGATATCACATGCTTCAAGTGCGGCGGTAAGGGCTGCCGTGTATGTAAGGGCAGCGGATGGATAGAGATCCTTGGATGTGGTATGGTTCATCCAAAGGTTCTCCGCGACTGTGGAATAGACCCTGAGGTATATTCAGGATTTGCATTTGGAATCGGACTTGAGAGAGTAACACTTCTCAAGTATGAGATAGATGACATGAGACTTCTCTACGAGAACGACATGAGATTCTTAGACCAGTTTTAAATAGGAGGACAAATAGATGAATACACCAATTTCATGGATAAAGGCATATGTTCCTGATCTGGACGTGACAGCTCAGGAGTTTGTAGATGCCATGACTCTCTCAGGATCACATGTAGAGGGTTACGAACAGAAGGACAAGAATCTTGACAAGATCGTTGTCGGCAAGATTCTTACTATGGAGAAGCATCCGGATGCAGACAAGCTTGTAGTATGTAAGGTAGATGTGGGACAGGCGGAGCCTCTTCAGATCGTGACCGGAGCAAAGAATGTAAAGGTCGATGATCTCATCCCACTTGTACTTGACGGTGGTAAGGTTGCGGCAGCACACGGTGACAACAATGAATACCCTGACGGAATCAAGATCAAGAAGGGTAAGCTCAGAGGCGTCTTGTCAAATGGTATGATGTGCGGTATAGAGGAACTTGGTTCATCAAGAGACTTTTATCCGGAAGCACCGGAGGATGGCGTGTATGTATTCCCAGTGGAGTCAGGTGTGAAGCCGGGCGATGACGCTGTGAAGGCACTTGGACTTGACGATGTTGTAGTTGAGTACGAGATCACATCCAACAGAGTAGACTGTTTCTCAATGATCGGTATGGCAAGAGAGGCAGCAGCTACATTTGACAAGCCATTTTACCCACCAGTGGTAACAAAGACAGGAAATGACGAGGACGTCAATGACTATATATCAGTAGAAGTAAAGGATCCTGACCTCTGCCCTAGATACACAGCAAGGGTTGTCAAGAACCTGAAGATCGGACCTTCACCAAAGTGGATGCAGCAGAGACTTGCTTCACAGGGAATCCGTTCGATCAACAACCTTGTCGATATAACAAACTACGTTATGGAAGAGTACGGACAGCCAATGCACGCATATGATCTCAGCACTATAGCTGGCAATAAGATCGTAGTACGCCGTGCGAATGACGGAGATACATTTGTCACGCTTGATGGACAGGAGAGAAAGCTTGACCATGACGTTCTGATGATCTGTGACGGCGAGAAGGAGATCGGTATCGCCGGAATCATGGGCGGCGAGAATTCCATGGTAACAGACAGCATCGAGACACTGCTCTTTGAGGCAGCATGCTTCGATGGAACAAATATCAGACTTTCATCGAGAAGAATCGGACTTGCAACTGATGCGGCAGCCAAGTTCACAAAGGGTCTTGATCCAAATCTTGCTATGGAGGCAATAGACAGAGCGTGCCAGCTCATCGAGGAGATGGGCGCAGGTGAGGTAGTCGGCGGAGCTGTCGATGTATATCCAAATCCTGTACAGGACAAGAAGCTTCCATTTGAGCCTGACAAGATGAATGCGCTTCTTGGAACAGAGGTTGAGCCTGAGAAGATGCTGTACTACTTCGGCAGACTTGGTCTCACATACGATGCAGAGACAAACACACTGGATGTGCCAAGCTTCAGACAGGATCTGAACTGCATGGCAGATCTGGCAGAGGAGGTTGCAAGATTCTACGGATATGACAACATCCCTGTATCACTTCCAAGAGGTGAGGCTACAGTTGGTAAGCTCCCATACGACCAGATGATCAATGCCATCGCAAGGGATGTCCTTGAGGCAAATGGTTTCTCTGGCGGTATGTGCTACTCATTCGAGAGCCCTAAGGTATTTGACAAGCTGCTTCTTCCTGCTGACAGCGAGTTCAGAAAGACAGTTACAATAGCAAATCCTCTTGGCGAGGACTTCAGTATCATGAGAACAGTATCACTGAACGGTGTTCTCACATCACTGGCAACCAACTATAATAGAAAGAACAAGGTTGCAAGACTTTATGAGTTCGGAAATGTATACCTTCCAAAGGCACTTCCACTCACAGAGCTTCCGGAGGAGAGAATGAAACTGACTATCGGTATGTATGGTCAGGGAGATTTCTTTGATCTCAAGGGAGTTCTCGAGGAGCTTACAGACAAGGTCGGACTTAAGGGTCAGGTGACATACGAGCCGGAGTCAGAGTATACATTCCTTCATCCGGGCCGTCAGGCAAAGCTCAAGAAAGGTAACCTGACGATCGGATATATCGGACAGGTACATCCTGAGGTATGTGATAATTACAACCTTAAGGGAGAGGTATATGTTGCAGTTATAGATATGCCTACACTGGTTATGCTGTCAAGTTTCGACATCAAGTATGAAGGAATTGCAAAGTTCCCTGGAAGTACAAGAGATCTGAGTCTTGTTGTGGACAAGGAAATATTTGTCGGACAGATAGAGGAAGTCATAAAGAAATGTGGCGGCAAGCTGCTTGAGAGCTACAAGCTCTTCGATGTATACGAGGGTGAGCAGATCGCAAAGGGCAAGAAGTCAGTGGCTTACACAATGACATTCCGTGCTAAGGATAGAACACTTGAGACGTCAGAGGTCGATGGAATCATTGCCAAGATCCTCAAGGAGCTTGGAAAGCTTGGAATAGAGATCAGAGCGTAATAGGCGCTATCCTTGAAATATTTGTGATAGTAGTATAATATGTAACTGTTTGGCGCGGAGATATTGTATATATCCAGCGCCGGACAGTTATTTTTTTGACCAAAGTGTCAGAGAATATGATTACACAAGAAGTGAAACAGCAGTGTAAATTTGAAAAACACGTTTTATGTTTCTCAGAGTGATAGATTAGAAGATGTGAGGAATTACGATATGATGAAATTAACAGACTTTTACTATGATCTGCCACAGGAGCTTATAGCACAGGACCCACTCCTCAAAAGAAGTGAGTCACGTCTCATGGTCCTGGACAGGAAGGACAATACGATAGAGCATAAGCACTTTTATGATGTGATAGACTACCTGAATCCGGGAGACTGCCTGGTCATCAATGATACGAAGGTGCTTCCGGCAAGGCTTATGGGAGTTAAGGAGGACACGGGCGCATCCATAGAGGTGCTCTTGCTAAAACGCAAGGATGACTGTACATGGGAGACTCTGGTAAAACCGGGCAAAAAGTGTAAGGTAGGTGCACGTATAGTGTTTGGATCAGAGTCAAATGAACCTGATCCTGAGACCGGTCTTATAAAGGGCAAACTTGTGGGTGAGGTTGTCGATATCGTTGAGGAGGGCAACAGACTCATCAGATTTGAGTTCGATGGAATATTCGAGGAGATTCTTGACGAGCTGGGACAGATGCCGCTCCCTCCATATATCACACATAAGCTTGAGGACAAGAACAGATATCAGACTGTGTACGCAGAGCATGACGGTTCTGCGGCAGCACCTACCGCCGGACTGCATTTTACAACAGAGCTGCTTGAGCAGATCAAGGCTAAGGGAATCAAGATAGCGCATGTAACACTTCACGTCGGACTTGGAACGTTCAGACCAGTGAAGGAGGAGAACATACTGGATCACCACATGCATTCTGAGTTCTGTATCATAGAGCAGGGTGCGGCGGATATGATAAATGAGACAAAGGCAGCAGGCGGAAGAGTTGTGTCCGTAGGAACGACGAGTACAAGGACACTTGAGTCCATGTCGGACGATGACGGAACAGTTCATGCAGGAAGCAAATGGACAGATATTTTCATTTATCCAGGATACAAGTTCAAGGTTATTGATGCGCTCATAACGAATTTCCATCTGCCGGAGTCAACGCTTCTCATGCTTGTTTCTGCGCTCTACGACAGAGAGCATATACTTGAGGCGTACAAGGTGGCGGTTGAGGAGAAGTACAGATTCTTTTCATTTGGCGATGCTATGCTGATAAAATAAGATGGCTTACTATGTGTCCCAGTCACATGGATAGACTGGTATGGATCAATGTTGGACTTACAGGAGATAATTATGGGAAAGAAGATATGTGTGGTATTCCCGGGAATCGGGTATCACACCGATAAACCATTACTTTACTACAGTAAAAAATATATGATGGCACATGGGTATGAGATCGTTGATGTGACATATGGCAAGCTTTCGGGACATCTCCCGGAGGAGATACAGAAGGTATTTGATGATGGCTGGTATAAAGCAGTTGACTGTCTGAAGAATATAGACTTTTCGGAGTCTGAGGATATAGTATTCCTGTCGAAAAGTATAGGTACAGCTATATCTGCAAGGTATGTGGCAGAGAAGGGGCTTAAAGTAAGAAATATATATTTCACACCTCTTGAGATCACCATGCAGTATGCAGATTCAGATGGCATAGCATTTCATGGAACAGCAGACCCTCTTGTGGATACGGAGAGGCTTACAGAACTTTGTAGGGGACGACATATTCCTCTTTACAAATATGAGGGCGGCAACCATTCGATAGAGACAAAGGATATTATATGGAACATAAGAACTCAGGCAGACATAGCAAAAAAGTATATAGATTATATGAGCTTCTAGGAAAGACGGATGGGCAGCTTTTTATTGCTGAACTTGTGGTGCTTGTAACACTGCTGGCTGGCACAGCGGTATATTTGCTGTTGCTTTATGCACTCCCGGATACATCTGTAATTGAAGGGTGTCAGATAAGAAAGATTACAGGCGTGATATGTCCGGCTTGTGGTACGACGAGGGCTGTGCTCGCTCTGCTCCATGGACGCCTGTTTACGGCAATGTATTATAATGCAGCTGTAGTATATATAGCAGTTATATGTGTCATATATCTTGTTGGAAATACGATAAGACTTATCACCCAGGGCAAAACACCACTTATAAGATTTCATCTGTGGTATGTGTATGTATGGCTTGGAATATTTATCATTTCATATGTGATGAAGCTGATGATTCCGGGGTATGTGATATAATTAAGCACGCTGAGGCGTGCGCAGACCATCGCGCTTACACACGATGACGTATGATATAAGGAGTTGTTTTTATGAGACTGATGATAAAACAACGGGTATTTGCCTGGACAGATACCTATGATATATACGATGAATGGGGAAACAAAAAGTATTTTGTGAAGTCGGAGGCATTTCGTCTTACGCATCAGGTTCATGTATATGATCTTGCGGGAAATGAGATAGGACATGTCAGTCAGAGGTTATTCACGTTCCTGCCTACATTTGACATTAGTGTAGGTGGCAGACCGTGTGGAAGCATCAAGAAGGAATTTACATTCTTCAAGCCTTCGTACAGTATTGAGTATGGAGGATGGCAGTGTGATGGAGATTTCCTTTCGTGGAATTACAGTGTCACTGCGGGAAGCAGGCTGGTGGCAGATATATCAAAGCAGCTTCTCAGCTGGGGAGATACATATACACTTGATATTGTAGATCCGGGGGATGAGATCATGGCACTTATGCTGGTGATAGCTATTGATGCGGCCAATTGTTCGCAGAATAATAATTAATTTTTTAGAATTTTATATAAACATGAAGAAGAAGAGAATTTATGAGTAGACAGGCAGGAAATAACCATGAATAAGATACCAAAGTGTGTTGTTATCATAGCCTGCATATTGGTAATGGTGGTGTTGCTGCCATTAGGTTATGTTAGATATAAGACGCGTTACGAAGCTGAGCAGATAAGTGTGTCAACGTCCCCAGATGGTGATTATGAGCTTGTGATCTATTCTGTTGGCGACCCGGATTTTCCATTTGGAGCTGCCCATGGAAGGCTGGTGCTGAAGGGCAAAGAGAAGACTGTTGCATATAGGTCATTTGAAGTGGCAAATGATGGTGCAAGATTTGACGAAAGCGATCTAAAGATGACATGGTATATTGATCGCGTGGAGGTGGTAGTGTCTGGTTCTGAACAGCGTGACGAGCTTGTGATCTTGCGTTTTAATGGGCAGACCAGCAGTAGAAGTCTCACGACCAGATATAGAAAAGAAGATAAGGATATAGAAAAAGGCAGCGAACAAGACTCTGCGATAACGGAAAAAACTTCGGGTGACAGCAGGAAGAATGCAGAGAGTTCCACTGATTCTGCTGTTGATTCCACAGCAGATGATCAGCCAGAAAATAAGGAAATAACAGCCGGCTATCATGCAATTTATGAGAAATATTCAGATGCCACAGCTGGAAAATTCAAAGTGTATTACGGCGCCTTGGAGTCATCATCGAGATGTATATTGTCAGAAGATGATAATTCAGTGGAATACATTGTATATGATGGCAAGTTAGAGAATGGAAAGTGTGGGCTGTATGTAAGGTATCGTACTGAAAAAGGCGGTGATGGAACATATGATTATGGCAGCGCCGAAATAAAAGATATCTATGCATATGTATTTTCCAGTGGAGAAGTGATAAGCAGTGGAAAGACAAACTGGGAAGATACTGGAACTGATGAGTTTGAGAGGGCAACGGAGTAAGCTGTTGTGAATAGTCCATGAACTGTGGTAAAATGAATTATAAAATAAGACTATTTTATATATATAATAAAAAGTATAAAGGCGGTGATTGTATGACAACAGTGAGCACGAAAAGTGGGAAGATAATAAATGTAGTATCAAGAGAAGAAGAAAGTAAAACGTTAACGTTATCGGATCAAGAGATGGATGCCAGAGCTGTTGAGGCGGTGAAAGCTGCAATAAATAAAGCTAAAGTCTGTAAAAAACCCATAGCCGGATATGATAAAGAGAATAAAAAAGCATATATTGAATATGCAAATGGAGAGATAAAATATGCAAAATAGAAAGCCGATGGTTCTTGTTTTTGCTGGTCCAAATGGCTCTGGTAAAAGTACGATAACGTCTTTTTTTGAAAAAGTTGGAAGATACACAAATGCAGACGATATAGTTATGTCGACAGGAATGGCTAATATTGATGCAGCAATTCTTGTGGATAAAATGAGATATGAATCCATAGAAAAAAATGAAGATTTTACATTCGAGACAGTTTTATCATCAGAATATAAAATGGATATACTTAGAAAGGCTAAGGATGAAGGATATTTTATTAAGTGTGTATTTGTGTTGACAATTGATCCTGCAATAAATATTCTGCGAATAGAATCAAGGGTAGCATCGGGAGGGCATGATGTGGAACACATAAAGGTTATAGATAGATATTATAAGTCATTGGGACATATAAAAGAGTTGATAGATATATGCGATATTTTACATGTCTATGATAACACCGAGAGTCCGAAGAGAATTATTCGTAAACATAAAGATGATTTGTCCATATATCCAAATGAATATTGGACAGAGCAGGATATCATTAAATTATTAGGATAAAAAGTAACACAAATAAAGGCGACACAGATGTCTGGTAGGATGCAAAGCATCACAGACTGTAGTGTTGCCTTTATTTGTGTTAAAAATAATCTATATATCTTTAACGTTCCAATCCCGTCAGATCATCATAGAATCCTGGATAAGAGATGTTCACACACTCAGCTCCGGTGATCTCTGTATCGCCATCAGCGTTCAGTCCTGCGATGGCAAAACTCATGGCAATCCTGTGGTCTAAGTGGCTGTCGATCACGGCTCCATGAAGTGGCTTTCCGCCACGTATGATCATTCCGTCATCGGTTGCGGTTATGTCAGCCCCCATGGATGAGAGGGCGTTTACCATGACATCAATTCTGTTGGATTCTTTGACCTTCAGCTCCTGAGCATCTTTGATAATCGTTTCGCCATCTGCAAAGCAGGCGAGAACTGCTATGGCAGGAATCTCATCTATCAGCTTTGGTATTATGGAGCCTTCTATAACACAGCCCTTAAGGCTTGATGTCCTGACGGTTATATCGGCGGTAGGCTCACCGCATCCGCTCACTACATTGGAGTATTCCATATCACCGCCCATGGCTCTTATGACTTCAAGTATTCCGTCTCTGGTCGGGTTGATTCCGACATTCTTGATGGTGATGCATGAGTTAGGTGTGATAAGTCCTGCAACCAGGAAGTATGTTGCTGATGATATGTCACCCGGCACAAGAATCTTCTGTCCCAAGAGCTTTGAGGCAGGCTTTACAGTAGCTGTAGTTCCTTCTGTTCTGATATCCCCGCCAAATGACTTAAGCATGAGCTCGGTATGGTTTCTTGACACATATGGTTCGGTGACACTTGTCTCGCCGTCCGCATAGAGTCCGGCAAGGAGTACACATGACTTTACCTGGGCTGATGCGACAGGTGAGTTGTAGTGTATTCCATGGAGTTCTTTTCCGTTTATAAGAAGTGGAGCACAGTCATTTCCGAGTTCGGATGTGATGTCAGCACCCATCATGGACAGAGGCGTCATGATCCTTTTCATAGGTCTCTTGCATATCGATGCATCACCTATGAGTCTGCTTGCAAATGGCTGAGCAGCAAGTATACCCGATATAAGTCTGGTGGTTGTTCCGCTGTTGCCGACATCAAGTGTGCCTTCAGGCTTTGACAGTCCATGCAGTCCTTTGCCGTGTACAGTAACGACACTGCCGTCGTAATCAATATCTATACCCATCTGCCTGAAACAGTTCATGGATGATATACAGTCTGCTCCATTTAAGAATCCGTGTACCTCGGTTATTCCATCTGCGATTGAGCCGAACATGATAGAGCGGTGGGAGATGGATTTGTCTCCCGGTATTGTTATCTCTCCGTTAAGTGATTTTACTCTGTTGATCTTCATAAATTCTCAGTATTCCTTTATTCTAGTGTAATATGTCTGGTTAAAATATTTTATTCTCCGGATTAATATAAAATGAGCCGCGAATTTATTTGCCGATAAGTGACAGTAAGATTATAACTGATTTTACTTAACGGTTATAAATTCTATAGCCTGCGGCCTTCAGCACATCCTGCGCATTTTTTCTTGCATCAGCATCGTAGAATGAGAGCCTGAGAACCCCTTCCTCATCCTCCCGGTTGTGGGAGACTCCGATGTTCTTGAGGCTTATCTTTGCCTCTGCGATAAAAGCTGTCACCTTTGCCAGCGCACCAGCTTCGTCAGGGATATCTACAAACAGTTCATGGTGCATTCTGATGACACCGCTGCTGTTGTTAGGAATGGAATCTCTGTAATCTCTGGCGGATGCAAAAAAAGCATTTATCCCAGCCGCATCGCGCTGCTTGATATGATAAATCATTTTGTCTATAAGCTCAACATATTCCTGAAGACCATTTACGATATTGTCAGGATTTGCCAGAAGAATGTGCTCCCATACCACCGGATTGGAGGATGCGATCCTGGTTATATCCTTGAAGCCTCCGGCTGCCAGTGATTTAAATATATTGTCCGGGCTGTCTGCCGCTGCGACAAGGTTGACCAGTGAGGCGGCTATGACGTGGGGCACATGGCTTATGTAAGAGGTTATACGGTCGTGCTCAACAGGCGAGTATGTGATCGGTATTGCGCCCAGATCTCCGATAAATGTGGAGAACTCCTCAGTCTTGCCCGGCAGAACTCCGTCGGCAGGTGTGATGAAGTAATAGGCGTTCTCTATGAGCCTGTCTGTTGCAGCCTCGTATCCAGATCTCTCAGAGCCGACCATAGGATGTCCGCCGACAAAATACCTGGCAAGACCGAGCTTCTGGACTGCTTCGTATATGTCGAGCTTCACACTTCCAACATCAGTCAGTATGGTGCTGTCTGTAAGGAATGGCCCTAGCTGGCGCAGGTATTCTATATTATAGTGGACCGGTGCACACAGAAAGATATAGTTACACCCAGCTATAGTGTGTATGTCATCTGTATATTCAGTCAGCGTTCCATCGGCAGCTGCCTCCTTAAGCGTGGATACATTGTTGTCAAAGCCGACTATTCTGTAATCAGGAAAAATGCGGTGGATTGATTTGGCAATAGATCCTCCGATAAGTCCCAGACCGATAAATCCTATTGAAAAATCTTTCATAGAGTCATCTCCTTATATATATGACGTCAAAACAATTGATTTAACAGTTTGACGCATGAAAGCGCTAAAGTATCTAATGGCGATTATACAGCCTTTTTGAAAACTAGACAAGTATATATTTATGTAAAATGAGTAAAGTATGTATTGTCATCAAAATAATGTTCAGACAGGCTGAGTTTGTGCTACAATCAAATTCTAAGAATAAGGAGGTTTTGATATGATGAATACACTTTGCAGACTTCTTGACAAAGGAGTCACTCAGTTTCATGTTGTGAAAGAATGTGAAGATATATTGAAGGTACATGATTATAGAACTCTGGATATGGGAGAGGTTTGGGACCTGACTGCTGGCAGCAGATACTATGTAAAGCCTTATCCGTCTATGATCGTTGCATTTTCGGTAGGTGATCTGCCGGAATATAGCAGGATGAATATAGGACTTGCACATACGGATTTTCCAATGCTGAAGATAAAGACAAAGCCTGATATGAATCGGTCAGGGTATCTGACATTGAATGTGGAGCCATATGGAGGACTTTTGAAGGAGACATGGTTTGACAGACCACTCGGTATCGCTGGTAAGGTGATGACACAGACGACGGATCCGTTTAGACCAGAGATGTATCTGTATGATTCAAAGAATGCTATGTGTATCATACCAAGTCTTGCGCCTCATCTGAAAAAGGAGATGTCTGGTGAGAAGATGAATGTACAGAAGGAGCTCATTCCGGTATATAGCCTAAATGGAAACAATCTTAAAAATGGAGATATATTAAAGTATGTGGCTGATGATCTGGGACTCCTTGTAGATGATATATTGGACTATGATCTGTATTTGTACAATATGGATAACATGGAGGTTGTAGGTGTGGACAAGGATATGATCGCCTCTCCGAGACTGGATAATGTCACCTCAGTTGCAGCTCTTGTGGATACTATGTGCAGGCCGGAAGGCGGCAACTGTATAAATGTCATATCTTTGTTTGACAACGAGGAGATTGGAAGCAGGTCAAAGCAGGGAGCTGATTCCGTCCTTCTTGCGGACATAGTAAGGAGAATCCTCAAGGGACTTGACATGGATGAGAATGAGCAAATGCGCATCATGCGTGATGCATTTATGCTGTCACTAGATGTAGCACATGCAACGCACCCCAACTATGCGGAGAAGAGTGATCCTACAAATGAGATCATCATGGGAAAAGGAGTTGCCCTGAAATCAAGTGCAAGTCAGAGATATGTGTCTGACAGTGCTGCCGCAGCGGTCATTATGGCACTTGCAAGAAAATATGATATAAAAGTTCAGCGCCAGGTGAACAGATCTGGCATGGCCGGTGGGCAGACACTGGGGCCTATAGCTTCTTCTTATCTGCCAGTGAAGGCAGTTGATATGGGAATGCCGATCCTTGCCATGCATTCTGCTGTGGAGCTTGGAAGCGCTGAAGATTATATGCAGCTAAAGAAGATATGTGGTGCAGTATTTGGACTTGAGTAGTTATTACGAATATGTTACAATAAGCTGATGTATTGTTAAATTCAATATTCATTAACGGAGGATACTCATGAAGAAGAATTATTTAAAATATGCGGCACTTTGCCTTGGACTTGCATCTATGCTTGCATTTGCCGGATGTGGAAGCAAGGAAAGCGCAACCACAGAGAAGCAGACAACTGAAACTGAAGCGACTACAGAGATGACGACTGCTGCAACAACTGAGGTGACCACAGAGGCACAGCCGGAGAAGGATAAGGATGGATTTACAATCTGTAAGGATAAGGTGAAAACTCTGGATTATGTTAATATAAGAACAACTCCTTCTACAGATGGTGAAGTATATCAGGAAGCTGCGAATGATGTAGAGTTTGACAGAGTCGGATATAACGATGAGTGGAGCAAGGTATCCATAGATGGCGGAGAATATTATATATATTCAGAGCTCCTGGAGGTAGTTGGCGGTGGCAGTACAGATAAGAGTACAGAGGCGACAACTGAGAAATCTTCAGACGCAACGACGGAGAGTGCCGTTTCATCAAATACCGGAGAGGGAAAGACAGTTGTTATAGATGCAGGACATCAGAAGACAGCTAACGAAGAGAAAGAGCCTATAGGACCTGCTGCAACGGAGACAAAGGTCAAGGCCACAACAGGTAACACCGGTGTTTCAACAGGTATTGCCGAGTATGAATTGAATCTTCAGATTGCGCAGAAACTTGAGACTGAACTCACAGCCAGAGGATATACTGTGAAGATGATAAGAACCAGCAATGATGTGGATATAAGCAATGCTACAAGAGCTGAGTATGCGAATAATCTGAACGCAGATGCAGTTATCAAGATTCATACGAATGGTTCTACAGACAACACTGCAACGGGTGTCATGACGGTATGCCAGACAGCGTCAAACCCATACAATTCATCCATTTATGATAAGTGCAAGAACCTTGCAACGGATGTTCTGCAGGGACTGATTGCATCTACTGGTGCAAAGAGCGATGGTATCTGGGAGACAGATGCGATGAGCGGAATCAACTGGAGTACAGTTCCTGTGACTATAGTTGAGGTTGGATATATGACGACGGCGTCGGAGGAAGCACTTCTTGTAACTGATGATTATCAGAGCAAGATTGCAAAGGGTATAGCTGATGGCGTTGATACTTATGTGACAGATACATCAAAATAGATGATTACAGAATAGAACAAAGGACAATATATGCTTACCATATCAGGTAGGTGTATATTGTCCTTTGTTTTATATAAGATCATGGTTGATATATAGCTATTTGGTGTCCTTTAGTGCTGCTATCTCATCATCGGTAAGTTTCCTATAGGTTCCCACAGGAATATCACTTCCAATATGAAGACTGCCCATGGATATACGTCTCAGAAATGTAACAGTCATTCCTACAGCCTGAAACATTCTTTTTACCTGATGAAAACGCCCCTCTGTGATGGTGAGCTCAATCTGTGAACAGCAGTTATGTTCATCGTTTGACAATATTTTAAGTGTGGCCGGAAGAGTCAGCGAGTCATCACCGATATCAACTCCCTGCGCAAATTGGTCGGCAATGCTGCTGGTTACATAGCCGTCTATCTCTGCATAGTAGGTTTTGGGAATATGATGTGCCGGTGACAGAAGGTGGTGGGAGAGCTGACCGTCATTTGTTATCAGAAGAAGTCCTTCTGTGTCTATATCGAGTCTTCCCACAGGAAAGAGATCTTTTGTGTTTTCTCCCTTTAACAGATCAAGGACTGTCTGGTGCACATTATCCTTTGTGGCACTTACACATCCTGCTGGTTTGTTCAAAAGAAAGTATCTGTATCTGCTGTATGTAAGTATTTTGTTGTTGTATGCTATTGTATCGTTGTCTTCATCAATCTTGATATCGGCTGTGTTTGCGGTAATGCCATTGACACTTACAGTGCCTTTTCTCACATATTGTTTGACCTGGCTTCTGCTGCCGATACCCATCTCCACAAGAAATTTATCCAGTCTCATAAGTGTTCTCCTTTAACAATTATCATAACATAAGCCTGATAAAAATATAACTAATATAAAGATATAACAAAATGTTACAAAACACAAGATGTCGTTATGTACTGTTGTAAAAAACCACTAGAAATTGATGATTTTTTGTCATAATCAGTTGACACATTGATGCATGTAGTGTATTATATTTAACAGAAATGTAACAAATGAATCGAGATTGTAAAGAAACAATTACGAATTAAAGATAAAGAAGAGGAACGAAGATGACGAGATCAAGAAGCAAATTAGGCAGATTTGTAGACAATATGAGGAGAAATGTTCTTAGTTATAAATATTTAAAGCATAACATTATGATGACAGCACTTGTCGCAGTTATAGCGGTATGTGTATTTGCAGTTATAAGTTTTGGAGAGAACGCAGATCCACTTGCAGATGAGTTATATGCCAATGACAGTGTGACAGTAACAAAGAGCGAAGCTGTGATGATGGCATCTGGAAGTGTCGAGATGGCCGTGGATGCAGCGGTGCCTGCAGACAGTTATGTATCAGCGAACAATACAGCCAGAGTTGCAAGCAGTGCAGCTGGGAATGACACTGTAAAGACTACAGAGACAGTTACAACAGAGACTGCCACAGAGGTTACAACTGAAGATCCTCAGGTTATGAACGGAGTTACAGCATCTGTACTTTATGATGGTGTGGATGTTGTGTCAAGTGAAGCTGCAGACGCTTCTTACGTTGCAACAGTCAATAGCGGGGAAGTTTTTGATGTTGTATCTCAGGATGAGAGCTGGATCGGGGTTCAGTTGTATGATGGTTCTATAGGATATATATCAACAGAGTATGTAAGTGTGGATGCCTCACTTCAGTAGTATATATAATGTGCCTTTCACCCAGGCATGACAAAACAAGACCCAGAGAGAATACTAGAAAAAGCGCAGGATATGGATTGCCGGAAGACAGTCATGTATCCTGCGTTTTTTTCATGTCAGATGCTTGTAGTAGAAGCATGCGAGCTGGGTTCTGTCACGGAGCTGTAATTTGTCGAGAATAGAGCTTATGTAATTCCTTACAGTTCCTTCACTTAAGAAGAGAGACTGGGAGATTTCTTTATTATTCATCCCATCTGCGACGAGTTTTATGATGTCAAGTTCTTTTGAACTGAGCTCGTATTCGAGATCGGCAAATGGTGACGGCTCTACATGTATAGAAGCCCCGGCTTTGCCATGGCTGAGAAGTTCTGGCAGTTTTCCCACAATCTCTTCGCCAAATACGGTTTGACCGTTATATACGGCTATCACAGCCGGGGCGATGCTTTCAAAGTTCTGTTTCAGGATATAACCCTTAGCGCCGAGGCTTAGAGCCTTTATAATATACTCGTCATCTGAGAATGTTGTGAGAAGCAGTATCCTGGCGTCCGGATGTGCGGATATGATGGATTCAGATGCCTCAAGACCATTCATGTTTCCCATGCGAATGTCCATCAGAATAACATCGGGAGTCAGCTCATCATATAGTTTTACAGCTTCCTCACCATTGCTTCCGGTGGCAGCAACGTGTATATTTTCATTCGATTCCAGTATGGTTTGAAGGGACAGGGCGACAAGCTGGTCATCATCTATTATTACTATATTCATATGTCATCTTCCTCCTTTTTCATGACGGTTATAAGAAGGGAAAATCCCTTGTCAGTCGATAGTTTTATGGTCCCTCCGAGCATATTTACACGTTCCTGTATTCCGGACAGGCCCATTCCCTGACCGGCTATTTTTATATCGCTGCCGTTATCAGTTATTGACAGTTGGTAAAATGCTGGATGTTCACGTAGACGAATGTTCATGCGATCTCCATTGCTGTGTTTTAAGGTATTGTTTATTGCTTCCTTTACTATGTTGATAAAGGAATATTTGATATCTTTTGGTATATTGTCAGACATATCGTAGTTCATGGATATTTCTATGCCCTGAACGTTTTGGGTAATATCATCAAGCGCAAGCCTCAAATTTACGGATTCGTCGTGCAGATCATGTACACTTTTTCTCATGCTGTCCATGGCCGTATCAAGGGTTGACTGCAGCTGCTCAAGGGGCTTCGTGAGATGCTCATCGTGGTTGATCACCTTGATGGCTCCGGTCTGAAGTATGGATCTTGTCAGCATATGGCCTACGTTATCGTGTATCTCTCGGGCAATTCTGTTTCGCTCTGACAGCGTAGCGGTTAGTATCATGTTGTCCTGGTTTTCGAGAAGCTGTCTTATATTCTGTGCCACCAGAAGATCGTGTTCTGCTGTGTCATCCCTCATAGAAAGAAGCCTTGCACGGAGATCGTCTATGCGGCAACTGTATATGCTCAGGATCAAGGAAAATGCTAGCAGGCACATTTGAGGAAGAAACGAAGAGACAGGATTCTGTATGCATGCAATGATAGTGAGCGGTGCCAGCATGACGAAAGGTATACGCAGTCGGTATCTGGATATGTCGTAGCTGACTATGGACACGAACATGTATATTGCGTGAATCTTAAATGCTATTATGAGATACAGACACATCAATGCTTCACATATATACTTAATTGTGCGCAGCTGGTGCGCATCAGTATCTGCTTCACATTTGGCAGATGAAGATATACCTAACAGGGCAGGACATATTGCACCTGATATCATGGATAAAAGCAGGACTGTGATCAAGTTGGTGGTCACAGTTATATTTAGAGTATATATCAGGGCAAATGAGGATAGCAGCAATAGTCCCTTATTGATCAGATGTTTCATATATAATTATTCTCCGTGTTAATTATGATATATGGTGTTCAAAGTTTGTTCTGCATATTTAAGATAATGCGTGAATTGCAGATTGGTGGAAGCTTTGAATGATTACATTATAAATAAAGTATGTATAAAAAGGAATATGACAAATGTCACATTGTGAAGATGACGCTGTTCACTGTGAAAACAGATCTGAGGTGTATATAATGGGATTATACAATAAAGAATGCAAGCGCACGGGTATTGCAAATGGAGACAATAAGCGTAAAAGTATCGTGTTAAAACAGGAGGGCATACATGAGTAATTCGGGAAATGCAATAGAAGTTACGAATCTGGTGAAGAGATATAAGGATCTGCTGGCGCTGGATCATTTCAGTCTTACGGTGAAGGAAGGGGAGATACTGGGGCTTCTTGGCCCAAATGGATCTGGAAAAACGACAACTATAAACTGTATATTGTCCCTGCTCACATTTGACAAGGGAGACATAAAAGTATTTGGAAAAGAAATGAAACCAGACAGCTACGATATCAAGAGGAAGATTGGAGTTGTAATGCAGGATGTAGCAGTTTTTGATGAGCTCACTGTGTATGAAAATATCGACTACTTCTGTGGGCTCTATATAAAGGATAAGGAGAAGAGACGAAAGTGTGTTGAAGAAACCATGGATTTCGTGGACATAGCAGACTACAGAAAGTTCTTTCCAAAGAAGCTATCAGGAGGACTTCTTCGAAGACTGAATATTGCCTGCGGAATAGCGCATAAGCCAAAGCTTATATTTTTCGATGAGCCGACAGTGGCAGTTGATCCGCAGAGCCGCAACAGAATACTTGAGGGAATCAAACGACTGAATGAGGAAGGCGCGACCATCGTGTACACTTCTCATTATATGGAGGAGGTAGAGCAGATCTGCGACAGGATAGTCATCATGGACAAAGGTAAATCTGTTGCAGTCGGAACGAAGGATGAGCTCAAGAAGATGATCAAGAATACAGAGACCATAAAGGTTGAAGTGTTTGGACTTACAGGCGAACAGATGTCGGAGCTTCGCAGTCAGCCACATGTGTATGAGAACGAATATAACGGAAGCATGCTTACACTTAGATATTCCGGCGGAAGACACAATCTGGTGAGGCTCATGGAATTTTTCAAGGAGCACGACATATCATTTGGCAGGGTTGTCACGGAGCTCCCAACGCTTAATGATGTATTCCTTGAGATCACAGGCAAGGAGCTCAGAGACTGATCTGAATGTAAGTTGGATTATGGATTTGTTGAAAGAATTGATATTTGTATATTTCAGATGAACCGGGATTAAAAGGAGAGAAATATGTTTATACGGGATTTTCTATATACGATAAAGATATTGATGCGTGCCAAGGTGTCTCTTTTCTGGACACTGGTATTTCCGATACTGCTTGCCACATTTATGTACATGGCATTTGGCAACATATATGAACAGGATGAGATGTTTAGTAATATCAAGGTGGCGGTGGTCACTGAGGATGAATCGGCAAATGGACTTAATTATATGCTGGATGCGCTGTCGGATGGCGATGACGCCCTTCTGTCGGTTACGAGGATGAGCGAAAGCGATGCGGAAAAGTTACTGGCTGATGAAGAGGTCGAGGGCATCATATATACGGATGATGTGAAGCTCACGGTTGCGGAGAGTTCTGTCAATGCGAGCATACTTGAGACTGTGCTTTCTGAGTACAAGCAGTACGAGCATGCACTTATGGATATATATAAGGATGGCACAGAACCTAAGGGTGATATGTCGAACCTTGTGGAAAAGCTCTCAGAACAGAGGTCATATTATACAGAGAAATCCAGCACCGAGGGCAGTCAGAACGTGTATAACAATTATTTCTATGCCATATTTGCCATGAGCTGTCTGTTTGCATCACTTTCATCTATAGAGATGATGAGCAATCTTCAGGCAAATGTGAGCGCTACGGGAAAGAGAAAAAATGTGTCCCCACAGAGAAAAATGACCTTTGTTCTGGCAGAGTTTGCTGCACTGCTGCTTATACATTTTGTGGTCGAGGTCATAAGCTTTATATACATGTCATGCATAGGAGTGGATTTTGGCGACAGAGTATGGGAGATCCTGCTCACACTATTCGTGGGCTGCTTTATTGGCTTGGCGATTGGAGTCATAGTTGGGGCTATATCAAAGCTTGCTGAGGGAACCAAGATAGGAATTGTGATCGGAATATCCATGGTGATGTCCATCCTTTCTGATTTGTGTATAAACGGGGTAAAGTATGAGATACAGCAGCACGTGCCGATTATAAATAAACTCAATCCCGCGGCTCTGATATCGGATTCATTTTATGCGCTGAATGTTTACAGTGACCACCAGGTTTTCACTGAGAATATCGTCATAATGACTATTGAGGCTGTGGTGCTCATAGCAGTTGGGATTCTCATGGTAAGGAGGAACAGATATGCAAGTGTTTAAATCTTTTTTCAAGGTTTTGAGAAAATATATTGGGCAGATGATCATGTATGTGGGAATCCTGTGTGGAGTCATGATTGTGTTCATCAATGTGGGAAACACAGATCCACAGAACTATTATAAGGATAAAACGATCAAATATGCGGTGAGCGATGAGGATGGCAGTGAGATGAGCAGAAAATTGATAGCTTACCTGAGTGATACGCAGCAGTTTGTAGATGGCGTTGATATGGACGAACGAGGTATTCAGGATGCTCTCTACAACAGGGCGGTGGATTGTGTGATCAGGATACCAGATGGCTTTGGCGATGCATGGGCAAATGATACTGCGGATGGTATGCTTGAGATAACGACTATCCCCGGAAGTCAGGCGTCCATGCTGTTTGAGACAAGGCTTGACAGCTACATGAATATGGTGTCTCTGTACAAGAGGGCCGGAGATGATGTGAACGATGCCGATAAGAGAGCGAGGACGGCACTTGAGCAGAAGGCTGAAGTCGATATGGCCGAAGGAAAGACCTCAGGACATTCCATGTTATTTAATTTTTACAACTATCTGGGGTGGGTCATGATTTGCGTTATGATAATTGGGGTAGCGCCTGTTTTGCAGGTATATAACAGGAAAAAGCTTAGAGCGAGAATAGAGTGCTCATCATACAAATTTTTCAGGCTGAACAGGGAACTTGTCCTGGGGATGATGTTTACCGGATGCGTATTGTCTGTAGTATTTATAGCACTTTCCAGAATACTTATAAAATATGATATAGTCTCAGCAAGGGGCGGAATGTTCATACTCAATATGCTGGTGTATGCCTGTGTAGCACTCTCGCTGGCATTTCTAGTTAGCAAGCTTACCCAGAATGAACAGATTCTTTCCATGTGTGCTAATGTCATATCACTTGGAATGGCATTCCTCTGCGGGATATTTGTGCCGAGAGAGTTCTTAAGTGACACTGTGATGGCGATAGCACATTTCCTTCCGGCATATTGGTACGCAAATGCAACGGATGCCATCGACAATTTCACATCAGGCAGTTCGGTGACAGGAATATTTGTGAGCATGGGAGTACAGGTGCTCTTTGCCGTTCTGTTCATACTTGTTGGAGTGATCGTTGACAGGTACAAGACCGCCGGCAGGGCTATGGCTTAGAAAATACACTGGAAGTTATAATGTAGGGTCTGTTATAATAAAAAACGGAGGGAAGAGGGGCGCTTATGAGCGTAGCTCATAATTTTCATGCGCACCTCTGACATGTAGTAGAGGGGGCCCCGCGTGCGGGGGAGTTGGCTGCTACCTACTATTCATTTCATAAGGAGGGGCCCGCCTAAGCGGGAGGATTCCTTATGAAGCACGCAAACGCCGCGCGAAGCGCCTTACATGCGTTTGCTCATAACATGTTTAGGAGGAACGAGAAAGTGCTTAAAAAGAAAGTGCTGAAACAGAACAACTTACTCAGACTGCAGAAGAGACTTGCAGTGGTTATGCTGGCCCTTACACTTGGACTCGGTACAGGGTGCGGCAAAACAGATGACGGAGCGGACGGTGCTGCGTCGTCAGAAGCAGAGACTTTGGCGGATGGTCAGACAAACGATCAGGCAGATGCCGGAGCATCAGAAGAAGATGGACAGGAGTCCAATAATGAAGAAACAGTAGAAAATGGACAGGAGTCAAAAAAAGCTGCGGAAGACAAGGATGAGCCTTATGTAGAGGGAACATACTCAAGTGATTCGTATGACGTGGCGGAATTTACGGCAGAGACTCGTAAGAAGACCGACGAAGAGGGTAATCGCGGTGTGTATTACGAGATATTTGTCAGATCATTTGCCGATTCAGACGGTGATGGTATAGGCGATCTGAATGGCGTCACGGAGAAACTTGACTATCTGAAGGAGCTCGGAATCGATGGGATATGGCTCATGCCGATCACTGCATCCGATACCTACCACGGATATTCCGTGACGGATTACATGGCGGTGAATCCCGATTACGGAACAGAGGATGATCTTAAGAGATTGCTTGACGAAGCACACAGCAGAGACATGAAAGTCATCATGGATCTGGTCATCAATCACACCAGTATCAATCATCCGTGGTTTCAGGCGGCAAAGTCCGATGAGAACAGCGAGTACAGAGATTATTACAGGTGGGTGTACAAGACCGACAAGAAAGACTGCAATCATCTTCTCGACAAATCAAGCTGGGGAGATATGGTGTGGCACCAGGAAGGAGACTTCTATTATTATGGTGTGTTCGGCGCGGATATGCCGGATCTGAACTACAACAATCCGGATGTTAGACAGGCTGCGAAGGATGCCGCCGGTTACTGGCTGGAACTTGGTCTTGACGGTTTCCGTATGGACGCCGCAGTTCATATCTATGGGGCGCACGAGTTCAAGCAGCAGGGAGATTCTGAAGCGGCAAATATCACCTGGTGGAACGAATTTGCCGGTTACTGCGAGAGTATAAATTCTGATGTATACCTGGTGGGTGAGGTATGGCAGGATGACAAGGTGCTGGAAAATTATGTTCAGCCATTTGACACAAAGTTTGATTTTGCAATTCAGCAGAAGATACTGAACTGCGTACAGAAAGGCATGGCGGTGCCAGGATTTGGCGATTCTCTTTCCGTGGCGATAGAGAATATACAGAATAAATATGACGGCGTGGATGCCAACTATCTGAATGGAATATTTGGAGCAAATCACGATCAGGACAGGATAGCATCGTCGGTGAACAGTCTGGATAAGGCGAGACAGATTGCGGCGGTATATATGACGCTTCCAGGCAATCCATATATATATTATGGCGAGGAGCTTGGAATGTACGGCAGCAAGCCGGATGAGATGATAAGGACGCCTTTCCTGTGGGGAGATGACAGTACATACAACACGTCATGGGAAAAGGACGATCAGAATGCAGAGACAAAGGGACTTGACCAGCAGATGGAAGATCCGGATTCAATGTATTCATATTACAAGACACTGATAGCGCTTAGAAAAGACAATCCAGCCCTTATGAAAGGAAACTATAGAGCGGCAGCGCTCACAAGTGACAGTGTGACAGCGTACTTCCGTGAGGCGGATGGACAGAAACTGTTGGTAGTGCACAACTTTGCAGAGGGCGATCAGACGGTATCACTTGCTGATTGCGGAGACATAACAGTTACAAATGTACTTTATTCAAGTTCTGGTGAGACAGGTGTGTCAGACCTAAGTTCAGTGAAATTAGCTGGAAATGAGAGCGTGGTGCTGGAGCTTGGTGAGTAAATAAAAAATCCCAATTTAAAGGAGGCTCTCCATGAAGAAAATACTAATAACGGGTGGTACAGTATTTGTAAGCCGGTATGCGGCGCAGTATTTTGTGGACAAAGGCTATGAGGTGTATGTGGTCAACAGAAATTCAAGACCGCAGGTTCCAGGCGCGAAGCTTATAGAAGCGGACAGGCATGACCTGGGAGACAAACTCAAAGACATCTATTTTGATGTTGTGGCGGACATAACCGCATATAATGCGGAAGATATCACAGACTTATGTGACAGCCTTGGTTCATTTGGTCAGTATATCATGATCAGCTCAAGTGCAGTGTATCCAGAGTATGGAGACCAGCCATTCCGTGAAGATTCAGAACGGACACTCAACAGATACTGGGGGTCATATGGTACGGATAAGATTGCTGCGGAGGATGCATTACTTGACAGAGTGAGTGATGCTTACATACTCAGACCACCATATATTTATGGACCTATGAACAATGTATACAGGGAGGCTTTTGTATTTGACTGCGCCAGGGCGGACAGGCCATTTTATCTGCCCGGAGATGGTGGAATGAAGCTGCAGTTCTTCCATGTGAAGGATCTCTGTATCCTGATGGAGAGAGTAATAGAGGAAAAGCCGGAGACTCATATCATGAATGTGGGAAATGTGGAGCAGGTCACTATAAAAGACTGGGTGACGATGTGTTACGCCTGCTTTGATAAGATCCCTGCGTTTGTAAATGTCAGTGAGGATATAGAACAGAGAAATTATTTCAGTTTTTATAACTATGAATATTATCTCGATGTGCAGCAGCAGAACAAAATATACCCGGAGACAATATCATTGGAAGATGGATTGAAAGAATGCGCAGAGTGGTATGTGGAAAATGAATCAGAAGTTGGGAAAAAGTCATATATGGAATATATAGACTGTAATTTAAAATAATGTACGTTGGTGCAGCGATATTGTAAATAATATGCATTTAGGGAGATCTGGAGCTTCGGCTCCGGATCTTTTTGTTTTGTCAAGAAAAAAACATCCCCCATCATATTCATAACGAGTATGATGGGGGATATTTTATGTCTACACTATATATAAATTACTTATTGTTGGCGTTGTCCTTCTCCTCGCGCTTCTGATCCATCATAGCACGAACCTTCATTGAAAGACCAAACAGGTTGATGAAACCTGAAGCATCTTTGTGATCGTAGAGGTCACCAGTTGTGAATGAAGCAAGGCTCTCTGAGTACAGAGTATAGTCTGATGTAGTACCAGCCTTGATGATGTTACCCTTGTAGAGCTTCATCTTTACATGACCAGTTACACGCTCCTCAGTCTTGGCAACAAATGCTGAAAGGCTCTCGCGGAGAGTGCAGAACCACTTGCCCTCGTATACAAGTGCTGCGAACTTTGTTCCGACAAGCTTCTTGTACTCCATAGTATCACGGTCAAGTGTGAGCTCCTCAAGCTGCTTGTGAGCCTCTGTGAGGATAGTTCCACCAGGTGTCTCGTATACACCACGTGACTTCATGCCGACAACACGGTTCTCAACGATATCGATGATACCAATACCGTGTTTTCCGCCGAGCTTGTTCAGCTCACGGATGATATCAGAAGTCTTCATCTTCTTGCCGTTGAGTGCTACAGGGTAGCCCTTCTCAAAGTCAAGGTCTATGTACTCAGGCTCATCAGGTGCCTTCTCAGGTGTAACTGAGAGAACCAAAAGATCATCGTAGTTTGGCTCATTTGCAGGATTCTCAAGCTCAAGACCCTCATGGCTGATGTGCCAGATGTTACGGTCACGGCTGTAAGAATGCTTTGCATCAAATGGAAGATCGATGCCGTGTGCCTTACAGAATGCGATCTCATCCTCACGTGACTGCATAGTCCACTCAGGCTGTCTCCATGTAGCGATAACCTTGATGTCCGGTGCAAGAGCTTTGATAGAAAGCTCAAAACGAAGCTGGTCGTTACCCTTACCTGTAGCTCCGTGGCAGATGGCAACAGCGCCTTCCTTACGTGCAACCTCAACAAGTTTCTTTGCAATGATAGGTCTTGCAAATGAAGTACCGAGAAGATACTTGTTCTCATATACAGCGTCAGCTTGAACTGTTGGCATGATGTACTCATCGCAGAGCTCATCTACAACATCGATGATGTAAAGCTTCTCAGCTCCTGAGTACTTTGCTCTCTCGTCAAGTCCCTCAAGCTCGCTCTCCTGACCTACATCTATACATGCACAGATAACATCGTATCCGTATGTCTCCTTTAACCATGGGATGATGGCAGTGGTATCAAGACCGCCTGAATAAGCCAGTACAACTTTTTCTTTAGCCATTTTAATAAATCCTCCTATAAATATAGTGTTTTGAAAAATTACTTTATAATATATTCCATTTTTCGCCTACATGAACTATACAACGCAAATGTATATTATGCAAGTGATTTTTCAAAATATCCATTAGATCAGCGTATAATATGCATGTAATTTATGCATGGATACATAGCTAAATGGCGGCGAAAACGTTGATAAACCGTATATTATTAGCGAATATGCAAATATTCAAAAAAACCATTGCATAATATACAAACAAAATGTATAATTATAAAAGTTTTGTATGAGGACTAACATATCGACTGATGAGTAAATGGAATATTCAGAGATTGAGCGGGCAGAATTAGATTGTCAGGAAACAAGTCGATCATTACCTATAATATACATGTAATATACATGCTGATTAGATGTGTAATATACATGCTGATGAGATGCATGTTGACGAGGCTGACTAAGTGGGTATACAATCAAACAGGATATGCCTTAAGACCAATTCGTGGGAATGGGAATATATATTATTATAGAAATGTACATTAACATGGTATATCCGTGTCGTTTTATAGAAAAATAAAATAAAGAATGAAAAATAATATATAAATTTTTACATATATATGGAGGCAGTTATGATTAAGGTAGGAATTATCGGATCAACAGGATACGCAGGACAGGAGATAGTAAGAATCCTTCTTGGACATAAGGAAGCGGAGATCGTATGGTACGGTTCAAGAAGCTTTATCGATCAGAAATATTATCAGGTATACGGCAATATGTTCCAGATCGTGGACGCAAAGTGTATGGATGACAATATGGATGAGCTTGCTTCAAAAGTAGACGTCATATTTACAGCCACACCACAGGGACTGTGCGGATCACTGGTGAATGAGGAGATTCTGTCAAAGGTGAAGATCATAGATCTCAGTGCAGATTTCAGAATAAAGGATGTCGCTACTTATGAGAAGTGGTACAAGATAGAGCACAAGAGCCCACAGTTTATTGACGAGGCTGTGTATGGTCTCTGTGAGATCAACAGGGAGGATATAAAGAAGTGCAGACTTCTTGCAAATCCGGGATGCTACACAACGTGTTCCATCCTTTCACTCTATCCACTGGTTAAGGAAGGTCTGGTTGATGCCAACTCCATCATCGTTGACGCCAAGTCCGGAACATCAGGTGCAGGAAGAGGCGCGAAGATTGCAAATCTCTACTGTGAGGTCAATGAGAGCATAAAGGCTTATGGTGTTACAACACACAGACATACCCCTGAGATAGAGGAGCAGCTTGGATATGCGAATGGCAGTCCGATAGTTATCAATTTTACACCACACCTTGTTCCTATGAACAGAGGAATACTTGTGACAGCATATGCCAACCTCAAAGAGAAGGTTGATTATGAGACAGTGAGAGCCGCATACGATAAGTACTATGCAAATGAGAGATTTATCAGGGTCCTCGACAAGGATGTATGTCCTGAGACAAGATGGGTAGAGGGCAGCAACTATGTGGATGTCAATTTCAAGATAGATGAGAGAACAAACAGAGTAATCGCCATGGGTGCACTTGACAATCTTGTAAAGGGTGCCGCTGGTCAGGCGGTACAGAACATGAACATAATGTTTGGATTTGACGAAGCAGAAGGACTTCGTATGGCTCCTGTATTCCCATAAAACGAAGAGTAACATATGTATGAAGATGCAGGCATATGCAAGAATTGTTTAGATATCTGATCAATAAGATATGCTTGAAGATACACTTGGAAATAAGGTGGTAGGATGAAGATAATTCCGGGAGGCGTGACAGCACCTATAGGCTTTAGGGCAGCGGGACTACATGTTGGAATAAGAAAAAATAAACTGAAAAAAGACATGGCACTTCTGGTGAGTGATGTTCCGGCTCATGTGGCAGGAGCATTTACACAGAACATGGTTCAGGCGGCACCGGTCATATACGACAGGCGGCTTTGCCAGAATGTGGGAATGTGCCAGGCACTGGTGGTGAACAGCGGTGTGGCAAATACCTGTACCGGAGAGCAGGGAATCCATGATGCGGAGGCTATGGCGGATCATGTAGGTAAGAGTCTTGGCATAGACCCGGACATGGTGGCGGTGGCTTCCACCGGAGTCATAGGAATGAGACTTCCGATGGATGTCATACAGAGAGGCATAGATATGCTGGTGCCAGAACTTTCATACTCGATAGATGCCGGAGCTGATGCGGCAGAGGCGATAAAAACGACGGATATCTATAAGAAGGAGATAGCCGTAACTTTAGAGATCAAAGGGCAGCAGATCACCATAGGAGGAATGTGCAAGGGGTCGGGAATGATAAATCCAAACCTCGGAACCGTACTCAGCTTCATCACGACTGATCTGAATATCAGCTCAGAGCTGTTAGGCAAGGTGCTGAAGTCAGATGTGGTCGATACATATAATATGGTGTCAGTGGACGGAGATATGTCCACCAACGACACTGTCATGATATTTGCAAATGGTATGGCGGGCAACGAGAAATTGCTGGAGACTGATGAAGACTTTCCTGCATTTGTCGAGGCTATAAGATATATCAACAGAGCATTTGTCAGAGCGATAGCATCGGACGGCGAAGGGGCTACCAAGATGTTTCAGGTGGACGTGTCGGGTATGCCTGATAAGGACAATGCAAGGCATCTGGCAAAGGCGATAGTAGCTTCCAATCTTGTAAAGTGTGCCATGTATGGTGCCGATGCCAATTGGGGCAGAATAGTATGTGCCATGGGACAGAGCGGAGTGAAATTCGACCCATACAGGGTAGATATAGAGATAGCCAGTGTGGCAGGACATCTGGAGATCGTAAAGCACGGAGTGACGACGGATTATGATGAGAAGGAAGCCAGTCACATACTCTCGGAGAAACAGATAAAGCTCAAGGCACATATGAATATGGGAGATGAGACTGCCACAGCCTGGGGGTGCGATCTCACATATGATTACATCAAGATCAACGCGGCTTATAGAAAATAATTCGTGTGGGACAGTTGAAAGTACATTGTAAATATACATCTATATCATAGGATAGAAGTTATAGAATGTTGACTATAGTCAATAATATGGCTGAGACTGAACGAGAACGATAAATAAATCAATAATCATAAAAATCATGAAATCCAAAAGATATATTTGAGGACAAAAAACATTTGGAGACAAAAGATATATTTTAAGACAGAAGATATAAATATAGAAGAAAGAAGGACAGAAAAAATGGTTATAGGTGATTACACAGTAGATCAGGTAATTGAGAAGGCACAGACACTGATAGAGGCTATGCCGTATATCAAGAAATTCCAGGGAAAGACAGTGGTTGTAAAGTACGGCGGAAGCGCCATGCTCGACGAGAATCTCAAATACAATGTCATAAAGGATGTTGCCATGCTGAAGCTTGTAGGTATGAAACCGGTCATCGTACACGGTGGTGGCAAGGAGATCAGCAAGTGGGTTGAGAAGGTTGGCAAGGAGGCAGAATTTATCAATGGTCTCCGTGTAACAGATGCAGAGACCATGGAGATTGCGGAGATGGTTCTCGGCAAGGTCAACAAGAGCCTTGTAAGCCTTATGCAGAAGATCGGACTTAAGGCTGTCGGAATCAGTGGCAAGGACGGTGGTATGTTTACAGTCAAGAAGAAGTTCCCTGGTGGCAAGGATATAGGCTATGTGGGAGAGATAACAAAGGTTGATACATCACTGCTCACATCGCTCATCGAGGACGATTTCATTCCTGTTATCGCACCTATAGGTGTGGATGAGAATTATGAGGATTACAACATCAATGCGGATGACGCAGCATGTGCAGTTGCCACAGCACTTGAGGCAGAGAAACTCGTATTCCTCACAGATATCGAGGGAGTATTTATTGATCCTACAGATAAATCAACCCTTATATCAGAGATGGATATCCATGAGGCTAAGGAGATTATAGAGAAGGGTGTTGTCGGCGGCGGTATGCTTCCAAAGCTGAACAACTGTATCTCAGCCATGGAGAACGGAGTTTCAAGAGTGCATATCCTCGATGGACGTCTCCAGCACTGCCTGCTTCTTGAGTTCTTCACTCAGAAGGGTATCGGAACTGCTATTTTAAAAGAGCCTTTATTTTAAAAGGTCTTTTATTTAAAAAGAGATTTTATTCAAAAAGGTAATATTGGGATAGGCAAAATATGAAATACAGTATAGTGCAAGAGTGTTGATTGCACTTCAAAAAGACAGTATGTGATCATCTATGATGAATCGAACTGAATGTTCCTGGTTAATGGTGCAGAATGTATGATTTGAAAGGTGATTACATACTGTTTTTATTATATGAAAGACCCAAATAAATGTAAAACAATCGCATATATATTTATATTGTAAAAAGTATCAATGAACGGAGGATAAAAAGCCATATTTGTGAAAAAAGTAACAAAAATGAAATATAATAGAAATATATTGTTGTAAATTAGATGGCGGTTAGATACAATGAAGCTGTGTAACTTTGTGCAGACACAGGAGGTGTCGGCATGGTTAATAAAATTATTAGACAGCTTGCGTGCATATGTGTGTTTATTTTCGGGATGACGTGTGTTGGATGTAGTCCTGAAAAGTTGGTTGTGAGCAACGTGCAGGAGTCAGATGTCAATTCAGATGATACTGAAAGTTCTGCCACAACAGGAAAAGATACAGATATTGGAGAGGATGCTGACAGCAGTGAAAGTATACTGGATGAAGCATATTCCGAGAGGGAAGACAGTGAACTGGCGGTGTACGTATGTGGTGCAGTAAAGAAATCAGGAGTATATGAACTGCCGTCTGGCGCAAGAATCAATGATGCTCTTGAATCTGCTGGAGGATTCGCTGATGATGCAGATACAGATGCGGTGAATCTTGCTGACAGGCTGCAGGATGGACAGCGTATATATTTCCCATATGAGGGCGAGGCGGCTGAGTATTATGGAGATCAGACCTCTTCGGATCCCGATGTGGCTGATATTGGGAGTGGCCTTGTAAATATCAATACTGCGGATGTATCAGGCCTTATGGAGCTTCCTGGCATAGGACAGACGAGGGCTCAGAGTATAGTTGATTACAGACAGACATATGGCAGATTTGACAGCAAGGAAGATCTGAAAAATGTAAGCGGTATAGGAGACAGCATATATGACGGTCTGGAGGAATATATAACAGTAGAGTAGATGATGATCGGAGGAAGGAACAGTTATGAAAAAGGTTCTGGTTGTTGATGATGAAAAGTTGATTGTCAAGGGATTGAAGTTCAGCCTTGAACAGGATGATATGGAAGTTGATACTGCGTATGATGGCGGAGAGGCTATAGATAAGATAAAGAACAACGATTATGATATTGTTCTTCTTGATATAATGATACCGGTATATACAGGTATAGAAGTGTGCCAGATGGTCAGGGAGTTTTCGAGTGTTCCGATTATCATGCTCACGGCCAAAGGAGAAGATATGGACAAGATAATGGGGCTTGAGTATGGCGCAGATGACTATATAACTAAACCGTTCAATATACTTGAGGTGAAAGCTAGAATTAAGGCTATACTCCGCAGGAGCAACAGAAAGCAGGCTCCGGCAAAACCTTCAAATGTCATGGAGATAAACGGTATGAAGGTAGAGCTTGACAGCAGAAGAGTGTTTGTTGGTGGCAATGAGCTCAATCTCACGGCCAAGGAATTTGATCTTCTGGAGCTTTTGATGGCTCATCCGAATAAGGTTTATTCAAGAAATGAACTTCTGAGTACTATCTGGGGTGATTCATATCCAGGAGATGCCAGAACGGTGGATGTACATGTCAGGAGACTCAGAGAAAAGATAGAGAACAATCCGGGCGAGCCTGTATATATTCACACAAAATGGGGAGTAGGATATTACTTCAAGGGTTGATATGAAGAGAACTAATAATAAAGATGTTGAGTCGGAAGAACTCAGAGAACAACAGAATACAGCCGTGAAGTCAAAGAAAAAATTCAGGGTCAGCCAGAGGTTTATCGTATCTATCATGGTAGTCCTCAGCATTGCGATATTATCGTATGTGGTGTTGTGGGCGTTAGTCAGAACGGAGATAGTCAGAAACAACCGGAATTTTGACAAACATATATCTGAATGTGCGGACTATGTTGGCTATGTGGTCAACAGGTACAATTCAGATGGTGATGAGAATAAAGCCGTGGGCGAGATAAAGACCATGGCTTATTCACTGTCAGGACGTATATTAGTGGTAGATACTGGATACAGGGTATTATTTGATTCATATGGCAAAGATGATGGCAGGTATGTCATTGATGATGGGATATTTGACGTGATGAACGGCGAGAAAGACGGGCTGGTATATGATCTGGATGATGTGTATAAGAAGATAATTCCAGTGATAAATGGCGAGGGATATACCGATGCGGTTGCAGTTATGGCTGTTCCCAAAGAGGCTATTTCAGCAAGTCAGACGCATATGATGACAAGTGCCACATACCTGTTGGCTATAGCACTTATACTTGGGCTTGTAGCAGCATTTTTCATTGCAAAGCTTTCAGTCAGAGATGTGAACAGCGTGCGTGTAAAGATTGAAGGCATGAAGGGCGGAAGCCTTGAGCAGATGAGCCAGGATGGAATGTTCCGTGAGACTAGAGAGCTCACGAAAGATATAAATGACATATTTAACAAAGCGCAGCTTCTTGAGGAGTCACGTCAGGAATTCGTGTCAAATGTGTCGCATGAACTTAAAACACCTATCACATCCATGAAGGTGCTCTCTGAATCCCTTCTCACACAGGACAATGTGCCGGCTGAGATGTACAGAGAGTTCATGGAGGATATAGTTCAGGAGATAGACAGGGAGGCCGAGATCATCAGTGATCTTCTGACACTTGTCAAGACGGATAAGGGACCTGACAGTCTTAACAGAGAGAGCGTGGACATGAATGAGTTCATGGAGCTGATATTGAAGAGACTTAAGCCTCTTGCGGAGAAGAGAAGCATAGATCTGTCATTTGAGAGTTTCAGGGATATTCATGCGAATATTGATAAAGTGAAGTTCACTCTTGCAATCTCCAATCTGATAGAGAATGGTATAAAATACAATATTGATGGTGGATGGATCAAGGTATCACTGAATGCAGATCACAGGAACTTCTATATAAAAGTGGCAGATTCGGGAGTTGGTATTCCTGAGGATTGTATAAACCATATATTTGAAAGATTTTACAGGGTTGATAAAGCGAGAAGCCGTGATACCGGAGGAACAGGTCTCGGCCTTGCCATAACCAAGAATATTATTATTCTGCACAAGGGTACGATAAATGTATATAGTGAGCCGGGAAAAGGAACGACATTTACGGTGAAGATACCTATCGATCTACAGCAGTGAAAGGGTTGCTATGTTGGATAAGATAAAAAGAATACTGGTGATTGTCATGTGCGTGTGTATGATGATGGCTGTGACCGGCTGCGGTGAAGATTCGGTTCAGGGCAATTCAGATTTTACAAGTTTGAAGTCAGGTGAATATCTACTGTACTATGTAAATTCGGACTTTACAGGCTACATACCGAAGAAGATAAAACTGGACAAGATGTCTTCCACAGAGAATGTCATAGATATGATCATGGCTGACCTGATGGAGGGGAATGGTTCTGATTCGGTTATGCCGGTGCCGCATGGAATGACTTATCAGAGATATACATTTGACGGAAAAGGCACGCTTAACCTCATATTCAGCGTTGACTGGGAGATGACAAACTCATATTCGATGGTTCTCAGTAAAGCTGCATTTGTGAAGACGCTGTGTCAGGTTGACTCCGTTGATACAGTTATATTTGAGATGGTGGATCTTGTAAATGAATCAAATGTTGTGAAAGAGAAACTTACAGAGGATTCATTTGCGGATATGAATGACATCATGAATTCTGAGATAGAGACAAAGATATATCTGCCGGACAGTACAGGACAGCATCTTGTTGAGAGAACGGTCATACTTGATTATTCCTCAGCTGAGACTCTTGAGGAACAGGTTATGGATTGTCTGAAGACAAATTACGATGGGACTGTGATCCCATTCAATTCAAATACTGTTGTAAAGAGTGTGGAGACAGCGGAGGGGGAATGTACAGTGACATTCAACGAAGCTTTTGTTCAGGGAACGGACGGAGTGGATGATGAGATACTTATATATTCCATAGTTGATTCTCTGGCAAGACTGGAGAGTGTTGACTCTGTGAAGATAGTGGCCGCAAATACAAACGATAGGCTGAATAGTATTGATCTCAGCAAGAATTTTACAGTGAATTATTCTTATGTACAGGCAGATTAGATGAATTAGGAGGACAATAAAATAAAAAGACCGTTATTCTGGATAGCAGTTTGCTTTGCGCTTGGAGAGGCGTATGCATTGGTGACTGGACATTCAGTTATAGTGGCAGGTCTTATTATCATGGCTGCACCGGTTTTATCAGTGTCATTTGGTAAAAGGGGGGCAGCTTCTTTTTATATGTCAGCGGTCGTGGCTATATTTATTATGGTGGCTGTGATCGGTTATATGAATGTGGCCAGACTTCAAAGACAAATGAACTTTGCAGAATATCTGGCTGAGAAAACAGAAGGTAATGTGTGGTGTACTGTCAGCGATATCAGGGATAGCGGGCAGGGATGGCAGGTATATGTGAGCGCCAGCCGGATAGAAATGGAAGTAGCCGGGTCCATATATACATATACAGGCAAAATGAAAGTACTGTTGTACATGGATGATGTAGATAAGCTTATGGTTGGCAAAAGGCTGGAGCTGGGTGCTGATCTTGCCAGACCTGATGAAGCGACTAATCCGGGGGAATTTGATGCCAGGAAATATTATGCTAATAAAGGGATATATATAATTGGCAATGACGTGGTTATAAAAAGTTTGGGGGACAGATACAGTCTGATCCGGCATATGCTGTATGAGTTCAGAATCAAGGCGGGAAAGGCGCTGGAAAAATGTTTTTCAGATGCTGATTCATCAGTGGTCAAGGCTATGCTTCTCGGTGACAAATCGGGGATGGATAAAGATACGAAGAGACTTTTTCAGGTGAATGGAATTGCGCATATTCTTGCAATATCCGGTGTTCATATAGCAATTATTGGAATGACGCTGTTCAAACTTTTGCGCCGACTTGTTGGATCGTATGTCGTGTCGGGAGTTACAGCTATGACTGTTGTTTTGCTGTATGGTATGATGACGGGAATGGCGAGCTCGACTTTCAGGGCGGCGATCATGATGATGGTTTCGATGACCGGACAGATGTATGGCAGGAGCTCAGATATGCTTACATCTGCAGGTGTGGCATTTATCATACAGGTACTTGTCGATCCGGGAATTGTTCTCGATGCAGGTTTTCAATTGTCATTTGCCGCTGTGTGCGGTATGGCAGTGTTTTTGCCGCTCCTTAAAAGTCTGGTGCGTATCAAAAGCAGATTACTGGATGGTATATTGGTAAGTCTTGCAGCATCGCTGGCGACGACTCCGCTTATCATTTATTATTTTTATCAGTTCCCACCGTATTCAATATTGCTAAATATTGTTGTGGTTCCGCTTGTTTCATTTATCTTGTTTGTGAGCATTGCAGTCATAGGAATGTGCATGGTATCTGCCGGGGCTGGCATGTATGTAGCAGTACCTGTTGGATGGATACTTGATTTTTATAGATTGTTATGCAGGACTATGACATACATCCCCGGGTATAGTATAAATACAGGTGGGATATCTGCCGCGATGATGTGTGTATATTATGCCGCAATATTGCTTGTACTGCAGCTGTTGTCGCTGGCCTTTGCGGGGCAAGGTATCTGCCGTGATGAACGTAAATGGGAAAAAATATTGCCGCAGTGTGTGATACATATTTTCAGAAAAACATGTATTAGAAGAGTCATATGTGTATCACTTTCAATTGGATGTGTTCTGGCTGGATGTATATATGAGTATAAATCCTTAGATCGGTCATTTAAGGTGGTATTTATGGATGTCGGACAGGGGGATGGTATACTGATACGTTCTGGAATGGGAATGAACATATTGATAGATGGCGGATCTTCGGACAACAGACAGGTTGGAGAATATGTCATGTCTCCGGTGATCAAATATTTTGGAGCGGCGCATATTGACTATGCATTTGTGACACATGGGGATATGGATCATATGTCGGGAGTGGAATATCTTCTTGAGACAGATGACACTGGAATAGTCATTGAAAATCTTGTCCTGCCAAGGTATGGTGCGATGGAAAAACTGGATGATCTGGCCGATTTGGCTGTATCAAAAGGTGTAAATGTTGTATATGTGGAGACCGGTTCACAGATATATTGTGGCTATGATATGGTAAATATGCAGCTTAATGTCTTGCATCCTGGAGCTGCAACTGATATAACAGACACAAATGACCTTTCGGCAGTGATGATGCTGGAATATTGCGGGGAGAAGATACTGTTCATGGGCGATGCCGGTTTTGACGGTGAGAGTGAGCTGTTGGCGTCTGGTGCGGACGTTGATGCTGACATTCTGAAAGTGGGGCATCACGGCAGCAGATATTCCAGTGGTGAGGACTTTTTAAGCAGAGTATCTCCTTCATATGCGATCATATCAGCCGGCAGGGATAACAGATACGGACATCCACATGAGGATGCGTTGAAAAGAATTGAGGACTGTGGAGCACGTACCTTGAATACAATAGATAGTGGAGCTGTATGCGTCACTATAGAGCCTGGAGGGGCGAAGATAGAGAGATACAGATAAAAACAACATAGGAAGGATGATGAAGTATGACAAAAAAACTAAAATGCCTGCTTGAATTTGTAATGCTGACCCTTGGAGCTGTTATTGCTGCATTTGCTATCGAGGAATTTCTTGTTCCAAATACCATTCTTGACGGGGGCGTCATTGGTATAGGAATTATGATCAATAATCTGACTGGGGTATCACTCAGTATTCTCACAATCGTTTTAAATGTTCCATTTCTTATTATAGGATCCAGACAGCTTGGCCGTATATTCATAGTTAAGGCTGGATATTCCATGGCTGTGTTTTCCGTATTTGTTGAGATATTTAAGCCACTTGAAAATGCAACCTCAGAGACTATTCTTGCCGTGTGTTTCGGCGGCGTGATACTTGGACTTGGTGTTGGAATAATCATCAAATTTGGCGGATGTCTTGATGGAACAGAGACTGTGGCAATCATGCTGAATAAGAAGAAAGACTGGCCGGTTGGGAGGCTGGTACTTGGGATGAATCTCATTATATACTCTATAGCAGGATTGGTGTTTGGACTCGACAGAGCCATGTACAGTCTGCTTACATACTTTATAACTTCAAAGGTACTTGATATGGTTGAATCCGGCTTAGAGCAGGCAAAGGCAGCCATGATCATAACGGATGATGCCAGAGAGGTAGCTGACAAGATATACAAGCAGCTCGGCAGAACCGTAACTATCATGCAGGGAAAAGGCATGATAAGTGGCAACAAGACAGTGTTGTACTGTGTTCTCACAAGATTTGAGATAGGAGAACTCAAGAATATTATAAAGTCGATTGATTCATCTGCTTTTGTGACTGTGACTGATGTGGCAGAGATTATAGGTAATCATATCAAGGACAACGAGTACAAGGAGATGCTTGAGAAGATAGAGGAGAAAGAAGAACCGTTAAACAGCGTCCCTGAGCATGAGAGTATGAAGGACTTTGATGGGCTTAGGAAGTCTTAGATAAAGATAATAAGATTGGAATTGCGGTTTTGAACAAGACAGAGAAGTGTTTTATGTTTAGAATAAAAAGTTCTGTGTAATTGTTTAAATAAAAAATCCTGTGAGATATGTAGAGAAGATTATCTGCTCATACATACTCCGCAGGATTTTGTTGTTTATGTCTGTATAAGAATTCTAAATGCTCTCAATAAATGCCTTGTGGATTCTGTAATCGCTGTCAAGCTCTGGATGGAAAGACAGAGCAAACTGCCTGCCATACTTAACTGCCACGATCTTGTCATCTACTGTTGCCAGAACATCGACATCAGGAGTGACTTCAGCCACATAAGGTGCACGGATGAAGGTCATAGGAACCTCACCGATTCCCTTGAGATCTGATACGGTGTGGAAGCTTCCAAGCTGTCTTCCGTAGGCATTTCTCTTTACTGTGACAGGGAGTGTGCCAAGGTGTACAGTGTCATCACCTTCGATGTGCTGGGCCAGAAGAATCAGTCCTGCGCATGTGGCGAGGACCGGCATACCGCCTTCAATCTGAGATTTTATAGTGTCAAACATATCACTGTCTCTGAGAAGTTTTCCCTGGACTGTGCTCTCGCCGCCAGGAAGGATCAGAGCGTCATAAGGCTTGTTCAGATCTCCGGCGTTTCTGAGTTCTACGCATGATATGCCGAGCTCGGAAAGTACATGTTCATGTTCTGCGAAAGCTCCCTGTACTGCCAATACACCAACCTGCATATTACTTACCCCTTTCTGCCATGAGGATTGCAATTTCCTGTTCGTTGATACCAACCATAGCCTCGCCAAGTCCCTCTGAAAGCTTAGCGACGAGATCTGCATCATTGTAGTTTGTTGTTGCCTGAACGATGGCGGCAGCACGCTTAGCAGGATCTCCTGACTTGAAGATGCCTGAACCTACGAATACACCCTCGGCACCGAGCTGCATCATGAGAGCTGCGTCTGCTGGAGTTGCAACACCGCCGGCTGCAAAGTTTACAACTGGGAGACGATGATTCTCATGTACATACTGAACGAGATCGTAAGGAACCTCAAGTTTCTTAGCTGCTTCGTACAGTTCATCTGTTCTCATGCTAACGATCTCAGCTATCTGGCTGTTCATCTTTCTCATATGTCTTACTGCCTGAACGATATCACCTGTACCAGGCTCGCCCTTAGTTCTGATCATTGAAGCGCCCTCGTTGATCCTTCTGAGAGCCTCACCGAGATCCTTGGCACCACATACAAATGGAACCTTGAACTGTCTCTTGTCGATGTGATATACGTCATCTGCTGGTGAGAGGACTTCACTCTCATCGATGTAATCGATCTCAATGGCCTGAAGGATCTGAGCCTCTGCAAAATGTCCGATACGACACTTAGCCATAACAGGAATTGACACGGCGTTCTGGATTCCCTTGATCATCTGTGGGTCACTCATACGTGACACACCACCTGCAGCTCTGATATCTGCTGGAATTCTCTCGAGTGCCATAACTGCACATGCGCCGGCTGCCTCTGCGATCTTAGCCTGCTCAGGTGTTGTAACATCCATGATAACTCCGCCCTTAAGCATCTGTGCAAGTTCCTTATTTAACTTATATCTTTCTGTTGTCTCCATGTTGAACCTCCGTTATAATTAGATTTGTGTTTATTGGTGTGAGTATACATAGCTCACAATCTGTAGGTGATTATAAAACTAAAGTGACATTATAGAAATAATCAATATGTGATTATAAAAACAGGTCAGAATGATGCTGGCATTATCAAAGAAAGATGAAAAACAGGTCAGAATGGCACCGATATTATCAAAAAAAGATGAAAAAACAGGTCAGATTCATGATATAAAGCATAATCATGTTAAAAAATGATATTATATCTGTAAAATGATATTGTGAGATGCAGGATGGCGTGTGGCAGACATCTATGTATGGATGCTGTAAATTGTGCGTTTATATAGAACTTGGTGAAGGAGATAAGAAATGGCTGCAACAAAGAAAAAAGAGAAAAAGAACGCGATGGCGGTCATAAATCAACATATAAAGTCAGGGGAATTTGCAAAGATATATCTTTTGTACGGAGAGGAGAGATATCTCGTAAACCAGTACCGGGATAAGCTGCTTGAGGCACTAACTGACAAAGATGATAATCTGAATTTTATGAAATTTGCAGGCAGTGGAGTTGATACGTCTGAACTTCTTGCATTTTGCAACGAGATGCCATTTTTTGCGGACAGAAGAGTCGTACTTGTGGAGAACAGTGGCTTGTTCAAGAGCAGTAACGAGGATTTCGCAAAAAAACTTGTGGAGATAGAAGATACATCCATTGCAATATTTGTGGAGATGGATGTGGACAGCAGATATAAGCTCTTCAAGGCAGTTGATAAGGAAGGCGAGGCACTTGAGTTTACAACTCCGGATGAAAAGATGATGGTCACATGGGTTAAGTCCATGTTCAAGAATGAGAATATTGCAACCACTGACACTGCCGTATACAAGATCATTGAGGCAGCTCATATGGATATGAACTGTATCAAGAATGAGGTTGACAAGATGATTAGTTTTGCAGGTGATACAAAGCAGGTCAGTGAGCATGATGTGGATATGCTCTGCAGTCAGGACGCCGAGAGCAAGGTATATCAGATGATAGACTTCATAATCGCAAAGCAGAAAGATAAAGCGAGCCGTATGTATCACGACCTTCTGGAAAATAAGGAATCCGCAATCATGATAAATGCCTGTATCATGCGTCAGTTCAACAAGCTGCTCCTTGTGAAACTAGCGCTTGCAGATTCGGCCCCGGATGCAAACCTTGCAAAGATTGCAGGCTGCCCGGTCTGGGCAGTGAAAAACTATAAGGCACAATGCAAAGGGTACACCAAGAACCGTCTCAAGGATATTGTAGAAGAATGTCAGGATATGGATTATAAGCTTAAGACAGGTCAGGTGATGGATAACGCCGCCATGGAAGTAATGATCGTGGAATTGTGTGAAGGATAGAAATATTGGTATGTTGATATGTATATACAGTTATGCGTATGTGGTTCAGCAAATTATATTTTATAAAAGAAATAATCAATATATTGTCTAATCAACCGGAAGCGTAGTCTGAATGAAGTCAGGCAGAATTGAATATATAGGATACAAATATTATAATAAAAGACAGAAAACCCTTGATAGTCTTATGGGGCTATCAAGGGTTTTCTGTTTTATAAAATTAAATATTAGGAATTATGCGGTGGTTTGTGGGCAAATCCGCGGGCATACAGAAGAAAGCGATCTTTGTCAGATTTAGACAGATCATTGTAAAGCTTCAACAATTCCTGCTCGTCCTCGGATACTTCCACAAAAGGAATCTCATCACTGTGATTATCTGAAAAGAAATCAGACATGGTGATGTTCATGCCAGCACATATCTTTTCTAATGTTGGAATGGTCGGCTGTGTGTTCTTAAGGAACATCGAATTGAGCGAAGAATAAGGAATATCTGCTTCCTTCGCCAATTTGTAAATTGACCAGTTCCTCAGTTTCATATAGTAATTTATTTTTTTCAATATAGGATTCATGCTCATATTAACACCTCTTATAAATATATTTTATTTTATGTGAGCATAGAAGTCAGATGATAAAAAACGTTGCATATAAAATGCTGTGTAACGTGTTGCCGTTGTAGTGGGCAGAATTATAGAAATTATATGTGATTTTAAGAGAAGTTGGTGCTGTAAATATGTTAAGTGATAGTATGATAAATGGATAATGTAAATTATGTGGGGGTATTATATTTTGGTGCAGACTATAGGATCAGATAATACCGGCTTGGGGTCATATAGTTTGTATCTTGTTACAAAAACAGGAAAACGATAAAGGCATTGGCCAGAAATGTTGGGGAAAGAGGAGGTAGGTAAAAAATATTATTACATATAATTAATATTTGAACGAAATCACTCTTAATTATACGGCATGGATAGTTATATATCGATAGGGTATGTTCAATAGTGATTACTATATAAGACTTGAAAGGACTTATACGTTTCGTATAGGTTCTTTTTTCTTGCGTTTTTGTATAATTTTAGGGCTTTTTAGACACGTTGACTACGGCATCTCAAAATGTTAATGTTGCAAATATCAGATGTGCATATCTAAGAAATAGCTGACATATGGCAGCTATATATCTGGCGGGAAATCAGCATTACTTAATACAATTATCAGGAGGAACTATGCCTATGACAGAAAAAGTAGATATAAGCACATTATTTAAGAGAAAAGACAGAGAAAGAGTGGTATGTGAACTCAAACAGGATCCAGAGGTGTATGGAAGATACAGATGTCTCACGGATGACCTGAAGGAGCGGTTGACAGGATTTCTGTGTGGTACAAGAACACTGCCACTTACATATGATCCTTTTTTTAAGAAACTGTTCAATCCGGATGCATATCCAGAGAGACTGTCGGAATTTATAAGCAGCGTGATCGGAAGAAAAGTGAAAGTAAAATATATCCTTCCAGCAGAGGAAAGCTTGTTACAAGGAACTTCGCTTCTCATAATGGATATAGTAGTTGAACTTGAAGATGGCTCGATTGCCAATGTAGAGATACAGAAGATATCCTATCTTTTCCCGGCGCAGAGGATGTCTTGCTATTCCGCAGACCTTCTCCTGCGTCAGTACAGCAGAGTAAGGGAGCAGAAAGGAAAGAAATTCACATATAGTGATCTTAAAAAAGTATATACGATAATCATATTTGAACAGAGTCCTGCAGAGCTCCTCAGAAAAGAACATAAAGACACCTATGTCCATCATGGAACAACAATATTTGACACCGGAATTAAGATGAATATGCTCCAGGATTACTACCTGATAGCGCTTGACGTATTCGATAAAAGTTACTATTCTAAAGATAAGAAGGTTATAAATGAGTTAAACGGATGGCTTGCCCTGTTATCAGTTGACAGTACTGACAGATTGAATGAGCTGGTGACGGATTACCCTTATCTGGAGAGTGTGTTTGTGGATATGGCAGGTTATCTGGACAAACCTGCGGAGGTGGTCAATATGTTTTCGGAAGCGCTTAAAATACTTGATGAGAATACGGTACACTACATGATAGAGGAGATGCAGAAGCAGATAGATGAGGATAAGGAAGCTATAGCGGAGAAGGATAGTGTTATAGCAGAGAAGACAGTTCTTCTTGACAAGAGCAATGCAGAGCTGGCAAATGCGCTGGCAGAGATAAATCGGCTTAAGAAACAGTTGCAGGAAGATAGCTGATTTTATGTGTACATAAATTGTAAAAACAGAAAGAATATGTAAAAAATACAGAAGGACAGTAGAGATAGAAACCCCATTGGAATTATGAGAACATATTATTCCAATGGGGTTTTCTATTTGTGGCTTAATCTATAATTGTCAAAATTTCATTTATTACATTGTAAAGCTTCTTTTGCGTGCGGGCTGACTGGTACTCTATCAGTCGGTAGGCTTTCAAGGCATATGTTTCTTCGTAGTCGTCTGTCACGAGTTCAAAGTCATGAAAAAAATCTGTAAGTGACATATCGAGACCTCGGGTTATCTTGTAAATAGTTTCGATAGATGGGGTCTTTTCACCTCGTTCTAATTGACCTATATATGACGGATGTAAGCTGCTTATTTCAGATAGCTTTTCCTGGCTGATCTTTTTTTCAGTTCTATAGTAGCGTATTCTTGCGCCGACTTCCTGGGTTATGTCCATGTAAAACTCCGTTCCTCTGCCTGAATTGGCAGTGTGTAAATAGTGAAAGCTCATTTGATTCGTAAACGATTAATTGTTAATAAGTTTACGTATAAAGTTAGACTATCAGTACATAAATGGAATGACTATATACTACTGTGACTGAATTAAAATGACATACACTATAGATTTACTTAGGACATAATAATGACTAAAGATAATTTATAGAATGTAGTAGCCATCAAAATCAGAAAATTGAAATAGATATATATGATTTTCAACAAAAATATTTTGTGAATAATGCACATAAACATTGATATTTGCAAGATAGACAATAGATGAATATGGCATGATTATACACTATTGACATGAATATTTGTAAATATATACTATAATTATAGATGCGAGCACGCAGTGACTATAAGCGTTTTAAGATGCGAAAAATGAGAGGAGGACAATAAAATGAAAATAGTGACTGCTATATGAGATATGATCCAACTGTATGCTGAATTAGCATATGAAAATTTATAATGAGGAGGAATAAGATGAAGTTTTATGAAAAAGGTAAAGACTTTATTTCTGAACGAAGAAAGCGATGGATAAGTCTGATTATGGTGGCTGTAATGATCGTTACGCTTGTGCCTTTCGTTCCATGTAGTGAAAAAACGACAGTATATGCAGCATTATCTGCATATAACAGGTTAAACCGGAATGTTGCAATGACAGGTAATGCGGCTGTAGATATTGTTAATATTGCTTGCGCACAAGCAAATAGAACTGGTGATGATTTAGGATATAGTATTGAATGGTGTGCACAGTTTGTAATTGATTGCGCAAGGGCTGCTGGTTGCTCGCAGTATATTGGAAATTCTCCTGGCGTACCTACGTTTTATAGTCAGGTACTTGGTAAAGGTGGAAAAGTTGTGTCTTATTCACAGGTAAAAGCTGGTGATCTGGCATTCACAGGAAATTTAGGGCATGTCGAGATAGTTCACAATGTTATTGGTGGAAAAATATATACAGTTGGAGGAAACACGGGAAGTCTTAATTTACATAATGCAAAAGTTACTGTTAGAGATGACAGAAATAGACGCAATGATCTTGTAAAGTTTTTAAGACCAGCATATGGAAACACTACAGTTGTGGAGGCTGTTTCGAATCCAGATGCACATTCAGTACCAACTCAGAATTTATATAGGGGTTCAAGGGGAGATAGTGTTTCGTGGGTACAGTCTATTTGTAATAGATTATTAGGCTCGTCACTCGATGTAGATGGACAATACGGCTCAGATACAGTAAATGCTGTTAAGGCTTTTCAGCGTAAATATGGTCTGGCGGCAGATGGTATAGTTGGACCACAGACTAGAAATAAGATGATAGAGGCATGGAATGCAACGAAGGTTGTTAATGCTTCCTATATATCAATCAGTTCAACAAACATGAATCTTACAATAGGTTATAATGAGCAACTGTCAACTTCTATAGAGCCGTCAAATACAACTGACAAATCAATAAGATGGTCAAGTTCAAATAGTAGTGTTGCGACAGTTAACAATGGTGTGGTAAGTGGTGTTAATGAAGGAACTGCAGATATCACGGCATCTACGGTAAATGGAAAGACAGCAACATGTAAAGTTCATGTATATAAGGAAAAAGTTATAAGGTTCCTTGATTATGATGGCAGCGTACTTAGTCAGCAGAAGTTAAAGTACGGTAGTAGTGCAACTGCTCCAGAGAATCCTCAGAGAACAGGATATACATTCAAGGGCTGGGATGGCACATATCAGAATGTTACGAAGGATGCAGATATTCAGGCGATATATAGCAAGAATGTATACAATGTAACATTCATGGAGACAAATGGTATCAAAATAGGAGATACACAGAGAATTGAATATCAGGAATCTGCCACAGCGCCAGATGAGAGTATGCTCTCAATTCCTGATGGATATGTATTTGAAGGCTGGAGTGAGACGTTTGATTGTATAACATCAGATATGACAATATATCCGGTATATAAGTGGGCTGATGAAGAACTCCCGCTTGTTGTTTCAGCTGATGAGAATTCATGTATTTCAAATACAGATGAGGGTACATACACTCTTAATTTTACGATATCAAATCACTCTGAAACAAAGAGAAAAGCCCGTGTAATGACATATATGGTTACAAAATCAGGCAAGATGGTTGCACAGGGGGAGACAAGAACAGTTAAAATACCAGCAGCGAAGGATGGCGTGGATGGCAGTCTCGCAATAAACGATATGTATGTAGTTTGTGATAAGGCTGCAGATATGGTTAGAGTTGTGGTTTTAGATGACTATGAGTCTGCTGTCCCTCTTGCTGAGATAAAAGATATAAAAGTTCAGGCAGAAGGATACGGTGAATGGGCTGATGGAGATCCTGACAGTATTGACAAGGTTAGTCAGACACGAACATTGTATCGCTCCAAAAAAGTAAACTACACTACATCAGAATCAAGTAGTAAAGACGGTTGGACAAAATATAATCAGACATCCCAGACAACTTATCATGGGGCAGGAGATTCAAACTGGTTCGGTCAGGGAAGAGACAGTAATGCACCTGGTAAGGATAATGCAATAAGAACCTGGGCTGTGGCGAAGGCTCGTACACAGTATGCTCCAGGTCATTTTACTTACCCACAGCAGGTTATAAATATCAATACGTATGGCGGGGATAGTTATAAGAGTCAGGTAAAGTGGGTTCAGACATGTCTTTGCAGATTAGGATATTACACAGATATAGATGGTGCATTTGGATACAATACAAGAGCAGTAACTATGAACTTCCAGAGAGATAAAGGACTTACTGTTGATGGACAGGTTGGAAATGTAACAGCAGCAAAGCTTGCCAATTGTGTAGAAGAACAGTTCAATAGCGATTACGATTATTGGTATGAGACCAAGGTGGCTGATACAAAGTATACATATTATTTTTATCAGGAAGATAGTAATTGGTCTGAGTGGCAGGATACACCTATTTCGGGTGATACTTCAATAAATCCAGGAACAACTAAGATTTTGGTTGAAAGCAAAAACCAGTACAGATATAAGATAGAACTCCCAGAAGCTGATGCAAGCGGCGATGTGCTTACACCTGAGTGCAAACTTCCAGATGATGCTATAGGACTTGCTGGAAAGAGCGCAGTGGCTATAGTATTCAAGAATAAAGTTAGTCAGATATCGGAAGACAATGTTGAATATATAGGAGATACAATGATAGGTTCCGATGGATCGATTAACCTTTCATTTATACCTAGAGAGGCTGTGTCCTACGAAGGTACTGGTGATTATACGGTTGTTTTAGGTGTGAAAGGTACAAGTAATTATGTTAAGGTTGGCACTATAGAGGCACCTAAACCAGAATATAATGTAACATTTGTTGATATGGATGGAAAGGCTATAGCTGTTGGAATTGATACAGTTCAAAAGATTTCAGAAGGCGAAAGTGCGGTTGTTCCAGATGCTCCGGTGAAGAATGGTTACAGATTCATAGGCTGGGATTTGGGGGCAACAAATATTCATGCTGACACAACCATAACAGCACAATATGTAAAGGATAGTTATACGATTACATATGTTGATTGGGAGAATAGGAAAATAGATACTGCAGAAGCTGAATATGGTGATTATCTATCTGTTCCAGAGGATCCTAAGGCTGTGGATGGTCTGGAATTTAAGGGCTGGATGATAAATGGTGACAAGAACAATGTGATTACAAGTCTTTCCTCTAAGGAAGGCGGAACAGACAAGAAAACAAAGGGAATTCAGGTAAAGGCAAATATGCTGTGTGAAGCAGTATATGAAGTACCTGTGCATAACGTAAAGTTTGTAGATGCAGAAGGAAATGTAATAGATGAACAGGAAGTAAAACATGGTGATCCAGCTATGGCGCCAGGTGTAGCTCCTCGCAAAGATGATATTGTGGAAGGAACAGATGATTTGCTTACGTATGAGGAAATAGCAAAGGGAGATAACAAGGTTATTCCAGAACATGATAACAATATGACATTTGTTAGTTGGGGAGAAGATATTGATCTCAGTAGTATCACTTCCAATCTTGTTGTAGGTGCAGTATATGAGTTTGATGAATCGGTAGCAGCGCCATATGCTTCTGTTGCCACTGGTGAATATAGTAGTGATCAGACAGTTGAATTAAGGACAGATACGAATGATGCAATAATCTACTACACAACCGATGTATCATCTCCTACAGATGTGGAGAATAAGAAGTCAGTTAAGATTTATAGTTCTCCTATAACTATTTCAGATAAGACAGTACTTACTTTTTATGCTTGCAAGATGGGCATGCAAGATAGCTCTATTTCAAGTGAGTGGTATTCAATTAATAAAGCGGGAAATGTGCCAACACATATAGTGCAGGTACAGCCAGTTGTTACGTTTGGTAATGAGACAGTAGAGCCGTTTAGAGAATTTGTTAAAGATGGGACGTTATTTGATGTTTATAGTGGTGTAGACAAGGATAAGGAGTATGAATCCATAGAACTTGATGGCATATACTACGATTCAGATCTCACAGACAGATGGCAGGAAGGCTCTGAGACTATAACGGAAAGTTTAACACTTTATGCAAACTATGTAGGCAAGAAGTTTGATGTAACCTATCTTGATGAGGATGGAAGTGAAATAACAGTAGCAAAGGTGACATATGCTGATCCGGTTGATGACAGTGTGGCACCACAGAAGGACGGATATAAATTTGCTGGGTGGACAACTGATGATGCAGACAAGAATGTAAACTGTGTAACTAGTGATACGACGGTTAAAGCACATTATATTGAGAGTTCCGGATATGTTGTTATCAAGTTCCCTAGAAGAAGTTATTCAATTATGGAGAACAGCTCGCTGCCGATCAAACCTAAGGTGACTTATGAGGCCACAGGAGAAACTGCAAATAATGAGGAGATAAGGTGGACCGTTTCTGATGAAAGATATGCAACAGTTGATTCGGTTGGTAATGTTACAGGTATTATGAAGGGTGAAGTTATACTTGAAGCACAGGTTGTCTCATCTGGTGAAAAGGCAAGTTGCACTATTAAGATAACACCTAATCCAGAGAAATCATTATGTCTGTATAGTAACTCAACTTACAAATTGGCGAATGGATATCTGAGAGGTATAGAGATAGGAAAGAACTCAGTTGGAGAAGTTAGAAAGCAGATAAACGTAGACAAGGCAGAGAATCTTAAATTTATTGACAGAGAACAGATTGAGCTTGGTGATGAGGATCTGGTTGGAACAAATTGCAGAATACAGATGTTAGCAGACAATGGAGGTTTGCTTGATGAAGTTGTTGTAGTTCAGACCGGAGATTATAACGGAGATGGTGTAATTGACAACAAGGATGTATCGGGAATTATCAGGTGTCTTGTTGGAAAGGAAACTGCGGACACAACAACACTTATGGCGGTTGATCTGAATGGTGATGGAAATGTCAATAACAGAGATGCTGCAATGCTTAGCAGGTATCTTGTAGGAAAAGAGGCTATCAATTAATGAAGAAGAGAGCAGTATATACAATATTAGGTATGTTGTTTCTTATTGCTTTCGGACGATTACATATATCATATGCTGCTGACACTATTAAGGTGTCGGCAGTGTACGATGCAATATATAAAGTAAACGATAGTACCTATATAGTGCCTTTGTATATAGTTGACAACCCAGGAATAATGGGATTCCGAATAGATATAGGATATGATCCGGATTTATTAAGAATAGATACTATATCAAAGGGAAAAGTAACTTCAGATGGCAATTTTAATAACAATATTGCCACGGCAGAAAAAAGTGGTAATGTGAGCGTCTGGTGGAATAGCACTGATAATGTAGTAGGTGATGGATCTCTTATGTATATAACTGTGTCTATACTCGATGTACCAGTTGATACATTAAGTCTTAATATTACATATTCTCAGGAGGATACATTTAATTCTGAATGGAAGGATGTTGAACTTGATTGTTACAGTATTGATTATCCGATACAGGGTTCTGTGATTGGCATAGGAGAAGAGACGAAGAAAAATGATGATATAAATGTGAAGGAAGAAACAAGCACTGAAAAATCATCAGAAGAAGAACAGAACATCGTAGATGAGAAACAATCAGAGTTAGATCAGCAGAAGGGTACGCCTACAGAAGATACAGTATATAAGGCTTATGATGAAAAAATTGTGCCAGACAATATTGTATCAGATGAAGGTGAAAAGACATTTTTAGATACAGCCATTAAGGCGGCAGATTCTGTAGCAGAGGTATCAAAGATAGGTGACGATAAAGTTAAGAGAGCTCTGGCTCGAAAAATGAAAGAGTATGGCATAAGGGATTCTCATGATATACCAGAGAAGCAGCAATATGAATTCTGGAACGCTGTTGCAGAAGACTTAATCTCAATAGAAGGAGTTGATGAAAAGTCTATATCAAATATAGATGTGGCAAAATTATCTGAAAATATAATTGTTACATCTGAAGACATAGAAAATGCTGACTTATCGGCAAAACCAGTTGCAAAGAAATCAACCAGGAAAAATATTTATATATGGTTTGAGGCTGCTGCATTAATTCTGATATTTGTCGGAATAATTATTATAAGGAGAAGGAGGAAGTAGATGAATAGACAACAAATAAGGGCATTTGTTTTTTCTACATTGTTGGTCATGCTGATTTTTGTAAATAGTGTAATTGCGCTTGCAGCTACCAGAAAACCAGTAAAGCTTGAAATTGTTACATACCCTAAAACAGTAAATTATACTGTCGGTGATGAAGTCGTGACAAGAGGTCTTACACTCAGGGTAACATATGATGACTCTTCCAGTGAGGTGATATCAAAGGGCTACACAACAAGTTATAATTTTAGTACAGCGGGTGAGAAGAAGGTCACTATTGCTTATTCAGAGAATGGTGTTTCTTTAAAATCAGAATATCAAGTAACAGTATATAATAAGCCGTTATTAAAAACAGAGAATACGGAAATAACGCCTGATAGTTATTTTGAGCTGCCAGTAAATATTTCTGGTAATTGTGGCTTTATGGGAGTAGATGTAAATGTTAGTTATGATGCGAATGTTCTTACCCCTATTTCGGTTAGTAAGGGAGAGCTTATAACGGATGGATTGTTTGATGATAGTGTAGCTACTTCTGCTGCGGGAGCTTTTGATGTCATATGGTCTGGAAGCAGTGAAATAGCAGATAATGGGCAGTTGTGCGTTATTAAGTTTTATTGTAATAAAGATGTTGAAGTTGGGAAAACTTCTGTAAGTGTATCTACAGTAAGAAAGAACACATATAAGGAAAATTACAATACAATTGTATTTAACAATGTCACATCTGAGATAAGTGTTATAGAAAAAGTTCAGCCTGTAGAAAAGAAAAATTTAAGTAATCTTGTTGTTGAGATGACTGGTTGGGATGTAAGTGGCACTAAATCGACTCCAAAACTGTCAGGTAATTTGGGTAAAGGAAAGGTTACATACACATATGCGCAGATAAATGGAGCAACCTATACGAGTACAGTTCCATCAAAGGCGGGTACATATATAGTAAAAGCTGTGGTCGAGGAGACAGAAGAATATAATGCCGGTGTTGCAACCTGTGTATTTACTGTTACAGATAAGAATAGTGAACCTAAACCAACTGTAAAAAAATCATTGAAAAATCTTTCCCTTGTAATGAATGGATGGGATGTGAATGGAACACCGTCAGCACCTGTTCTTACAGGAAATGACGGCAAAGGAAAGGTAACTTACTCATATGCTTTGGTAGGAGAGACGGGATATACAAGTGTTGTACCATCAAAAGCTGGAACATATATTGCCAGAGCAACGGTCGAAGAAACTGAGGAATATAGTGCCGGCATTACTACATGTATATTTACGATTACAGACAAGAGCAGCGAACCGGTTCCTGTTGAAAAAAAGCTTTTGGCAAACTTGACCCTTGTTATGGCTGGATGGGATGTGAGCGGAACAAAATCAACGCCAGTACTTACAGGTAATGATGGAGATGGAAAAGTCACATATTCATACGCATTATTGGGAACATCTGATTACTCAGAGGCAGTTCCAGACAAAGCAGGTACATATGTTATAAAGGCTGTTGTGGAAGAAACAGAGAATTTTTATGGCGGAGTGACAACGTGTATTTTCGCTATAACAGATAATGTAAAACCACAGCCAGTTGTAAAAAAGAAACAGACAATAATTACAGCATTTGGTACTACAGTGAAGACGTATGGAGATAAAGCTAAGTCACTTGGTGCAAAGACAACAGGTAATGGCAAATTGACATATGTATCATCAAATAAGTCAGTAGTTACAGTTAGTAGTAATGGTCTTGTCTCCATAAAGGGCACAGGAAAAGCTGTAGTGACAATCAAAGCAAGTGCTACTACAAAGTACAATTCTGCTGTAAAGAAAATTACAATAGTAGTTAAACCTAAAAAACAGCAGATTACAAAGTTGGTTTCCCAAAAGAAAAATAAAGTCAAAGTTGTATGGAAAATTGATTCAAAAGCATCAGGATACGAAGTCCAGGTTTCCCGTGACGCTAAATTTACAAAGGTGGTTAAGCGCTATAGTATTAACACTTATAAATATTATGCAAAGGAAATGACTGGTTTTGTAAGTGGAAGAACCTATTATGTAAGAGTCAGAAGTTATAAGCTGGTTGGTAAAGACAAAATATATGGTGCATATAGTGCTTCAAAATCAATTAAGGTTAAATAATAGTAAAATCCCATCCGTGCTTTAAATGTGCAGGTGGGATTTGATAACAGAGTGAAGAGGAGAGTGATATAAATGAATAAAAAGAAGATCAATAATTTGTGTTTTAGGTTAATTGTTGTAGGTATTTTGCTTCTGGTGTATGGAATGCTTAAATTACCAGCCTATGCGGGAGATGATAATAGTGAAAATGCGGCAGAGATAGCCTCGAGTGGACCATATAGAATAATTAATCTACCAATTGGAAAGACGGTTGACGGAGCATTGGTGTGGAGTCAAAACAATAGAAGATATTATGATGGAATATTATACAAATTTACATTGACAAAATCTGGTAAGATGAATTTTTCAACATATACAGAATTTGGTGGAATTAACTATAATATTTTGGATGAGGATGGAGATGAAATATATAATGAATGTAGTGGAACGATGTATTATAACGATAAGTTAGGCATGGGAAGAGATAATTTTTATTTTCATCTTAGTAAAGGCACATATTATCTAGAGATTACAACCAGGTGCGAATATACTGACGATTGTCCAGAATTGTCGTTTAAAATAACAACTAAGTTCACAGATGCAATTGCAAACGAAGGCGAACCTAACGATGATTTTAGAAACGCAACTTTGCTTGGGGTAGAGGGCAAAATAAGAGGACAGTTCTCCATAAGCGATGTTAAAGATGTTTATAAAATAAAAGTCAATAAAAAACAGGAGCTTACACTAAAATATACATCTGAAGAAGCTATGCCGTATGGTATAGAAGTGTTTGATAAATCTGGAGATAGTATATATAGAGACGGGTATGTTTACCAAAAAAATGTAGTACATAAAATTACACTATCTCCAGGAACAAATTATATAGTGCTTGAATCGACAGGCTATTGGGATCATACTCATGAGATGGGAAATTATATAATAACTTATTCTACAAGACAGGCACTCACCACCAAAAACGTTACCCTTCATTCTGCGGTTGTCACGTACACAGGAAAAGTTAGAAATTCAACAGTCATAGTAAAAGATAACTATGGAAAACGTTTGGTAAAAGGCAAAGATTATACTGTATATGTTCCAAGTGGACGTAGAAATGTAGGAACATATACATACAAGATAGTATTCAAAGGCAATTATAAGGGAACCGTTAAGAAAGTATTTAAGATTGTTCCTGCGGCAACAAGGCTGACTAAGGCTGTAGACACATACTCAGGAGTTAAACTTGTATGGAGCAGATCAAGCAGCGCTTCAGGTTATCTGATTTATAGAAGTACAGATGGCGGATCGTATAAGAGAATTAAAGGGATAACATCCTGGCGTACAGGCGCATATATTGACCGCTCCGCAACTTCAAGCTGGACTACATATTCATACAAGGTTTATGTATACAAGAAGGTAAATGGAAAGACATATATATCACCTGCAAGTGCTTCAAAGTCGGTGTATGTGTATTAAATGGTTTTGAGATAAGTTTATCATATTTATAAGATGCAAAGTCTTTATATGTCAAAGTTGAAATCGATAGAAATGAGAGGAGCTGATTCTATGAAAACAAGAAATAGAACTGCAAAACGAATATTATGTGTGATACTTGCCATAGTTCTCACATTTTCCGGAGAACTTATGTCATCGCAGATAACAGGCTCAGGCTTTGGAGTCATGCAGGCACAGGCGGCAACAGTAAGGCTTAACCGGACGAGATGCGTGCTGGATATCGGAAAGACCATGTATCTAAAAATGGTTGGGACAAAGAGTAAGCCTAAGTGGTATACAAGCAATAAATCGGTTGTTGCGGTAAACAGTAAGGGACTTATAACTGCCAAAAAGACAGGAAGTGCAATCATCACAGCTAAGCTCGGAAATAAGAGCTACAGATGTAGGATTCGGGTTACGGATAAGGAACGATTCAGAAACTATAGTGGTCGTCAGTTTGATGGAAAATCATATTTTAACAGGCATTGCGGAGCAGATGGTAAAGGCTTATACAGGTATGATATATTAAGTGGTAAAAGAAAAAAATTATCTTCATTGTATCCGGTAAGTATAATAACTGTGTCAGGGGATTATGTTTATTTTGATGCATGGTCAAGTGATTTAAGGTACAGAAATATCTATCGTGTTTCGAAGTATGGCGGCAAGCCTCACAGACTTGCAAAGGGACTGGAACCGGTTGTTGTAGGAAAGCATATATATTATGTTACTTATGATGGAACAAATGTATATAAGCGGACTGCTATATACAGAATGGACTTAAATGGAAATAATAAAAAATGTATATACAAAAACGGAAATGGTACATATGCAAGTCGCAAAGGCATCTATAAAGGTCAGTATGTGATAGAAGTTACAATATATTATGATGATGATACAACAAGAAGAGATTGTTATGTAATTGATTCATCCGGACATAAGGATTGGGTATATATATCAAGTTATTATATGCATGGAAATTGGACATCTTTGGTTAGTAAGCAATATGATTCAAATTATTATTTTGATGCCAGTGATAACACTTATGGTTACGTATATGATTTTTCAGGCAATAAACTGATAAGAAAAAGTGGCTATAATAGCAAAGTTCTTCATACATTTCCTTCAGATATAGAAGATATTATCGATTATGGCACTTATCTGGAAGTTACCACCAGAGGTAAAAATGAAGATACATATAATTTATATTTTATATCTGTATCTGGTAAGACTGTCAGAAAGATATTGACAAATGAAGGATATGTTGACTAAAAATAGTAAAGACAACGAATCATAACATTTCCAATATCCTCCCGTATTGATGAAACATAATCATCCCTCGGGAGGATGGATATTCGATGTCTTCTGCGTCATCTCCAGCGCATAGCATCATTTGGCCGTGCGCTTATTTTATATACGGCAAAATCCCTTTAAGAGTACGACACACATTATCCCTTTTGCTGAGTGGGATAGTTTCTATAAGGATAGACAGATCGTCCTTGGGGGAGAAGTCGTGTGTTTCGTCGTTTGCATCAAGAACCTTTCCATACACAATATAGTCAAGAGGCGCATCAAGGGCTTCTGCAATGTTGGCGAGGGTGTAGATGCTCATAGTTTTGAGTCCGTGTTCAACTTCGTATATGTAGTGTGATGTGACTCCTATTTCCTCTGCCAATTCTTCCTGTGTCAATTTATGTGATTTCCTTAAGTTGCGTATACGTACTCCTGTATCAAAGATATCCAATATTTTATCCTCCGTCTATTTATACATACTGTTGCTGCTAGATATATTTTGTGCAAACAGTATCTTCCAGATGTTGGCAGACAAGCCAGATTCTGTCAGCAACAAAAGAAGTAATGTGTTGCTAATGGCAACATAAAATGGTATATTGGTGGATAGAGGGAGAAATGTGAATATGGAGCTTGAAGGAAAAAATCCGGAAGGAAAAGAAGGTATCGTAGATGAGAACCTGGCAAATGATATTATAGTCAACGAGACATTTATTCATGATGCATTTATAAGAGCGCACAGATGCAGTTATTGTGGCGGAAAGTTTACAGGATATTTAAAGAAACGATGCGTGCGATGTGGCAGGTATAAAAACTATAAGTGATTATTGTAAGAACCGGGGGATGCTTTAAAGCATCCCCTTTATCATGTTGATTCTTTGTCTGTCCTGTGGAGACATTCCCTCGGCGAGGATGTCGATTACAAGTTCAGACTCGGCCTTGCTGAATGACAGGTCCCTCTTTTTAAGTTCACTGTTTATCTCCATAAGCTGAGGGAGCATTTCCTCGGGCGACGATGACGCAGAGGTATGAGATAAGCGGTAGAGTATCTGTTTTTTCAGTGGATGCATATTTTTTAGTCTTGGATCATTTTGAAGATTCATTTTGAAATTCCTTTCATGCTTTATACATCATATTAATAGGTTATGAATGGTCTTAATAGTCTTCGTTGGTTCTTGGTGGCATTGATGGATTGATATCTGTAGACTACAGGTGATGGCTAGTGATTCCTGTCATATTCATCAAATAAATCCTTGATCGAGCCAAACAGGTCTTTTTCCGGATGGCTTCTGGAATGACTTCCGGTGTTATAGTGCTGATACAGTGGGTCTGTTTCATAATAGCTGTCATTGTAGTCTGGGGTGAAACTGGATTGGTGGTGTGGGTTCGTTTTACGGGGACCTGTAGTGTAAGTGTCAGCTGTGCTTGAATCAGTAAAGCCAGAGCCTGTTAAGCCTGAGTCAGTAAAGCCAGAGCCTGTCAAGCCTGAGTCAGCAAAGCCGGAGCCTGTCAAGCCAGAATCGGCCGAACCAGAGCCAGACATACCTGATTCTGAATCACCATCCTGCTTCATTTTGTTCATCATATTCATCATATTCATCATATTCATTGCTTTTTTCATATTTTCCAATTGATCTTTGCCACCCATGAGACCGCAGTTTGCAAGAGATGAGAATATATCATCCTGATTGTTTATGTCCTTGTGCAGACCACATGAGTTTACATAACCTGGATCTCTCAGCGCTTCCAGAATGGCCTTAAGTTCCATGAATTTTATGTACATGGCCAGGGGAGCCTTCATGTTATCGTCGACAAATGGAATGATGGCTTCCATGATAAAAAGCCGGTCATCTCGTATTAAATTGTCCAGAGGATGCCGAAAGTTTCCATTAAACATAGATAGCTCCATTTCATTTGACGATGGATCAAAATGATCATGCCCAAACTCTGCCATATATAATACATTCTATTAATCTATACAGAAAAAATACCAGCAGAATTGCTTCTGCTGGCTGTCCGGACCCGGATGCCGGACCACTTGATTGTCCGGCGCCGAATCCCATTTGCATGGTGAGATGGTATGCTAGCAGCAGCCGCAATCGTTTCCACAGCCGCCGCAGCTGCCACATCCACCACAGCCGCCGCCGAAAGCGCTGCCATTGCCGTTTCCGCAGCAACAGCATAAGAGAAGGATGATCCAGATACAGCTGCAGTCATTTCCACAGCCACCGCCGAAGCCTCCATCACCACAACCGCCACAGCAGAGAAGGAGAATGATGATCAGTGTGCAGCTGTTGATTCCACATGAACCTCCACATGAAAGTCCATTTCTTCCACAAGCACACTGTGTTGCTGATAAGTCACTCATGGTATGCCTCCAATATTTTGTTCATGGTATAACATATTCGCCCCATTTCAATGTGTTACACAAAAAATAAATTACGTTCCACATATTTTGTAAGATATCTAAAATATGCCGTAACAGTCTGGTAAGACATGTAATTCTATGTTCTAAAATTGTAATTATTATGATATAATGGGCGCATATACTGAGTGGTTTAGTGTCGCTCTGAAAGGATCAGAATTGCGAGGGAGCAGAAAATGACAGGGGGAATATAATATGCTTTACAGATGTGTGAATTGTGGTGGCAATGTTGTATATGAGCCATCAAAAAAGAAGATGATATGTCTAAGCTGTGGTGGAGACGAGTGTCAGGAAGTAGTGCCATCACAGGACCCGGTAATATGTATCAACTGCGGATCTCAGATCCCATATACAGAATTTCAGTCGGCGGGAAGATGCCCGGCGTGTGGAACATATCTGCTGAGAGATGACAAGGTTACATATCCTTATGGTGCAGATGTGGTTCTGCCATTTAAGATATCAAAACATGAGGCTGAGGATAAGCTGAAGGATGAATTTGGAAAGAAGTTGTTCATTCCTGGAACATTTCTATCGCAGAAGACGTTGGAGAAGATGAAGGGAATATACGTTCCTTTCTGGATGTATGATTATGATTCGAACGTTGATTATCATGCCACCGGTACAAAGGTCAGAACATGGACGTCAGGAGATAAGAGATATACAGAAACTTCTTATTTTGATGTTGCAAGAAAACTTCATATTAATTATGAAGGCATACCGGTTGATGCATCTATTGCGATGGAGGATGGAATCATGGATCTCATGGAACCGTATGATTATACAGCTCTTATCAAGCATGACAATAAGTATTTGTCGGGCTTTGAGGCAGAGACATATAACATGACACCTGATGAGGTGGAGCCGAGAGCCAATGAGAAAGCTGACAAGGCTAACAGGGGATGGGTTCGTGAGTATACGAGTGGATATGACACTCTGATCAATGAGATGTTCAACAGCAATAACAGGCAGACTGGTACAAAATTTGCCCTTATGCCTGTATGGATGTATGAATACAGATTCCAGGGAAAGAACTATAAGTTTTATGTGAATGGTCAGACAGGTAAATGCGTGGGAACAGCACCTAGAAGTACAGCAAAGGCAATGGGGCTTACTGCACTTCTCTGGCTGGCGGGGTTTGCATGCCTTGGCGGATTATCTATGTTATTGGGGGTGTTGTAAATGAGCAAAGTATTGAAGAAATTTGTGATTGCAATGATTGTTCTGCTTGGCATAGGTATTGTGCTGTTCGGCATTTATATTGCAAAGTCAAAGGCTAATATGAAACATGAGGCAAGGAACAACACTGAGTGCCGGACTAATGAGAGGGTGTTTGACTATGCCGATAAACTGTCCGATTCTGAGGAAGAAGAGCTTAGGAATGATATAAAAGAGCTTGAAGATCTTGTGGGAATGGATGTGGCTGTTGTAACTGTCGATCAGGACACAGATTTGTCAGAATTTGGTGCTTCAGCAACTGGTGGCAATATAGAGAGTAATACCAAAGATATCGCAGAGAAGATATGTGATACATACAGATTTGGCTGGGAAGAGTGGCCGGCCGGAACTTATCTTGATGGCAGAGATGCCAGCACAAGCGTAGTTATAGTTGCAAACTGGCAGCCTACAGACAGATATGTGTATCTCTGTACGTCAGGAAAAGCAAGAGAGAGAATCAGTGACAGCAAAGCGGTAAGCATAACAAAGTACGGCGGCAAGAAACTCAGGGAGGATCCGTTTACAGGATTTGAGAGGATACTCAAGAAGACAAAGCGTGCCATGAAGAGTAGTGGAGGCGGCATTGATTTCATCTCACTTCCTGTATGCGCACTTGTAGCACTTGTAGCATCTATCATATTTTTTGCTGTCAATTTCTCGAAGAAAGCGGGAAAGGATACTACGACGGCTTCGACATACAGCAAGGGCCGTGCACAGGTTGTTGACAAGAGAGATATATTTATACGTAAGGAAGTTCACAGCGTAAAGATAGAGAGCAGCTCAGGTGGCGGCGGAAGCAGCAGTGGCGGCGGTGGCGGCCATGGCGGTGGTGGCTCCCATTTCTAAAGGCTGCGTATGCAGTTGTTGCGATCATGCTGTGAAAATAAGATGCATGTGAGTGGTTATAGATTATGTTGAAAAACAAAAAATTTGAAGGTTATATACTGAGAAATAGAATAGTGGGAGTTGTAGTGTCGCTTATATTGGTGTCGGTCATGATATATATGGCGTGTCATTTTTCACTGATTGACAGAATGAATACCAGGACATACAGAACTCTGGCAGATATAGAGAATATTGACAATCTGGGTGAGAATGATGTATCTATAACCATTGAGAGGGCAGATTATCTGGGGTATGATTATTATGAAGATTCTGAGAGAATCGGCAGATATTACTATTGTCAGCAGGATGGCAGATACGCGATACTGCTGCTTACAAGCAGTGATGAAGTAGTTTTGAACTACACAGTGAGGGGAAGACTCATTTCTGGAAGCAGCGAGTATGATGATATACTTGATGGCCTTGCTCAGGATATCGGTATTTCGAGAAGACAGATAGAGTGTCGTATCTATCCTCATATCATAAGTGAGGTGGACTTCCCAAGGATATACTATAATATGATGCTTCTGGTGCTCGTTCTTTCAGTTCTATGGGCGGTGTATTGTGTTGCTCATTGCATATATAATCTGGTCTGCCCATGGAAGACAGCGAGATTGAGATCGGCACTTGGCAGCAGAACAGACAGGAATACGATCAGAGATATAGATAATCAGCTCAGATACAATCTGTATTACGATCAGGATGGCGTAGCTATAACTGACAGCTATTTTGTATATCATGGTATGTGGCATACGGATGTGGTGAGACTCGACAGTATAGAGACATTCAAGAAGCTTAGGACATCGTCAAACATAGGTGTTGGAAGTAAGCGTATATACAAGCTTATCATGGTTGATGTAGATGGAGTCACATACGAGCAGAATTTTAAGAGCGAGGCCTCGCTTGACGAGGCTTTGTCATATCTTGGTGACAAGAATAAAATATAGAAGAACAGCTCCATATCAACAACATATAAAATGAAAAAAGTGCCGGGAAAGAATTGTAGATCTTTCCCGGCACTTTCTGCTGTGTATTCATTATCCTGTGCTGAATATGTGTATTAAAAATATATTTGATCAAATCTCATGCGGTGATAGAATACCGGTATATTACACGTCAAGCTTGTCCTGTTCAGATAGAACTGAAGGATCTTCTGATACATCTGAAAGTCCCATATACTCATCGCCAATCACATCGGATGTGTCTGAATCTGCTGCGTTGCTTACAGCATCTGTAGCCTCAGCGAGAACATCTTCAGCTTCTGCCACGGTTTCTGTCACAACCTTTGCTGTTGTCGCGTCAGATGTGTCAGCGGATTTCGGTGCCTCTGTTGCTGATGGCTCGTTCTCATGAAGAGTAAAATATTCACGGTCTCCATCGTCTGCTGGTTCCATCTTCCCCTTTATTGTATCCTTGATTTTGTCATATTTATCATTGACAGTTTCCTTTGCTTTGTGAATTGTAGAAGTAGCGGTAGCTTTTGCTTTCTGTACATTCTCATTGTCCTTGATCTTTTTAACTGTGTCAGAATTCTTGATCTTCTTTACAGTGTCAGAATCTTTAACTTTGTGATATGTGTCAGATGCTGTCTCTTTGGCTTTCCTTACCGTATCGTTTGACTCTACTGTCTGGTATGCTTTGCTAGCCTTGATCTTGTCCTTGAATAGATAACACACGCTGCCTGCTGCGGCAAGTGTAAGTGCTAATTTTGTTAAATTCTTCATGCTGAAAAACTCCCTTCTGTAATGTTATGTCACATGTGAAAGTGTGATGATGTCCGCATGCCTCAGAATGCTGCTGTTTTTATATAACCTGTCCATATATTTTAATATGTATTCAGTGTAAATGCAATAAAATGATACTGGTGATGTGCATTCTTATGATTATTTAATAAAAGCTTTCCACGATTTTCACAAACATTTAACATTTGCCTATTAGGTTTGTAGTATGGTATATTCATTCCTAGATGTATAGTGGAGGTGTAACAAGAATATGATGAATGAGAAGGATAATCAGGCCGAAGTGAATGACCTTGGGGCGACTCTTAAGAATTACCTTACATGTGCAGTCCTCATGTTTGTGCTTGGGATGGGGATGTATCTTTTGTCAAAGAAAACATTGGCTTTGATATGTATATTAGTTGGAGTTATATTCCTTATAGTGTCATTGGTGATGTTTTTTATTAAGAAGCGGAACGATGCTGCAGATGCTGGACATAAAATTGATGAAAAAGATGAATAATATAAAACGTGCGCATGTGATGGTATTGCATGCGTATTTGTTTTAGACAAAACAGGGGAATAGAAGATGATATGTTTATGTAAACTTGAAAGGACGGAGTAAATGGACAAATATATAGAGCAGAGAGAGAAACTTGAAAAGAACATAAAGGAACTTGATGGCAGGTCATCCACATATTCGGTTATAAGGCTGTGTGTATTTATTGCGGCCGTGGCGTGTCTGATAATAGGGATATACGATAGCAGAGGTATAGTCACAGTTGTGGGGATGGCTGCCTCGGTTGTTTTTGTTGCATTGGTATTTATTCATGGAAAGCTGGGTGAAGATTTTGAATACAAGAAGGCGAAGTCAGAGGTACTCAGAAGATATATAGAGCGCTTTGGCGATGGTTGGAAAGAATTTGAAGACAATGGCAGTCAGTATATGGAAAGTGAAGATCTTGTTGCGAAAGATATGGATCTTCTTGGACCAAATTCATTGTATCAGTTTATATGCGTAGCGGGTACTGAGGAAGGCAGGCGGGGCCTTGCAAAGAGTATCAAGGATCCGGAGTACAATATAAAGACAATAGAGATGAGACAGAGGGCCATAAAGGAGCTGGCAGATAAGCCGGAGTTTTCAATGAATTTTGAGACCCTCGGCGTGAAGGCGAACACCGGCAAAAAGAAGAAATATACAGCGGATGAGTTTGTGGCATATTGTGGCGGTGACGATCACATACCGGCACTTTTCAATGTGATGAGATTTGTCCTTCCGGCTATTACAGTCATTGTCTTAATACTTGGCATAGCGGGAAGAATCAATATAGGCTGGACTCTGGTGTCCTTCTTTGCAGTTCTTCTCATATCATGGCTGTTTTCAGGGGTGGCTGGACAGGCGGTTATGCCTATGATCTCATTTGGATATGTCATTGAAGATTACATCAGGATGTTTGAACTCATATCGGCTGAGAATTTTGAAAGTGAGCTTCTAAATGACATCAAAGGACATTTGTCAAATGATTCCGGAGCGCTGGCAGCCATAAAGAAGCTCAGATCCATAAGTGCGGCGTTCAACATCAGATACAATCCGATTGTTCACCAGATTCTCTGCGGACTTGTCATGTGGGATTTCCATCTCGGAAGGATGATGGACAAGTGGAAGCTGAAAAATGGTTCATCTGTTGCCGGCTGGATAAAGGCTGTGTCGGATATGGAGGAACTGATGTCATTTGCAGTTCTAGCCAGAACCAGAGATGTCAGCTATCCTCAGGTCGGCGATAATGAGAGGGTTCATGTCGATGCGAGAAATATGAGACATCCGCTGATAAAACCTGACGTGGTAGTTGAGAACGATGCATGCTTTAAGGGTGGTGCGACAATCATAACCGGAAGTAATATGTCAGGAAAAACTACTTTCCTCAGAACTTTGGGAATAAATCTTGTTCTGGCTTATGCAGGTGCGCCTGTGTGTGCGGCGTATATGGAGACTGATATCATGAAGATTTTTACATCCATGAGGGTGACTGATGATGTCAGCAACGGAATATCCACATTCTATGCAGAGATACTTCGAATTAAGACTATGGTCGAATATAAGAAAAAGAATAAACCAATGCTCTGTCTGATAGATGAGATATTCAAGGGGACGAATTCCGCGGACAGAATAGTGGGGGCAACACAGGTTATACGAAAGCTGTCAGGAGTCAGATCTATGACGCTTGTGTCCACGCATGATTTTGAGCTGTGTGATCTTAAGGATGATGATGGCGCTCCGGCGGCAAATTATCATTTTGAAGAATATTATGAAGGAGATCAGCTCAAATTTGATTACAGGAAAAAGGACGGAAGATGTACTACTACGAATGCGATGGCTATTCTCCATATGGCGGGACTTGACTGATAACAGGCATTATTTGGAGATAATATAAATTGTAAAAATGCACAAAAAAATTGAATTTATTAGTGCTATAATTTTTGGGTAATTATGCACAATGCTAGTTATCAGTAATAACCAAAAACTTTGTTGAATGATTTTACCAAATATGGTATATTTGAAATAGTGATTTGGTGGGAGAATAATACCAGAACAAAAGAATACTAAACGCGTGAACACAAAAGGAGGTATGCATATTATGTTACCAGCAAATATAGGACAGGCAGGGGATAACGCATTATCAATTGCAGCATCTAGTAATAAAGGAACGCTTATTCGATACCTGAATGATCAGGTGGAGGATGGATTCTATACATTGGTTATAGACAGTCTGAAGGATTCGAACTTTGATCTTTCAACAATGACAGTGGATGATGAGGTGAGAGCTCAGTGTACGAAGTTATATGAGTTGGCTGAGTTCGTAGATTTCAACATAAAGGCAACAGGACATTATGCGATAGAGGAGTGGATAGAGCCTCTGTTCAGATTTGTATATGGAGATATCGATCCAACCGATATTGATGCTCCAGTATCAGCCACGGGTGTGTATCGTTATAGTGTATGGCTTCTTTATCTTCTGCAGCTTGAGAAGATTCCGGAGTGTATGAAGCTCATCGGAGAGAAGATTGCTCCATTACTCATAAATATTTCATATCAGATTCTTGAGGATGATGACAGACCGAAGAACTTTGATAAAGCTCTCCTCGGTTATCTTGATCTTATCAATGTGGTTATGGAGATGGATATCTCTGCTTCAGATATTGGATCTGAGTCATATATAAACAATCTTGAGGTTCTCTATGATTATGTTATAGAGGATGCACATGCACCTAACGATTATAAGATACAGTTGTCAATAAATCTGTTTTCGATATATATTGCAAACAAGCAGTATGAGAAGGCGTTCCAGTTCTATGGACTGAATGCAGAGTATATACCTATCGACAATCTGTCAGTCTACTCCAATTTTAAGGAGCTTATAAAGAATGTGACCAGCACAGAGGCAGCAAAGATACTTAGCAGTAAAGTTGCTTCAGAGATCTCAAAACAGGAGGTTTACAACAAGAGAATTGATTCTCTTCTCAATGAGACATGTGCGTTCACAAAGAAGGTATATCAGTCTATAGAGAATGACCCAGAGGTGAAGAAGGTACTTCAGACACTTGGATCAGGTGCTCAGCTCAGTGGAAGACAGAATATTCCTGAAGGTGCATATGAGTACAACAAGTTATTTATCGAATGCGGAATAAAGGCGTATGTTAATTCAGATATCACACAGAAATCGTACGAGGAAAAGTATGAGAGCCTTGAGATTTTGTCAAAGGCACTCAACGTACTCTTTGAAGGATACAGCTTGTATGAGGTATCAAACAAGATAGAGGATCAGTACATAGAACTTACATGGTGTTGCAACTTCCTGAATGCAAACCCATCAATGCTCAAGGCATTCTTCAGTGTAAAAGAGAAGATAAAAGTGTTTGATGTCAGGAAGAAGTCGATAGTTGAGAAGAACAACAAGAACAAAGAAGTTTACTCTATGCTGGATAACAGGCAGAAGATACTTCTTTTCATGGCTGCTGAGGATATGGTGGTCAATGGACTTAACAGCACAAAGAAGATGGTTCTTGCCTCAAGTTATGATATCAATACAGCTAAGAAGTACCTGCAAGAGACATATGTGAGAACAACTCTTCCTGAGAAATATAAAGAGGAAAATGAGCAGCAGGGCGGTGGTTTCTTCGGCAAGAAACAGCAGGCTATGCCGGCAGACCTCGTTTCTCTTTGCAAAGCTGCAGTGGTTGAGGAGATGCTGTGCAAGTCAGAGTTTCTGTATCATCAGCACTCATTAAAGGGAATTGACAAGCCGTCTGCCGAGGAGATGACTTACTCAGTTGCATGCCTTATCAAGTGTATCAATCACATGATAAACAAGAAGAGTAAGGCTGCGGCTGCTCCAAACAAGAAAGTTATCATTACCAAGACTGGTAAAGTTATTGAGCTTAACGATGAGTCAGGACAGGCACCAGAGAAGCAGGAGTCAGGCATAATTGAGGCAATCGATAATATCGTTGTACAGCTCAAGGATAAGAGCGACAGCAATGTAAAGTATGTAAAAGATTACATTGAGGATCTGCTCAATACACTTATGAAGTACAATTGGGATATGAACGTCCAGCTTGATGAGTTCTCAGGTGAGGAACTTAGAAATAAGGCGTTTACAGTTATTAAGAAGCTCAATTATGACCTTTTGAGATAATATTGGGTTACATAATTTTTATATGATATGCAAAACATCGGCGTATTCTTGCAAGAGCAAGTCTGCTCCGATGTTTTTGTTTCTTGTAGTTGAGGGTGGAAAAAAACAAATGTATATGCTAGAATAGGTTGGATTTGATAAAATTATAATTAATCAGGAGGATTAAAAATGGCAAAATTCATTAAGACACCGGTAAAGGGGATGTGTGATCAGCTTCCGGCTGATATGAGGCTCAGAGAACATGTGCTTTCAATGATCAAGACAAGTTATTCCAGATTTGGATTTACACAGATAGAGACTCCTGTTATGGAACATATAGAAAATCTTACAAGCAAACAGGGCGGAGATAATGAGAAACTTATCTTTAAGGTGATGAAGAGAGGCGCAGACCTTGCGAGAGCTATAGATGCAGGCAAGGGCGAAATGGCAGACAGCGGACTCAGGTATGACTTGACACTTCCTCTTTCCAGATACTATGCCAATAACAAGGAACAGCTTCCTAGTCCGTTCAAGGCACTTCAGATTGGCCCTGTATTCCGCGCTGACCAGCCACAGAAGGGAAGGTTCAGGATGTTCACTCAGTGTGACATAGATATCCTTGGCGACAATACCAATCTTGCTGAGATAGAACTTGTGGCAGCAACGTCTGATATGCTTTCCAGAATATTCTCTGAGGTGGGCATAACGGATTTTACTATTCATATCAACGACAGGCAGATACTCCGTGGTGCAGCAAAGAACGCAGGATTTGCAGAGGAGGATATTGCTTCTATACTTATCAGCCTTGACAAGTATGATAAGATCGGTCTGGATGGTATAAGGGCAGAACTTACAGAGAATGGCTACGATGCAGATATGGTAAACAGGTATCTTGAGATATATGAGAACCTTGGGGATGTGAGTTGCGCAGATTTTTGCAAGGATATAGATGAGCAGTGCCTCGACCCAAAGGTTGTAACCAATATGGATGAGATTATATCAAGTGCAAGAACAATGGTAGCAGATGGCGTAAAGATTGTATTTGATCCAACTCTTGTAAGAGGTATGGGATATTACACAGGACCTATATTTGAGGTTACAATTGACGATTACAATTTCTCAATTGCTGGTGGTGGAAGATATGACAAGATGGTTGGCAATTTCTGCGGACAGGATGTACCTGCAACTGGTTTTTCAATCGGTTTTGAGAGGATAATCACCATTCTCAAGGACAAACTTGATAATGGTTACAAGATAGATTCGGACAATGTTGCCATCCTTATCCATAAGGATGTTACGCTTGACAGGAAAATGGAGATTTTCAAGGAGGCAAAGGAGCTTCGTCAGTCAGGAAAGACAGTCACTATACAGATGATGAGAAAGAATATGAAGCAGCAGATAAGTATGCTGGAGTCAGAGGGATACACAGAGTTTAAGAAAGTATATAATGATTAGATATAAAAAAGGCTGTATTCATTTATCAGGAGATGATAAGTGGATACAGCCTTTTATGTTGGCTTATAGATTATTTTAGGTTTTTCGGTTATCTCACCATGCCGTATTTCTTCTTGAAATAGAATATAAATGGTTTTTCGATAATTCTCTTTAATGTTATCTGTATCTCTTCATGACTTGTGTCTATAGGTTTGACCAGGATGGTGTGTATTCCAAGGCTGGCGCTGCCGATTATGTCGGTGTATATCTGGTCGCCCACTGCAATAGTGTTATCTATATTACAGCCTATTTCATTCATGGCACGGATGTAGCCTTTTTTTGATGGCTTGCCGGCCTTGTATATATAGTTGACCTTCATCTTTTTGTTGAATGAAGCCACTCTTGGCTCTTTATTGTTTGAGACTAAGCAGACTTTAAATCCGATTGCTTTTAGCTTTTCCATGAGTTTTATAGCGCGTGAAGTGGCGGGTTCGTTGTGTCTTACCAAGGTGTTGTCGATGTCAAACAGTATCCCCCTGTAGCCCTTGTTGTAATAATCCTTGAAATCTATCTTGTATGTGGATGAATAGTATTCATCCGGCAGAAATCTGACCATATATATCCTCCAAAAATTATATATACAGGTATATGCTGATAATCAGTACCTGCTTGTCTGTGGCTGGCAGTCGGCGTCATGTAGTGCTTGCCAATCAAATACGTGGACGTGTCAGCTCATTTGCGCTCATTATATCATAGAAAAATAAACAGGTGTATAAACACTTAATAAAATAATTAAATTCTTTATCTGTTCACTTTCGTGTTTTTAATTTGCGGTAAACCATGTATAATGAAAATAATTAATCCAGGTATAAATAAAAAATATGGTTGGTATATCATATACATATGCCAATTGCTATATAGAACGAAGAACTTATATAAATGGGGTGTGGGATATTGCACAGAGCGTATGTTATAAGAAAAGAAAATAATAAATATCTGCTTGATGTGATCAGTCCATATGAGGCTCTTTACAGTTCGGTATTTGGGGTTCAGGCAGATACATTGTCCTATTCACAGGACAGAATGTGCAGACGTATGTTCGATGAACTTATAGACAGGTTGAATTACAGGGAGAAGTTGGTTATAGACAGACTCTATGGGTACAGGTGCGACAGATGCAGCATATCGGAGCTTGCAAAAGATCTGGAGACGGATGAAGATGGTATAATTGAGATTAAGAACAGCGCCTTGGACAGACTGCGTGATCCGAATAATTACAGATACCTGGAGAAAAGGTGGTATTCTGGGACTGATCTGACAAATGCGGAATATGAGCTGGATTATGGAGGAAAAATTAGGGCGGAGCTTTTACGTTATCTGACAGGCTGTAGAACAGATATAGATATTATAAGTGCTGTCATGAGGAAAAATGATATATCGATACAGAGAGTATACAGGAATGTATCAGTGGTATCTTCTGAGACAGGAAGATTTGAAACTTCATTATCGGGGGAAAAGAGTATAGATGATGCGGTGAGTGCCCTGAAGGCATTCAAGATAACAGCGAAACCAGTTGGGAATAATAAAAAGAGAAGGGCAATAAGGGGCAATGTTGAGACAATTCTGATTACTCATGCAGGTGTGGAACAGGCCTATAAGTACAGTGGGCTTAGTGATGATGATATAGCTGAGTGCGTATATCGTGTTCTTACTGATAGTGACGAAGGTTATGGATGTATTATTAATTTCAATATATCCGATGGTCTGATGGGGCTTTTGCTTCTCAAGGGGTATATGTATCTGGACAGTCTTGTGAATGATAGAGAACAGATATATGAAGATCTTGAGCGTGGAGGTTTTCATGCCCAGGCTGAGGAATTTGAGAAATTTGCGGATAAGGCAGAGATATACATAGCAGATAAGACTCATACATCTATGACATTTGTTGTCGTGCCAGAGTCGGTTGCTCTTAGCATATATGAGGATGTTCCGGTTGATTACCATGAGTTGTTGTCAAGTGCAGAAAAGACGGATGTAGAGTTTGCAATCATGCTCATAAAAAATGTGAAGAGAGAATTTGCAGATTTTTCAGGCCTTACGGTTACTGATGAAGCAAAACACAGACTTGATTCATTGCACAGAGACGGAAAATCTGCAGATGCAGTGTGATATATGTTGACTTTAGGAGGAAAAGCGATGGGATTTGTAGTTGTCAATATCATAGGTTTGATAATGTTCATATTGGCGATAGTGACGTTTGCGTTGGCGAACAGTTTGACTGGTGTAGCTATGGGGTGTGCGATCAGTGTGGTATGGCTGCTGTTTACAATAGTGGCAAATGTACATATATTCAGGGGGAAACGTTCAACGGAGAAGCTCAAGGACAGTGCCAGGGGGCATTTGTTTGATGCACAGATAGAGAGACTCAGCAGACAGTATGAGAGTATTATGTCAAGGGAGGAATATTTCCAGGAGAATGTGGAAGAAGGCAGCGGTGTGCGCAACCTGTATGAAGATATAAAGAAACAGGCTCAGAGCAATATGGACAGTGCTATAGGATTTATACAGACATATGATTACTACACAAGACCACAGCCGGTATATCTTGATAACCTGTGCAGACAGGGAGATGAACTGGTGAGGAAGTTCAATATTCTGGTGGAAAAGATGGTTGATATAGATACCAATCTTAGTTCACTGGATATGAAATATGTGGACGATGTCATAGAATGTATGAACAGCATGAGACAGGAGACCCACAGCTAGGCAAAGAAAAGGAGGATAAAATGGATAAGAGGACAAAGGAGTTAGTGGTAGTTGGAGTAGTAGTGATAATTGCAATGATAGCAGTTATTATCGGGGTAGTTGGCAGTAAGGTCACAAACATAGTTGGCAGTGGCAAAGATGAGCCGTCAAAAACAGATATGACTCTTGATGAGTTATATGCAGGTATAGATGTGAGTGAAGCGACTCCTGTAAAAGGAACTGTCACTCTTGACCTGCCTGATCTATATGCGGAACTTCCTGAGATAGATAAGTATCCGATGGCTGTGGAAGGCCGGGGGGATATCGATATAGAGATATTTACGTCTGGCGAGAAGGCTGGAAAAGACAGCGATTCCTGGCTTATAGACGTGGCGAATTCTTTTAATGGCTCAGGAGCAAAGACTGCAGATGGCAAGACTGTATCCATGAGTGTGAGATCAGTGCCATCTGGAACTGCTGCTGATTATATCATATCGGGCAAATATATTCCGGATCTGTATACCCCAAGCAATACTCTGTTTGGTGAGTATGCGATGTCAAATAATGGCAATCTTGAGCTTTATGCAGACAGGCTGGTGGGGAATACAGCGGGAATTCTTGTGAAGAAGGATAGTGGTTATAAAACAGCAGCAGATGTCATAAAGGCTGTTCAGGATAATAAGATAACTATGGGGTACACCAATCCGCAGACAAGTGCGACAGGACTTAACCTTCTTCTCACACTTCTCCAGGATGGAGATGAGAATTTTACAAAATTCAATTCAAACATTCCATATGTTGCCTATACAACACAGCAGATGAGAGACAGTGCGTCAAATGGAACCCTCGATGCGATGTTGTCAGAGTATCAGGCATACATCAACGACAGCAATCTTGTGTCAATGTATGATTTTATTGCTTTTGGTGTTAGACATGACAATCCGGTGTATATATGTAATAAGGCAGGTAAGTCTTCAGCGGAGCTTGAAGCTGTGCAGTTAGTGGTAGATTACTGTAAGAGTGATGATATGCAGGCGATTGCCACGAATAAAGGGTTCAATGCCAACGACGACTATGTTTCTGCAGAGAAATTCTCAGGAGCACAGGTCGCCCAGGGACTTAAGACGTATAAGAAGGCTAAGGATAACGGTAAAGACATCATCGCAGTGTTTGTGGCAGACTGTAGTGGCTCTATGGATGGTGATCCTATGAATCAGCTTAAGAACAGTCTTACTAATGGCGCACAGTATATCAATGACAATAATTATGTTGGGCTGGTCAGTTATTCAAGTTCAGTCACATTAGAAGTTCCGATTGCTCAGTTTGATTTGAATCAGAGATCATACTTTCAGGGAGCTGTGAACAATCTTATGGCTTCAGGCGGGACGGCTTCATACGATGCCGTTGTGGTTGCGATGAAGATGATAACTGAAGCAAAGGTGCAGCATCCAGATGCAAAGTGCATGCTTTTCCTTCTGAGCGATGGGTATGTAAACTATGGCTATTCCATGGACGAGATAACAGCCGCACTTAGACAGTCCAGTATACCTGTATATACTATAGGTTATGGCGGTGATGCGGATGCGGATGAGCTCTCAAAGTTGTCTGGAATAAATGAAGCTGCATCTATAAATGCGGACAGTGATGATATTATCTATAAGATAAAGAGTCTGTTTAATTCACAGCTTTAAATCTTGTCGTTAAAATACATGGTAAATACATCAAAAAATAGTTGCATTCTGTTGACATATGGAATACAATATATTCGTTTTTAGAGACAAGTGCATATGATGATAAATCTTCGGGGGTGAGTGCAATTCTCCACCGACGGTGTTAGGGAAACCTTAAGTCCGTGAGCCGTGAGGCATGATCCGGTGTGATTCCGGAACCGACAGTATAGTCTGGATGAGAGAAGTATTATATATTCAGAACAGGGTATCTGATGGAAGTCTATTGTGGTGGATTTTTGTGATGGATACCCGGATAATAGAAAACCCCGAAGTTATCTTCGGGGTTTTCTATTTAGTTGTCAGCAGAGACTCCGGAGGTTTGAATGAGCAGGATTCAACGATCTGTTTAGAGATGAATGAAGCGGGAAGGTGTTCATATGGAAAGATGTAATGTAGATGATGAATTTGATCCGTCGTACATGAGGCGTGCCATAGAGCTGGCAAAGCGTGGTACTGGTGCGGTGAATCCCAATCCTCTTGTCGGTGCTGTCATAGTGAAGGATGGACGGATCGTAGGAGAGGGATATCATGTGAGATATGGAGAGCTCCATGCGGAACGTGCAGCATTTGCCAGCCTGAAGGATCCAGCGGATGCGGAGGGGGCAGTTATGTATGTGACCCTTGAGCCATGCTGCCACTTTGGCAAGCAGCCGCCATGTGTGAATGCAATTATAGAGCACAAGATCAGAAAAGTGTACTGTGGCTCTGACGATCCAAATGCTATGGTGGCAGGAAAAGGCTTTAAGAGACTTAGAGATGCTGGGATAGAGGTGTACACACACTGTCTCAAGGCTGAATGTGATGCCATAAATGGGATTTTCTTTAAGTATATAGTGAGCAAACAGCCGTATGTGACCATGAAATATGCCATGACCATGGATGGCAGGATAGCGACCCATACGGGAGCCAGTAAGTGGATAACCGGAGAGTCTTCAAGGAAATATGTCATGGAGCTTCGGAACAGACACAAGGGAATAATGGCTGGCATAGGAACTGTACTTGCAGATGACCCGATGCTCACATGCAGAATAGAAAAAGGTGCAGACAGGGATACTGATAATATTAGAAATCCAATCAGGATAATTTGTGACAGCAAGCTCAGAATTCCTGAGGATTCCAAGATTGTACAGACAGCCGGAGAGATACCGACGATAGTGGTGACGACGGCTGATGGAACAGCAGATACAGAAAAGTGTGACAGGCTGATGGCAAATGGAGTGAGTGTCATAGAGACAGACGATATAGATGGGCACGTGAACCTCAGACAGCTCATGACAGTTCTCGGAGAGAAATGTATAGACGGAATACTGCTTGAGGGGGGCGGTGAGCTCAACTATAGTATGGTGTCTGAAGGTTTGGTAGATGAGGCGTGTGTGTTCATAGCTCCGAAGATATTTGGCGGTGATGGTAAATATAGCCCTGTGTCGGGTACGGGTGTTGATATACCTGCTGATGCTCATATGTTCAAACTTGATGAGATCAGAACATTTGATGAAGATGTGATGCTCAGATACAAAAGAGTTTAGGCCTGACGATAATGGATCAGGTTGATAAACCGGCAGCAGACCGTATGAGTATGACCATTGCAGGTTTGTTGTACGATATAGGAAAGAGGTCATATATGTTCACAGGAATAGTAGAAGAGATAGGAATTATAAGAAAGATAGATAAAGGAGTAAGCTCCTGCAGCATCACGGTGCAGGCTGACAAAGTCCTTCAGGAAAGTCGGGTTGGAGACAGTATAGCGGTAAATGGTGTGTGTCTTACTGCAACCAGCATATCGGGAAACATCTTCACTGCGGACGTCATGCCTGAGACTTTGAGACGAAGCGGACTCGGACAGCTGACTGGTGGCAGCAGGGTAAACCTTGAGCGTGCCATGGCAGCTGGAGGAAGATTTGGCGGCCATATAGTGTCGGGACATATAGATGGGACAGGAACGATCAGGGAGTTTAAGAGAGAGGATAATGCAGTGTGGGTGACCATAGACTGTTCTCCAAAGATACTAAGGTATATCATCGAGAAGGGATCCATAGCCATCGATGGTATAAGCCTTACTGTAGCGTATGTTGATGATACCTGCTTTAAAGTATCGATCATTCCACACACGGCGGGGGAGACAACATTGCTGGATGGGAAACCGGGTAAGGTGGTCAATCTCGAAAATGATGTGGTTGGCAAATATGTAGAAAAGCTGCTTGTACCGTACAAAGGTGACAATATAGATGAAAAGCTTTTGAAAGAAAAGGCATCAAATAGATCAGGACTTGATATGAAGTTCCTGGCAGAAAATGGATTTATGTAGACGGCTATTTAAAGGAGGTAGAGTGATGAGTTTTGAATTCAACTCAATAGAAGAGATCATTGCAGATCTTGCAGCAGGCAAGCCTGTTGTCATGCTTGACAACGAGGACAGAGAGAATGAGGGAGATGTGATCTGTGCAGCAGAATTTGCTACAACAGAGAATGTCAACTTTATGGCAAAGTGGGCGAGAGGACTCATATGCATGCCTATGGACGCATTGTATGCGGATAAGCTGAATCTTCCGCAGATGTGTATAACAAACACAGATAACCACTGTACAGCATTCTCTGTATCGGTGGATCATGTGGATACTACCACAGGAATTTCGGCCGAAGAGAGAGGTTACACGGCAAGAAAGTTTGTTGATGAGAATGCAAAGCCGGCTGACTTCAGAAGACCGGGACATATGTTCCCGCTCCAGGCTGTTGCAGGTGGAGTTATAGAGAGAAATGGTCACACGGAGGCTACCGTGGATCTCATGAAGGCTGCAGGTCTTAAACCGTGCGGACTTTGTTGCGAGATCATGAAGGATGATGGAACGATGGCGAGGAAGGATGACCTTGTGGAATTTGCAAATGTCCATGGTCTTAAGATATCCACTATCGAAAAGCTGATCCAGTACAGAAAAGAGCACGAAGTATTTGTAGAATGCATTGCCAAGGCGAAGCTTCCTACAAAGTACGGTGAGTTTACGATCTGCGGATACATCAACAAGCTGAATGGAGAACATCATGTGGCACTCACAATGGGAGATATAGATGATGGAAAGCCGGTTCTCTGCCGTGTGCACAGCGAGTGTCTCACAGGCGACTGCTTTGGGTCGATGAAGTGTGACTGTGGACAGCAGCTTGATGCGGCCATGAAGGCCATTGCAAAGGAAGGCAGAGGTGTGCTCCTGTATATGAGACAGGAGGGCAGAGGTATAGGCCTTATCAATAAGATAAAGGCATATGCACTTCAGGATAAGGGACTTGATACAGTAGAGGCAAATATTAAACTTGGTTTCCCTGATGATGCGAGGGATTACACTATAGGAACACAGATTCTTGTGGATCTCGGGATCAGACAGATCAGACTCCTCACCAACAATCCGCTCAAGGTATACGGCCTTGCAGGATATAACCTTGAGATCGTGGAGAGGGTTCCGATAGAGATAGAGCCAACAAAGTTTGATGCATTTTATCTCAAGACCAAAAAAGAAAAAATGGGCCACATGTTGAATGATGTATAATTTTTCATAAGGAGGGGCCCGCGTAAGCGGGAGGAATCCTTGTGAAGCACGCAGACGCCGCGCGTAAGCGCCTTTTTATGCGTCTGCTCCACATAGAATAAGGAGGATAAGTCAAAATGAATAAGTTGGAAGGAAAGTTAGTAGCAAATGGAGCAAAGGTTGGTATAGTGGCTGCGAGATTTAATGAATTCATAGTTTCAAAGCTTGTGGGCGGTGCAGAGGATGCACTTCTCCGCCATGATGTAAATGCAGATGACATCACAGTGGCATGGGTTCCAGGCGCATTTGAGATACCTGTAATTGCAAAGAAGATGGCTGCAAGCGGTAAGTATGACGCTGTTATCTGCCTTGGCGCAGTGATTCGTGGTGCAACAAGCCATTATGACTATGTATGCAATGAGGTTTCAAAGGGGGTTGCTTCTGTTTCACTTGAGACAGGTATACCTGTAATGTTCGGAGTTGTGACTACAGAGAATATCGAACAGGCAATAGAGCGTGCGGGAACTAAGGCTGGCAACAAGGGTTATGACTGTGCTATGGGTGCACTTGAGATGATTGATCTCATGAAGCAGTTGTAATATTATAGATGGTAACAGCCAGTTTATAACGCAATGTATGCAGATTTGGAACAGGCACGTGTAGTTATAATACATGTGCCTGTAAATATATGACAGGATGGATATAATATATGAAATGCACAGACAGGAAGATATTATTCTTTGATATAGATGGGACACTTATAACTGAGGATGGAAGGAGATATTTTCCAGATAGCGCAAGAAAGGCTCTGGCGCAGGCAAGAGCCAATGGCCACCTCGTGTTTGTCAATACAGGAAGAGTATACTGTAATGTCACGGATGAGATCAAATCAGCGGGATTTGATGGATTTGTGTGTGGCTGCGGAACATCAATTTACTATGACGGCAGAGAACTGTTCCACAATAATGTCAGCAAGGATGTGTGCAGGAATATAGCTTATGCATGCCGCAGATATGACATGTATGGAATGTATGAACACCGTGATAAGGTGTATGTGGACGCACAAAACATGGAGAATGAGCTTCTGGTAGATATGGTCAGATACTTCCGTGCAAATGGAATATTTGTAGGTGAGGATGTGGATTCAGACGATTTTGAATTTGATAAGTTCTGTTGCTGGTTTGCAGATGACAATGCAAAAGTCCCTGAGTTCCGTGAATATGTGTCGCAGTATTTTGATTATATAGACAGGGGTGCAAACTTCTGTGAGATAGTTCCGAAGGGATTCAGCAAGGCAACCGGAATACAGTATCTGCTGGACTACTTTGACATGCCGCTTGAAAATGCGTATGCATTTGGTGATGGCAACAATGACGCACCTATGTTATTATATTGTCCGAACAGTATCATCATGCAGAAGGGCCCTGAAGAACTTAAGAGGCAGGTTATGTTAGTTACTGATGATGCTGAGAATGATGGAATATATAACGCAATGGTGAAACTGGGGATCATAGAACCCTGGTGACAAGGAATCTGGCAACAGGATCTGAGTATATAAGATTTGGAGAGTTGAATGGAAGAACAGGAAGAATTTAAGAAGGTAACATTGCTCGACCAGCTGTCTATAGCTGTGAGCAGTCCGAAGAATTACAGACATCTGGTTTTTAGGAAGAAAGGCAGACTGGTTTTGTTTGTGGTCGTGCTGTCATTTTTGCTGGCGTTTATAGAATTTGGAATAGATACCATATTCTGGATAAATAAGGTGGGAGGTTTTGGTAATCTTGCCACGAATGAAATCCCGGCATTTGAGTATAAGAATGGCAGGCTTGCTATAGAGAGAGATGTACAGCTTGAATTTAGTGGGGCAACTCTTTATATAAACACGGAGAAAGCGGCGGTTGATCTGAACGATATGGAGACGGACGGAGTATATGTCACTATAGGCAGTGAGAAGATAGTTATGGGTATGGTTACAGGAGGAGTAGGTTACACATATATGGAGACCCCTCTGAGTTATATGATGCTTCCTGAAGGCTTTGATAATGCTGCACTTGCATCGCTGTCGCCTGCATTTTATATGTATATCGTATTCATGTTTATCTTTATAATGATAGGCAAGGTCATAAAACAGCTGTTGCTTGCCCTGATGTTCAGCATAGTTGGAAATGCATTTGCAAAGAATCTCAATTCGGGGCTTTCATATGGCAATGTTCTGACTATATGTATGTATGCCCAGACTCTGCCTATGCTTATAATGTCGGTAAATACCGCTGTGGGAGGAATATTGCCATCATTTGCGGTATGGCTTGCCACGTTGGTGATTGCTATGATGTTTATGAACAGGGGTATTTCAAGCTGTGTGAACAATGATGTACCGCCAGGGGATGTATTTTGATATTCCGGTTACTGGAAGGAGTTTGAATGTGGAGATAGAGAGAAAATTTCTTGTAAAAAAGCTTCCGGATGAGCTTGACAGATATCCTGTCAGACACATGGAGCAGTCATATGTGTCTGTGCGTCCGGTTATACGTGTAAGGTTAGTGGATGACAAGAGGATACTCACGGTGAAGTCCAAAGGACTTCTCAGCAGACAGGAATTTGAGATGGAGCTTGACGAGAACGAATATGAGAATCTGAAGTCAAAATCAGAGGGCAACGTGATCGTAAAGGACAGATATGTGATCCCCCTGTCTGACACGTCGGGAACATGCGGAGACAGCACTGTAGATAGCAGCCTTGTCATAGAACTTGATGTGTTTTCAGGGATATTTGACGGCCTGATATATGCGGAGGTGGAATTTCCGTCAGAGGATGCTGCAAATGCTTTTGCTGCGCCGGAATGGTTTGGAAAGGATGTCACAGCGCTTGGAGTATATCAGAACAGTGCACTCAGCAGTATGAAAAAATCTGATATTGCGGGTTTTGTTGCACAGGCGGTATCAGAATAAGATGGTTTATTGATTGCGTAAATGTTATGTTCAAATGTAATGGAGGTATGAGAGATGAAGACCAGAATGTTGTTTGCAACTGGGTATGAGGAGGTTGAGGCGCTCACAGTTGTGGATCTGCTGAGGAGAGCCGGTGTAGAATGTGAGATGGTAGCTTCTGATGATGCTAAAACTGTGACAGGTGCCCATGGCATAGAGGTAACAATGGATGCGGGAATTTCGGATATACATGGAACATGTGATGCGGTTATTCTGCCGGGAGGAATACCTGGTGTCCCAAATCTCAAGGCAAATCCGAAGGTTGAGGAAGTAGTTAAGGAGCAGTATGAGAGCGGTGCATATGTTGCAGCTATCTGCGCAGGTCCTACAGCTCTTGGAGCATTTGGAATACTTAAGGATAAGAATGCCACATGTTATCCGGGATGTGAAGGACAGCTCTTTTCAAAGAGCCACAGCACAGATCCTGTGGTTGTGGATGGCAATGTTGTGACAAGCAGGGGTGTTGGAACGGCAATAGAGTTTGGACTTAAGCTGGTGGAGCTTCTCATAGACAGGAAGACAGCCGACGACCTTGCAGCTAAGATAGTATATAAGAGATAATGGATATAAGAATATCGGTTAGAAGCCTTGTGGAGTTTATTTTCCGCAGTGGTGATATAAGCGACAGCAGTAATGGGACTCTGCCAGTGGAAGCGATGAATGCGGGAAGCCGTGTTCATAGAAAGCTTCAGAAGCGGGCAGGGTCTTATTATAGTTCTGAGGTTTTGCTCCGCATGGATGTGGAAGCGGGGGTGCATCATATCACCATAGAGGGCAGGGCAGACGGAATAATAGATAAAAGTGAAAATGAAGAAAATAGCGGTGATCCGGAAGAATACATAACGAATAATGAGGCAGATGACCCGGGGCATTTTGTTGACATGGCAGAGGGCTATGAGGTCGATTATGCTGATGGTTCTGTGATGATAGATGAGATAAAAGGTGTGTATGCCAATCTGGATGATATGGATGGTCCGAAAAAGGTCCACGTCGCACAGGCTATGTGTTATGCATATATATATGCAAATGAAAAAGAGCTTGATGGCATAGATGTGCGGATGAGTTATGTAAACTTAGAGAATGAGAAGGAAAAATTCTTCAGAAGACATTATACTTTTACATATCTTAAGGAATGGCTTGATGAGATGATGGCTAAACTTGTCATGTGGCTGGATCTTGTGGAGGTGCATAAGGAGGCCAGAGATGAGTCTATACTTGACATGGAGTTTCCGTTTGAGTACAGAAAAGGGCAGAAGGAGATGGCGCTATATGTGTACAGGGCTATAGAACAGGAACGGCATCTGTACGTGCAGGCTCCAACAGGGATTGGCAAAACCATGGCGGCTATATACCCGACTGTAAAGTCATTTGTTCAAGGACGGGTGACGAAGTTATTTTATCTGACGGCAAAGACCATAGCGCACACTGTGGCCAGGGATGCGATACAGCTTCTGATGGACCGGGGACTGCAATTTGTGACGGTCATTCTTACGGCAAAGGAGAAGATATGCCTGCAGGATGATATGGAGTGCAATCCAGCTGTGTGTCCGTATGCTGCGGGGCACTTTGACAGGGTAAATGAGGCCCTTTATGATATCGTGAGTCATGAGAGCATGATAGACAGGGAAAAGGTGTCGGAGTACGCAGAGAAATATAAGGTATGTCCGTTCGAACTCAGTCTTGATGTCAGCCTTTTTGCAGATGCGGTTTTGTGCGATTACAACTATGTATTTGATCCGCGGGCAAGCCTGAAGCGTTTCTTTGCGAATGATGGTGGCAGGGCAGGCGGTTATGTATTTTTGGTGGATGAGGCACACAACCTTGTGGACAGGGCATCATCTATGTACAGCGCACAGCTTATAAAGGAGGATTTTCTGGAGATCAGGAAGCTTGTCCTTAAGTATGGCGGCAGACTTGCAAGACACCTTGGAAGCTGCAACAAAGAGCTGCTTGCTTTGAAGAAGGATGTCCCGGATGAAGGGTACAGAGTCCTGTCTGGTATTGCCGGACTTCACCTTAAGCTCTTAAGCCTGCATGATGCTTTGAAGTCATTTCTTGAGGATCATAAGAATATAGATGAGCGCAGCCGCATAATGGATTTCTATTTTAATCTCACATCGTTTCTCAATATAGCTGAGATGATGGACGAGAATTACGTCATATACGATGAATTTCTGGACGATGGACGGTTTATGCTCAGATTGTACTGCGTAAAGCCTGCGGCAAATATAAGGGCTTGCCTTGACAAGGGCCTGGCTACGGTGTTCTTTTCGGCCACAATACTGCCTGTCCGTTATTATATGGAGATGTTGTCTGACTGCCCTGATGATCAGGCTATATATATTCATTCTCCGTTTGCAAGGGAGAACAGACGTATATTGATTGCAGATGATGTGACCACCAGATATACAAAGAGAAATGCAGATCAGTATGCCAATATATATGAGTATATAAAGAATGTAGTGAACAGCAGAATGGGTAACTATATGGTGTTTTTCCCTTCTTATGCGATGCTTGAACAGGTAGAGAGGCTCATAGGTGAAGCTGATTTTGACTATGATATCACAGTCATAAGGCAGGAGCCTTATATGAGTGAGGGCGATCGTGAGGAATTCCTTTCCACATTTGAAGGGACTGGAAATGTGCTGGCTCTCTGTATAATGGGAGGAATATTTTCTGAGGGGATTGATCTGACCGGTGATAAACTGGTCGGAGCTGTAGTTGTCGGACCGGGGCTTCCACAGGTGTGTACGGAGAGAAAGCTGATGATGGATTACTTTGACAGCAGAGTAAACGATTCCGGTGTTGGAAGATACTCTGATTCGGATGGGTTCAGGTATGCTTATCAGTATCCTGGCGTGAACAAGGTATTCCAGGCAGCAGGTCGTGTCATAAGAACGGAGAGCGATCTGGGTATCATACTTCTCCTTGATGAGAGATTTGCCACAAGGAGATACACGGAACTGTTTCCTGTGGAGTGGAGCGATTATCAGGTGTGCAGGAAAAATGATGTGAGTCATATACTAGAAGATTTCTGGTCCGGTAAAAGTAAATAGAATTAATATACAAAATGACGGTATGATGCTATAATGAATGAACATCTAAGAATGAAAAGGGGACTATCATGGTAGATATAACAGTAAAGAATATCCTTGAGGCGACTGGTGGAGTGCTTTTGTGTGGAGATGAGGATACGGTGCTCACGGATATCTGTATAAATTCAAAAGAGGCCAAGGAGGGCGATCTGTTTGTTCCAATCATTGGAACAAGAACAGATGGGCACAGGTTTATAGAGTCGGCTTTGGACGTTGCATCGGCAACCCTTACATCGGAGCATGATCATGTAGTAGTGTCTGATAAGGCATATATAAGAGTGGACGATACTGTAAAAGCTCTTCAGGCGATAGGTAAGTATATTAGAAACAGATATGATATGCCTGTGGTTGCAGTTACAGGAAGCGTTGGTAAGACCACGACAAGAGAGATGATAACGGCAGCTGTCAGTACCGGCATGAGATGCTTCCATACTGAGGGCAATTATAACTCTGTATATGGTGAGCCGATTACTGTATCAAGGATGACGGACGAATATGATGCTGCGGTGCTCGAACTGGGAATCGGTGAGCCGGGAGAGATGGACATTCTCACGGATATAGCACAGCCGGATATATGCGTTATAACGACCATAGGCGTTGCCCATATAGAATATATGGGTTCATTGGAGAATACCCGCAAGGAGAAGCTCAGCATCATCAAGGGCATGGGCGAGAACGGAACACTGTACATCAACGGTGATGATCCTATGTTGTATGCAGTCAAGGATGAGATACCATGTAAGGTATACACATATGGCTGCGGTGAGGGTATGGACTTCAGAGCGACTAACATCCGTATGGAGGACGGTTATTCTGTATACGATATGGTACATGGCGACGATGTTGTAACTGTCAAGGTAGGGGTGATGGGACTGCACAATGTTCGCAATTCACTTGTAGCTATGGCTGTGTCACATCAGCTTGGAGTTCCTTACGAGAAGTCGTCAAAGGCATTTGAGAATTTCAGGGGACTCAGACAGAAGGTTATCAAACTTCCGGGAAAGTATACAATTATAGATGATACATACAATGCAAGCCCGGATTCTATGAAGGCCAGCACGGATGTGCTCTGTGATATGAAGTGTGATGGCAGAAAGTACATAGTATTGGGAGATATGCTTGAGCTTGGGGACAAGAGCGATGATTATCATTATGAAGTTGGAGAATATCTGCGTGATAAGAGGATAGACGAGGTTATAGTCATCGGCGAACATGCTCAGAAGATAAAAGAAGCTCTTGATGCATGTGATACAAAATATGCAAAAACAGTGTCATTTGCTGATACAGAGGAGATAGCATTATATCTCATGGCACTTATGAAGCCTGAAGATATCGTTCTTCTCAAGGCTTCAAATGGTATGAATTTGAGTGAAGTGGTCAATATTCTCGCGAATTAGTACGGACATTTGTATAAAATAACAATGATGGTCAACGGTTAAGAGAAAACTGTTGACCATCTTTTGTGTATTATGTATTTATTTTTGAGACGATTATCCGCAAAAGAATACAAAACGGAGAAAAGAAATGGCAAATATTGAAAAAAGTACAAAAATGGGGTAATATCAACCTAGCTTGAAAGTGAGTACATAAGATTATATAGATACTTTGATTATTGGGAGGAAGTAATTATGGCAACAGCTAAGAAGACAGAGGACGTTAAGAAGGTTACTAAGGCCACACCAGCAGCAGCGCTTGCTAAAGTAGAGGCAGTTAAGAAGGAAGAGGCAGCCAAGAAGACAGCTGCAACAGAAGTAAAGGCAGCACCAGCAAAGAAGGCAGCTCCAGCAAAGAAGGAGGAGCCAGAGGTAAAGGCAGCACCAGCAAAGAAGGCACCAGTTAAGAAAGAAGAGACAAAGGTAGCAGCATCAGCAAAGAAAGCACCAGCAAAGAAGGCAGCTCCAGCTAAGACAACAGAGAATATATTTGTTGAGTTCGCTGGTGGTCAGATCGAGATGGCAGCAATCGTTGCTAAGGCAAAGGAAGCTATTGGCAATAAGACAGTTAAGGAATTGAACGTATACTACCAGCCAGAAACAGGCATGGTATATTATACAGCTGATGGAGAATCAGGTTCTTACAGTCTTTAATCTATAGATGTTTGTTTTGAGACGAAGCCCGGTCGTATGATCGGGCTTCTTTTTGTGGGATAATTACTGGAATTGGTGTTGTATACAGGCAGCCTTTTGTGGTAAAATGCTGCTAGTTAGGAGAGCCTAACAAATGATTTTGCAGGAGGCAGATTATATGACTATACATGAGTATGGAGACAGGAAGAATCCGCATATACTGCTTATACACGAAATGTGGATGTGTCATGAGATGATGCTTCCATATGTAGAGAAAATGCGCAGTGAGTATCATATAATTGCGCCGGATCTCACCGGGCATGGTATTGACATGGGAAGCTTTGAGGGTGCAGAGCATGAAGCTGTACAGATTGGCAAATGGCTTGCAGATCATGATATAAAGACTCTGGATCTCATGTTTTCTGCATCATTGGGCTGCGTTGTAGCCATGTATCTGATGGCCGACAGTCCGTGGCTTACAGTGAAGTGTTCAGTGTTTGAAGGGGCTGCGCTTACGAGAATGAAGGGTGTTGAATGGATGTTCCGCGGGATGATGGGTGGAATGCAGAAGCATCCGGAGGCTGCATCAAAGATGTATGCGGCGGCAGATATTGATTCTGACGTGATGAAAAAGCTTTCTGATTCCATGGGCAGGACAGACAAGAAAGCACTTGCATGTATGGTGCATACATGCAACAGCTTTAAATACGAGCAGAGCATGCTTCCTGCAGATGTGCAGAGAAGATTATTTTTTGAATTCGGCAGCAGGGATTCGCACATTGTGTGCCGTAAGCTGATACAGAAATACTATCCTGAGGCTACGATAATGGTCAGAAAGGGTTATGGACATTGTGTATATATGTTTAAGCATCAGGAAGAGTACAGTGATATATTGAAGGACTACATGAAGAAGAGCATGTAGCCTGGCAGAGCATAAATTGTAATTAGAGAATGCCAAGTATGTGTATATATAAAAAAGCCTGTGATATGAATTGCTATTCATATCACAGGCTTTGATTCTTATTGTGAATAATAATATATATTATTGGATTACTTTGTTGTCAGGAAATCCGCATATGCTGTAGGAAGACCATGCTCTGTAGGATCAAGACCCTTGATCTCCTCCTCCTCAGAAACTCTGAGACCGATGGTCTTCTTGATGATAAGGAATACGATAGTTATAGTAACGGCTGTCCATGCTGCAACTGCTGCAAATCCAAGTAACTGAATGAGGAGTGGATGGATTCCTCCGCCGTAGAACAGACCGGTTAATGTGTCGTTTCCAGGAACAGTTGTTGTTGAGAAAAGTCCAACTGCGATGGTTCCCCAGATACCATTTATGCCGTGAACGGCTACAGCACCGACAGGATCATCAACATGTAAAACGTGATCGCAAAGCCATACACCGAATACTACGAGAAGTCCGGCTACGATACCGATGATTGCTGCGCCAAATGCATCAACTGTATCGCAAGGTGCTGTGATAGCTACAAGACCTGCAAGTGAAGCGTTGAGACACATTGACACATCAGGCTTGCCATATTTGAGCCATGTAAATATCATACATGAAACTGTTGCAAGTGCAGGTGCGATAGTAGTGGTAAGGAAGATTGAACCTAACTGTCCAACTGAAGTAGCTGCTGCACCATTGAATCCATACCAGCCAAACCACAGGATGAATACACCGAGTGCACCGAGTGGAAGGTTATGACCAGGGAAGGTGTGAACCTTTACTACTTTGCCATTCTCATCCTTATTGAACTTTCCGATACGAGGTCCAAGTAATGCGGCACCAATCAGTGCTGAGATTCCACCTACCATATGGATGGCACATGAACCGGCAAAATCATGGAAGCCAAGTTTTACAAGCCAGCCACCTGGATTCCAGATCCAGTGAGCCTCAATAGGATATATCAGCAGTGAGATGATAGCTGAGTATATGCAGTATGCAGAGAACTTTGTTCTTTCAGCCATGGCTCCTGATACGATGGTTGCTGCTGTTGCACAGAACACAAGGTTGAATACGAAGCTTGACCAGTCATAGTTTTCAAAGTGAAGGAACAAATCCCATGATGGTTTTCCGATGAATCCTCCAAGTGCCCAGTCACTGCTTCCGATGAGAAGCGATGAACCTAGGATCATGAATGAAACTGTACCGAGACAGAAATCCATGAGGTTTTTCATTATGATATTTCCGGCATTCTTTGCTCTTGTGAAACCGGCTTCAACCATTGCAAATCCGGCCTGCATCCAGAATACCAGTGCGGCTCCAACGAGGAACCAAACTCCAAATACAATTGTGCTTACGTCTTCCATAATCATTCCTCCTTTTAATACATTGTAGTTGTGGAAGTGATCAGATATAAAAAAAGATGCGTCCCGCCAGGGCTGATCCTGACAAAACACATCTTTGTGCACTCGATATCTGATCGTATGTCACTGAGATATGACTGATAATAAGTATCTCAGTGCCACACCTCAATTACTAACTTGGGTTGAGTATAGTATTGAGATATGGTAAAATATTGAAAAAATCGGACATGAGACGATAAACATTATTATATTTTGCGCTGGCTTAATATAATTAAGCAAAGAAATGGTAAAGATGAATAAAGTTATGTGGAGATGACGTATGGATAGTCAGATTTTATTGAATGTTAATTTTTGTAATGAGGTATATACACGTGTGATAGAAAAGAATGATATATCTGTGTATGTAAGAGTGGGATACAGCATGAGTGGGATAAGACTTGTACCCCAGGAGAATGTGGGCATATGTCTGATATGTATGAATGGACATATAAGAGATGTGTGCCTGGGACAGATTGAGGCTGCAGTAAATATTGATGAGAGCTGCAGCTTTATATCAGTGGAGCTGGATTTGGGTTTCAACAGTAGGGCGATGAATGTGTTGCACAGCTTATATCCATTTGGAAGAATGTTGACGGATAGCAGGGACGTGAAAAATAAAAGATCCGATGCTTCGCTGGAAAATGTGATGGATGTAATTGCAGATTATATAGATGCGTGTGAGCAGTTGTGGTCAAATATGATCGGGGAAGATTTGCGTACCGTGAAACAGGCAGATTCCATATATGCTGTAAAAGGCAAGATAAGTATATCAGAGCTTGCCGGGCAGATGGGCTGCACGGTCAGACATGCACATCGGAGATTTGTGAAGACGCTGGGCGTTGGCCCCAAGAGGTTTGCCCGCATCGTGAGGATCAGGGAGACTGTGAGAAAAATGTTAGAGCACCCAGGCGGACATGTCACGGATTATATGGATGACATGGGATATTCTGATCAGGCCCACTTTCAGAGAGAGTTTAAGTGGTATACAGGTATGACACCGGGAAGTATGCTCAAGTTACTTAATTAGAATTCTGGTAAACTATGAGAAACACGCTTTGCGAGTTTCTCAAGTTATCGCGGCAGTCGCCAAGGTCTCGTGCAAGCCCGGACTTTGGCTCGTTGCTCGCGTAAATAAAACAGGCAGTGGACAAATGCCGCTGCCTGTCAATTAAGAAAAAGGAATGATACTGGATATCTGTGCTTATTATAGCGCAGTCTCCCCACGCTCGCCTGTACGGATACGGACAACGTCTGCCACATCATATACGAATATCTTGCCATCTCCTATCTTGCCGGTTGAGATCCTCTCGCATACCTTAAAAATGATCTTGTCCGCAACATCGTCTGATGCTATGGTCTCAATCTTTACTTTTGGAATAAGGTTTACCACATATTCGCTGCCTCTGTAAGTTGTCTTGTATCCCTTCTGATTACCATAACCCATGATGTTTGAAACCATGGCACCTGTTGATTCACACTCGTCAAGTATTGATTTTACATCATCAAGTTTCTCTGAACGAACAACAATTTCAAGTTTCTTCATATTACAGTCCTCCTTTATTCCCTTTGGATTTGTTTGAACAGATTATAGCATAGCCCAAATATCAATTCTATAGCATTGGCCAAATGCGAAAATATTAAAACGATTCTAAAGGGGTGCACTTCAAAGTTGTAGAAATACAGAGGAAATTACTTTATTTTATTAAGTCAGATACAATGGCACAGTTTACATAAATTTCATAATTCAATTTGTTGGTAAATGGTGTGCAGATATGGTATTATATCAAAAAAGTATATTTATACTGCCGTATGATATATGGCATTTATAATTGAAATTGGAGGATAAACATAAGCTATGGCAGAGAATTACGATGATATAGATAAGAACGTACCTGATGTGACCGACGCAGATGACAATGCAGAAGATGACAAAGATAAGGACGATGAGTATGAGAAATACTGCTATCTGTGCAGGAGACCTGAGAGTGTAGCAGGAAAACTGATACATATGCCGGGGGATATAAATATTTGTGCTGATTGTATGCAGAGATCATTTGACAGCTTTAACAATTCTGGGTTTGGCAACATGCCGGGGCTTGGTAATATGCAGTTTATTGATCTGACTAATATGCCATTTGGCAATATTGACATGTCAAAGTTCAAAGCGCAGAATGATGTACCAAAGTCACAGAAGGTAAAGAAGAAAGCGCCAAAGGAGAAGAAGGCAGAGCCGGAGCTTTCACTTAAGAATATACCTGCACCGCACAGGATAAAGGCTATGCTGGATGAATATGTGGTTGGACAGGAGTATGCAAAGAAAGTCATATCTGTGGCCGTATACAATCATTACAAGAGGGTGCTTACAGATACCATGGATGATATAGAGATTGAGAAGTCGAATATGCTTATGGTCGGACCTACGGGATGTGGTAAGACTTATATAGTAAAGACTATTGCAAGATTGCTCCAGGTACCGCTTGCTATCACAGATGCAACAACCCTCACCGAGGCTGGATACATAGGAGATGATGTGGAGAGCGTACTGTCCAAGCTCCTTGCTGCGGCTGACAATGATGTCGAAAAGGCAGAACGAGGAATCGTATTTATAGATGAGATAGATAAGATTGCAAAGAAACAGAACAGCAATAGCAGAGATGTAAGCGGTGAATCTGTTCAGCAGGGACTCCTGAAAATTCTTGAGGGAGCTGATGTAGAGGTTCCGGTTGGCGCTGGCAGCAAGAATGCCATGGTGCCTATGACAACCATCAATACCAGGAATATTTTATTCATCTGCGGCGGTGCATTCCCTGATCTGGAGAATATAATTAAGCAGAGAATCAGTAAGCAGGCATCCATGGGATTTAAGGCAGAACTTAAGGATCAGTATGATGATGATCCAAATCTGCTAAGACAGGTTACTACTGATGATCTCAGAGATTTTGGAATGATACCTGAGTTTTTGGGAAGACTTCCGGTTCTCTTTACTCTGGATGCTCTTGACAAGAATATGTATATCAAGATACTTAAGGAGCCGAAGAACGCCATACTCAAGCAGTACAAGAAACTTCTGGCACTTGATGAGGTTGACCTCAGATTTGATGATACGGCTTACGAGGCAATAGCTGAGGAGGCGGTAAAGCGCAAGACTGGAGCCAGGGCACTTCGCGCTATCATAGAGAGATTTATGCTTGATATAATGTACCAGATACCTAGAGATGACACCATAGGAAGAGTTACGATAACAGGTGACTACATCAAGGGTAAGGGAAGTCCGGTCATCGAACTCAGAGGAACTCCGGTTCTTGATGATTCCGAATCTGGAAAATAAATCAGACAAAATACTTGATAAAATTTTATCAATATGTTAGAATGACCGCGTTCATTAAGGGAGTAGTCAGCATGTAAGTCTGTTAAAGGTTATCAGATTTTTGCATGTTGTGATATCAACATAATGACCCGATGCCTGCGGTCATATACGACTGCAGATGTTTGGGTCTGGTATTACTGTAGATGATGAGACTTTCTGGACAGCTTTTAGCTGCCCAGAAGGTCTCTTTTTGTTATACAGACATTCCGCAAAAGATGATCTTTATAGAATGAAAAGGATAGGAGTAGATTGTATGAGTATTTTGGAGTTGTTTTTGCTGGCTGTAGGACTGTCGATGGACGCATTTGCTGTGGCGATATGTAAGGGATTGTCGCTCAGGGATATCAAATTAAAACACATGATAATCGCCGGTGCATGGTTTGGAGGATTTCAGGCTCTTATGCCGGCAATCGGATATATTATGGGAAGTTTTTTTGCTGATCTCGTAAGCAAATGGTCGCATTGGATAGCATTTGTCCTACTTGCTTTTATAGGAGGCAATATGATAAAAGAATCATTTGGCAAGGATGAGGATGTGGATTCTGACATGGGTGTGAAAGTGATGTTCCTTCTGGCTGTGGCAACAAGTATAGATGCTCTTGCGGTCGGTGTTTCGTTTGCATTTTTAAAGTTATCTATACTGTATATCATACTGGCAGTGCTGTTTATCGGATGCATAACTTTTATATTCTCAGCTGTAGGAGTGAAGATCGGAAGTATATTTGGAACAAAGTACAAATCAAAGGCCGAGCTTGCCGGAGGAATAATCCTTATACTCATAGGAATAAAGGTGGTGCTGGACGGTCTTGGAATCCTGTAGACAATCGCAGCGTTTTGGCATACAATATGGAAAGCACGCTGATGCGTGGCTGGTCATCAGTCTGCGGCGGGTGACATATAATTAAGGAAGGTATGTCAGGAAACGGAGAAAAGGAGAGCATATATGATTAAAAGAAGATTCAGGGGTGGCATCAGAAAGGCGATGGTGCTGTTTACAGTGTGTGCTGTGGCACTTACTTCCACGGCATGCAATTCGGGTATGTTCACACTGAAAGATGTGACAGGGGTGGCTGTGGATAACCCGGACGATTACACTGATGTTCAGAAGGAGTTTGAATCATTTCTTCACGATGAATATGTTGACAGTGTCACATCAGACAGCATCACATATAATTATTCCATAAAAGATGGCGATGCGATGGGGATCGCAGAACCGGAGGTAACGCTCGGGGATGATGATATGAGTGATGCAGGCATACAGAAACAGAAGTCGGAATTTGATGATACATATAACAAACTCTGCTCATTTAACAGGGCGGATCTCACTGAGAGCCAGCAGCTCACATATGATATACTTAAGCAGTATATGGATACTGAGAACGAGGGATATCTGAATATATATCTGAGTGAACCGTTTTCACCTATGAAGGGACTTCAGGCGAATATTGCCACATATTTCACTGATTACAGATTTGATGACAAGGGAGATGTGGAGCGTTATATACAGTTGCTTGGCATGGTGAAGGATTACTTTGATAAATATCTTGAGTTTGAAAAGACTAAATCTGAAAAGGGATATTTCATGAGCGATGCTGTATGTGAGCAGGTTATAGAGCAATGTGAGGATTTCATAAAGGATAAGGACAATCACTTTATGGTCAGCGTCTTTAATGATAATATAGAGGCTTTGGATTTCCTTACAGGTGATGAGATAAAAAGTTTTGAGGAACAGAACAAGAAGGCGGTAGCTGACAGTCTCATCCCGGCATTTGAGGATGTCATAGATGTGATGAAGTCGCTTAAGGGAACTGGAAAGAATCAGGAGGGACTTTGTAATTACGAGGGAGGAAAAGACTATTATGCTTATCTTCTCAAGAAGACTGCAGGTACAGATAAGAGTCCTGAGGAGGTTGCCCAGATGCTGGATGACAATCTTTCCAAGCTTATGACTGAGTTGTATTCGGTTGCGATGCTTGATTCGGATGCCTATCAGTATCTTGTGGATAATTATGATGACTTGTTTGGAGAGGATAATTCAAAGGATCCTTCGGAGATAATCAATATATTGATGGATACAGCAACTGAACACTATCCGGATTTTGGCAAGATCAGTTTCAGGGCAGAGAATCTGGATAAGAGCCTAGAGGATATACAGGCAAATGTGTTGGCATATTATATGTCTCCGGCATATGACGATCAGGAAAACAATCTTATCAGGGTGAATGGAAAGCATACCGACGGAATGTGGACAACACTTGCTCATGAGGGTTATCCGGGACATATGCTTCAGAATGCATATTATATGTCGACAGATCCTGAACCGATCAGAACCGTGCTGAACTTCCTTGGATATGCAGAGGGCTGGGCTATGTATGCCTGCTATGATGCAGTCAGTTATTACACATTTGACGGCGTTGATAATTCAGAGAATGTGGCAAAGCTTTATAAGATCAATGATGAGATGAATTATCTTCTGAGTGGACGTGTGGATATAGGCATAAATTATGAAGGGTGGACACTTCAGGACACCAGGGACTATCTCAATGAGAAAGGGTTCAATGGAGAAGCAGCTGATGATCTCTACACCACAATGATAGGAGATCCTGCGGTGTACCAGAGTTACTCTACTGGTTACTATGAACTTCAGGAGATCCGTGATTATGCGGAAGAAAAGCTTGGTTCAAAGTTTGACCTTAAGGAGTTCAATACGGTGGTATTAAAGACCGGACCGTGCCAGTTCAATATATTAAAGGAACAGGTTCAAAAATATATAGATACAAAATAAAGAGAAAATAAGACATGGTATTGAAAAAGATTTCTGTGGATATATATATATCTGCAGGAATCTTTTTTCCTTTTATGCATATACTATATTGATTGCGTATTTGTGGATTTTGGGGCGTAAAATGGATGAAAAGGCGGCTTTTTCAGAAAAATATGTAGAATATATTGTGGAATATAATGGAGACAGGGAAGCTCTTTTGGCCAATTACAACCCTTACGATCTGCGGGTTATTGACAATAGATATACCATTGCATATCAGCGTATACCGGCTGATTATATGGAGAGTCTGTCCAGACTGGAATATACTCTTTTTCCAAAGGTCTATGGACCGATGGATGACGTGGGAGCGCTTGAAGCTATAGGTGTTGTGAATATACAGCAGGAAAATATATTGGGGCTTACAGGCAAGGGTGTGTTGTTTGGAATTGTCGATGGCGGGGTAGATATCTACAATAGCAGCTTTCTGAGAGAGGGGAATAAGACAAAGATACTTGCAGCATGGGATCAGACAGCAGAGAGTTCTGATGATGCGGCATACGGCTATGGCAGGGAGTATAGTTCAGAGGAGATACAGGCTGCCATAGATGATGGACAGAAGATACTTACAGACAGTACAGGCCATGGGACATTTTGTGCGGGGGCGGCCGTGAGTGTTGCGCCGTCTGCGGATATTGTGGTGGTGAAACTGAAACAGGCAAAAGATAATCTGCGGGACTTGTATGGTATTCCCCGGGAAGTTACAGCATACAGTGAGGCTGACATTATGATGGCGATTGCATATCTGATCAGGGTGCAGGAGATTTTTGTGCGTCCGATGAGTATTCTTGTAACATGCGGTACTAACAGTGGAAGCCACACCGGAGCCGGGGCGCTTGAGAAATATATAAACAATATAGGTGATCTTAAGGGAACTGCGGTTTCGGTGGCAGGTGGAAATGAGGGAAGTGCGGGACACCATTATGCAGGAATTGTGGGACGTATAACTGACAGTGACAGACCGGGGAATCTTGTGAATTCCGGAGAGGTGGATGACAGGCCGGATTACGATGTTGTTGAGATAGAGGTGACTGAAAATGATAGTTTTACTATGGAGATATGGGGACCGTCAACCAACACATACTCTGTCGCAATTGAAGTTCCGGGGGGAGAATTTATAGAAAGAATATCGCCGAGATATGACAGAAGTACGGTCATAAAACCTGTATTTGGAGGAGGTGCGGTGTATGTTGATTACTTTTTGATAGAGGATTCTGCCGGACAGGAACTGATAATGCTGAGATTTGTTAAACCGGTTAATGGAATATGGAGAATGCGGGTGTATGGTGCCGGTGATACAGAGAAAAGCTTCAACGCATGGCTTCCGATCAGCGCTTTTTTGTCTCCTGGAACGAAGTTTGTGAAGAGCGATCCCCGGACGACTATAACTGGTCCTGCAAATGCAGAGACGGCAATATGTGCTTGCGCGTACAACTATGCAAATGGTAATCTATATATTGGCAACGGCAGAGGTTATACTGCAGACAGGCGGGTAAAACCGGACATTCTGGCTCCCGGCGTGGATATAATTGGAGAGGGGATAAGCGGAGAGCCTGTCATCAGAAGTGGAACATCCATAGCTGCGGCATATTCTGCCGGGTGTTGTGCATTACTTCTTGAGTGGTCCTATGAAAAACGGAATATAAGGAACATCAATGGTAATCAGATAAGGAGATATCTCATACGAGGGGCTCAGAGACCTGGAGCGGGGGATGTTTTTCCAAATATAAGGAATTATCCGAATCCTGAGTGGGGGTATGGGCTGCTTAATATATATGGGACATTTGAAAGTCTGAGGAATGTTTAGTACGTGCTATGTGGTTACGGGAGGTATAGAGATGGATAAGATGCACCGCGAGAAACTGGATTCTGGAGGGGAACTGGTGTATGGAAACAGACAGATGAGAATAGAGTATTTTTTTCAGGGTCCCGATGTAAGATACGGCGGTGTCAGGATAAGGATACCGGGCGATGAGATAGCAGAATACATGAATGCGTGGGAAGAGAACTTTGCCAGATACGAGCAGCTCAAAAGCGGGGAGACGGCGAAGATGACGGTTGAAAAAGGACTTAAGGGAATGCTTATACGTGTTGGTATGAGGGGCGGAGTGTATCTGTCTGGCAATCATATGAGGATATCAAGAAGAAGTGAGCTGGAGTGCATTAAGAAAGATTACATCCATGCACTTGGAATTATGGAGAGAATGTGGAAAAGTGATGATTGTTAGAGACTGTGCTTCGTGTTATAATGACAGAGCATAACAGGGGATTTGAATGCAGATCCTGAGAATAGAATACGGAGGATAAGATATATGTATATAACATGCCTTGATCTTGAAGGAGTATTGGTACCTGAGATATGGATAGCATTTGCTGAGGCAAGTGGAATTCCTGAATTAAAGAGAACGACAAGGGATGAGCCTGATTATGACAAGCTCATGAACTGGAGACTTGGAATACTGAAAGAGCACGGACTTGGACTTAAGGAGATACAGGATACCATAGCAAAGATAGATCCTATTCCGGGAGCAAAGGAGTTTCTGGACGAACTTCGTTCCATCGGTCAGGTGATAATCATCAGTGATACTTTTTCACAGTTCGCAGGACCGCTCATGAAGAAGCTGGGTTATCCAACTATATTCTGCAATGAGCTTATCGTGGCGGATGATGGAGAGATCACAGGCTTCAAGATGCGCTGCCCGCAGTCTAAGCTTACTACTGTTAAGGCGCTTCAGTCTATAGGTTACGACACGATCGCCAGCGGTGACAGCCACAACGATCTTGGAATGATATATGCCAGCAAAGCGGGATTCCTGTTCAAGAGCACAGATCAGATAAAGGCTGACAACCCGGATCTTGAGGCATTTGAGACATATGACGAACTTCTTGCAGCTATCAAGAAGGCGATGGATTAATATTCATGGCTGGATGTTATACAAGGAGGTTTTGTCATGAAGTATAAGAGCGTTGATGAGATAGATACATTCTCGTTCAGGGATGCGACTATCACAAGATGCAATTATTCAGAGAAACAGGGAATACTTGTATTTGAGCTGGATGGTGCCATAGTCAGGGAGAATAATTCGGCAAATGAGCTTTATACTGACAGATATGTCAGCGATATGCAGATCAGATTTGTGGAACCTGAGATAGAGGCACTGCTTCTGGAAGGACACAGCTACTATGATGCAAACGATGTCCTGCTGGAGAAGGTCCCGGATGAACCGGTTGATTCGTCGGATTATGATAAGGTCCTGGCTGGTTTTGCAGGCAGCCCGATATTCTTTGCCGGACAGCCGAAGGACAGCATAAAGGATGACGGAAGAAAGTGTTTTCAGCTCATAGTTGACGTGGAAGAGGAATCATATGTTTTTAGTTTTTACTATGACAAGGTGGTGGCTGAGTGGGAGCATTTCATGAACAAGGTGCAGAACTAGCGTGACATTGCGTGCGGAGAAGGTGAATGGAAGATGGCAAAGAGGATAAAGAGATATCTTGCATATATAGACGGACTTCTTGAAAGAGATGATGTGGATTTTGGACGTGAGTCAGAACTTCATCTGAAGCAGATCGGATTTTTTATGCATGAAAGACTTATACATCTTATTGTGCTTGTGCTTTTTGCAATATTGACAGTTGTGACATGTATAGCATTTGTGGTTACATCAAATATCTCGCTGCTCATACTGGCTCTGGCATTTATGGTTCTGCTTGTGCCATATATCATGCACTATCATCTGCTTGAGAACAGCGTGCAGTATATGTACGATCAATATGACCGGATGATGGAGAAGTCAGGTATAAAAGTTTTCAGAGACAGATAGGAATATCAAGAGATATATAGACAAAACCGTGAGTAACAATGTTATTCACGGTTTTGTTGCTATATAATCTGGAAGCGGTATGACTTTGCTGTTACTTGAAATCGGAGAAGTCGTATTCGGAGAAAGTCTTGCCGTGTTCGTCTGATCGGTAAACCTTGCCGTCCTGTGGATCTATATAGAAATCACCAACTTTTGTATCGCCATTTCTGTTGTTGTCATGGAGTTCTATATGATAACCTGTTTTTCCATCGGAGAATCTGGTAAGGTCTTTGTCGCTGTTTGTGATCTGAAAACGTCCGTCTTCTGCCGGAAGTTGGTTCATGAACCAGTTCTGGGCATCATCGAATGAACCGAATATGCCTGAAACAGTATTTTCTGCTCCGTCCACTACGTCTTTTATTCCGTCAGCTACACCGTCGGCAACATCTTTTACCGCATCTCCGGCACCACCTACTATGCCTTTGTCAGAGCCTGATGAATTACCTGTAGTGCCCTCTGAAGTTGTAGATGAAGTTGAGGAGGACCCGGTGCTTGTAGAGCTTCCTTGATTTCCGGAATTTCCACATCCGCAGAAAAGAATCATGGTCAATGCCATGCACAATGTGAGTATAAAATGTTTATTCATTTTTGATCTCCTTGTTTTGATATTTGTTATATATATTTTCCTTTTGCAAAAAAAATATTCGCACTTATCAAAATTCATAATAAGGGAATGTTAATAATATAATAGAAAAAACAGGCAAAGCGTGGAGATTAAATTGAAAAAAGTTGATGCTGTACAGGAAATAGAAGGGTACTGGCAGTACATAATGCTGGCGATAGCGATAATTCTTGCGATTATTTTTTGTTGCTACTACATAATAAGTCAGTCTAAATGGGGTTTTTACAGGACGGAGGGTGCAGGTGTTGTTGAAGAATCAGCGGGAACAGTAAAACCTGTAAATTCTGTACAGATGAAGAGGGCATATCTTACATTTGATGATGGACCTTCACAAAATACAGGGGAGATTCTGGATATCCTTGATGACAATAACGTTAAAGCGACATTTTTTGTGGTGGGAAGAGATGAGAGTTATTATGATTATTACAGAGAGATAGTAAAAAGAGGGCACACGCTGGGACTTCATTCATACACTCATGATTACGACAAGATATATGCCAGTCTGGACGATTTTGCCGAAGATATTGAGGAATTGCGGAATTTATTGTATGATGTAACGGGTGTGAGATGTACCTGTTATCGTTTTCCTGGAGGAAGTTCCAACACTGTATCGAATGTGGATATGGATACTCTCATATCATATGTGGAGAGTCAGGGACTTACGTATTATGATTGGAATGCGCTTAACAACGATGCGGTGTGTGACAGTTATACACCGGAGCAGTTAGTTGAGAATATTATGTCAGATGTGCCGGCACATGATGATGTGATCATACTTATGCATGATCTGTCAAACAGACACAGTACGGTGGAGTCACTGCAGATGCTGATAGACCGTCTGAGGGCGGAAGGTTATGAGCTGCTTGCGATAGACGATGATGCGCCTCTTGTGAGACACAGGTAGGAAGGACCGATAGAATATGACTTATGATGAAGCGATGGCCTATATTGAATATACGAATACTCTCGGAAGTGTTCTGGGCCTTACGAATATAAAAGAACTGCTTAAACGGCTCGGAAACCCGCAGAATGATGTGAGAGTTATTCATATTGCGGGTACGAATGGCAAAGGTTCCATATGTGCATTCCTTGATGATATACTGGAGTGCGCAGGTTTTTCGGTTGGAAGATATATATCACCGACGGTATTTACTTATCTTGAACGGTTTCAGATAAACAGGAGATACATGCAGGAGGATGACTTTGCAATATATCTTGATAAGGTGAAACAGGCGGCTGATGGCATGGTGAAAGATGGCTTTGACAGGCCGACTTCATTTGAGACGGAGACGGCGGTAGCATTCTGCTATTTTAAGGATATGGCGGTGGATTTTCTCCTGCTAGAGACCGGCATGGGAGGTCTGCTTGATGCGACAAATGTATGTGACAGACCTGTGTGTACGATCATAGCGAGCATAAGTATGGATCATATGGCGTTTCTGGGAGATTCCCTTGAGAAGATATATGAACAGAAGCTGGGTATAATGAAAAAGGGAGTACCATGTGTATCTTATCCTGTACCGGAAGAACTTCTCAGCATGTGGCAGGAGAAAAAAAGAGAGAATGGAACAGAAGATACATCTGTTATGGTCAGCATGGACGATATAACGATCATGAGGACGGATCTTGATGGGAGCAGATATGAGTATGGGGGAAGAAGTTATAGCGTATCTGTGCCCGGTATATATCAGGTGTATAACAGTGCAGTCGCAGTGTGTACTGCAAGACTGATGCAGAGACTTGGCTATGGGATAGATGACGATGATATTCAGTCCGGAATATCACAGACGATGTGGAAAGGTCGATTTCAGAAGATATCCAGTACGCCTGATATATATGTGGACGGAGCACACAATCCAGGAGGATGGGAATCTCTCAGGAAGAATATAGATCAATACTTCGCAGACAGGGAACTTATATATATATGCGGGGTATTTAAGGATAAGGACTATGACTGTATGCTCCGGATGCTTATGCCGCGGGCAAAGCACTTTATAGCAGTACAGCCGGAAAACCCGAGAGCACTTGACAGGAATGTCCTTGCGAATCTTGCAAAGCAGTATATAGATTCTGTGTATGTACAGGAAGTGGTTGATGATGCGGTATATCAGGCAATGGATATCGCAGAAGATATGGACTCTCCGGTAATTATCATATTTGGGTCATTGTCATTTATAGGACCGGTCATTGACAAGGCGGAACTTGGAGGCTATAGGAGAGATTGATGGATACTGGCATGGACAGAGTAAACAGGATACTGTTTAATGATAAATACGGCAGACTTATGGCTGTGATAAAGGATAAGGAGAGAAACCGCATTTTTTGCAGGCATGGACTCGACCACTGCTTTGACGTTGCCAGGATAGCGTATATCATGTGTCTTGAAGAAGACATGGGCATTGAAAAAGAATATATATATGCAGCAGCGCTTCTTCACGATATAGGCAGGGCTGACCCGGAGGAGAGTGGCGTGCAACACCACCTCCTGAGTGTGGAGCTTGCGGGAGAGATACTCAGGGAATGCGGGTTTGATGAGAGGGATACGGATATGATATGTGATGCCATAGGATCACATAACACTGATGGCGATACGAGGAAAGGACTCAGTTATATTCTGTACAGGGCGGACAAGCAGTCCAGAAACTGTTTTGACTGTACGGCGTCAGATGAGTGCTACTGGCCTGACGCAGAGAGAAATCTGAAGATAAGATACTAATTAAGGGAGAATAAAACTATGAAGATAGCAGATAAGATATTTGACACGGATGGCAGACCATATATCATGGGAATCCTCAATGTGACGCCGGATTCATTTTCTGATGGGGGACAACACAATTCGCTTGCATCGGCACTTGCTGCCACGGAGGAGATGATCGGTCAGGGAGCTGATATCATAGATGTAGGTGGTGAATCCACAAGACCCGGATATACCATGATATCCGACGATGAGGAGATAGAGAGAACAGCTCCGATCATAGAAGTCATAAAGAAGAATTTTGATGTTCCTGTGTCACTGGACACTTATAAATCGGCTGTTGCTGAGGCTGGTATAAAGGCGGGGGCAGATCTGATAAATGATATCTGGGGACTTAAGTATGATAAAAATATGGCTGGTGTGATAGCTAAATATGATAAGGCTTGCTGCATCATGCATAATAGGGAAAATACAGATTACACGAATTATCTGGATGACGTTGTGGCGGATCTGGACGAGTCAGTGAAACTTGCATTTGCAGCAGGGATTGACAGGGACAAGATCATGGTTGACCCTGGAATAGGATTTGCAAAGGATCTGCATCAGAATCTTCTGCTTATGAACAATCTTGAGATTCTTCATAAGTGGAATATGCCTATACTCCTCGGAACTTCGAGAAAATCAATGATAGGACTTACCCTTGATCTTCCCGTCACAGAGAGGGAAGAGGGGACGGTGGCAACTTCTGTCCTGGGCCTTGTGAAGGGCTGTTCATTTTTCAGAGTACACAATGTGGAGAGTAATTACAGAGCACTCAAGATGACTTATGCCATGTTGAATGCCAGATAACAGGATTGGAGGCAGGATATGGACAGGATAAATATAACCGGACTTGAGGTGTTTGCACATCACGGAGTATATCAGGAGGAGAATGTTCTCGGTCAGAAGTTCATAGTTGACGTATCTATGATGGTGTCTACAAGACAGGCCGGCAGGACGGATGATATAAGGAAATCTGTCAACTATGGCTGTGTGTGTGATGATATACTAAAAGTCATGAAGGGCAGGAATTATAAACTGATAGAGACCCTTGCCGAGGAGATAGCCTCATTTATTCTGCTGAAATATGAGGATGTCAGGGGAGTGGATGTGACGGTGAGAAAACCGTGGGCACCGGTACTTGTTCATGTAGATACCGTGTCGGTATCTATAACGAGGATGAAACATATTGCTTATCTGGGGCTTGGATCCAATATGGGTGATCGTGAGTCGTATCTTGATATGGCCATAGATGAGCTCAACAAAGATCCATATACAAAGGTTACGCAGGTGTCCGATTTTATAGAGACCAAGCCGTATGGCGGAGTCGAGCAGGATGACTTTCTAAATGGGTGTCTGGAGATAGAGACACTTCTCTCTCCGGATGAACTGCTGGATCTTGTAAATGGCATAGAATCTGCTGCTGGCAGGGAGAGGATCATACACTGGGGACCTAGAACCCTTGATATAGATATATTATTGTATGATGATATTGTATATGATGATCATAGACTTCACATTCCGCATGTGGAGATGCACAAGAGAGAGTTTGTACTCAGACCGCTCTCGGCCATAGCAGGATATAAGAGACATCCACTATTGGGTTCAACTGTGTCCGAACTGCTTGAGAGACTTGAGACGCAGGAGTGATTGCCTGAGCGATATTGCATTACAAATATAATATAACTAAAGGATCGGAATATTATGGATACGTTGAAAGCGATAAATAATATAGAAGAACAGATACAAAGGCTTGTCACTGAGAAGAACAGACTCATAGACAGTGTGTGCAGAGATGGTTATGTCAGACAGCCGGGGAGGGATGACCCGGATGTGACTGGCGGATTTACCCCTGTTGACAGGCTGCACATTGACGATAATACTGTAGTTGTATACCAGGGCGTACCGGGGGCTTACAGTCATCAGGCTATGCATGACTATTTTGGTAATGATATAAAGAGCATGAATGTCCCAAAGTTTGAAGATGTGATAGAGACTGTCAGAAGTGGGAAGGCAGATTACGGAGTCCTTCCTATAGAGAATTCGTCTGCGGGATTCGTAAATGGAATATATGATATGGTAAGTGGCAGTGGTCTTACAGTTGTGGGCGGTGACGAGGTGAAGGTGGCCCATACACTCATGGGCCTTCCTGATGCAGAGCTGACTGATATCAGGAGTGTGTATTCGCATCCGCAGGGGCTTATGCAGTGCAGTGAGTTTCTTGTTGCGGCGGGATATACACAGTGTCCGGTGGCAAACACAGCGGTTGGCGCCGTCAAGGTAAGAGATGACAGAGACAAAACTCAGGCGGCCATAGCCAGCAGGCTTGCAGCAGATATATATGGGCTCAAGGTGCTTAGGGATGACATAGTGAACAATGAGAACAACACGACGAGATTTATCATTCTTTCAAAGAAAAAAGAGTATGTGAAGAACTCATCAAATGTATCTATATGTTTCTCTCTTCCACATGAGAGCGGAACTCTTTACAGCATCCTTGGACATATAAAGCACGATGGCCTCAATATGACTAGTATAGAGTCCAGACCCCTTAGAGGGAGAAAATGGGAATATTCATTTTATATTACGCTGGAGGGCAGTCTTCAGGACAACGCAACTGTGGATGCTCTGGACCGTATAAGAAATGATTCTCTGGATTTTAAGATAATAGGAACATACTGATGCAGACGTCTTTTATGCGTCTGATTGAAATAAGAAAGGCGGGGTATATATGGCAAACAGGATATTTGCGGCTATCGATGTCGGTTCGAATGAGCTGTCGATGAAGATATACGAGATCACACCTAAAAAAGGTTCCAGGGAGCTGGACTATGTGAATAGTACAGTAGAGTTGGGAAGTGATACGTATAATAGCGGCAAGATAACAGAGGAGTCCATAGTGAAGGTGTGTGATATCCTCAATCGTTTCAAGAGAAAGATGAAGGAGTATGATGTCCGCGATTACAGAGCGTATGCATCGTCTGCTGTCAGAGAAGCCGAAAATTCGATTATGGTTCTTGAACGTATAAAACAGCATACTGGAATAGAAGTGGTGGTGCTCAGCAATTCGGAACAGAGATTTATGAATTACAAGGCCTACGCTGCAAAATCTGGCATGGCGGAGGATGGCATCAAGAACAGGGCGCTTCTGGATATAGGCGCGGGAAGTGTTCAGATATCTATATTTGACAGGCAAAATCTCATACAGACCCAGAACCTTCCGATAGGAGCGGTCAGGATCCGGGATTATCTGGCGAAGTATGGTGCGGACACAGTTGCCCTTGAAAATATCATGGAGGAGTATGTGTCTAATTTCATAGAAGAATTCAGAAACCTCTTTATAAATGATAAAGACATCAAAAGTATAATTGCAATCGGAGATGGAATAGTGAATTTGAAGAAGGTTGGACCTGAACTTGGGATAGATAATAATATCACAAGGGATCAGTTTAGGGTGCTTTATCATAAGGTGGTGGAGACAACTCCGGAGGTTCTGTCTGAAAAATATGGAATTCCTTATGAACGCGCAACTCTCATGCTTCCTATGGCGATCATATATCAGTCTTTCCTTGATAACTCAAGGGCTGAGGATATACTTACTCCAGATGTCACATTCTGTGATGGAATAGTGGCTGATTATATGGATAAGAAGGGAACGTTGCTGATCAACAAGGATTTTGATGAGGATATAATTGCCTCAGCGAACAGTATTGCAAAGAAATACAAAGTGAATAGAAAACATACTCAGAACGTGACTCAGAATGCACTTGATATATTTGATGCATTCAAAAGTTCGCATGGACTTGGCAAGCGTGAGAGACTGCAGCTTCAGATCGCGTCTATGCTTCACAGTTGTGGCAAATTTGTAAATATGAATGAGGGAACAAAGATCTCTTATTATATTATAATGTCGACAGAGATACTTGGTCTGTCCCACAAGGAGAGAGAAGAGATAGCGAATATAGTCAGATACAATCACTATTACCTCCCATCCCAGACAAAAGCCCAGGTCTCCCTGATGACGGCAGATTATATGAAGGTGGCAAAGCTTACATCCATACTCAGGCTTGCTGATGTGCTGGACAAGAGCCACAGGCAGAAAATAAGTGATATGAAGTTCACATTCAAGGATAATGTCCTGACTATGACGGTTGATACATTAAACGATATAACGCTTGAAACAGGAGTATTCAAGACCAAGACAGAATTGTTCAGAAAAGTATTTGGAGTAAAACCTGTATTAAAACAGAAAAGGGGGTTGTAATATATGGCAGAAAAAAATCCGATTTTTTATAACAGAGAGCTCAGCTGGCTGGAGTTTGACAAGAGATGCCTGTCGGAGGCTAAGGATAGAACCATACCTCTGTTTGAGAGGATAAAGTTCCTCAGTATCACCGCATCGAACCTTGATGAGTTCTTTATGGTCAGGATAGCGTCTCTGGTTGATATGGTGCATGCCGGGTATACGAAGAAGGATATAGCCGGGATGACGGCGCAGGAACAGCTTGATGCCCTTCGCGTCAGCACAAAAGAATTTATGAAGAATCAGTATCAGACACTTAACAGATCGCTCATACCTCAGCTTGCCCAGAACGGACTTAAACTGGTGAGACACTACGAAGAGCTTACGCCAAAACAGGCGAAATATGTGGACAAATATTTTGAAAAGGATGTGTATCCGGTACTCACACCGATGGCGGTTGATTCGTCCAGACCATTTCCTCTTGTCCGCAACAAATCGCTCAATATAGGAGCACTTATATATGATAAGAAGAAAGATGTCACAGATATAGCAACTGTACAGGTTCCTTCTGTGCTCCCGCGTATAGTCAGACTTCCTTCTGATGAAAAAGATGTGACTGAGATTATACTGCTCGAGGAGGTTATTGAGAAGAATCTTGATAAACTTTTTCTCAGTTATGACATCGTCTGTGCGTATCCTTATCGAATTATGAGAAATGCGGACTTTTCTATAGATGAGGAAGAGACTGCCGATCTGTTGAAGGAGATTGAGAAGCAGCTGAAACAGAGACAGTGGGGCGAGGTCATCCGTCTTGAGGTGGATGAAGCGATGGATAAGAAGCTGCTCAAGGAGCTGAAGAAGCACCTTGGCGTTGAGGAAGAGGTTGTATACAAGATAAATGGCCCTCTTGATCTGACATTTCTCATGAAGGTGAACGGAATCGAGGGATTTGATCATCTGAAGTATCCTAAGTACGCGCCTCAGCCGGTTCCTGGAATGGGAGATTACAGCCATATATTTGACAGGATAAAAAAAGGAGATATACTTCTTTTTCACCCATATTATGAATTTACCCCTGTTATTGAATTTATCAGGCAGGCGGCAAATGATCCGGATGTTCTGGCAATCAAGCAGACGCTTTATCGTGTCAGTGGCAATTCGCCTATCATAGCAGCACTGGAACAGGCAGCAGAAAATGGCAAGCAGGTTACAGTTCTTGTGGAACTTAAAGCGAGGTTTGACGAAGAGAATAATATTGCCTGGGCAAAGAGACTTGAACAGGCGGGATGCCATGTAATATATGGTCTGGTAGGACTTAAGACTCATTCAAAGATTGCGTTGGTTGTAAGACGCGAGGAGGATGGAATCAGAAGATATGTCCATCTTGGAACGGGTAATTATAACGATCAGACAGCAAAACTTTACACTGATATGGGACTTCTGACATGCAGTGACGCTATTGGTGAAGACGCTACCGCGGTATTTAATATGCTGTCAGGTTACTCTGAGCCGAAGAAGTGGAATAAGCTGGCAGTTGCACCTATATGGCTGAAAGATAAATTCCTTATGTTGATAAACAGGGAAGCTGAGAACGCAAGACAGGGTAAGAAGGGGCGTATTGTAGCCAAGATGAACAGTCTGTGTGATCCGGTTATCATGCATGCACTGTATGATGCATCGGCAGCCGGTGTGAAGATAGACCTGATAGTCAGGGGAATATGTTGTATAAAGGCTGGAGTTCCAGGACTTTCAGAGAATATAAAGGTCAGATCAATAGTAGGCAATTACCTTGAGCATTCAAGAATATTCTATTTTTACAATGATGGTTTTGAGGATATATATATGGGAAGTGCTGACTGGATGCCTAGAAATCTTGACAAGAGAGTTGAGATTACATTCCCTGTGGAAGATCCGAAACTCAAATCACAGATCAAAGATATATTAAAGATACAGCTTGCAGACACGCTGAAGGCACATATCATGCAGCCGGACGGATCGTATGCAAAGCAGGATCTCAGGGGAAAGGAAAAACTTGATTCACAGATGTATTTTGTGAAGAAAGCAAGCGAAGGACATGAACCTGTAAAGAGTGCAGAAAACAGCAGGGTATTTATTCCTGTAGAATCAAGTGAAGAAAAGTAAAAAATCTGTTGACACATGGCATGCAATGTGGTATCCTACCATTGCTGTGTGAAACAGTGAACATAGAAGCAGAGTATCCGCTCTCACCTCAGCATGGTATTACATGACTTGGGTTAATATTTAGCTTGGAAGAATTTACAGGGTTTCCCTGGATTTGAATATGCTTTTTATTGAGAAAGTGGATAGTTTGTTCTATCCACTTTTTCCTGCGTTAATAGAGTAGTTTCTACGAAATTTAAAATGTGGAGGTAGAGAGTCATTAGCGATTTAATGATCAACGAACAGATTAGAGACAGAGAGGTACGACTCATTGGAGAGGATGGCCAGCTTGTAGGAATCATGTCATCCAGAGATGCATATAAGATGGCTCAGGATGCAGGACTTGATCTTGTGAAGATAGCACCTAAGGCACAGCCACCTGTATGTAAGATAGTTGACTATGGTAAGTACCGTTATGAACAGGCCAGAAAAGAGAAAGAGGCCAAGAAGAAACAGAAGACTATGGAAGTTAAGGAAGTTAGACTTTCACCTAACATCGATGCGAATGACCTTAATACCAAGATCAATCAGGCTAGAAAGTTCCTTGAGCATGGCGATAAGGTAAAGGTAACACTCCGATTCAGGGGACGAGAGCTTGCGCATGTTGAACAGTCCAAGGTAATCCTTGACAATTTTGCAGAGAAGCTTGCAGAAATCGCAGTAGTAGATAAGCCGGCCAAGTTCGAAGGCAGAAGCATGATAATGTTTTTAACACAAAAGCGTTAAATTATTATAGACATATAATTCAAGGAGGAAGTAAGTAAAATGGCTAAATTAAAGACAAAAAGAGCAGCAGCTAAGCGTTTCAAGAAAACAGCTAACGGCGGTTTAAAGAGATCTAAAGCTTATAAGAGTCATATCTTAACAAAGAAGACCACTAAGAGAAAGAGAAATCTTAGAAAGGCTACAATGACAGATGCAACAAACGAGAAGGTAATGAAGAAGATTTTACCTTATATCTAATAGATCAGGAGGAAGAAAACCAATGGCAAGAGTTAAAGGCGGAATGAACGCAAAGCAGAAGCACAATAAGGTATTAAAGCTTGCAAAGGGCTATAGAGGAGCAAGAAGCAAGCAGTATAGAGTAGCAAAGCAGTCAGTTATGAGAGCACTTACATCTTCATACGCTGGCAGAAAGCAGAGAAAGAGACAGTTCAGACAGCTCTGGATCGCTCGTATCAACGCAGCAGCAAGAATGAATGATATCTCATACAGCAAGCTTATGCATGGTCTTAAGCTGGCAGGTGTTGACATCAACAGAAAGATGCTTTCAGAGATGGCTATCAGCGATGCAGAGGGATTTGCAAAGCTTGTTGAGGTTGCTAAAGCTCAGTTATCATAATTCATAGTATATCAGACAGATTTATTTACGAATAAGAACCGTATGTGATAAATATATTGCATATGGTTCTTATTTTGTTTATGTTAATGTATCGTGTGGCATTCTTTTGGGTTCTGGTGTCGACTGATTTAGGGTTTTATAATCTGAGGTGGTATGATATAATTATAGAGGCTAGGGGGAAGACAAATAAGAGAAAAGACATGAAGTAGGAGGCACATATGTTCGTAGAGAGAATAACAAAGGATCAGATGAAGATGTTTCTTGAGACGTTTGCTTGCTGTAGCGAGCAGAAGAATCTCGTTATGAGACTTAATTATGCAGGTAAAGAACCATATCTGGACGTGACCAGGTTCAGCAATGGACTGGTATACACAGACTCGTATTATGATTTTGACAGTACATATTGCAGTAATCTGTGGAACAAGTTTCTGTATACGCAGTTTACACATGAGTATTACACAGCATTCAAGGAGTACCTCATGAAGGATGTAGACAGAAAGCTGACAAATATGATAAAGATATAACTGACTGGTGGAGACACATTTACTATGAGTTTTCAGATTTTCAAGAAAATTAAAAAAATTTGAAAATAAATGTTGACTTTATATAACAGGAATGGTATTATCTTATTCGTTGGTGACGAGCAATCAGTCAGCATCATATAAATATGCGGGAGTGCTGGAATTGGCAGACAGGCTAGACTAAGGATCTAGTGCTGGAAACGGCGTGTGGGTTCAAGTCCCATCTCCCGCATTTTTATTTTAGGAGAAAGCCTTTATGAGTGGCTTTCTTTTTTTGTATCAAGTCATTTTAACTAATATTAACTCACGGAGATTTTCTTGATATATGAATCTTCAGGGGGTAGAATCTATAGTGATGTAGTAGAAAATATGTGACGCTGGGTATAGTTTGCTATGTTCATGTACAGGTCACATAATTATATATTCAGGAAACAGGAGGAATACAGCGTGTCAAAAGCTAAGTTTGGCAAGAGACTGTTTACGGTTGTTTTTACGGGAGTGATGTCGATATCCCTTGTGGCGTGTGGTGGCGGATCAGGTGAAAAGATCGGCAATGCCAGCGTGAACATTGAACCGTACAGTAAGATAGAATTCAATACGGAGCAGGTGAAGAGTGGCGATATCCAATCATCGATATCTCTGGAGCTCAAGCCGGATGGTTACAGTAGTAAGGATTATTCTATACAGCAGTCGGATTATCAGGTTCAGGAGGTGTATGTCAAGGAGGGAGATAAGGTGGCCAAGGGCGATGTGATGATACAGTTCAAGGCCAAGGAAATCCAGAAGACAATTGACGAGTACACAGAGCAGAAAGAACAGTCCTCACTGCTGATAGATCATTATAACAGACTTGCAGCAATAGACAGCAGTCAGGACTATTCGGCTGACATAGAGGCTGCAAAGCAGAGTATGGATCTTGCTGATACCTACATAAAAGAGCAGAACGAGAGAATGAAGGAATACCAGGTTATAGCAGAGAAGGACGGAACGGTTACATATGTGAATGCTGATCTTCAATATGAATATGTCACGGCAGGAGATACACTGATAACAGTTGATTCGGGATCTTCTGATTATGTGGCGGAGACCAAGGATCCATTTGAATTCAAAGTCGGCGATATATATGACGCTGATTTCGAGGAAGCAACATTCTCGCTTAAGCTTGTTAAGTGCGACAAATACACAAGTGATGCCACAGGCGCTGAGATGCAGAAATTAACGTTCCAGCCGGTCAGTGATATGGCAGGAGTCACTGAGGCTGATAAGCTGAGCATGGTGATCGAGAAACCTGTAGTGAAGAATGTGGTATATGTGAACAAGAAGGCGGTATTTGTTGGAAGCGATGAGAAATCATACGTATATGTTGTGGATGACCAGGGATACAGAAGCGCAGTTCAGGTTGAAGTTGGTGACACCGTGGATGATAAGACGATAATTACAACGGGACTTAAAGCAGGAGAGCAGGTGGTGATAAATTGAGACAGCATAAATATACTAACAGATGCAGCGCAAGAAGCTGTATATCAAAGAAAGTTGCCTGCTTGTTCATGTCATTTGTTATGGCTGCTGCTATGACGGGATGCGGCAAGGACAAGACAGAAAGTGTGCCAGATCTTCTGGATCCGGTGAGCACAAACGAGGCTTACAGACCAGTGACATATGGCGATATAGGAAGGATGGTCATCAAGACAGGAACCATAGTTCCAACAGACAATTGTTATTACTATGATACATCAGCAACCCTGTCAAAGGTATATGTGAATGTGGGCGATAAGGTGAAAAAAGGAACTCTTCTTGCCGATGCTGGAAGTGGAAGTGAATCAGATGCGGCAGATGACGGGAGTTCTGTTGATGATCCATCTGCAAGTGATCCGACAATGGATGATGGATCGGTGGATGGAACATCAGACGACGATGCATTTTCACATAATATAAAAGAAAAGATATTTGCTCAGAATCAGACAGAGCTTGACTGGAGAATAAAGGCCTGCGATGAGATCGGTGATAAGGAAGGTGCCGATGCGGCAAGAATTGAGAAAGCGGTAAATGCGGAGAACAACAGATACGAGAATGTCCTGTATGAATATGAGCAGAAAAAGAAGCTGCAAGAGAAAGAAGACAGTGAGAAGCTTCAGAAAAACGGAACTCTCAAGGCAGATGGCGATGGATATGTGACTTATGCCAAGAAGGTAAAGGGCACAGAGACTACAGTGGCAGGCGGAGAAAACGTGGTGGTAGTATCTGATTACAGCCAACCGTATATTGAGATTACGGGAGAGAAGTTTAAAAAGGGCAATTATTCATTATATAAGAATATGTATGCTGTTGTGGATGGCAAAAAATATGATATAGAGTTGTATAATTACACGAATCAGGAGATTGCCGTAGCACAGAGTATGTCAAGCATGCCGTACACCAGATTCAAGCTCAAAGGAGTGAAGAATCCGGGAAAGATACTCAGTGTAGGAAACACGGTATCATTATATTTCAGTACATCAGAGGCAAAGAATGTGCTTACAATAGGAAATGATTCTCTATATGAGGAGAATGGACAGACATTTGTATATATAAAGACCGATTCCAGCAGCAAGGAAAGACGAGATATAGAGATAGGAGTCAGTGACTCGAATTACACGGAGGTGGTGAGCGGCCTCAAAGAGGGCGATCTTGTCTATTATGCATCTGATGCGATCATGCCTAGTGATTATTCAGAGTACACTGTATCACTTGATTCTTATACCAAGACAGCCAAAGTTGACAGTGACAATTTTACTGTTGAGGATCTGAACAGTGTAAGCTATGTGGCCCCTTGTGATGGAAGATTTACCAAGCTGAATATCAAGAAGGGCAAGAAGGTAAAGAAAGGCGATCTGTTGTTCCAGATCGACAGCGGCGGCGGATCTGCTGCCATGAAGGATATAGATAATCAGATTGAGAGTGAGAATCAAAGTTACACGTCGGAGATGAAGAGTTATGATGACCAGATAAATGATCTCACAAGACAGATAAAGCATTATCAGTCAGGAAAGGTTGCTACACCGACTGATGCAAATAATACATTGTATATGGCTGAACAGCTCATATGCCAGAGAAATGTGTTATCCCTGAATAAGGAGATGCTCACTCATACGCACAATGCAACAATATCCAGTCTTAACGCGCAGAAGGAAAAGCTCAACAAGAATAATGATGGAAGCGGCAAGATCAGCGTGTATGCGGAGCAGGCAGGAACTGTGCTGTCAGTTGATGTAAGTACAGATGTGGCTGTGAAGGAAGGACAGAGTATAGTAACTATTGGCAGCAATGAGAATGTGATCCTTGCAGTGACGATAAGCGATGGTAAACTTGCCATAAACCAGAAAGTTACAATCATAAACAAGAGTAATACGAGCAAAAAGTTCACAGGGACCTGTGTGGGAACTACGGGAGATGGTGACAGGAATTATATAGAGACTGATTCTGATGGAAATGTTCACATAACAAAAAGTTCAAGTGATTCTGATCTTAAATATTACATACAGGTCAGTGACAGCAGTTTCTACAAGAAGCCTAAGGCATATCAGGTCAGCTATCCGACGGTTGCATATGAGAACGTGGTCATGATACCGAGCAACATGATTTACCATGAGACAAGTAAGAAGAATGCAAGCGAGTATGACTATGTATGGCTTTTAAAGGATGACGAGATCATCAAACAGTATGTAACACTGGGAGATTCAGATAAGAGTAAGACTATCATATTGTCGGGACTTCAGGAGGGTGATGTGATAGCAAAGGAGTCGGGAGCAACTTCATCCAGAAAGTCAAGTCCGTCGGAGGACAAAACGGGATCTGATTCATCAGGCGGTGATTCGTCAGGCGGTGATTCGTCAGGCGGTGATTCATCTGGAGGAGATTCGTCAGGCAGTGACTCGGGTGCGGATAGTGACCTGGGTTCAGATGGCGGCTCAGATTCAGACAGCGTAGAATATTAATAGAGAGGAGAAAAGATGTTTAAGTTTTTATCACATAAATTATTAAATAAAAAGTGGTTGAATGCATGTCTTCTCCTTGGAATCATTCTGCTGGTGGCGGTGGTATCCTGCAATCCTATGTTCAAGAATGGTGCACTTGATATGCTCATGTCATCAAAGTTTGATGCGTCTATGACTGATCAGAACAGATATCCGGCAACAATGGGACGTTCAGGTTCGTGTGCTGTTGAGGAATATCCGGATACAGATGCTGTTTTGAATAGAATAAAGAAATATGAAGATATGTGGAATTACTACACCGAGATAGATACGGTGATGAGACAGACAACACTTACTATACAGGCTGGTTATACACAGAGTAATCTGAATCATAGATCACAGTTTGATATGGCTTATATGCCGGGAATAGAGGATCACATAAATATCACATATGGTACGAGCCTTGAAGATGCAAAAACTGATTCAGGTGTGTATCCATGTATAATATCACAGAGAGCACTGGATCAGTATAATCTTGTTGTAGGTGAGGTGTTTACCATAGACACCGGCCTCAGTGATGCGGTGGATTCACAGGGCAATCCTATGCAGTATCAGATTGTCGGAGTGTTTGAGGAGAAAGATTATTCCGATTTCTTCTGGTATGATGAGCTGGCCGATCTTGACAAGCAGGTGTATGTTACAAAGAGTGATTTCGATGATATGGTAAGCAAATACAACTTCCTTACTATATATTATACAGATCACGACATGATAGATTATTCACAGATAACCCATTCAAACGCCATGGATCTTCTGTATTACCTTGATTCATTTAAGCATTCGGACAAATATTTTGAAGAGAATATGTCCGATGTGCTCATAGATTACAGGGGAGATGCAAAAACCATAGGAATAATCATATGGGTTCTGGAACTTCCGATACTCGTTCTGCTCCTTGCTTTTATCTACATGGTATCAAGTCAGATACTTGAGATGGAGGATGGCGAGATAGCGATGCTTAAGAGCCGAGGTACAAGCACGAAGCAGATACTTGGAATTTATCTTGGCCAATCAGCCATATTGTCAGCTATAGCCATAGTGGTTGGTGTGCCGATAGGATTTTTGCTGTGTAAGCTTGCGGCGAGTGCAAGGTCGTTTCTTCAGTTTGAGGTAAAGGATACACATTTTTATCATCTGGATCCATGGATGTTTGTGTACAGTGTGGCTGCTGCACTTATAGCGGTGCTTTTTGTGACACTTCCCGTTATAAAATATGCAAAGAACTCGATAGTTGAGCAGAAGAGTAGGGTAGGCAAAGTAAATTACAAGCCATTCTGGGAAAAATTTTTCATAGATGTAATTCTGGTAGGGCTTTCAGTGTACCTGCTGTACAATTACAACAAACAGAAATCGACCATTGCACTTGATATACTTTCAGGATCAAGACCTGATCCTGTCATTTTCCTGAACTCATCGCTGTTCATATTTGCGGTTGGTCTTCTGGTACTCAGACTGATAAAGTATCTTATCAGACTGATATATCGAATAGGAAGAAAGAAATGGTCTCCGGCAGTATATGCATCTTTCCTCCAGATCACCAGAACGGTGAAGAAACAGGGATTTATATCTGTATTTCTTGTTATGACAATCGCAATGGGTATGTTCAATTCCAACATGGCCAGAACGATAAATGAGAACAAGTCGCAGAGAATAAACTACAATTTGGGTGCTGATCTTGTTGTACAGGAGCAGTGGACAAGAGGAACATATGTAGACAAAGAAAAGAAAACTCACTGGTATTATACAGAGGGAGATTTCGAGAGATATACAAAGCTTGAGGGTTCTTTGTGTGATAAGGTTACAAGAGTGATATATGATGATGATGCGGTCATAAAAGCCGGCGGCGAAGAGCTTGCAGGCAGTGTGCTCATGGGAATCAACACAAAGGAATTCGGTGAGACGGCAAGACTTCAGAGTGGACTGAATGATGAACACTGGTTTAACTATCTGAATGATCTGTCTCAGGTTTCAAACGGAGTCATCATATCATCAAATCTTGCAAAGAAATATGACATCAAAGTTGGTGACAGCATAAATTATGCAAGGTACAGTCCGTTAAAGAGCAAGGAGAAGTCTGAGATAGCATCCCCTAGTGGCACTGTATGCGCGATAGTGGATGCATTCCCTGGATTCCAGCAGTATGTATATGAGAAAGATGACAATGGAGAGGTTAAAGAGGTTGAGAGATATCTCGTTGTTGCAAACTATGCATACGTTGTAGGTGCGTTTAGCCAGACTCCGTATCAGGTTTGGATGAGACTTGCAAAGAATGCAAGTTACAAGGATGTTCTTACAGAGCTTAAGGCACAGGATATCAACATAGTACAGTATGAAAGTCAGGATAAGGATATTCAGGAGATGCAGGAGTCTCCACTGGTTCTTATCACAAATGGTCTGTTCTCTCTGTCATTTATAATAGCCATCATACTTTGTACAGTGGGATTTTTGATCTACTGGATAACATCCATCAAGCAGAGAGAGTTGCTGTTTGGTATATACAGGGCTATGGGTATGAGCATGCGTGAGATCAACAAGATGCTTATCAATGAACAGATTTTCAGCTCTGTTCTCGCCAGCCTTGCCGGTTACGGCGTAGGAGCTGCGGCCACAGTGCTGTTTGTAAAGCTTGTGGCTGTCGTGTATCTGCCGGAGTCACACAATATAGCTATTTCAATAGCTGTGAACCCATATGATCTTGTGAAACTGACAGCAGTGGTAGTATTCATGTTTGTAGTGTGCTTCATAGTAATCAGGACTATCCTGAAGAAGATGAACATAACACAGGCACTTAAACTGGGGGAGGATTAATCTATGAGTGATAATGAAATGAACACAGAATATATATTTGAATCCGCTCCCGCAGAGAATGTCTCTGATATCATGATAGAGGCAAAGGGCATCAAAAGATGTTTCAAATTGGGAAGTGGTGAGGATTTTTATGCACTTAAAGGTATAGACATTCAGATACCGGCAGGAAAACTCACCATATTGAAGGGTCGATCGGGTTCAGGTAAGACGACACTTCTCAATATACTCAGTGCGCTTGATGAGCCTACAGAGGGCGAGATCATTGTGGATGGTCATGAGTACAGTCAGATGAATGAGAAGGAGAAAGAATTGCTCAGAAGATACAATATAGGATTTGTATTCCAGTCTGTAGCACTTATCCCTATCATGAGCGCTTATGAGAACGTGGATTTTGGACTGAGACTTGCGGAGTATGATGGTAACAGGGATGCCAGGATAAGACAGGTTCTGGAACTTGTTGGACTTACATCGAGAATGACACATTATCCAAATCAGATGTCAGGTGGTGAACAGCAGAGAGTTGCTATAGCCAGAGCTGTGGCACACAAGCCGAAAGTTATATTTGCAGATGAGCCTACCGGTGCACTTGACACAGCATCAGGTCTTGCGGTCATGAAGCTGTTCCAGGAACTTGTATATAAAGAGGGGATCACGATAGTCATGACGACACATGATCCGAAACTGATGGAACTTGGAGATGTGGTGTACGAGATAGAGGATGGTGAGATAGTTGAGCGATAAGCATTTATTCAAAAAGAAAAAGAAAGATACTGCGGAAACTGAATCTATAGCACCTGAGATGACTGCTGAGGCATACGAAGGTGATGACAGCCGGGAGTATGTATATGGCATGGAGGATGCATCTGGGGATTCATCAGACGATTCATCTGATACAAACAGCGGTGATAGCGGTAAGATGATGGCTGAAGATGACAATATCATATCCTGCGACAGCCTTGTAAAGATATACAAGACGGATGACGTGGAGGTTATGGCTCTTCAGGGACTTGAACTCAACATAAAATACGGAGAACTCATGGCAGTCATAGGTAAATCCGGTTCGGGAAAGTCTACATTGCTCAACATGATAGGCGGGCTTGAGCGCCCTACAGCCGGAAAGCTGTATGTGGATGGAAAAGATCTGTTTGCTATGACGGATAAAGAACTGGTGGAATACAGAAAGCATACTGTAGGTTTTGTATGGCAGAAGAATTCAAGAAATCTGCTTCCATATATGACGGCAATTGAGAATGTTCAGGTTCCAATGTATTTTGATAAGGACAACAAGGAGGATAAATACGCTAGGGCGCATGATCTTTTGTGCAAGGTGGGACTTGAGGACAAGATAAACTCTTATCCATCGCAGATGTCAGGTGGTGAGCAGCAGAGGGTAGCCATAGCAATAGCACTTGCAAACAATCCTAAGATACTTCTTGCGGATGAGCCTACAGGTGCGGTCGACACCAAGACATCGAATATGATTCAGGATCTGTTCAGAAAGCTAAATGAAGAACTTGGAATCACGATAATAATAGTTACCCATGATATCAGCCTGGCTAATAAGGTTGGGCGTGTTGTCATGATAGCAGATGGCAAGATAAGTACTGAGAAGATCATGAAGGAATCATATAAAGACAGGATGAATGAGCTTGCGACTGATGGATTCTCATCAGATGATTCACACGAAGAGTTCTCAATCCTTGATAAGGCAAATCGTGTACAGATCAGTCCTGATATGCTTGCTGCGGCTGGAATCGACAGCAACAAGGTAAAGGTACAGGTGGAAAACGGAAAGGTTATAATCACCAAAGAGTAGTCTTATACTGTGGCAGATTATAATTGCCTTGTGCGGCAAGCCCAAATATATTATAATGAACTCTATGTTATGGAAAAAAACGATGCGTGGCAATGCGTGAAAATTATGCAGCTGCATCAATAAAAAGAAAGGTTGGTAGTCTTATGAGGAAAAAAGGTTATGTGAAGACCTTATCTCTGCTTCTGGTAACAACACTTGCAGCAGGTACAGTTCTTGCTGGTTGCGGTAAGAAGAAGGTAGATTATAATATGGGAGATGACGGTAATGGCGGCGGAGGCGGAAAGCTCGCAACCAGACTTAATGTTCCCGAGTCATATGATGGAAAGCTCAGCGATATTGATAGTGAGACAGGACTCACAGATGTATCAATAAAGGCAACAGAGATATCTGTTCCAGATACGGATAAGATGTCTATATATAAGTATGATGCGAATTCAATCGACAGTGATTACAAGAAGCGCATATGCGAGAGTTTCTATGATGTGAGCGCCGGTATATACGAGTACAACTGGGATAAGCCATATAAGGGAGATGTCGAAAGAGAGATCGAATTGGCACAGAGTATGGCAGATCAGGCTACAAGCGACGACGATAAGTCATATTTTGACAGTTATATAGACTCACTCAAGGAGGAGCTTAAGAATGCTACAGAAGAGAGAGTTGGAGCAGGTGAATATACTGCAGATGCATTTGTCGGCACTGTAGGTTCGAATATGTATATGATCTCATTCAATACAGGAGATTCCGGTTCAGGTGGTGGATTTGATATAGACTATTATCCATCGGATCAGATGATAAACTACAAGCCAAAGGAAGGTGCAGCAAGCGTATACTGTTATAGTGGTGAGTATTACGATGGAGAGGATTCGGCAAACTCAGCAGCGCTTAGCAAAGAGGATGCATCACAGAAGGGAATAGATTTTCTTGCATCATGCGGAATAACAGACGTAGTTGAGACCGATGTGACAGACCTCATCTGGGAGTACAATGACGCATCATACAACATAGTAGCAGCAGAGAAGAATGGATATATGGTAACATATAAGAGATCGATAGATGGCATTGCGCCATATACACCAAGTGTGTATGGAATAGATTCCCTCACAAGCGGCGATACATGGTATGATACAGTTGATGAGACATTCCAGTTGTCAATAGATGACAATGGTATAGTCCAGGCAAATTGCGTTGATGCTTTAAAGGCTACAAAAGACAAGCAGGATAACGTGGATCTTCTTTCCTGGGATGATATATTGAAGAAGCTCCCAACTGCTGTGAATACTTATTACAAAGACAACAAGACACAGTATAGCACGGTAGAGTTTAACGATGTGAGTCTCACTTATTATAAGGTTAAGGATGGAGACGGTTATAAGTATACTCCGGTATGGGCATTTGCTCAGTGCGAGAAGAATGATAACGGTGATCTGGACAAAGATTATCCTATCCAGCTCATAATGCTAGATGCAACAAGTGGTGAACTCGTCGACTTGAAGGCACTTCTTGATACCAATTCATATATGGATGACGCTATAAGCAGTACTATTGACGGTGTAGATGAAGACGGTGATATGATTATCAGCGGTGATGATACGGGAGATATGACTCTTGAGGATTCCACTGATGACATGTCAGATGACGGTGATTCTGCGTCGGACGATGATGCGGTAGATATCAGTGATCTGGATGTTGATCTCGGAGATTCTGTTGTGACAGAGGAATCAAGCGAGCAGTAACTTAATAATAAAAAACAGATACCTTCAGGTGTGTTTTATGACACACCTGAAGTTTTTTTATGGTGGAAATAATTATCAATAGCCAAATAAATATTGACATATACCCCTATGGGGTATATACTGCAAACGCTGTGACAGAAATATTTCAGACTTTATAAAAAAATGATTAGAAGAATGTTAATCATACAACAAGAAGATAATATGTCAGGAGGGTTGACGATATGGCGGAAGGAAAAAAACATAGTTGTTGCTGCGGAGAGAGCGCTGGGGATATTGAGGAGAGGACAAAGCTGCGGAGCAGCGATGAATATAAAAAACTGATGAACAGACTTAACCGCATAGAGGGACAGATCAGAGGTGTCAAGGGAATGCTTGAGAAAGATGCTTATTGTACTGATATAGTTCTTCAGGTGTCGGCTATCAATGCCGCGCTTAACAGTTTCAACAAGATGCTTCTTGCAGAACATATAAGAACGTGCGTGGCAGAGGATATAAGGGCTGGAAGGGAAGATACACTGGAGGATCTGGTAAACACTATCACAAGGCTCATGAAGTGATATGAAGGCTCAGGATCATCAGGACATAAAGGATATACATGATATTAGAAAGAAGGCGATGGTATGGATAAATACAATGTAACAGGCATGAGCTGCAGTGCTTGCAGCTCGAGAGTTGAAAAAGCCGTATCAAAGGTGGACGGCGTGACGTTGTGTCAGGTCAATCTGCTGACAAATTCCATGATGGTTGATGGCACAGCAAGCAGCCAGGAGATCATAGATGCAGTCCAGACGGCGGGATACGGTGCCAGCCCGGTATCTTCCGGGAATGGAAAAGCCGGCGCTAATACAGCAAAGATCGCAGAAGAGGATGAGACTGACAAAGCATTTGCGAATATGACAAAGAGAATGTGGTCGTCGATCGTCATATTGATACCGCTTATGTATATCTCCATGGGGCATATGATGTGGAACTGGCCGCTGCCGTCATTCTTCGATGGTAACCACGTGGCTATGGGACTTGCTCAGATGCTGCTCACTATACTTGTTATGATTATAAATCAGAAGTTTTTTGTGAGTGGATTTAATGGAATGATACACGGAGCGCCTAACATGGATACGCTGGTTGCGATGGGATCAGGAGCATCATTTATATACAGCGTGTATGTATTGTTTGCCATGACTGCTGCACAGACTGCTGGGGATATGGACAGAGTCATGACACTTATGCATGATTTCTACTTTGAGTCAGCGGCGATGATACTGGCACTTATCACAGTGGGCAAGACACTGGAGACATATTCCAAGGGAAGAACAACGGATGCACTTAAGGGCCTTATGAATCTTGCACCGAAGACTGCTGTCTTACTCAGAGATGGCAAGGAGGTAGAAGTATCTATAGATGAGGTTCAGGTTGGTGATGTATTTGCAGTGAAGCCTGGTGAGAGTATTCCGGTTGACGGAATTGTACTTGAGGGTGACTCGGCAGTTGACGAGTCGGCGCTGTCTGGTGAGAGTATCCCGGTTGACAAATCAGAGGGCAGTCATGTGTCTGCGGCTACGATAAATCAGTCGGGTTATCTGAGATGCAGGGCAACCCAGGTCGGAGCTGATACCATATTGTCCAAGATAATCAATATGGTGAGTGATGCTGCGGCATCAAAGGCACCTATAGCAAAGCTTGCAGATAAGGTTTCAGGTGTGTTTGTGCCTGTTGTAATAGGCATAGCTATAGTGACCATGATAGTATGGGCCGTAGCTGGTAAGGAGGCTGGATATATCCTTGCAAGAGGAATCTCTGTTCTTGTTATAAGCTGTCCTTGTGCGCTGGGACTTGCAACTCCTGTGGCGATCATGGTTGGAAATGGAATAGGAGCAAAGCATGGAGTTCTCTTCAAAACTGCTGCAGCACTTGAGGAAATGGGAAAAACAGGTATAGTAGTTCTGGATAAGACAGGAACCATCACCAAGGGAGAACCGGTTGTCACAGATGTCATAGCAGCTTCCGGTATCACAGACAGAGAACTTATAAAGAAGGCTGTGGCACTTGAGAGCTACAGTGAGCATCCGCTTGCAAAGGCTGTTGTGAGTTATTGGAGAGAAAAAACAGATAACACCGGTCACTTAGATGCTGCAGGCAGCCTTGAGATAAAGGAGTTCAAGGCCGTGGCGGGAAATGGACTGAGCGCGGTGGTAGATGGAAGACATACCGTTGGCGGAAATAGAAAGTATATAGAGACATTTGCTAGGGTCAGCGACGATATGTCCGCACCGGCAGAAAAGCTTGAGCTGCAGGGAAAGACTCCGATGTATTTTGCAGAGCGCAAAGACGGAGAAAAAGACTACAGACTGCTCGGAATAATCGCTGTTGCTGACGTGGTGAAGGATGACAGCAGGGATGCCATAAAACAGATGCAGGATATGGGCATGTCGGTTGTCATGCTGACAGGAGACAACGAAAGAACTGCTAAGGCCATCGGAATGCAGGTTGGTGTCGACCGTGTAATTGCAGGTGTTATGCCTGAGGGAAAAGAAGCGGTTGTGAGAGAGCTGATGGAACAGGCAAATGTGATAATGGTTGGCGACGGTATAAATGATGCTCCGGCCTTAACCCGTGCAAATATAGGTGTGGCAATAGGAGCGGGTACTGATATCGCAATAGATGCCGCTGATGTGGTGCTCATGAAGAGTGAGCTTACAGATGTGGCTGCAGCCATAAGGCTTAGCATGGCGACGCTAAGGAATATCAAAGAAAATCTTTTCTGGGCGTTCATATACAATATCATAGGTATTCCGCTTGCGGCCGGAGTATGGATACCGATATTTGGCTGGACGCTCAATCCGATGTTTGGAGCACTAGCCATGAGTCTCTCAAGTTTTTGCGTTGTAACAAATGCACTGAGGTTGAATTTGACAGACATTTATGATAAAAATAAAAGATACAGAATAAAGGATAAGTACAGAGTAAGCAGTTCGCCAGAGGAAGGCTTGTCAAATGCTGCTGGTGATGGATGTACGAATGATATGAAAAAGCATAAGGAGGATGGCAAGATGACAAAGACAATGAAGATAGAGGGAATGATGTGTGGACACTGTGAGGCAAGAGTCAAGAAAGCGCTTGAGGCACTTGCAGAGGTCGAGAGTGCAGAGGTGAGCCATGAGACTGGTACTGCGGTTGTGACTCTCTGCCAGAGTGTTGATGACAGTGTGCTCTCTAAGGCTGTGGAAGACCAGGACTATAAGGTGCTGTCAGTGGAGTGAAGGCCATACGCGAGATGCTATGACGGTAAAGATGAATACAGAGTAGGTGATTCGTAAAAGATGGATGATAGACAGAAGCGTAGCGTGAAAGGCAGATGATATATGAAGAAGATACTGAACAGGCTGCTTAGCAGAATGGTGGTAACCTGTCTGCTGGTGGTTATACAGCTTGCGGTTATGATATTGGGAATTGTTTTTTTGCAGGAACGGTATATCTATATATCGGGTGTGCTTAAGTTGCTTAGTGTCATCGTTGTCCTGCATCTCATAATCAAGGATACCAATCCTATGATAAAGATGGCATGGATGGTGCCGATTCTTCTGTTCCCGATGCTCGGAGGACTGATGTATGTTTTGTATGGACATGTGCTCATACCGAGAAAACTTAAAAAAAATATGCTCAGAGTCAGGCAGCAGGAGATATACGAGAACGTAAAGGGAGACAGATGGCTCACACCGGATACAGTGAAGGAAAGTCCTGCATACAGGATATGCAGATATATGGATGATTTTGGAGAAGCACTGCTGTACGGACATACCAGGGTTAAATACTACGCCATCGGCGATGATGTGATGGAGGATCTCATATATGATCTTGAACATGCAGAGAAGTATATCTTCATGGAATATTTCATCGTTGACAAGGGATATATGTGGGATACCATACTTGAGATCCTTAAGAGAAAGGCGGCAGAGGGACTAGATGTCCGTTTTATGTATGATGATATCGGATCGGTGTTCAATGTCCCGAAGTATTACTGGAAGGAGCTTGAGGCCAGTGGCATAAAGTGCATGGCGTTCAATCAGGTAGTTCCTTTCCTTGCAACTATCTTCAATAACAGAGATCACAGAAAGATAACTGTTGTTGATGGTAAGATAGCCCACACCGGCGGCTATAACATGGCAGATGAATATATAAACAAGATAGTCAAATATGGAAGATGGAAGGACAGCGGTGTGCGTCTTGAAGGAGATGGAGCGTGGAGCTTTACAGTCATGTTTCTTCAGATGTGGAACTGTTTCCGGTATTCAGAGGGAAGCTACCTGAGTTATAAGCCGGATGTTGACTATTCTTATATTGAAGATGGGTATGTGCAGCCATATAAGACCAGCCCGCTTTCCGCTGAGACTGTAGGCGAGAATCTGTACATTCAGATGATAAATGATGCGCAGAAGTATATATATATATTCACTCCGTACCTTATCGTGTGCAATGAGCTTATGCTTTCGCTGAAACTTGCGGCAAAACGTGGTGTGGATGTGCGTATAGTCACACCGGCTATACCCGATAAAAAGTATATTTATAAGATGACTCAGTTCAACTATGAGGAGCTGCTGGTGGCAGGTGTCAGGATATATCAGTATACTCCTGGATTTATTCATTCAAAGACTCTGCTTATGGATGGCCGCCTGGCATCCGTCGGTTCGATCAATATGGATAACAGAAGTTTTTACCATCATTTTGAGTGCGGAACACTGCTCTATGACTGCGAGGCAATAGAGGATGTAAAGGCAGATATGATGCATACATTTGAGGAGTCTGAGGAGATAGATCTACCGTGGTGTCGCAGGAATATCAGCAAGGTTTCTATTACGGGGCCTATATTGAACCTGTTGTCTCCACTGTTATAAAGAGGATATGATGATGGGACATAACAAGAAACTAATGCGTGATGGCAGATGTGAGATGCAGAATATCATAACTACCATATTTCTTTTGTATATGGGGGCGGTTTATCCACTTGTCATGCACGATAGATATTTTGACATTACAGTCACAAAATACAGAGCTTTCTCGATTGCTATATGTATATATGCGGTGCTTATGATACTGGCGGTGCTGGTGGATGTGCTGGATGGCATTGACAGGAAAAAACATGCAGGTAAGCGTGAGGCTGTCACAGGCAGTTTTATAAAAAGGCATAATATTATGGCTGTGGATATATTCATGGCACTTTTTATTCTGGCAAATGTCATGGCATTTATCATGGCACCTGACAAAACCGCAGCATTTACAGGAGAGGAAGGAAGAAGATGCGGACTGCAGTTCATGCTCCTGGTGATGTTCCTCTATCTGTGCATGGCCAGGGGATGCACTGTGAAAAAGGTTGCTGCGATCGTATTTATGGCGGTCGGATTTGTGGTGGAGATCATAGCACTGTGCCAGTATATGGGAGCTGACTTTTTGAAGCTTCGTGAAGGCCTTGGCGTAGATATACAGAGTATATACATATCCACATTTGGCAATATAGATATATTTGGAAGCTTTCTGTGTGTGCTTGTGCCTGTTGCTATGGGAGCATATCTGGGAGCTTCATTCCAGAAGAGCGTAGTAGTCAAAGCCGTCTCACTTGTTACTATGGTACTTGGGGCAGCAGCGGCGGTCATTACAAATGCTAATCTGGTATATATAGGTATCGTAGCAGCGCTTGTGATCGCGTTTGTGTGGTCGGCATACAGAGGATGTATTGTCAGATTTACAGATGTGTGTCTGGCGCTTGCATTTGGCGTGTTGGTCATCAATATGCTCCTTGATGCAAATGGCAAGTTGGAGACAGAACTTGACGGTATAAGCCGGATGGTCAGTGATAAGAATATAGCGGTCACAGTATTTGCTGTGCTAGCAGTTATAAAGCTGGTGATGATATTTTTCTCGTCAAAGATTGATAAGATCAGCGGAGTGAAAGCGCTTATAGCAGCGGTGTTAATAGTCATAGCCGGCGGTGTTACGGGGTTGGTGTGTGTATCGGATCGCGTAGGTTCACTTTTCTCATTTGATGATTCCTGGGGCAATTACAGGGGATATGTGTGGAGAAGGCTGATGGAGTCATTCAGGGAGTTCAATCTGCCACACAAACTGTTCGGATATGGCAATGAGTCTGTAAAAGAGATCATGACATCCGGATATTATGATGAGATGATGGATGATATAGGTGTTGTGTACGACAATGCGCACAATGAATATCTTCAGTATCTTGTGACAACAGGACTTTTCGGCGCCCTGGCCTATGTGGGGCTTATCGTGTCTGCGATTGTCATGCTCATACGAACGGCCGTGTCTGCGGTTAAGGAGGAGTCGGACACAGATGGAGTCTTTATTGCACTGGCACTTGGAATAGCCGGATATGCATCACAGGCATTTGTCAATCTAAATCAGTCCCTGACAACCCCATATGTATTTCTGATGATAGCGATGGCTGCGGGAGTGTGTAGGGCACGAAGGATTGAAAAAGATAGAAGATAAAGGAAGATGATTTAAAATCATATAAAATGGCAAATAAATATGATGAAATGCCGGTATGCACTTGCCACAGCGCATATCAAAATGTTATAATATTTGCCTGTGTGGTATATGCACATGGATAAAAGGGAGATGACCAGCAGGGATTCTTCGGGAAAGATCAGGCGATGATCTTGAAGAAATAAAAAAGATGTAGGAGGTCTATGGACATGCAGATTTATGATGAGCTTGTAGCCAGAGGGCTTATAGCACAGACAACAGATGAAGATGAAATTAGAGATTTGGTAAATAACGGTAAGGCAGTATTCTATATTGGATTTGATCCGACTGCTGACAGCCTGCATGTAGGCCACTTCATGGCACTCTGTCTGATGAAGAGACTTCAGATGGCAGGCAACAAGCCTATCGCGCTGATAGGTGGTGGTACAGCCATGATCGGTGATCCATCAGGCCGTACAGATATGAGACAGATGATGACAAAGGAGACTATCCAGCACAACGTTGACTGCTTCAAGAAGCAGATGAGCAAGTTCATAGACTTCTCAGAGGACAAGGCACTTCTCGTCAACAACGCAGACTGGCTCCTTGACCTTAATTATATTGATGTTCTCCGTGACGTTGGAGCGTGTTTCTCAGTAAACAACATGCTTCGCGCAGAGTGTTACAAGCAGCGTATGGAGAAGGGACTCAGCTTCCTTGAGTTCAACTACATGATCATGCAGAGTTACGATTTCTACGCACTGTACCAGAAGTATGGCTGCAACATGCAGTTCGGCGGTGATGATCAGTGGAGCAACATGCTCGGTGGTACAGAGCTTATCAGAAGAAAGCTTGGCAAGGATGCATATGCCATGACCATCACACTTCTCCTCAACTCAGAGGGCAAGAAGATGGGAAAGACACAGAAGGGTGCTGTGTGGCTTGATCCGAACAAGACTTCACCATTTGAGTTTTACCAGTACTGGAGAAATGTGGCAGATGCAGATGTTCTGAAGTGCATCCGTATGCTCACATTCCTTCCACTTGAGGAGATAGACAAGATGGACAGCTGGGAGGGCAGCCAGCTCAACCAGGCAAAGGAGATCCTTGCATATGAGCTCACAAAGCTTGTACACGGCGAAGAGGAGGCTGCAAAGGCTCAGGAGAGCGCAAGAGCACTGTTCTCAAAGGGTGTTGCAGCAGATATGCCATCAGTGACACTTACGGCAGACGACTTCAAGGACGGCGCCATCGATATCGTGTCAGTTCTCGTTAAGTCAGGTCTTGTTACATCACGTAACGAGGGCAGACGTGCCGTAGAGCAGGGCGGTGTCGCTGTGGACGGTGATAAGGTGTCTGATGTCCAGACTGCTATTCCTGAAGAGAAGTTCGACGGTGACGGTGTTGTTGTCAGACGTGGTAAGAAGAACTTCAGGAAGGTTAGTAAGTAAGGGCTTTCGTTGATATTTATAAATGTTTAGTATAGATTAGGTCATACGCAGATGCTTTGAGTGATATCAAGGCGAACGGCCAGTGGTTATTCAAAAAGGGAAGCGATGAGCTTCCCTTTTTATATGCTATAAGGAGGAGAATAGTTTAAAAAACGTCTTTTATGCATTTGACGGGAGTTGCTTCTTCGCTTAGAACTGACGATTTTTATAATCATGCGTTGACTGAACATGGATTAAGACCAGGAGAGAATGGAAATTGGTGAATGATAGAGAGATAGGTAACAACAGGAAGCGGTTGGCAATCGCCACGATTTCTGCTGCGGCTCTCATAATATTGGTACAGTTTGTTGATTCCTACTGTACTGAGATATTTGGAAAGACACAGTCCCTGTCCGTCAGAACATTTCTGATGGATCCACGCGGGATGGGTTCTGATGCGGCAGTGGCGTATATGAGCAGGGGAATGCTGCCATTTTATCTGATTGGTGCGCTTACCCCGTTTATAAGATCGTATACAGATATAATAGGCAGGAAGAAGATGATGCTCATAAATGTGTCGCTTCTCATACTTGGAAGTGTGGTGTGCCTGATGGCTGACAGTCTGTGGGGATACCTGCTTGGCAATGGAATACTCATACTTGGATATTCGTTGGACATACATCTGATATACATAGTGGATGCGATAGACAAGAAGCATCGAGGTACGATCAGAGGGATATGTGGCGGAGTGTCCATGGCAGCGGCCATGTGCATACCTTTGCTCAGATCGCTGTGTGTGGATGGCGGCAGGCACAGATGGCAGTGGCTGTTCGGAGTCGGTGTCATGGGCGGACTCTTCTGTCTGATGCTTGTTATGATATATAAGTTTCCGGGTGTTGCTGCGTCTGACAGAGCGGAGAATATGACAGTGAATGTTGCGGAGACATCAGGCGGAGCCGATTACACGGATTTGGGCGAGGACACAGCGGAAGATAGAGCCTGCGATGATAATGGCTCGGAGGTTGGCACATGTGCCAATGGGATATCTGACGATATGCCGGAATCAGACGGACATATACATTTTTTTAAGACATTCCGAAGAATATGTGAGGATAAGAAGACCAGGAGTCTTCTCTTAAGTATAAGTGTTGTGGGGCTTGCCACCGTCGGCATCACTTATTACAATGAGCCAATGTGTGCGTTCTCAGGAATGGGTGAGAGCAGTGTGAATATGATACTGTTCATGCAGCCTGTGGCAGCACTTGTCATAAATGTCATTACAGGAATACTTGCGGATCATATAGACCGTGTACTTGTTGTCCGGGTGGGAATAGTTCTGAGTCTCATAGCAGGAGTTGTATTCACACTTGGCGTAGGCCACATAAGTTCCGCAGTATTGCTGGGAGTCCTCTGGGGATGCATGAACGGATTTTATTTCTCGGCGGAGGAACTTATAAATCTTCTGGTCATGGAGAGTGTTGATGGCTCCGTTCGAGGAAGGGCATCCGCCATGTCGACCCTGTCGTATGGAGTGGGTGACCAGATTGGAATATTCCTCATAAGCCTGGTTGTAGGTGCTCTGGGGATGAGATGGGCCAAGATGCTGTTTCTGGTTCCTCCACTTGCCGTTGCTTATGTGCTGATTAGGAGTAAACTTAGGAATAAGTAAAATAAAAATGATTTTATTCTTCAATTTTCTCAATCGTTCTCCTGATAGATGCATATTTGAATGCAGGATACAGTACAAATGTCCAAAGCGCATAAATTGCAGCAAATACGGGTATAAGAATCAAAGCCTTCAAATTGTTGGTATGCCATACAGCTATGCTGAAATACGATACGAGGAAGCACAGCGTAATATCAGTTATCAGCCGCATCTTCTGTCTGCAGATATACATAGGATGGTATCTGTCATCAGGTGGCTGTATGTCAGCTGGGCTGACTCCCTGCTCAAATTTGCAGAAATTGTAGTTGTATATTCCCCTGGCAATCTCAAGATCAGATATATTTCCCGAATACAGGTTATATCTGAACAGGTGGGCTGCACCATAGTCGTCGCTTGATGGGTTGCCTGCATAGAATGAGAATTCTGCCATATGCTGAAAATGGTTCTTTGCCCGCAGAAGAATAAGAATATTCAGTATTCCATTTACAAGTAGAATAACCATAGTCACGGAGTAGAGCATAGCCGGTGAAGGAACCCTGAAGTACCTGAAGTCAGGGAGAAGTATCTGCAAAATTTCAGCTATGACGCCAACGGATGACAAAGTGATTATAAAAGCAGTAAGTGTTGCCCATGTATATTTGGATCGGTCGACGATCTGATCATATATGTGTCTGATGCACTCTTCACTGTAATTCTTTAGACTGTTTGAAGAATTGTGTCTGAAACTGTGCACCTTTTTGTCATAATCCCATGAACAGATTCTGGCTAAGCCATTTTTGCTATCAGGCTTGTGGTCAGATGAGAAGCTGGCATTAAAATTCCTATATGCAGTTTTGTCGTGACTCACATTGTCAATAAGAAGAAACATGCCAAATGTTGCACTTACCAAAGCTACCAGAACCGGAAAGCTGCTGAGCAGGAATGATGCAGCTATGTAACATGCACTTATGATGCAGAATATAGTTATAAGCACACGCCTGCCATGTTGTATCTTGTTAAAAGATTTGGAGCAGTTCTGAAAATGGCTGTATGATATAGAATATGTATTTTTATCTTCGTCGAGAACTGAGTGCTCAAGTATGAGACTCAGATCGGCATATTTTTTATGCAGTGAAAACGGTATGAAACGCAGAGCTGTCAGTATGATGGAGGTACATAGCATGACAATACTGAATACAGCACCTTTCAAATTCTGTTCTATGTTACGATCGCCCCAGGACATGGTAAATATGGCTGCAAGCATCTGTATTGCGTAGAGAGTTATGAGCAGGTAAGTTGTAAATTCCTGCAATTTGTTAATTCTTCTTGCATCGCACATTAGCTTCTGAAAATGTGGGTTATTCAGATCTGTCTGGGACTTGGAAGGCTGAGGCTGCTCACTTTTTACTGCTGCAACTTCTGTAGCGTATGAGACAAAATTGGTGTCGTCAAAGAGCGAATACAGCAGGAATGTGGAGAGGTATTCCGCAGGCGTACTGCATTTGAACAATGCACAGTAATGTGTAAGGGAAGTATCTGTAGCAAGTACATCACTGCAATATGATTGGATTTCTGTGATAGAACTTCCGGAAGCCTCGGCTTTTTTATTTATCAACAGATCAATTCGTGAGCACATTTTGTCATAATCAATGGAGCGAAGCAGCTGTCTGATAGCTGGTGGCTGTTCTTTTCCAGTAAAGTTTTTGTTGGCAAGATTGGAAAAGAGAACACTCAGTTTTGAACCTGTAGGAAAGTTCTCATCAGGCCGTATAATGTAAAAAATAGGTTTTGATATTGATGATGCTTCTGCCTTGAGTTTATCTAAGTCGCTGTCTTTAAACACTGAAAATGACAATATTGTGTCCATATCTGTATATTGATTAGTATTCTGTGAGAAAAATAACCTGTTAAAGGTATGCTTATTGGAAAAAGAAGATGTCTGTGGGACTATAGGTATGCTGAGTCCAAAATAATCTGTAAATAATTCTTCCAGAGACCATATATTCTCTGCTGGTCTTGTTCTGTATTTCATGTGTTGTGTCCCCCTCAAAAGTTGCATGATGAAAAATATACTAAATACAATAAAAATATATACTAGATAAAACGTTAATACAATATTAAAACGTTCGATTTATGAGAGATTTTATAGAGACAAAAACAGATCAAACAAACAGACAACAGAAACTGACAAATAGACAGTACAATGATTTGATGTCTTTTTTCCATGTGTATTCAGAACATTACTTTATCTTTTTTAGGGTTTGGTAATAATTGATAATAATCATATATTCCGATAAATTTATAGCCGATGAGGCGAGATGTTCATAGAAAAATGAGGGGAGGAGCATCAAAAATGAAAATCGGAGTATGTGATTCGTCATTTGCAAATTCACAAAAGACAGTGGCACTGCTTGAGATGCAGATCCAAAATACTAATATTGGTAGGGAAAATGTGGAGATTGTTTCATATAACCCTGATTCGGTAACATTAGATCTTGATGAAGGAAGATTCGATTGTGATGTGTTTATTACGGAGATCGTGTTTGCAAATAAACAGATTGGAGTCGAACTAGCGAAGCTTGTGAATATGGCTTCGCCTTCTTGCAAGGTCATTTTTTATGCAGACTATGTGCCGGATGATGTGGATGTATATGAGGCGTCACATGTATGTTGTGTGCTGAAGCATAAACATGACAACAGACTTATAAAGTACTATATGGATCTGATCAATGAGAAGATCAACGAAGACCGCAAGTGTTACATAAAGATCAGGTATGACAGAACGGTGAATGTGCTTGACTGTAGAAATATCCAGTTCATACGTTTAGAGAACAGAGTGACAAAATTTTATACGAAGGATGGAATTTTCTATGAGTACAAACCTCTCAGCGAGATTGTGGAAGAACTGCCTGATAATTTTGTGAGATGCCACGCCGCGGCGATTGTAAATATGGATTATGTTAAGAACTACAATCATTCTATGATAACGATGCAAGACGGAGAGCAGATCCGGATAGGACGGACGTATTCGGAGAGTTTTAAGTGATAAAATGTATTAAGTTTTCTATGAAAATTTGATATGCAGCATCAGTTTCCGGCAACGGTGTATTTAACGAACTGATGTTTTTTATGAGGTGTTTAATGAGGGGGCAGAGATAATGATAAAAAAGTTGAGCTGTGTAATAGTTTTATCTTTAGTGGGTTTGCTGCTATCGGGCTGCGGTATAGATGCGGATTACCTGAATGAACTTGGATTTGCGATATCTGATGATGGAAAACTAGTGTCAGAGAATACGGATGACGCAGATGGATCAGCGGAAGAGAATAACTCCCAGAACGTTTCAGAGAAAAATTCAGAGAGTGATCCGGATGGAAAATCAGAAAAAAATTCAAACAGAAATTCTGGAGAAGAACAGGCTGACGCTGACACTTCAGAGCAGGATTCTGTAGTTGTCGAGCGGGAGGATATTGATTATGAGGAAGCATACGCCGATGTGATACATGAGTATAGCGGGTACAGGGAGATGCTTGGTAATTGCGGACCGAATGCACAAAGCCTTTATATCGGAAACATTTCAAGCTGGAACGAGATAATATCCTACAAGCCTGAAACACTGGGGTATTGCTTTTGCGATATCGACATGGATGGTATTTGCGAAATGTTCATCATGGATGGAGACGATGTCATGTATGCCATGTATGCACTGATAAATGGTTCTCCGGAAAATGTTTTCTATGGAAATAGTGTAAATAAGTATGTGATAGAACGCACAGGAGAAAATGCCTGTCTGATACGAAATTATGTTGATAAAGACAGTGATGGCAAAAGATATGACAAGGTGTATAGATACAGCCAGGGCGAGCTGACCGCACAGTATAGTTATCTTGAGGAGCAGAATGTTGTCTATTATGACGATAAAAATTTGACTGAGACATGGGTTGGTAATTCTGGTGATGTTCACTTTTATCTGATGGATAGTTTCAGAAATGCAGATTGGGATAAGATAGCTAATTTTGATGATAGTCTGCCTGATGTAATTCTGGCGGATGCGGCAGGCCTTAAAGTGACATCTGCAGAATCAGAACAGGCTCAGATCGATGATACTTTCAAAGATGCAGAGGTTATCAGTCTGCCACAGAGAACAGAATTTTAATTTAGACAGGCTAACTTGCATATTAGACATGACAATAAGTGCAGCATGTCGTATCATGGTATAATTTTCATGTTTATGGAGGGCGAGAGACATGATCACATACAGTTTGTATTCTGACATAGGAAACAGGGAAAAGAATGAGGATTCCATAGCAGAGTTTCACAGAGATGGACGATATGTATTTGCTGTTGCGGACGGCCTTGGTGGACATGGAAAAGGTGAGGTCGCATCGGCCATGGCGATGGAGTCTGCGAGAAAGATTTTTGAAAATAAGGGGATACAGGATACAGATATTTTGTCTGATATATTCGAGAACGCTCAGACAGAGATACTTGGTGCACAGGAGCATGACCGCTCAAATGGGATGAAGACTACGCTGGTAGTTCTTGATGTGTGTGCTGATCAGATACGCTGGGCTCATATAGGCGATTCACGCCTGTACTATTTCCATAACAATAAATTAAAGGAGAGAACGCTGGATCACAGTGTTCCGCAGATGCTTGTGCTTGCGCACAAACTGAAGGAGAAGAATATACGGGGCCATGAGGACAGGAATAAGCTACTTCGTGTGCTTGGAAGCCCATGGGAATCAAAAAAATACGAATGCAGGGAAGCCATTTTTCTTGAAGGAAAACAGGCTTTCTTGTTGTGTACGGACGGCTTCTGGGAACTTATAGATGAAAAGACCATGATAAAACTTCTGAAAAAAGCAAAGACAGTGGATGAATGGATGGCATCCATGTCAGAGGTAGTCAAGGCAAATGGCAGGGATGTGAATATGGATAACAATTCGGCCATAGCAGTGTGGAGTTGTATGTAACATACGAATAGATAAGGAGCAGAGATATGAAGGCAAACCTGGTTATGAAAATAGTGATATCAGTTCTGCTTGCCACAGGACTGGCGCTCACGTTTGGCAGATATATAAGTGTGGACTATTGGGATTTTGAGAAGGCTGATGCAAAAGTATACGACAGGACGTATGAGGAGATGAGTGATCCGGCGTTTGCTGCCTGTGCAGACGCAGTACAGAAAGTGTTCGTGGATGACGATATCACAGATGAGGGATTCTGGATAATTCCGGGGAATGAAGCCGGACTTAACGCATATCAGCTCATGGATGGTCTTTCTTATGTAAACAACACACAGGGGGACAGACCTGATGATGAGAAGTATATATCAGATGGTGTGAAAAAACTTGCCATATTTGTGTATGTGGCATTTATAGCGGCCTGGGTGCTGGCAGTGGCTGGACTTTTGTTCCAGTGGCTCGGAAAGAAGAGAAGAACATACATATTCTCGGCAGTCAGCTATGGCCTTTCGGTGCTTGCTATGCTGTCAGTCCTTTTTATACCGGTGTTCCTGAAACATCCATTTGCAAAGTATCTTGTGGACAATTCATATACATCTGGAACGATATCTGAGGTGGAACCCCAGGTGAGGATATTCGGACAGAACTTCCTGGTTCATGCAGCGGGATACGGATATTGGATATTTGTTGCGTGCGCAGCATGTTCACTGATCCTTGCAGTGGTTCAGTATATAGTACAGTACAGAGTTGACAACAAAGTGATGTACCAGCCTGCGAGATACCTGAACAAGAGAGGAACGATGATCGGAGTTCAGGGTGCGTATGCAGGAGTTCTGGTATCACTTGACACGCCGATAGTTGTTGGAAGAGATGCATCGTGCAGTCATCTCATCATAGAAAAGCAGGGGATAAGCCGCAGACACTGTATGGTTGAATATCTGGCGGCGTCACAGAATTATGTGGTTACGGATTATTCGAGCAATGGAACGTTTATCGAGGGCGGCATGAAACTTCAGAAGGGAGTGCCGACGTCCATAGACCCGGGGGCTGTCATCAGATTTGGAAACGAGATCGATTCGTTCAGACTCATGTGACAGATGAATTGACAAAGATAATGTGTGGCAAATGAGAGGAGATTTAAGATGCAGAGAAGATGCCTGAACTGTTTCAATCTTTTCAATCTTGTATATGGCAATGTAAATGAACGTGAGATATGCCCGTTCTGCGGGTATATGGAAGGAAGCCCTCCAAAGGAGCCTTATCACCTGTATCCTGGAACATGGCTTCATGAAAGATACATCATAGGAACAGTAATAGGATTTGGTGGATTCGGAATTACGTACAAGGCATGGGATAATGTTCTCGAGACGGTGGTCGCTGTAAAGGAATATTATCCGACGGGACTTGTGCAGAGGGTTCCGGGAGATCCGAGAGTCATCGTCTATACCGGCGAGAGCAGGGAGCAGTACCTGTCAGATCTGGACAGATTCCTTGAGGAAGCCAAGAATATGGCAAAGTTTATTGACAATCCGAATATAGTCCATGTGGATGCGTACTTTGAAGAGAACAATACCGCGTACCTTATCATGGAGTATCTGGATGGTGTCACACTCAAGAATTATCTCAAATATAAGGGCGGACGGATAGACTGTGCCGAGGCCATACATATAGCTGATGCAGTCATAGATGCGCTTCGTGAGATGCATGCGGGCGGGATCATCCACAGGGATGTAAGTCCGGACAACATCATGCTCTGTAATGACGGAAGAATAAAACTTATAGATTTCGGTGCGGCGAGATTTTCTGATACAGACAAAGAACTCACAAGATCCATCATACTGAAACCGGGATACGCACCGCCGGAGCAGTATCAGTCCAAGAGTATGCAGGGACCATGGACCGATGTGTATGCACTTGCGGCGACGATGTACAGGGCTGTCACAGGTGTGAGACCTGATGAGTCCATTAACAGAGTCCAGCAGGATGAGGTGAAGACTGCAAAGGAGCTCTGCCCCGATATCCCAGAGGATATCAGCAATGCCATCATGAAGGGCATGTCCATACATCAGGAGATCAGATTCAAGAATGTGGATGAGTTCAAGCAGGCCATAGATGGCAGGAAAAAAGTTAAAGAACCGAGAAAAGAACTTAGGACGAGAAGGATAAAGAGAGCAATAACCATAGGAGCAGCACTTGTACTCCTGACAGCGCTTTCTATTGGTGTGTTCTATATATACAGAGACAGAAAGTCTGAGGCGGTACTTCCCGCATCGGATGTAACTATATGGATCGCTGTCCCGGATGGGCAGACCGGCAAGGGACTTGAAGCGATGATGGACAGTGCTGTGGAGGCATTTGCCGACAGCCAGAAGAATGTAGATGTAAGCTATGAATTTATCCCGGAGGACGAATATAGTGTAAGGCTCGATACCGCATACGAGAACGGGAAGATGCCAACTATATATCAGTCTGAATATGCATCAGACAAAGTTCAGAGCAGTGCGGATGATCTGACCGATGTGTACCGCTATCTGAAGGAGGATGGTATAGATGACTGTTATCTGCTGGAAGAATACGAGGACAGCATAAAGGAAAGCGGCAGTATCCCACTCAGTTTTGAGGCCCCGGTTGCCTATGTCAAACGAAGTTCGGATGTGAAGGATATAGACAGTCTTGTTATAAGTGACTACACGCAGATATCCAGTCTGAAACCGGGACAGTATTATGTGTCTGAGAAATGTCAGAATCTGCTGCTGGGATCATTTGACCAGCTTGCAAAAGCTGAAGCATTTGATAAAGCAAGGACTGGCAAATGGGAAAAATACGAAAATGGTGAGATATTCAAGAAGTTTACAGAAGAAGATTCGATGCTGTACTTCTATGGATCAACCGATGAGTACGCTGAGGTCAATGGACAGTGGGCCGGAAGATATAAGGTTGTGAACATTGGTACAGACAATATAGATGTAAGATTTACAAATGAACTTTCAATCTATGGTGAGGCAGGAAAGAAAGAGAAGAAGGCAGCCTCAATGCTCATCAGCTACCTGCTCAAACAGGGAGCGCAGGAGGCGGTTTTCCTTGGAACATCATATACGGATGGTGCAGACAGCCAGCTTGTAAGCTTACAGGGACTTCCTCTAAACAAGGAAGCATTTGCAAATTATATAGATACGAACACAGAGCTTACGGTTCTGGAATCATACACAGAGAAATTGAGAGTCGAGTAGACACGAAAGGAGAGATAAGATGTCGGATAGATTGTGCATGGGATGTATGAAAAAATATAGTGATGCATATAATGCGTGTCCGTATTGTGGTTTCCCGGCGGACGCAGGCCCACAGGAACCATACCATCTTACTCCTGGAACGATAATAGGCGGCAAGTATATCGTGGGCAGAGCTGTCGGTTATGGCGGATTCTCTGTAACATATATCGGCTATGACTACAGTATAGAAAAGAGGGTGGCAATAAAGGAGTACCTTCCATCTGAATTTGCCACAAGATCACCTGGCACATCGACCGTGTCGATATTCAGCGGAGACAAGGCTGAACAGTTTCACGGCGGCATAGAGAAATTCGTGGATGAGGCAAAGCGGCTTGCCAGATTCAGGGGTACTCCGGGTGTGACAGAGGTCTATGACGTGGTGATCGAGAATAACACGGCGTATATCGTGATGGAATTCCTTGAGGGAGAGACGTTAAAGAGATATCTGGAGCGTGAGGGCAGGATTGCGCCTGAGCGGGCGGTGTCCATGATGCTCCCTATCATAAGGACTCTGGAACAGGTTCACGCACAGGGACTGCTTCACAGAGATATATCACCGGACAACATATTCCTCACAAGCAGCGGTGAGGTCAAACTGATAGATTTCGGAGCTGCAAGACAGGCCACATCCACCAGCCACAGCAAGAGTCTGTCGGTCATAGTTACACCGGGATATGCACCGCCTGAGCAGTACAGAAGCCGTGGTGAGCAGGGATCGTGGACGGATGTGTACGGATGCGGAGCTGTTCTGTACAAGATGATCACAGGTATCACGCCTGAAGATTCCATGGACAGATCGACAAAGGATAATCTGGAAGATGTATCAAGATTTTCTCTGGATATTCCTGAGAATATAGAGAATGCAATCATGAATGCCTTAAACCTTGAGATAGAGGAGAGGACACCGGATATGCAGACTCTTTTCTACGAGCTCACAACACAGGACGAAGTAGCCCGTATAAAAGTAAAAAAGAAAAAGGTGGATTTCGGCCGCTGGCCGCTGTGGATGAAGATATCCGTGCCGGCAGCACTTGCCTGTGTAGCCATCCTTGGAACGCTCATAGCCACAGGTGTCATCAACTGGCGAAGGCTTATACCGAATTATCTGGCGAAGACCAGGGTGCCAAATGTGGTGAATCAGACCGTCGATGATGCGCAGAAGATTGCGGGAAATAAAAATCTGACGTTTCAGATAGTGGACAAAGTTGAATCGGACACCATACCAAAAGATATGGTGCTTGCCCAGAACATACCGGTAAACACCGAGGTTCAGGAGAAGATGATACTTGAGGTTGTCATATCAGCCGGTGCCGGTCAGGCATATATGCCCGATCTCACAGGATTTTCACAGGATGAGGCTGAAAAGCAGCTGAAGGAGCTGGGGTTATTTGCAAAGACAGATACATCTGAGAGTGAGATACTTAAGGATTACGTGTGCGCCCAGGAATATGAGCCTGGACAGGCAGTGGACAAAGGCACTGAGGTCGGTATCACGATATCGACCGGTATGAGCAGTTACGATACAGGCAAGAAAACCACTGTTCCGAAGTTCGTAGGAAGCAAATGGGATGATGCCAGAAGCACTGCCAAGGGCAAGAGCCTGTATATATACAAGACCTCGGCAGAAAACAGTGATACCGCTGAGAAGGGCGAGGTGACAAAACAGGACATGAAGGAGAAGACGAGTGTAAATGCCGGAACACCTGTGGGTGTGGATGTAAGTCTTGGCGTGAATATGACACACGTTCCTGATGTAGTGTACAAGAAGCTCTCCGATGCAGAAAAGCTTATGAGTAAGAATAAGCTAAAGGTTGAACTTACATATGAGAACAGCACAGTGGTTGCAAAGGACAGGATCATATCACAGAGTATAGCATCAGGTGAAGAGGTCAAAGTCTGGACTACGGTTACTCTTCATGTGAGTCTCGGTGATGACAGTATAAAGGATGCTCCGACATATGAGCAGCCGTCAGATCCTGACGATTACGTAGAGACAGATGACACTGAAGTGGATCCAACCACCAGAGAGGAATATACAAAAGATCCGGATGCGACTACGGAAGATCCGGACGAGAATCCATATGATCCGGGTGATTGGGATGATACTGAAACTAGTGAGAATACAGAGGATCCGGCTTATGATTACGACTGGGGCGATGACGACACTGACGATGAAAGCGATATGGTAGAAGTACCTGATGTCGTGGGAATGTCTTACAGAGATGCAGCTGCATCACTTACAAGTGCTGGTCTTGATGTCGGTAATATTGAGTTCCGTTCTCATTATGGAAGCTCTGATGATGAGGTATTAGATCAGGTCATAGGTGCAGGCTCAAAAATAGAGCGGGGATCTAAAATAGATCTTTATATATGTGATAACGAAACCATAACAAAATACAGATACAGGGATGTGGTTGACTACGATACCACAAGCTCTGACAGCAACTCGGCTCCGGCAGGTTATAAATATTACAAGACGGATACAAGTTACTCGTATGACGGCTGGGGCGGATGGTCAGAGTGGGGACCTAATTATATAGCCGGAAGTGATACGTGCAATGTGGAATCACAGAGTGGTGCTGTGTTTGGAATTTATGTGGATGGGAACAGAGGCGCTCATGATAAGAATGTAGGAGGTTGTACAAGAAATGAATATTATAGACCGTGGAGCTGGGTTACAACTATGACAGAGCATGACGGAACAGCTTTCCAATGGCCGGGAAGTACAACTGAACGTTACTGGATACCAGATAAGGGAATGTATGTTTGCAGAAACGTCATGGGTTCCGGCGAGTGGACATGGTCAGGAACTGTGTACCGCTATCAGACTAGACAAAAGATAGAGAATAAGACTTATTGGTATAGAAAACCTATATGGGGATCGTGGTCAGGCTGGAGCGAAGATGTCGTGTATTCGTCTGATACACGGGAAGTAGAGTCGGATACACAATATAAATATTCACAATATTAATATATCTGTGTTTTATAGAAGGGAGAAAAACGATGCGAAAATCGAAAGCAAAATCCAGAACCCAGGTCATAAATGGCGTGTCTGCGGACGGCGGTGCCATCATAGGTGTTCGGGGATATCTGCAGGGCAGGATCATTGAGCTCCGGGACAATGTTCCGTGCACTATAGGCAGGGATCCACAGATGTGTGATCTGGTTATCATGAACGAAAATGTGAGCCGTGTCCATTGCCGCATATATTTTGATCCTAACATGAAAATGTACGTGGTAAATGACAATTCGACAAATGGCGTTCTCATACAGAACGGCCAGTGGACTCACAGAGGAGACACCGTGGTTGTGCCGAGAGGGACACACATAGCCATAGGAACCCAGAGTGATGAGATATTGCTGCGATAAGTATATAGATATGGAGATGGGATATGAAAATGAGAGATAAGAAAAAGGAAAAGGTGAACAGGAGGCTGAAAGCCGGGCTTGCGCTGGTGTGCGTTGGAGCACTTCTTGGTGGAACCGTGCTTACAGGGGGGGATGCCAGGGTTTTGGCTGATGAGAATGAGAATACTATAGATATTATAGGAATTCAGAATTCCAAGGATGATACAGGCAGTTATACGGACTTGTATTATTATCTTAAGGATTCAAACGGCGAAATTATAAAGCAGCAGGAGAATCCAGATATAGAATTGGGGGATTTGAATGCGAAAAAGCAGATAATTAATGCGGCAATAAATTATCATGTGATCATTGATGCAAAAAGAAGTAATTATTATTCGGAAGACTATGAGACTCCTAAAATTGTGGAACATGAAAATGGCAACGTTGACAGTGCTTATTATTCCGAAGGTAGCACAGAAAATTCCGTTGTAGACGTTGTAAAAGGTGGAATAGCAGAATTATATGACAATGCTAAGGAACAGAAAACAAATATGACCTTGGCGTTCAGCAGCACTAGAAATCGTGACTCAGGTGAATCTGGCGATGGTTATACATATGAACTGCTGGAGGATGGTGGTGAAAATGAAAGATATGATGATGCAATAGGAAAGCTGGATTTTGATTCTCTGGGTGATAATGGAATTGATGGAGAATATTTACAGAATCAGATAAAAATGTACTCATCTTCATCTGCCTGTGATGTATATGTTCTTATTACTGACGGATCTGAGAATATTACAGACGACAGTATTAGTTCCATAAAGCAAATGTTGCGTGATAGTATTTCGTGCCTGTATTGGATAGATATTACGCAAACTGGTGTAAATAATCCATATGAGAAAATTGCAAAAAAAATTGATCTTAATGATTGGGCACAGAATGTAAAAGATAATAATGATATTCAGTGTATGAGAATTAGTGGTCTTGGCACAGACAATGCCACCCTGACAGATGCCAATGATAATGGCGAGAAAAATATTCAGATCACAAGCGATGGTGCTGTTTTTTCTGGAAAGTTTTATGCAGTAGATAGTGAGCCAGAAAGTGAAGAAAGTAATTCAAATGTAGCGATAGAGGGCGTAATAGCTGCACAAAAAGATAGCTATGTTTATTTTTCATCGAGGGATGCCAGTGACGGATATGCACAGGAGCGAAGCAGCACATTATACAATAACAAAATAAAACTGGCGAATCAGGAAGATGTAAATATTTCAGAACAGCCCGTCACGTACAATATTGTATGGGATATTGGTTCTAAAAAGTATGAGTCAGATGGTTTATTTGATGAAGTTATAGCTAAGATACATGATTTTGAGAATCCGGTAGAATCTGTAAAAAATAAAGTAAATGTTATTGACTGTGATGGAAAGACAATAAAACTTGATAATGAACAGCAAACTGATGAAAACAAAAAACTCACTGGAGATAAGCTGGAAAAGATATTAAATGATTCTAAGAATCAGACAGATGCGTATGTCATAGTGACTGATAAAGAGGGGATAGAAAGTTCAAAAGATGTATTGGAGAAATCAAGAGGAAATCTTATTTACCTGCTGAATATAGATGATGAAGAAGGTAAAGTGTCAATTGAAAACGACAGTGTTAAGGAGATTACAGGAAACTCTGAAACTGGTGTTGATAAGTGGGATAATGCAAAGAACATGATTGGCAGTTCGGTGTGTTTTAAATTTGAAGGTGTAAAACTTACCACAGTATCAGATGGAGATTCAACAAATCCTGTGTCTATAGAAGTTGATTCTATTCAGGTGACAAACATAAATGTATATGTTGAGAATTCAGGTAAGATTATTGGGTTCTGGGCAAAATTAAAGCTCTGGCAAAAGGTACTGATAATTGCCTGTGCTGCATTGCTGATTTTGTTTATCGTTATGATGATCATTGTATCGGTACGCAGAAAAAAATCAAAGAAAAGAAATAGTGTAAACCGGGGAATTCCTCACGGTGCTCCATCCTCAAGCCCTGATGTCCAGCTCAGAAGTGGAGTGAGTCCTACAGCAGAGACAAATGTTCTCGCAAGGCGTGCCGGAGAACAGAATATGCAGGCTATGCAGGGACAGATTCCTGCGAATAACACCATGCAGGTTCAGCTTCAGATCATAGGACGTAATCCAAAGATCATCAATACTTATATAAATGGAAGTATATTCGTTGGAAGAGCGAATACCTGTGATGTATTTATAAATGATGCAACTATATCACGTCAGCACTTTGCTCTGGAGTGTGTAAACGGTGAGATGTTTATACAGCCACTTGTTGCCACCAATGGAACAAAACTTAATGGCCAACGGATAAATGATAAACATCAATTATATCCGAACGATAGGATACAGATTGGAACAGTAGGAATAGTTGTAAGGTGGTGATAAATGATGAGTGACAAGGATAATGCACTTGCTGAAGGAACATATCTCAGAGAACGGTATGTGATAAAAAGAATTTTGGGTCGTGGTGGATTTGGATTCACATATGAGGCTTATGACGAGGCAAATGGCAAGAAGTGTGCCATAAAAGAATATTATCCGAGGGACGCAGCAATGCGACTTCCGGATGGCAGAACCCTATACCAGATGACGGACGAGCTTGAGAAGACATATCGTCATGGAATGGACAGATTTATGGAGGAAGCTCAAGTGCTCTGGAAATTACAGGGTGTTCAGTCTGTTGTGGCTGTATATGACTACTTCAATGAGAATAATACCAGTTACTTTGTAATGGAATTCATTGATGGCGTTACACTGAAGAAATTGGTTAAGGATAATGGCAAACTTGACTACAACATCGTTAGGTCAATATTTTTTGATATAGGAACTGGACTTATACAGGTTCACAGTATGGGGGTATTTCATAGGGATATCAAACCCGATAATATCATGCTGACATCTGAGGGCCGTGCAAAACTTATAGACTTTGGAAACGCAAAGAGTATAAAGAGAGACGCAGATGAAGGATATTCCATCATGCTTACACCAAAATTTGCCCCACCGGAACAGTATCAGAAAAATTCTGAACAGGGAACATTCACTGATGTATATGCATTTGCAAGTACGATGTTTTATGCGATGACAGGAACATATATGCCAGAGCCAACAGCAAGATATGCATCAGGTGAACATGTCAATCTGGAGGAAGTTGGATTTCCTAAATTTGTGTCTGATGCGATGAATAAAGCATTGAAGCTCAACTATAAAGAGAGAACTCAGACAATTTACGAATTGCTTATGGATCTCAGATGGTTTACCGATGGTGGGGATACTATCTATAAAGAAGATAATGAAACACAGACGGCTGAAAATAATACTACAGCGGAGCATGCTGGTGTAAAACAGAGACAGCAGGAGGTTGAACAGTCTCATTCATCTAATCAGAATGGCTGGAAGGATGCTTATCTTGATGATCGAGCATTGGATGCAGATAGCCATTGGAATAATGGAGATCATCGAGAGCAGGGATATCAAGATAAGCATCATGATGGTAATGGTGCTGATTTTCAATATGAACAGCGCAGACAGTTTGGTCCTGGAAGAATACCTCATCCGTACATTGTAATAGTGTCTGGTGATAATGCCGGAACAACAGTAGACATTCCAGTGGATAGAGGGGTTATTGTAGGACGAACAAAAAATTATGCGCAGATTATATTTGAACAGGATGAGTTTATAAGTAAGAAGCACTGTGAGGTGTATTACGACAGCATAGAGGATGCACTTTATATTACGGACTATTCAACAAATGGCACATGGGTTAATGGATATAAGTTGAATCGCAATCAGGTGTATGCAGTTGAAAAGGGAAGTATGGTAGTTTTGGCAAATCAAAAATGTTCATTTAAGGTAGGTGTTACATATCAATGAGAGAAGAAGCAGCAAGACAGAATGAGATAGTGACAATAAGACTGACAGAGGATGTAAACTGGGATGCTATAGACAGAACAAGGAATGTTCCGCATATGGAAGTGGGATATTCGACAATCATAGGTACCAGAAGTTATCAACAGGACGCCCTGTTTGTCAAACAGTATGATGGAGATGTGACGCTTGCCGTTGTCTGTGATGGAATGGGGGGGCTCAATGGTGGAGAAGTGGCCAGTAATACAGCTGTGAAGACTTTAGTTGAGGACTTTGACCAGGTGGGAGATTTCTCAAATGTTCCACAGTTTCTTGAGAAAGAGGCTGTAAAGCTTGATGGTTGTGTGGCAGATCTTGAGGACGAATATGGTAATTCCCTTGGAGGGGGATGTACCATTGTGTGTGTAGTCACAAAGGGTAATCAGATGTATTTCTTGTCAGTTGGTGACAGCCGAATATACGTGGTAAGAGATGGAAATATACAGGCTATTAACAGAGATCACAATTTCAGGCTCCAGCTTGACACTATGCTCCGTGAAGGTCAGATCACACAGGATGAGTATAGACAGCAGGAGGATCAGGCGGAGGCACTTATCAGTTTCCTAGGAATAGGGAATGTGTCTCTCATAGATCACAACACAGAGCCGCTCATGCTCTGTGAGAACGATCTGATCATCTTGTGCAGTGATGGACTTTATAAGAGGCTTAGCAATGAAGCCATTCTGGATATAGTTGATGACAATCAGAACAGTATGCAGAATATTGCCGAGAGACTTAATCAGGTAGTTATGCAGCTGACACAGAGAAATCAGGATAACACGTCTATTATTCTGCTGAAGTATGGCAGATAATAAGCAGCGGGCGAAAAGCCTTTGCTGTATATATAAAAAAACAACAGGAGGATGAAAATTATGAATTTAACAAGGTGTGCAAAAGGGCATTACTATGATATGGACAAGTTTTCAACCTGTCCTCATTGCTCTAATGTAAGCGAAGGAATGGGTGAGACTGTAAGATATACTCAGCCAGCACCCGGAATGGGACCTGGGGCAGGCGGACCAATGATGGGTGGAAACATTAATCCGGGAATGAATATGGGCATGAACAACAGCATGGTACCAACATTTGGAACGCCAGGTGCAAATGGAGATACGCCAACTGTTGACTATACTAAGCCTACAAGTGATATTGCTGACATGATAAATAAGTCAAAGAACCAGGCGAATAAGGATGATGAGGATTCCTCAACAATCGCATTTGGCAATATAAATGCAAAGACAGATGTAGTTGGCTGGGTTGTAATCATTGATGGAGATGACAAGGGCAAGAGTTTCAACCTCAAGACAGGAAGAAACTTCATTGGTAGAAATGCAAGTCAGGATGTAGTTCTGGCTAAGGATAAGGCTGTATCAAGAGAGAAGCATGCGATCATCGTATACGAGCCAAGACAGAGAAAGTTCCTTGTTCAGCCGGGTGATTCAAGAGGCCTTTTCTATGTAAATGATAATGTTGTCCTTGGATCAGAGGAGCTCAAACCATATGATGTCATCCTTGTAGGTAAGACACAGCTTGCATTTATCCCATTCTGCGGCGAGAAGTTCAGTTGGGAAAATGGAATAGAGAAGGGAGAGTAGGAATATGTCATACACAGGAAAAATTAATTTCGTTCGAGGAGAATTACAGGGCAGCAGCATAGATCTGCAGCCGGGCAAACAGCAGGTACTTGGTAGAAATGGTGCAAACTGCAACATCTTCTTCCAGTCAGACAGAGTCAGCAGAGTTCATTGTGCAATATCATTCAACGAGAGCACAGGACGTCTGACACTGCTCAACTATTCAACATCAGGAACTACTGTAAATGGAAGAGAGCTGGGACCACAGCAGACAGTAGAGCTTGACAATGGTGCAAAGGTAAGACTTGGCCATTCAGACAATGAGTTCACATTTACAGCTCAGCAGCAGAACACCATAGTCAACGTTCCTAAGAAGTCTGGAATTATCAGCAAGCTCAGAAGAAACTATGTTGCAAGGGCAGACAGAGGCGCAACTATATTCGAGGATTTTTGGGTTGACGATGACGAGAAGGAGATCGCAACTCTTGGAAATGACAGAGTGCTCAACTACTTCACAGGTAACGGTATTCTGAAGAACAGAGCAGTTCTGACAAATAAGAGACTGTACATAAATGAGCATCACGGTATTCTGTCATATTCATACAAGAGATATATAGTAGAGGTTGACGAGATCACTTCAACAGAGGTTATGAAGAGAAATCCTATATGGAGTCTGGTCATGGCGGGACTTTGGCTTATACTTGGTATTGTTCTCGCTGCTGTATCAAATGTATTTGCATTGTTCCTTGTTGGTTTTGCAATTGCCCTTGGACAGGTATTTGCATATCTGAAGATGTGGGGAAGCTGGTTCGTTGTTTATTTCCCAGGTGGCTGGGTGAAGTTCGGTCTTAAGAATTACTCGTTGTATCAGACCGTAGAATTCCAGAGAGCTATATGTTCCCTTAAGTCTCAGGAGAAGAGATACGCTGATTCATAAGATAGGCGTAGCTTTGATATTTAACAAATACTGAAGAGACAGGAGGAATACTATGGGAAATAACGGCGCAAAGCTCAAATTCGTTTCGGGTGAGTATGCAGGTGCAGAGATAGATCTTGCTCCATTTGCAGATGTGACACTTGGAAGAAATCCTGAGATTGCGAATTTCGTATTTAATAGTGAAGGCGTCAGTAGAAGACATTGTATTATACAGTACAACCCAAATGACAGGCGTTTTCGAGTGACAGACCTTTCATCTTCTGGAACGATAATAAATAATGTTAAGAAGATGGAGAGAGGAAATGTGGAATATTTAAGTGCCGGAGATACACTAAAGATAGGACATTCAAGTAATGTAGTACAGCTTGTGGCACCTCCTAAAATGGAGAATACAGGAGTGCGTCCTGCTCCTGGATATGGTGGATATTCAGGTGGTCAGAATATGGGTGAGACTGGAGTCCTTGGAGGACAGGACAGAGCGACAGTAAAGATGGGCCCTGGAATGGTATCTAGTCATCCAAATGGCCCTGGCTACCAGAATAATTATCAGAATATGGGCCGTGGACCTGTAAATGGTGGAGCGTATAATACCCCAAATAATCAGAATGTGGCACCATGGAGTGATGGTAGTAAGAGTGTTTCAAAGGAGCCTTCAGATGTATTAGGAATAATAGGTATTTGCATTGGCGGTATAGCTTGTTTAGTTGCGCTTGGGTTTCTGTTATACCTTTGTGGTGATTATTTCAAGGCTAAGTGTCTTGTATTTGTAGCATTACATTCTGGATGGATGTGGGTGATATTGCTGGCAGCTATAGCCGGACTTGTACTTGGAATAATATATCTTATACAAATGTCTGGAACCAGGGGAGAACATCCGAAATGGATGGGCGTGGTTGCTATTGTAGGTGCGGTTCTTGCAATCACAATAGTGATTATTATATATGTCAGTGCAATTACTGTATCTGCATCAGATATATATGAGTATGGACTCAAGATTGGCAACGACCTGGTTGATGATTATAGCAAATATCTGGGATTTTGATTTATAAGGAAAGGAGAATGATATGAATTCATTTTCAATGGTATTATCTACAGATATTTTGAGCCTGATCGTGACAAGGTATGTGTTGTACATAGCATCAATTGCCATATTTGTTATAGCAATTATAGCATTTGGTATTGCAAAGATAGTAAAGAAACCTAAAAAACGTACAAATTTACCTGGTGTAATCGCATTTATATTGGCGCTCATTCCGTTTATAGCTTCAATTAGCTGTCTTATCATGGCGATGGGTGACAATTTCAAAGTTAAGAGTTTGGTTCTAATGTCGACAATTGGACAATTTATGATAGCTGCTGCTGGTGTGCCAGTGGTATCTATAATCTTGGGAATCATATATCTGGTGCGCATGAGAGATGAGGCTTCAAAGCCTAAGTGGCTTGGAGCTTGTGCAATACAGTTGTCTTTTGCATCAATAGTTATAGTTGCGGTTATGTATTACAGTGCCCTTACGGTTTCGTATGCTGATATGCTGGAATATGGTTTCAGCGCAGGTGGCAGTCTGTTAGATATACTAGGATTTTAAAGTGATTATGTAACAAAACAGGCGGTATCTGTTTGAGGTGATCTGATGATATTTAGGGACGTACACCTCAGATACCGCCATTTAAGTTATATGGCAAATAAAAAAACAGCAAAGAGGGAGTCAGGAGATTGAATAGATGAAAAAAAATATAAGAATAATGGTCTGCGTAATAGTTGTGGCAGCGCTTACTGTTGGATTTACAGGGTGCTCGAATATACAGGAAAAATATAACATATATCAGAATGCAAAGTGGCAGACTTTATTACAGGATGGATGGTATCCATATCAGGGAGACGATTCCTATGGTAAGGATGCATCAAATGATGATAAATGGATTGATGATGACACTGAAAATAGTACGCAGGAGGCAGGGGCAACAGAGCATAGTGATGATGGCAGTAATAAGACGGAAGTTTATGCTAGTGATCTGCGATATAAAACAGGTTTGTATCATACAAACAGAACGGCTTGGACAGCTCCAACAATGTGTAATGACATATATGATATTGCAAAAGCAGTAGACAGCTATGTGCTTGCAGGATGTCGTGACGAACTGAAGCTTTACATTAATGATGTAGCAGATAGTGATATAAAGAATATGAATGACTATATGACACAATCATTTGGATGGGGAGATCAGTATCTTAATGGGAGTGACTCAGATGGAGATTATATAACTATTGATCTCAAGTATGAAGATAGTTATTACGTGTATATGTATATAGTTTATGGAGTGCCGATACCTGAGGATAACTCCAGAGCACTTGCTATATATAATATCTTGCAGGCAATCTATAAAGAAACAGACTTAACAAAATTCGACGATTTTTATACGGAACTTTTTTACCATGATGTGGTTACTTATGTAGGTGTATATAATGACGCAGCAGCTGATTCTATAACCAATGGTGAAGCGGCTACAGAGAAATACGGTAATGCATTTACAGTTTATGGGACGCTTGTCGATGGGAGCTGTGTATGTGAAGGATATGCGAAGACACTTGATCTGCTTTTTAGGCTGTCGGGGATGGAATCATACTATGTTACAGGAAAAGCGGATACCAATGGAGATAATGCGATACAGAATTCGAATGATGATGCAGGTCACGCATGGAACATAGTATCGATTGATGGTGATTGGTATCAGCTGGATGTAACATGGGACGATAGTACGGAGCTTAAGGATGCGCTTGGTATAGAGGATTATTATATGTACTTTAACATATCAGATGAAGTAGCGGGTGCTGAGAGAACTTGGGATACAAAGTTATATCCAGAATGTAATTCTATGGATATGAATTACTATATATATACTGGAAGATATATGCAGAATCATTCACAGTTTTCAGATTATTTGAATAATCAAGATTCTGATGAAAAGGATATATATGATCTGGCAGTTGCAGACTATAGTGATGTTGCATATGACAATAGTGATATAGTGTACGGCGAAAATATTACAGATGATTACACTGTCCTGTTTGTGAATAGGTAATGGCATACACCGTCTGGTGAGACAAGCTGAGGGGAGGTAATGGCATGCACGACGCAAACATAAAGAGATACTGTGCTGATTCGGTTCAGCTTTGGATGGGAGGATCCAGAGGATTACTTACCAGGGAATCTGCTTCACGGGTAAAAGTGATCACGGAAAATCATATAAGTTCACAGAGACAGGGATATATCTGTTCTGACAATATTCATGTACTGCATGACAACCCATTTGATGTGGCAAAAAGACATATAGGAAGCGGGAAGACTGCTGTGGTGCATTTTCTTGATCCAAAGGATATAAGTGGAGGATGTATGGCAGGGCGCGCTTCCAGACAGGCGGTGATGTGTGCCAGAAGCAATATGTATCCGTGTATGGATTCGGCTAAAGTACGTGAAGGATTTGTCACATACAGTAAATATCAGTTTCATTCATATGACAGTGACCGGCTGGTATATATTCCGGCAGTGGCTGTGTATAGGGATGCGATGCTGAACGTCATGCAGGAAAAAGACTGGTTTTCTGTGGATATGATAGCTGCGCCGGTTCCATATATGCCGGGAGCCCAATCCGGCGAGGCTTATTTCAATGCAAAGGTTCTCGTGGCGGTGTATAAAAGCCGTTTTAAGAACATATTTGAGACTGCGCTTTCAGAATCCGTCAACAATATAGTATTTGACGATATGGGATGTGACGAGAATATGTGCCCGCCGGCGCTCATAGCTATAGCACTCAGAGAGGCTATAAAGGAGGGCGGTTATGCGGGAATGTTCTGGCAGATCATATGTGCTGTTGATGAGCCATACAGTCAGTGTATGACTGGAAATGTGTCCATAGCAGGTAGGTTTGAGGATGCATTTTTCAGGACGGAGACATCCAGAGAGTATATACGGAGGATGGAGTCCATGCCATATACCCCGCCAAAGGAGACGCTGGAGATCATCGACGGCCCTATACTTGGGGATGCATCCCGAATAGAGAGATTTGTGAGATGGCGTGCCGGAAACAGATATTTTGGCAAACAATTCTCTATACTTGGCGACGGTATCAGTACACTCGCCGGATTTAATCCCCCGGGATATGAAGTGTATTACACCGGGGACAACTGCAATAAATGCGGTGTCTACCATATGAAGGACACATGGTGGGGAAGGTTGATAGATTATTACGGCGGGCATCTCCTCGTAAATAATTCCTGGAAAGGAAGCATGGTTACATATGATAGATACGGAAGCAGAAAAGATTATTCGGCTGGCTGCAGCGATGAGAGGACAAGACACCTACATATTGGAAGCGTAGAGCCTGATGTGATCATCATTTATATGGGTATAAATGACTGGAAGCAGGGAGCGTATGCGGAGCGGCCGATGTATGATCGTGTATCGGAAGGGTTGGCAGATGAATTTATATTTGATAGTGCAGCGCGGCTTATGGTGGATAGGATAAGGAATAGATATCCCAGGGCTGAGATATGGCCTTGTACATTGAAAGGCTCATATATTAGGGATAACCCGAATTTCAGGCTATCTAAGAATAAATCAGGTTTTGGCATTAATGAATATAATACATCTATTGGTTTATTATCGCATGTGAACTTCTTGGATGGAGCATTTCAAGACAAGAAACCTGGATATTTTTCTGTGGATGGAGTTCATCCTGTAAAAGATGGAATGGCAAAACTTGCTAATATGTCTGTTCATGGGTTAGATAATTTTTTTGAACCAGAATCATTTGACATATATAAAGATGAATCTGTTGATGAGGAAATTCCCAATCCAGATTTTTCTTACGATAGTATGATTAGAGGTAGGAATTTTACTTTACAGTATAGATATGAGACAACGCCTTGGTGGAGATAAGTATTTGTATAGGTATGTCAAAATGTAAAGGGGATGGAATCCAATTTAGAAAGGGGACATATATGGAAAAGAGATTTTCATTACATATTGCGGCTGTTTGTAGTGCTTTAGCGGTGCAAACTTTGCTTACAGGCTGTCAATTCACAGATCTGCCGATTCTAAAAAGCAGCGAGGAAACAACGAATCCATACACATATACGGAGGGCACTACAAGTGATAATGGAATATCCGAGATTACCGAAGATATAACATCAAGTGATACGACAGAAACAACGGAAGCAACAGAGTTGACTGAGACAGTGGAAACTACAACAGAGATAACAACAGAAGCGGCTACGGATAATGTAGTTCAGTCAGAGATCTCATCTGGTGGCAGTCAGGCTGCTCCGTGGTTTGATGACAGCAAATCCCAGATGGTTCAGGCTGTACGTGGCAATACATTCTATGTGCCGGCAGGATTTGAAAAAGTAGATCAGAGGCCGACGTCAGGATATCTGTATAAGTACTACAATGATAAGCTCGATATGACGATAAGTGTGTGGGATACAACTATTTATTACCTACCATATGATAATGGAGATGATTTCCTTGACAGCAATATCACGATGTACAACGGCTATGAGAATTATTCTGTCACCTATAGTAAGCGTGGCGATGACTATGCCGTTGTAACCGGATATGATGCATGGGGCAAAGTTTACTATGACATGTTTACCATGCAGGGAGAAGGAAAGGATCTTGTGTTTGAGGTTAAATTTGAATATGGCACAGAGCACAAAGACGAGTGCGATGAGTTAGTTACAAAATTTCTTGATAATATAAGTTATTCAAAGTGATAAGGAGGACGAACAAATGAAAAAGAAAATATTGACTGTTATGACACTTACAGGGTTAAGCGCATTGATGCTTACAGGATGTAGCGGGCTGAGTACGCAGAGTAAGGAAGACTGGTTTAAATCAGAAGTCGGTGGAGACGCTACAAAAGAATCAACCACAGAGAGCTCTGATAAGAAGCTGCAATTTGACTGGTTGAATGATGATACTACAGAGGACTCAAAGGATAGTAGTGATACTACAGAAGCAGACACAACAGAGGAGGAGACAGAAGCTGCAAATCAGGCGTCAGATACGAGTATAGAAGAGCAGGTGTTACTTGATAAGGATGGCATCAAGATCACTGCCACAGGTTTCACACGTGATGAATATGGCTGGGATCAGATACAGGTTATTGTAGAAAATAACACAGATAAGGACCTGACCATTGGAAGTGAGAAGGTTGCTATCAATGGATACATGGACTTGGTATTCTGGGGCGTAGATGTTGCAGCCGGTAAGAAAAGCAATTCGTATATATGTCTTACAGATGATACAACTAAGGCTGCTGGAATAACAAATATAGGAACGGTTGAGTTCTATTTCTGGGCAGAAGATCGGAGCAAGGAGGACTATGAGAGTTATTTTACAGATGAATACTATATGCTTAAGACATCTCAGGCTGGCAAAGAGGTAGATGCAAATACCGATAAGCCTGAGCTATATAGCGGTGAAGGCATCAGAGTTACTTCATTAGGCAGCGACAGGGATGACGATTATGGAAAAACAAATCTGTATTTTTGTCTGGAAAATAACACAGGTAAAGAAGTAGATGTGGATGTAGATAATATGTCTATAGATGGACTTATGACCAGTGCATATGCGAGCCTCACAGTACCAGATGGCAAAAAGGGTATAGGGGTGATAACTCTCTACGATGAAGATCTGGATAAGGACGGCATCAAAACTGTGGATAATGTTGAATTTAAGTTAAATGTGAAGGACAGTGATACATGGGATGATATGTTTACGACAGATACCATTAACTTTCCTATGAAATAGTTAATACGGCAGATGCAGGTATTGTAGATACGGGATAGACGTGATGTATAAAAATGAGGGGACGTGACATATGAAAAAGAGAAGATTATTTGCACGTATATGTGCACTGCTTATGGTATGTGTGATTCTTTCTCCATTTGTGCCTGTTGTGTATGCAGCGGATGGAGATGACATAACACAGGATCAGGCTGTTGAATATATCCGAAGTCTGGAAGGCTTGTGCATAGATGTGGATGACGGCGAATATACGGACGTGGATCTGGCCATGCAGTATTTCAAAGAGGTAGGCGGCAGACAGATAGTGTCCCTGGAATATATATGTGGCGGCACGGGTGCGTACTGCTATGCAGATCCCGTATCCGACGGTGCCATTCCTGATGGCTGGGTCAGAAAATACTATTCAGATGGTTACGTTCCACAGCCCGGAGACGTGGCTGTGTGGGATAAGAACCAGGGTGTTGCCGGTGATGAGGGTCATGTGGCACTTGTGATATCGGTCGTGGCAGACGGGGACGGTTATTCGATAAAGTATGTGGAGCAGATAACCGGAAGCGGGCAGCCGGCATCAGTTACAGAGGATTATCTGGATGCGGGCAATCCGACCTGTTATATCGTACCAACATTTAATCAGATATTCACGATGGAGGAGATTCTGGCTGCGGATGCCAGATTCAATGTATTGGTACTGGACGCTGCGAGCACTGTCAATTTCGTGTTCTCAGAGGACAATGTATACAGTTCAAATAATTCAATTGATGAGGTCAAGTCCGCCGGAGAATCCTTTCTGGACAGCATCACGGAGTACCGCAATAACTATGTTGCGATAGTTTCATATAGTGACGAGGCAGAGATCGTGACGGAATTTACAAACGATACGCAGGTATTGAAATCCGCCATAAATGATGTCTACGAGACCGGAGGAAGATCGAATCCTGCTGCGGGACTTGCAAAAGCACAGGAGCTTCTTTCAGGTGTCACAAATGAGAATGCAATAAAGAACGTGATCATGTGTACCACAGGACTTGCTGACGAAGGTGACTATTCATATGAAGGAGAATACTCTCCAAATGATGACAGGGTGCCGGAAACCTGGGTAAATGACGACACTGGTATAGAGTTATATGCAATGGCAAATGTTGCGGTCAAAACTGCTGATGATATCAAAAATTCAGGTGTAAGTGTATACGTTATAGGAGTATTTAACCCTATAGAATCTGCACTTCCCGCTGATGGACAAACCTTGGCGAACTTTTTCAGGATAACCGCAGAGGATATGGCTTCGGGAAGCGAATGCTTTTTCTCGTCTGAGAACACTGATGGACTAAAGGATATATTTGGCCAGGTTGAAGAGCATATTGATGAGGTCCAGGAGGTCCGTATCTATGTGAAGGGTACGAAGGATGATGTGACAAGCTATGAAAGCAAGGATGAGCACGGTGTATATATTCCATTTAATCTGAGCTTTAAGTCGCTTATCTATTCTTCCGAAAGTACGAGATATAATCCTCAGCTTGCCTATATGCTGATGGCACTTGCGTATTCGGCCTACAATGCCAATGGAAGAGGGAATAAGAACACTTCTGATGACTGTAATATTTACTACTCTTATAAGAGTATGGGACTCGATGAGGATGATATAAAATTATACAATTATTATAAGAAGATAAGTGATCCGGAATATGGAGAGGATAATGTAGGATTTGCGTTTGGACGCAGCACACTGCCAAATGGCAAGAAACTGGTGGTTGTCTCTGTGCGTGGTTCTGTGGGGGCAATTGCGTCAAGATCTTCTGATTGGAAAAGTAATTTTAATCTTGGGGAAGTGGCTCCAGGAACTTATTATCATTCGGGATTTAAGAGTGCCGCTGATAAAGTTATGAATGAGCTTGATGGTTATTCTGGTGGTTTTGATAAAGACACTGTGTATGTAGTGACAGGTCACAGCAGAGGCGCTGCCGTGGCGAACATTGTTTCAAAATTACTGGTTGATAAAGGAATCTCCCAAGACAATGTATTTGACTACAATTTTGCCTGCCCGGATGTCGCCAGAGATGCGAGCGGTGTATGGAATAAGGATGGCAAATACAATAACATCATGAATATAAATGATTGCAGCGATCCCATTGCGTGGGTGCCTGGTGTTGCAGGAAATATAATTGGTGATTTCATAGGAAAGAATAAAGGTATTTCTAATTTGATATCTGCTATAAATGATCTGCGAAAGAAAGGTTTTTCTGACGATTTTAAGTGGAAGAATCTGGTCAGTGCATGGGGAAAGTATGGCAATACATATTGGTTTTCAAATGATTGGCGCAATATAGGGGCTTTATTGTTGAAAACGGATTCGCACCAACAGGAGAACTATTTAGGCTATTTGTCGAAATTGAAACCACAAAGCGAATTAAAAGGAACAGAGGATGCTGCCATACGGCAATTATGCGCTGAGGCTACAAGTAAAATAATCATTCTTGCTTTCTTCTGCCCGGTTGATGTGGAACTTGTCGACTCAGATGGAAATCTTCTGGCGGCAGTACAAGGAGATGAAATTAGATACGGAGATGGTGTAGATATTGGAGACGTCATTGTTATCACCATGGGAGATAGAAAAGAATTTTTGATAAATGGCCATGACAATGTAAAAGTTAATTTTGTTGGTACAGACAGCGGCGAGATGACGTATTTTTATGCACACGTAGACCTGGCTTCTCAGCAGTTAAGTAGTGGTGATGGTTATACGAATGTCGAACTTAGCAAAGGCAAGACATATGTGAGTGAGTTGGATCTTAATAATACGGAAGAAACCAGATTGTACGAAACTGACTCAAACGGAGATGTCGTGGCGGAGATAGCCAAGGATGGCGCTGTTCTTGATACCTCAGTTGATTCCGGTATTTCATCAGATGATGATGACCCACTCTTCTCATTTTCAAAGTGGAAGGAAAATGTTGGTTGGGATGTATCTGACGCACAGCTCCGGGCGATGATTGTTGTGATTGCGATATTTGTGATAATTGTGATATTTATTGGTCTTACGATGATGTGATGATGGAGGTAAATTATGCGAAAGAAATTATTTAAAAGATGTGGCATAACGTTGGTGACGGCTGCCATGGCTTGCAGCCTTGCCGGCTGTACGAGTGTTGCAGAGAAGATGGATGAGATAAATAATAAAGAGGTCACATCTGAAAATGTTGTGACAACAGAGAACACTGAAACCAAAGCTAATTCTAACTCTGAGGTAAAATCAGAGAAGTCTGAGGAGACAGAGAAAAAGACGGAAACAGATACTACGGCAGAGCCAGATACTACAGAGGAAATTACCACAGACAGCGAAGCTGCCACAGAGGCTGCTATCTCATTGGAAAGTGGTGGTGATACAACAAAGATAGAAGCGTCAGAGTGGAAGAGTGCATATAAGGACAGAATTCAGGAAATTATTGATGAACATAGTTATATTTATGGTTATCTGTATGATGTGGATGGAAATGGCATACCAGAGCTTTTTATAAGCGATAGTAATCTGCCACAGGGTGAGACATATACATATACACAGGATGGAATGGTATCACTTGGCAGCATTGCTGGTGCTTTTTCACATTTATATTATAAGGATGGTTGCTTGATTAGACAGGCATCTTCAGGTGAATCGCCTGGACCAATATGGGTTAGTGTATTGAAATTTAATGGTACAGACGTACAAACTGTGAATGAGTTAGAATTTGGAGAGAAGCTTGGAAGCGATGGAAAACCGGAGGTTACAGGTGCTGGAAGTTATGACGAGGCGGTAAGTATAGCAGAAGGATACGGCATGTCTGTAAGTTTTACAGAGATGGAATTTGATGGTGAGACATATTGTCAGGTTGAAGTAGATGCATCAGGACTTGAAGGCCTTATGAGTTATGAGAATGACGATTTTATTGCGGCGGTGGAGAATTATTAAGTGTTTTTTCATGGAGGATAAGTCAAAATGACAAATGATATGTCCAGGATGTTTGAAGAACTTCAGGAGATATTTCAGGATGGAATTCTGTCTGACAGGACAGAGAGAACTGTGAAGATGGCAAAGATATACGATGACAATACGCAGACCGATTCCGCTATATATCCATATAACAACGAATTAGATATGGAAGTATGCAAAGAGTGTTCCCTGGATGTGGCTGTACGCCAGCTCGGAAAAGGCAAGGTGGGCGTTGCACATTTCATAAGTCCCCCGCTGCTTGACGGAGGTGCCAGAGGCGGGATCATATCCAGAGAATCGGTGTTCAGCGTTAGGACAGATCTTTATTTTTGTCTGGATGATCCACGGATAAAAGACAAATTTACAGAAAATTGGTATTGCGCAGAGTATGCATATGGTGTGGATGATGTTCTGTATCTGCCGGGAGTTATGTTGTGCCGTGATCCGAATATGAATCTTCTGGAAGAGGATGATATGAATCTGATAAATATGTTTGTATCCCTCACTCCATACAAGATGGGATGCAACATCACAAGGAATTTTGATCTCAATCCAAGACTCATATTTGAGGTGTACAAGAGCCGGCTTGAGCGCATCATAGATGCTGCCATAGATTCAGAGATAGATATTCTTGTGCTGGGAGATCTTGGATGTGATGCAAATATGTGTCCACCGGAGATCGTTGCGGATGCATGCCGGGAGGTTTTGGTTAATCAGGGCGGTGGAAATGCTTTCAAAAAGGTTATTTTTGCAGTGGACGAACCATATAGCCAGAGTGTGAATGGACAGGCTTCCATGGCGGATGCATTTGCGACAAGTCTGAATAAGCCGGTAATGGAGAGTTCTGTATATTCAAAAAGGCAGATCTCTATAATGGGAGATTCCATAAGCACACTTTTGGGCTACAACCCTCCGGAATATAAAGTTTTTTACTCTCCTTCGGAAGCTCAGGAGACTGATATCAGGAGCATAGAAGATACATGGTGGGGAAAGGTGATAGAGTACCTTGACGGATACCTGTTGGTGAACAATTCCTGGTCTGGAAGCCGTGTGTCATATGATCCTGATTCGGATGTTTATGAAGGTTCTGCGGGCTGCAGCAATGAACGGACGTCAGCACTTCACATAAATAACGTGTATCCAGATGTGATCATCGTGTATATGGGAACAAATGACTGGGGATTCGGCGTTCCACTCAAAGAAAGTATATTTGGTAAAAAGGGCGAATCCACATTTGCTACGGCATATGAGACCATGCTCGTGAAGTTGAAGCACAATTATCCCGGTGCGGAGATATGGTGCGTTTCGCTCAATTGTACATATATGTCAGCGGACAGCAGCTTTGTGTTCCCGAGAATGGTAAATGGTGTAGAGATCGACAAGTTCAATAAAGAGATACATTCATTGTGCAAATTCTATGAGTACCGATATATAGATACGGCGTCAACCGGGCTCAGATATGACTCAATAGATGGCACACATCCAAACAGACGCGGAATGATGGAGCTTGCGGATGCGATTATCAGATTGACAGACAGATTGTAAATGAGACAAGCTTGATATAGATTGATGCAAAAAAAGGAGAAATGACAGATATGAAAAAGAAAAACTATAGGGCGTTAGCAGGACTTACTATTGCAGCTGTCTGCGTTACATGCATCACTACCGGCTGCCAGAGTATGGATGATAAGCTCAGGGATATACAGAGTCAGATGACAACAACTGAGGCGGGAAGATATACAACCACCCCTGACACAGAAAATGATTCTTCGAGTACAGAAGCGATAAGACGTGGAGACATATCAGAGAGACAGACAACTGAGGAAGATAAGACAGAAGAACAGGTTACGGATGGACAGACGACGGAAGTAAAGTCTGAGTCTGAACATGTATCAGATGAGAGAGTCACGGATGAGTCCATGCCAGAAGAAGATGATGACGAATATGATTCTGCAGATGATTTCTTCCGTGCAATATATGTGGAGATAATGAATAAATATATTGAGCTCAATATTTCCGGGATAACATACGAAGAGCTGGGTAATATGGAATTCCCATATGAAGTGGCGGATAACGTATATGCCAGATATAATGCGTATATAGCTTGTGGCGATCTCAGCAATATAGGTTATGCTATAGAAGATCTCGATGGTGACGGGATAAAGGAACTTATACTGGCAGATATGAATTCAGCTCTTATATATGAGATATACACACTGGATGGCGACATGCCAAAGCTTGTCTCTGCCAGTTGGGACAGGTCGAACACAAAATATTGCGGAGATCATTTCTGCACAGAGGGTTCAAACGGAGCAGCAAACTTCGTAATTTCATATGAAACTTTTCGCGGAGGCGAGATGCGCTCTGAATACTATCTCTATACTGATCTTCTGGAAAATGGCGATAAGGGCCTTTTCTATACTACAAACAGTTTTATGGATAAAGAATCCGACAAGCTTATAACACAGAACGAATATGATGTCATAAAAGATGAAGTGGAAAGCGGTATGTGCGCATATCCAGGGCTTGAGCTTATGGCGGAGCCTTGATGAGTTGATATATGAGAAAATATGAACCAGAAATAACTTCCATTTCCGGGCATCAGCAGTTACTATAATAAGGTCGCAGTGTATACTGTGACCTTATTTAAAAGGGGGTACAAATGTTATATCTCATATCCGACATTCACGGAGATCTCAAGGCATTCAAGAAAATATTGAAAATGACAGGCTTTGACCGCAGCAAAGACCACATGATAGTCATGGGGGATATCTTTGACTGGAATGATGAAGGCGTTCCTCTTTTGGAATTTATGGCACCTTATATTGAGGATGGTTCTATGGAGCTCATAAAAGGTAATCATGAATTGTTTGCACAGATGTATATTATGGGAACTATGTCAGAGAGACAGTGGACAGCATTCGGAGGAGAGGCGACACTTCGGGATATAAAGAGACTGACACTTGATGACCAGATGAAGCTGCAGGAATACCTAGTGCATTTGTCGCATTATGTGGAGATCGTATCACCTGTGTACGGAGACAGTGTCGTGACGCATTCTGGAATTCATTGTGGCTCCTATGTGAGAAATGACGATCGCTCCATCAATGTTGCAAGGTCAATAGAGTGCGCAGTCAGGCGGGATGAGTACAGATATTTGATATCGACGGATATACACCATATTCCCGCAGCAGATAAGCGGGCACTAGACAGATACATATTCTGTGGTCATGTGAGTACCTATATGCTTAATGAGACAGGGGCACATGATATATATAAGACTAAGTATTACACAGACCTGGATGCCGGAGCCGGGGATAGAAGACGTGGTGGAAGGCTTGCGTGCTATTGTGTTGACGAGGATAGCTGTGTGTATGTGTGAGATCAGTTTTGAATTTTGCTTCTAATAAAATGCAGATATATAATTAAATTAAATAGAAAAATAGATATATATATTTAATGTTTCATTTGTCAAATATAACAGTTATAATGATGATGTATACATTATAAAGGAGAACGAAATATGGGAATGTTTGTAAATTCTGACAATTCAGCGTTTCAGGTTTCACTTAATTCGGAGATTTATGTAGATAAGACAGGGTTACTTGAGTATACAAACAAGGTTATGAATACCCCTCAGGGATATATATGCAACAGCAGACCTAGACGTTTTGGCAAATCAACCACTGCCAATATGCTTACTGCATATTATAGCAAGGGATGTGATTCCGAGCAGATGTTTTCTGGATTGGAAATTGGCAAATGTAGTGATTTCAAAGTACACATGAATAAGTACGATGTGATACATCTTGATATTCAGTGGTGTCTGGAACCGGCAGGTGGAGCAGAAAACCTTGTGGCTTATATCACAAAAAACACCATTGAAGAACTCAGAGCGTATTATGTGGATGAACTGCCAGAGAATATAAATTCATTACCTGAGGCACTTTCCAGAATCAATACATTAACAGGAAAGAAATTTGTGATAATAATAGATGAGTGGGATGTCCTTATAAGAGATGCGGCAGCGAATGTAAAGGTTCAGGATGAATATATTAATTTTTTGCGTGGATTATTTAAAGGTACCGAGCCGACCAAGTATATCCAGCTTGCGTATTTGACTGGAATTCTTCCTATCAAGAAGGAGATTACACAGTCGGCATTGAATAATTTTAAGGAATATTCGATGCTGAATGCTGGTCCACTTTCTTCGTATGTAGGTTTTACCGAAGAAGAGGTTATGGACCTATGCCGCATATATGGTCAGAATTTTGATGAGGTTAAGAGATGGTATGATGGATACCAGCTTGGGAAATATCATGTGTACAATCCAAATGCGGTCGTGAACCTGATGTTTGATGGTGAGCTTCAAAGTTATTGGTCGAGAACAGCATCATATGAGGCGATAGTCCCACTTATCAATATGGATTTTGATGGACTCAAGAGTTCTATAATAGAGATGTTATCAGGTGCTGCTGTTGAGGTTGATGTTACATCTTTCCAGAATGACACGGTGAATTTTGCAAATAAGGATGATGTGCTTACATATCTGATACATTTGGGATATCTTGCGTATTTTTCAAAGACGAATTCTGCATTTGTGCCAAATGAGGAGATAAGGCAGGAACTTATAAGGGCGACGAAGCGGAAGGCGTGGAATGAATTAATTGCGTTTCAGATGGAATCAGACAAGCTTTTGGAAGCAACACTAGATATGGATAGTGATCTTGTTGCAGAGGAACTTAGTAAGATACATGATGAATATACTTCGGTTATTCAGTACAATAATGAAAACTCTCTGAGTAGTGTTCTGACGATAGCATATTTAAGTGCAATGAAATATTACTTTAAGCCGATCAGGGAATTGCCGACTGGAAGAGGCTTCGCGGATTTTGTGTTTATACCGAAGCCAGAGTTTAGACAAGATTATCCAGCACTTGTAGTGGAGCTAAAGTGGAACAAGTCTGCGGAGACTGCTCTCAGCCAGATAAAGTATAGGATGTATCCAGAATCGATAAAAGGCTACACAGGAGATATACTTTTGGTAGGAATCAACTATGATAAATCCGGTAAAAAGCATGAGTGCGTACTGGAGAAATGTGAGAAGAAGATTTAGTAAATATTATTTTAACCTATAAGGTCGCAGTGTATACTGTGACCTTATTTAAAGGGAAGATTTACAAATAGAAAAACCAATATATGGAGGCGGAGAAAGATGAAAAAATACGATCAGAAAATTCTAAGAACTGCAATACCGGCATTTGTCATATCAGCAATATGTTATGCGGTTATGTGGGGAATAATGACAAGAACGGAGAATACATTTTTTGCTGGATATATAGGTGGCGGAGGTGCAGTCAGCCAGATAAGGAATATTCTTATATGTGTTCTTGTAGGGGCAATTCTTTTTGTTTTGCCACTTGAGAAGATTTGTGATAAGACATATGGCGCAGTGCGCTATTGCGGATCGCTTTTTACAGACAAAAAGAAATTTAGAGATGCGGCTGCGTTGTTTGTGCTTACGCTTCTGTATGTCGTTATCTGCTGGGCAAGTGTCACATTTTCAATACATACCGACAGTGGACTAGATGACGGCGGACATTGGGAATTATTCGGCTCGGGAAGTGACGAAATATATGCTGTGGTGATAACTATACTTGCGTTTGTAGTTATGGTAAAGGGTGTGGACCTTGTAAAGAAAAGCTGGAGTGGGGTTTTGTTCTGGTTCCTTATCGAACTTGCAAATGCTGTGAGTGTAAAACTTGTGACTGCCAAAGATGATCTTACATTTGCTATTGTATGTACAGAAACGGTTATGTTTATAGTATACGTGGCTGTTCAGCACAGGTTGAATGTTGTGACTTGCATGTTATCGCTGCTTTGTGGGGCGTTACTTATATTTGCCGGGTGTGATGATGTATTTACCAGTAAGAATAAGATTTCAGGTTCGTCGATCATGGATGAACTGGATCAGACTGGAAGTATGCCGGACAGGATTTTGGGAGCAAGATATAATATTACGATAATAAAACATCAGGCTGGAATCGGCTTATGTATATTGTGGTTTATATTGCTTGTGATTTTATCAATTGCAGTCGTTGCAACTGCAGCAAAGCTTATGAAAGTATCTGCCAGACGGGGAACATTTGTGCTTGGAATATATATGATAGAAGCATTTCTGATCATATACGCTATATTGGCAGAGATGGGATTTATCAAGCCGGCAGTGACACTTTTGCTGCATATGGATGAGGTGGTTCCGGTTATGATATTGGGATTTAGAATGTTTTTCAGGCTCCCGGCAGATGCTGGCAGCAACAGTGAAAATGTTAAAACAAATGTATAAAACAAACGCTCAGATATTGAACATTGAACGTTCAAAGCATAGAAATAAAACATAGAGAAGGTGTACTCAGAATGATAAATTCAGCGACAGATAAAAAGGAATATGATGAAAAGCGGATCAGAGATAATTACCGTAAACTCACAAAAAACCTTATCGCAAAATCCCTCACCATCACCACCATGGAAAGTGCAACCTCAGGGCAGATAGCTTCCCTCATCACAGACACAGAAGGATCCTCTGCGGTGCTTAAAGGGGCATTTGTCACATACTGCAATGAAGCGAAGATCATGCAGGGGGTTCCAGCGGAGATCATAGACAGATACACAGTCTATTCAAAGGAGACTGCGGGTGAGATGGCGAAGGCGTGCCGCAGGGCATACGATGCGAATATAGGAATAGGCGTTACAGGGACCATGGGCAATGTTGATCCGGCAAATCCGGATGCGTCGGTTCCGGGACAGGTGTATTTTGCCATAGATATAGACGGCGATGTGAGGGCATATTATGTAGAGCTTCCACCGCAGCCGGCAAGGCTTGCGTATAAGCTTGCGGTGGCAGAGGAGATATATGAGGTTTTGGCAAAGCGGTTAGATATATAAAATTGTATCTTTTCAATTGTATCTGCTATCTGTTATAATAAAGTTTAGCGCAAAAATGAAAGGGGCAAACGGAGGAATAACAGATGAGAAAGATAACATATTGTCCAAAGTGCGGCACGGAGCAGATGCCGGGAGCAAGATTCTGCCAGTCCTGTGGCGGCGCCACGGCCGAGAAGATGGTAGATGACAATGGTCAGCCGGTGGGAGGCCAGTGGAATGGGATGAACCAGAATTCACAGATGGGAATGAATCAGAACTGGCAGCCGGGCATGAACCAGCCACAGCAGGTGAACATGAACCAGAGAATGCAGCCGGGCATGAATCAGCCACAGCAGGTGAATATGAACCAGAGACTACAGCCAGGCATGAATCAGCCGCAGCAGGTGAATATGAACCAGCAGTCAGGCATGAATCAGTCACCACAGCCAGGCGGCGGTAACAACATGAACAAGCCTGACGGTGATGGTGGTAAAAATAGCATGATGATCATCGTATGTATCATAGTGGCCGCAGTGGTTATCGGAGTAGGAGTAGGATGCCTGATTATATTTGGCGGTAAAATGTTCGGCAAGAAGACATCAGGAACTACAGAGACGCAGACCACAGAGGCAAAGTCGACAGAGGATACAGTGGTAACTACAGAGGCTGCGACAGAGGATACAGTGGTAACTACAGAGGCTGCGACAGAGGAGATCACAGAGGCAACTACATCTGTAGATGCTTCCACAGAGGCCGGAACAAACGGATCAGTCCAGAGCGGCGGTGAGAATGCGGGATATACAGATGCAGAGCTTTCAAGTGCAGCAGTTGATTACTGTAAGCTTGTGTATGGATTTGAGAATCCATCAGCAAAGGTCGGCAAGGCCAAGAATGGTAAAGTTGACATAACTATATCAGTTACCATTGATGGCACTACAGGTGAGATTGGCACTATGAGCATAGACAAACTCACCGCAAGTGGTACAGGATGCAAGGGCGAGAAGGCAGATCTCCAGGATCCTAATTCTGCGGATGTGGATATACATTACATAATCCCATACAGCGACAGCCGCGTGCTTTCAGACAGTGATCTTCAGGGTATAACACGTTCTGATCTGACTCTTGCTAGAAATGAGATATATGCGCGTCATGGAAGAATGTTTAAGGATGACGATATCAGGGAATATTTTGAGAGCCAGGCGTGGTATGCTGGAATTGTTCCTGCAGATCAGTTCAGTGAGTCGGTTCTCAGCAAGACGGAGAAGACGAATATATCGACGATCAAGGCATATGAGGATTATCTGGATGGGGATTCAGATACAGGCGGCAGCACTGTTATAAGTGGTGACTATATCATACCTGACAGCAGCACAAGATATCTCTCTGACAGTGATGTTAGGGGACTTGATGACCACACGCTTATGCTTGCAAGAAATGAGATATATGCAAGACATGGACGTAAGTTCAACGATGCTGAGATCAGGGCATATTTTGAGAGTAAGTCGTGGTATTATCCTACAATTGATCCTGCTGACTTCACTGAAGACATGCTTTCAGACGTTGAAAAAGCAAATATTGCATTCATAAAATCATACGAAGATTAAAAAAAATAAATTTAGGGGTTGATTTTTAGAAATATTTGGAGTATTTTATATTCAACAATTAGATGATACGAAATGGACAAAGGTGTTCTCAAGAAGGAGGACACCTTTCTCTTTTTTTGAGGATACGTTAAGGATTCATTTTCAGTCGAATTGATTTTATTTATCATGAGATGTGTTAATTTTTCGGAGAAAAATTAACATGCAGCACCAGCCTTGCCGAAGGTAATTTTTAATGGCTGGTGTTCAAAGGAAGGAGTAGTAATTATGATGAACAAAATTTCAGCCGTATTTGGCTCACACGTATTCTCAGATCAGGTCATGAGAGAGAGACTTCCAAAGGCAGTTTACAAGTCACTCAAGGCGACTATTGACAAGGGCGAGCCTCTCGATACATCAATAGCAGATTCAGTTGCAGCAGCCATGAAGGAATGGGCAATGGAGCTTGGTGCAACACATTATACACATTGGTTCCAGCCACTTACAGAGACAACAGCAGAGAAGCACGACTCATTCGTAAGCACAGTCGGTGATGGCGGCGTTATCCTCCAGTTCACAGGCAAGGAGCTTATTAAGTCGGAGCCGGATGCTTCATCATTCCCTTCAGGCGGTCTTCGTGAGACATGCGCTGCAAGAGGATATACAGCATGGGATTGTACATCACCAGCATTTGTAAAGACAACGGATGAGGGAACATGTATCCTCTGCATCCCGGCAGCATTCACATCATATACAGGAGAGTCACTTGATTACAAGACACCTCTTCTCCGTTCAATGGATGCCATCAGCAAGGAGGCTCTTAAGGCTCTTGCAATGTTCGGCAACACAACAGCCAAGAAAGTTACTTCATCAGTTGGCCCTGAGCAGGAGTACTTCCTGATCGACAAGAAGAAATTTGCAAAGAGAACAGATCTTAAGCTCTGCGGACGTACACTTTTCGGAGCAATGCCTCCAAAGGGACAGGAGCTTGACGATCAGTATTTCGCAGCGATCAAGGATAAGATCGCATCGTACATGACAGAGCTGAACGAGGAGCTGTGGAAGTACGGTATCCTTGCAAAGACACAGCACAACGAGGTCGCTCCTGCACAGCATGAGCTTGCTCCAATCTTCTCGACAACAAACATCGCCACAGATCAGAACCATCTGGTTATGGCAACCATGAAGAAGATCGCTGCAAAGCATGACCTTGAGTGTGTACTCCATGAGAAGCCATTTGCCGGTGTAAATGGTTCAGGTAAGCACAACAACTGGTCGATCTCAACAGACGAGGGCGAGAACCTCATCGATCCAGGCAAGCATCCTGAGACAAATCTTCAGTTCCAGTTCTTCCTGGCAGCGGTTCTGGCAGCGGTAGACAACAATGCAGAGCTTCTGAGACTTTCTGCTTCATCAGCAGGAAATGATCACAGACTTGGAGCTAACGAGGCACCTCCAGCAATCATCTCAGCATTCCTTGGAGAGCAGCTCCAGTCAATCGTTGAGCAGATCATCGAGAAGGGCGAGGCTACAGAGTCACCAAAGGGCAAGACATATGTATCAGGTGCGTCAACACTTCCTACATTTACAATGGATGCCACAGATAGAAACAGAACATCACCATTTGCATTCACAGGTAACAAGTTCGAATTCAGAATGGTTGGTTCAACACAGTCCATCGCATTCCCAATGATGGTATTAAATACAATAGTTGCAGATCAGATCAAGAAGATGACAGATGAGCTCTACGGCGCTGACGATTTTGAGACAGCATGCAAGGCACTCATCAGAAGAGAACTCACAGCACATCAGAGAATCATCTTCAACGGCAACGGTTACTCAGATGAGTGGGTTGAGGAGGCAGCAAAGCGTGGTCTTCCAAATATCAAGTGCATGGTTGATGCTGTTCCTTATCTTGCAGCAGATAAGAGCGTTAAGATCTTCGAGAGTCTTGGAGTTATGGATAAGGCAGAGCTTGAGGCGAGAGCTGATGTAATGCTTGAAAACTATGCAAAGAAGATCAACATCGAGGCACTCACCATGATAGAGATGTCCAATGAGGAAATCATGCCGGCAGTTATGGAATATCAGGCAGAGCTTGCAAAGGGTGCAGCAGAGATCAAGGCTCTCGGAATTGATCCTACAGTTCAGGTGTCACTTCTGAACACCATCTCAGAGAAGCTCACAGAGCTCAAGAGCGCTACAGTAGCACTTGAGGAGCTGGTTGCAAAGGCAGCAGATTACGAGGGAGATACAGAGGCTTGGGCTAAGTACTTCCACAACACAGTATTTGCAGCATTTGACACAGTGAGAAAGCCAGCTGATGAGCTTGAGAAGGAGCTTCCAAAGACAGCTTGGCCATTCCCAACATATGAGCAGCTTCTGTTTGAGCAGTAAGATACAATTTGATTTCAATTACCTTCTAAATTAAATATAAACTTTCTTAAGGGCACTCTGCCTGCGCATGTCGCAGGTGGGGTGCTTTTTGCGCGTTATAATCCCGTCAAGCGCGCACATGCGAGAGCTTGCTCGCGGCATGTAGCGCATTTGACGGGATGACGCGACATGAACACGAAGGCCGATAGGCCGGAGTGTGAATGCCGCGTAGAATTGCGGGAGCACGAAGTGCGAAGCAATTTGGTATTAACGCGCAATGCGGTGGAGAAGTGCGAAGCAATTCGGTATTAACGTGCAATGCGTGGGGAGAAGTGCGAAGTGGAGGGGGGCAGGCACCTCCGTCCCCGCTTGCCCCTTGGGGAGAATTCTGTTATATTATAAAAATGCGTTGTGATGTATTATCTGAATTGAAATCAGAATAGGAGCAGAATTTGAAGAATTTATATATAGCAGAGAAACCCAGCGTGGCGAGACAGTTTGCGGATGTGCTGGGGGTGAAGGGCAATGCGGGGAATGGATACCTTGAATCAGATACTGCGGTTGTCACGTGGTGTGTGGGACATTTGATATCCATGAGCTATCCGGATGCCTATGATCCGAATTTGAAGAAGTGGAGCCTTACAACAATTCCATTTATTCCAACAGAATACAAATACGAGGTGCTGCCCGATACGAAGAAGCAGTTCAACATCGTGGCAGGACTTCTGAACAGAGATGACATAGGTTGTATCTATGTCGCAACGGATTCCGGACGTGAGGGAGAGTACATATACAGGCTTGTAAGGCAGGAAGCACACGTTACAGGCAAAAGTGAAAAAAGAGTGTGGATAGACTCACAGACAGAGGAAGAGATTATAAAAGGAATAAAGAACGCAAAGGATATATCAGAATACGATAATCTGAGTGCAGCAGCGTATCTTCGTGCCAAAGAGGACTATCTTATGGGAATTAACTTCTCAAGAGTTCTTACATTAAAGTATGGAAGAAATATAGCCAATTATCTTCACCAAGACAGGGCAGTAGTGTCAGTCGGAAGAGTTATGACGTGCGTACTTGGCATGGTTGTAAGAAGAGAAAGAGAGATACGAAGTTTTGTAAAGACACCATTTTTCAGGGTGATTGGCAATGCTTCGATTAATAATAAAACATTTGATGCAGAATGGAGAGTATGCGAACAGAGCAGATACTATGGAACTCCTTATCTATACAAGGATAATGGCTTTAAGGAAAGACAGAAAGCAGAGGAACTTATAGGAATATTATCAGACCCGCTTCCAGCACAGGGAGTAGTGAAGTCTGTTGAGAGAAAAAAAGAAACTAAAAATCCTCCGCTTTTATATAACCTTGCCGA